>Ga0194131_10001238_pt1 | contig 44065 bp, 41 predicted proteins | sample TA2KigO120mmetaG_FD_148631 | JGI IMG/M metagenome (GOLD analysis project Ga0194131, IMG submission 148631) | Freshwater microbial communities from Lake Tanganyika, Tanzania - TA2015053 Kigoma Offshore 120m | ecosystem: Environmental > Aquatic > Freshwater > Lake | place: Tanzania: Lake...
TTTCTGAGAAAAAATACTTGCTCGTTTGGTCGTAATAAATAATTAATACAAAGCTTATTGAAACTAGGAATTATCAGATGATTCTGAAATAAAATATTGTTTAAAATACAAAAATTATTTTGAGCACTTTGCTGCGAAATTTGCAATCAAGGAAGCAGTAAAAAAGTCAATACCTGACAGAATTGCTATGATTGACATTGAGACATACCATGTAAAATCAAAACCTCATGTACAATTAAAAAAATTACAGAGAAAATATGAATTCCAAGTTTCTGTAAGTCACGAAAAAAATCTTGCAATAGCGGTAGTGATCTCAGAACACAGATCAGGCGTTTAATATTCTGTCTTTGGCTTTTTTACTTAGTCTGGCTAGTATTGAGTTGAAAGTACGGCTTCCAAATGCCCCACTTACATTTTTTGGGACAAATATCTCGTCTGGAAATGTCCTGATCAATTCTGCATCTGAAACCGTCTTCTTGGATTCCAGTTCTCGGTATTTCTCTAGAATGTGTTTCTTGTTTTTTATTATGTCAAGTTCGGCCTTGATTTTTGCACCAAGAAATCCTTTTGATATATAAAATAACCAAACCATGAATTCGACCTGTCTCAGATATGGCCTCATTTTTCTATAGGTTTCATTGGAATAATGTGTCAAAACACAGTATCTTCTATTCCTTTCAAGCCAGAAAAATTTCTTTGAGCTCCATTTCAAACTATAGCTTTCTGCGTGATATATTGTAGCAAATGGAACATAATAGGATTTTATCCCCAGATGTGCAGCTCTCCAGCCCAAATCAAGATCATCGTGATACAAAAATAAAAACGAATCAAGTAATCCAATCTTTTTCAAAACTTGTTGCGAAGTAAAAAGACAGGTACCAGAGGCGTAACCTATCTGCTCTACTTCTTGTCGTTGTGCAGAGTCTGAGATTCCCTTATCTCTTGCAAAACCAAATCCAAAAAGATGGAGCATGTTGCCAGTGCTCTGCAAGATATTTTCTTCATACAATGAAATAATTTTTGGTTGGTATAATCCGTCACCGTGTTTTCTATATGCAGAGACAAGCTCTGATATCCAATTTGGAGTTACCGTGGTATCGGGATTGAGTATTATAATAAATTCTCCGCTCGCTTCTCTTATTCCAACATTATTTCCTTCACAATATCCTAAATTCAGCTTGTTTTCAATTAATTTGATCTTGTCAAATTTTTCCTTACACTTTTTCTGACTCTGGTCTATTGATGCGTTATCAACAACAATGACCTCAATATTGTCATATGCTGTTCTAAAAACTGATTCTACACAATTAAGTAAAAGCTCCCCTGCATTGTAATTTAGAATTATAATGCTTACTAGAGGGTTAAGCGATTTGTCTGCCAATTTACCACTAGAGAGAAATTTTTGTTCCTTCCCCTAACAAAAATACCTTATTTGGAGTATTTGATCTTGTAATTTCCGAATTAAATGCAATAATGCTATCTTTAATGGGAAAATCCCCATCAATATTGCAACCAGACATAATTATTGAATTTTCTACGTTGCAGTTGGACAGCTTTGAGTTGTTCCCTATGCTCGTGTTAGAGCCAATTTTGGCATTAGGTCCAATCTGACAATCTTTGCCAATTATTACAGGCCCTGTGATTATTGTACCGTTTGTTATTATGGTTCCTTCACCAACCATGACATTTCCCTTAATTGTAACTCCATCTTCTTTTTTTCCAAAAAAGTAAGGCTTCATTTTTTCTAAGATGGCCCCGTTTGCATGAATAATGTCTTCTGGCGTACCAGTGTCTTTCCAATAGTCTGTTATCATGTCATATGTGATCTTGTTATTTTCTTTCAATAACATATGTAGTGCATCTGTTATTTCAAGCTCATTTCTCCAAGAGGGCTTTAATCTTTCAATAACATCAAAAATTTTAGAAGTTAGAAAGTAAATTCCAGTCACCGCAAGATTAGATGAAGGATCTTTTGGTTTTTCCATAATTCGTAAGATTTGACCATTCTTTACCTCTGCAATTCCAAATCTGCTTGGATTGTCAACTTCACACAATAGAATGGATGCTGCAGCGTCAGATCCTTCGAATTTTTTTGAATAGTCAGAAATAGGCTTTTGTATTATATTGTCTCCAAGGAAGACCAAAAATTTATCGCTATTCACAAAATCTTTACACAACAATATTGCATGTGCAATACCTCTTGGATAGTCTTGTTCGACATAAGTTATCTTTACGCCAAATTGTTCTCCATTTCCATAATATTCTCTTACCTTGTTAGAGCCAGTGCCGCCAATTATTATCGCAATGTCTTTTACTCCTGCCTCTATCATTGACTCGAGACAAAATTGAGACATTGGCTTATTTGCTATTGGCAGGAGTTGTTTGGGTCCAGTGTGAGTTAGGGGTCTAAGTCTAGTTCCATGACCGCCATGAAGAATTATTCCTTTCAATAAGTATGTCAGTTCGAGTGTCTATTTATTTTTCTATTTTATTCTACCTATGTTTTTCTTAGGGATCTCTTGCAACCATGAACTATTATTGAGGTACCAATTAACAGTAAGATTCAACCCCTCCTCGAAGGTGTATCTTGGTTTCCATTTGATCTCTTTTTCAATCTTGGATGTGTTCAAGCTATATCGAAAATCATGCCCAGGTCTGTCTTTTACATATTTGAGGAAATTAGTTGGCTTGTTCATGATTTTTAGTATTTTCTTAACAATGGTAAGATTATCTAATTCATTATGACCTGATATATTGTACGAATTTCCCTTTTTTCCTTTTTGGGATACTTTTAAAATTGCTTCACAATGATCAACAACAAATATCCAATCCCGTACATTTCTGCCGGTTCCATAGATTGGGATCTTTTTGTTATTCATAGCAAGTAGAATTGTTTTTGGTATTAGCTTTTCTGGAAACTGTCTTGGACCATAATTATTAGTGCACCTTGTAATGATAGCATCAATTCCGTATGTGATGTGATAAGAGCTTACTAGTAACTCTGCGGATGCTTTTGAAGCTGCATATGGGCTAGATGGATTGAATGTATGTTTCTCAGTAGCGCTACTTGTTTTTAGACTGCCGAAAACTTCATCTGTAGAAATATGAATTAATTTTTTATCAAATTTTCTTATTGTTTCTAGAATTGTATAGGTTCCCATGATGTTTGAATCAAAAAATGGTTTTGGCTCATCTATACTTCGATCCACGTGCGACTCAGCAGCAAAATTGAAAACCACATTGCATTTTTTTACCAATTTTTCTACAATCCATTTATTATTAATATTGCCTTTGAAATAATGATAATTATCGTTTTTTAAATTAGAAAGGTTTCTTTTGTTAGAACCCGTTAGTTCTGCATCAAGATTGAATACTTCATAATGCGAATACTTGTTTAACAAATTTATGATGAAATTACTGCCAATAAAACCTAGGCCGCCTGTCACTAACACTCTTGTTTTTTCTTTCAAATTATGTTTCATGTAAATATCAAATCTCATTAATTTTTATTGTTATCTACAATAGAAAATTAAGATCAACAAATAGCAACCTAAATTAACGATGAGTTTGATGATACAAATGACAAACATTTGTCTACTTCCGGCTTTGATTTAATAAAATTAGAAAAATATGAAACAAAAAATGTGGTTGATAAGCACACAAATGGCTCTTTAATCGTTATTTGGAGGGATTGGGATAATAAAATAAAAAATCACCCCAAAATGATTTATGTTACATCCGTGCTTCCTGGTGAAATAAAAGGCCCACATATTCATACAAAAAGAACTAGCTATTTTTCTTGCATATCTGGTAAGGTATTATTTGTGATAAAAGATATTGATGGCACATATCATGAAATAATTTCTAGCGTAGAGGAACCAACACTAATCTGTGTTCCCAAAAATATCGCATCAGCACATATTAACTTATCAAATGAAACGTCGCATGTTCTAACTCTTGCAGATATAGCGTGGAGACCTAATGATAATGAAATGGTGGATTCAAGATTCGATGACTATGAATGGCATAAATGGAAAAAATGATCTTACATTTACATTAAAAATGTTCCTTCTAAACCGCTTTAATGAATAGAGTCTGACATGGATGATTGGGAGAAATTAAAAAATAAACTGATTGGTGTTAAAGGGCTAGCATCTATAGGAATCTCAGATTTAATCGGCGCAGGAATATCGTCTCTATTTTGGTTTTACATAGCAACATTAGTTGAAACTGACAAATTTGGCCAGATTCAATACTTTTTGGCCGTAGCTGGAACTAGTTATAGTATCGCATTATTTGGTGCACAAACTGTAATTACTATTTATGCCTCAAAAAATCTGAAACTTGAGGGCACACTCTATTTTATCTCCTTTTTGACTAGCTCAATTGCATCATTTGTGGTTTTTTTTATTTTCTACAAGATAGATGTAAGCTTGATTCTACTAGCTTACGTGGTTAATGATCTTGCAACTGGATATCTTCTTGGGAAGAAATTATACCTCAAATACGCAAAATATGTAGTTCTTCAAAAGATTCTATCATTAACCGTTGGTATTACTGCTTATTATGTTGCAGGACCTGACGCGATAATCTTTGGTTTATTTTTATCGTATCTACCACTTTTGCTAATAATAGTCAGAGGATTCAGAGAATCAAAAATCAATTTATCGCTTTTAAAAGACAAGTGGAGATTTATCGTAAATAATTATGTTCTAAATCTAGCTGGAGTATTCAAGGGACATGTAGATAAGTTAGTTATTGGACATTTGTTAGGTTTTACTGTGTTGGGCAATTATGTGATTGCCACACAAGTATTTTTGGTTTTGATGACGTTCTCAACAGTGTCTACAAAATATTTATTGTCAGAATATTCGACAGGTAACGCAAATAAAAAACTCTCCAAAGTTATTATACTTCTATCAATACTGATAGCATTTTTTGGTGTTATCGTATCGCCATATGTTATAGAAATCGTTTTCCCAAAATTTACTCAATCTGTTGATTTAATTAAAATAATGGGCATCAACGTCATTTCAGCTACCGTTGGACAAATTTATTCAACAAAAATGCTGAGTATGGAAAAAAGTAAACATGTTGTTATTGGTAGATGGTTAGCAGCCGGAATGATGATTGGTGGTATAGTATCTTTTGGTTCATTTTTTGGTGTAATGGGATTGGCGTTAGCATTTTTATTTTCAACTACATCTTATGCTGCTTACTTGGTTGTTATTACAAAACTAGAAAAAGAGAATATTTTTTAATATTTTAGATTATCAAATATTATAGAATTTTGATATGATTAGCAATAATATGATGAATGTTAACCAAGTTATTGCTTAATATTGTTCAAATCATACTTAATATTTTAATTTTAGATTTAAATGTGGTAAATAAAATGAAATCAAAAATATACAATAAGATAATCTTAATTGATTCCTTATCCAAATTCCAAGATTTTGATAAATTTTTGGATACCAATGACCTGGTTATCACTTTTGATTACAAATCACATATCTTACTATCAGAAAAAAATATAGAACACATAGTTTCTGACACCTACTTATCAACTACTGAATTTGAATTAATACAAGAATATTCTTACACTTTTTCAAAATTTTTCAATGATCAACGAATATCAAACTCATTAATGTATGATGGAATACAGTTAGGCAATTTATTTCATATTGAATTATATGTATTCTTGCTACCTTTTTTGAAAAAATTTGTCGAACTAGAAAAAATCTATGAGCAATATCCAGATGCAAATTTTGTTTTATCTTCCGATCTATTTGATATGATGAAATTGTTTACTGATAGCGTCATTCAAATAAGCAAACCATCGCAAAAATCCAATTTTTTTTATGATACAGTTACAATTAATCTCCAAATACTGAAATTTTCTTTTAATATAAAAATTCCACAAAAGTATTACCTTTTAATTAAAAATATTTCAGATAGTGTTCTCAACACACTTCAATCTGATAGACTTTGCAATAAATTAAAAGAACTTTCACTATTAATAGAATTTGATACATTGAGATATGGCAAACTTTTAGAAATGACTGATAATTTTTTAATTTATAATCAAAGAAGACCAACGATATGGAATTTTAAATCTTATAAAACTATTAAAAAATCTAAAAATCTTTTCATTACAAATTCTATTTTACAAACGTCTCAAAAAAAATCTATAGATACAACTTCAAAGCAAGTCAGTGAAATGATTAGTTCATTATTACAAAATGAGAGTTTTCTATCCGTCTTTTTTTCTCTAAAAAATAAATCTTTTTGGAAAGCATTAAAACCATATTTTGTAGAATTATGTCGGAATCGACTTTTTACTGCGATAAAAACAGTAAATACCGCAGAACAGCTTTTTACTAATTTTCGGATTAAATCTATTTTTATTTGGTCAGAAAATGGGTTTAATGAATTGGTTATGATTCAATTAGGAAAGAAATACAATGTGCCAGTTGTTTTGGTGCAACACGGAATCTATTGTGATACGATCAAAGCTAAAACACTAAACGGGTTTTTTGGCGTCTTGCCGATATTATCTGATAAATTCATAGTCTGGGGAGAATTAGCCCGTAATTATGCACTAAAATGTGATGTTCATAATGAAAAAATTCATGTCGTAGGCAATCCAGCTTTTGATGATTTATTTGAAAATAGAGAGGCAAACATCTCAAATGAATACATTTTGTTGGCTACACAATCACCTACAAATAACACTGTAAACGATTTTACTGTAAGCGTAATAGAGAAATACGAAAAAACTATCAAAAAAATTTGCCAGATTGTAACATCATTAAATAAAAATCTGATAATAAAACTACATCCAGATCCACTTGAATACGATATAACTAAACTGGTTTATGAAATAAATCCATCAATAAAAATAATAAAAAAAGGTAGTATCCACCCGCTCATAAAAAAATGTGAAGTTTTCGTAGCGATTGACATATCCACCAGCACCTTAGAAGCTCAAATACTAAAAAAACCGACAATTTCAATTTCTGTTAAAAATGATTTCGTAGATGAGGATAATTGTAGTCTCTTTAAATCTAATTCATGTGTTAGAACAAACAGCGATGGTTTTGAAAAAGCATTAAAACAAATTCTACATGATAAAAATTTCAAAAACAAGTTGATCCAAAATGGAAATAAATTTGTCAATGAATATCTATCCGGCCAGGGAAATGCTTCCACTGAATTTTCAAAGCTCAGTTTTAGTTAAACCACTAATCATTTTTCAATGACAAGTTATAGCCTTCATTTGGATCGTGGTGTTGGTTTAATCTTAACAATTGAGGTTCCTTTCTAATTACACGCAGTATATCTGCCATCGAGAAAATATCGTTGTTTTTGTATAATCGATCATAGATTTTTTTCACAAAAACCAAGTCGTCCTTATGGTCCACAACCCATCTCTGTCGAATAGGTTTACTGTTACGTACCTTAGCGATCTTAAATTTTGCAGGATTTTTCCAAATATGTGCTGTAACGTGTTCCCTTTCTGATTTTAATCTCGCATTTTTCCAGGATTTTGTCAAAGCTCTAAAACTGAAACACTCTGTATCAAGACCATTTGGATAGGTTTTATCGTCAGTTGCAACATAGTCATATTTTCCATCAAAAAATTTGGCTATTATTTTATTGCTAACTAGGGGATCAATTAGTGGACAATCTCCTGTTATTCTAACAATCGCATCAGCCTTGTAATTTTTTGCAGCCTGAAAAAACCTATCTAGAACATCGTCTTTCCTTCCTCTAAAACATTTCACACTAGAGTCTTCTGCGATTTCTACAATTCCATCGTCTTCTTTCCTAGTTGTTGTAGCCACTATAATCTCATCGTGTTTCATTTGTTTTACACGGTTAATTACATGCCAAAGTACCGGCTTTCCTTTAATTCTTGCTAGTACTTTTTTTGGAAATCGTCTTGAATCAGTTCTCGCTTGAATGATGATCAGAATTTTCTTATTATTTTTTGCCATGTTTGTTATTATTTTACTAATTGATTGATAGTTTTTAATATGTAGTCTATTTCGTTATTTGTTAAATTGGGATGCATTGGTATAGTAACTATCTCACTTGCCATTTGCTCCGTTACGGAAAGTTTTACGTTTGATTTGTAGAGGCTCATCAAATGAGCTGCACTATAATGAGAGCCCACCTCTATTCCATTTGCTGACATGCTTTTCATAAAACGAGTTCTATTTTTCACTCTGATCCAATACAGATGATAGCTGCTGTTCTTACAGAATGGCATTTTTTCTTCAATTTTCAATTCCTGATTGTACCTCTTCGCGATTTTCTTTCTAATGTTATTGGATATTTCGATTTTTTTAAGCTGTTCAATGCCTATTGCGGCAGATATTTCGTCCATGTAGTAATTATAGCCTAAAGACACAATATCATAAAATGAACCCTTTCTATTTCCTATACCACACCATCTTAACGAATTTAATTTGTTCCTTAGCTGTTTTCCTTTGTTTCCATTGATAGTAATGGCACCGCCCTTTGGCATTGCGATATTTTTCACTGGGTGGTAGCTAAAACACACCATTTCTGCCTCCGTGCCAATTTTCTTATTGTTGTAGCTGGCACCACAAGCATGTGCAGCATCAGTCACAATGTGCAAGTCGTGCTGCTTTGAAATGTTTTTAATTTCGTTCATATTGCAAGGAATACCACCAAAATGAACTGGGATTGCAGCTTTGGTTTTTCTAGTGATTTTGCCTTCCATATCGTTAGGATCTAAGCAACCGGTTTCAGGATCTACATCAACAAACACTGGCTTTCCTCCACTGTATACAATTGAATGTACAGTTGCAATGAAAGTAAGAGCAGGTACAAGTACCTCATGATTCTTAATCTCTAAAACGTCTAATGCTAAATGTAATGCTGCACTGCCACTATTTACCGCCACACATTCTCCAGCCTTGGTATAATCAAGAAACTCCCTTTCAAATTCCCCGACTTTTCCTTTTCCGTCACCAGATGCCCAATGTGAACTCTTTAAGGCGTTTACTGCGGCAGTAATTTCCTTGTTATCGAATTTTGGAGAAAATAGTTTTATTGTTTTTTTCATAGGTGCCATCAATGGGTTTTAACTCAAACTATTTGGAATGGACATATTTAATTGATCTATTCGGCGAACATGATCAATCAGAGTGCGTAATTCATCAAACGTAATAGAAAATGGCGCATCGGGACCACGAGATGTATCCAATTTTACATGTTTTTCGATATAAATATCGTTTTTTCCTAGCGATTTTTTTAGAGCTGTATATGCTAGTGGTATTGTGTATCCTAGAGTGTGATCAGAAAAGAAATCATATTTGAGAATATCTTTCCAAACTATATCCTTATCTAAGGCGGGATATTTTGCTATACAATAAGTGTACTGAAAATCTTTTTTCCTAAATTGTTTTTCGATTAATTTTTTATTTATCCCGTTTCCGGTACTGATGAAGGTGAGTTTTTTTGTTTTACCTACTTTTTGAATAGTTTCAAGTGAGAATCTATGTTTTAGTGCGGTTGTCCATGAAGCAATTTTGTATAACTTTACATTAATAGATTCGAGAAAGTCTACCGATTCTGGATTAAATACACTACAAAACCATTTGATTCCTATTTCATCTGCATAATTTTTTAACTCTTCTGCCACATCTTCTTTCAATTCTGATTTTTTTATTGTTTTCCAATTCGGGTCTGATAATTCGTAAATGTCTTCAGCGCGCCACATTTGAAATTTTACGTGTGTTGCACCACATTCTTTAGATTTTTTTATATGAAGTTTTCCAAGTTTAATATCACCTTCCCAGTTAGAACCTATTTCTGCTATAACATTGACTGTCAATGTTTTCTAGAAAAAATTAGTTATTTAATATACTTACTATCTTCTTTTTTTATCCAAAAACTGGGATCCAATCTTTTGACTATCTTAAAGAGGAAGTTGATAATCTGACTTCCACTCATACTCTATTGATCTACGTGTCACTCGAGTGAATTCATCTTTCGGAGGACATGTGTTCAATCCTAATAGTGCCTTTCTTTCATCTGTTAGTTGTTCAAATATGTATGGCGGAATATTTTCGACGAAGCTGAAAGATGGTTTGATGAACCAACGTCCGTAGCTAGGTATGACTGACCAACGGCTTGCATCATTTTGCTTTTTTCCACCCCCATGCCACAAAGCTCCATTAAATATTAACACCGAACCTTCATTTGCCTCTACCGACAATTCCTCATCGTACGTTTTGTTATTCTCAGCATAATCTGATCTCAAATGACTTCCAGGCACGATACGAGTCGCGCCATTTTCCACAGTAAAATCATCTAACATGAATAATGCAACCATGATTAGCGGATAGCCGCCTTGACCTGGTATGTTGCTGTCTAGATGGAGCTGTTGTGCATCAGTATTTCGACTAGGATTGCGTGCATCAAAACCAAGCAAATTAAAGGGCTGTGAGTTTTGATATGATCCTTCTTGAAGCATGTGTTTGATAATTGGCAACACTTTAGGATGATCACATAGATCAAAATATCGAATATCCTTATTGTGTAAATTGTAGACAATTTTTTCCTTATCTTTTTTATTTAGACCATGATCGGTTGAACCTGAATCCGCGTGTTTTATGGCATATTTTTCATAGTCACGATTTAGCAAGGATTTGTATGTATCACAATCTTGCTCGCTTAGCACATTTTCTAGTACTACATATCCATTTTGTTTGATATTGTTTACCGCTTCTAATGTTTTCATTGAAATGCCTCTTGTGGAACCATAAATTTTACTAATTGATCCTGTATTAAAGCGAAAAAACAAGTATTTTAACCAATCCTAAATCATTTTCGAGGTAATTTGTACTACAAATAATCATTAACATGTGTCGTAAAAGATCAGGCAGTTGTTTTCCGAGAATAAAAATTTCAATAATAATTCATCTATTGTAATCAAGAACTATGAATATGGTTAAACTCTCTGATTGTACTTAAACGGTCACATCATAAAACCATCAAATTATAGAACTATTCTAAGAAAGATTGATAATTAACTAAAGTTTTAAGCATGAGATGTACCACCTACGAAAAAACAAAGTTTCTATAAAAAAAATAGCTAAGTTCTTAAAAATTAATTACACTGGTCGTGATTTCTACATTGAATCTGTCAGCTCTCTCAATAATGTTAAGAATAATTCAATACTTTTTTACTCATATTTAGAAAATATAAAATTCAAAGTAACGAATAATGATAAATACGATCTAAGGAAATTAGAAAAATTTGAAAATATAGCTGTCATAACTAACTATAACGGTGGAAAAAAAATTAAAATTCCAACTCTTTCTTCTAAATACCCAAGATTTGATTTTTATCGTGTGGTGATGGAATTTTTTTCAGAAGCTGAATTCAGAACTGGAATTCATAAAACAGCAGTCATAGAAAAAAACTCAGTTATAGGAAAAGATGTCTATATTGGTTCACATTGTTATATAGGAAATGGCGTAAAAATTGGGAACAACACCAGGATACTTCATAACACATGTATTTACGGCAAAACGGAAATCGGTTCGAATTCAGTAATAAAATCTAACACCACGATTGGCAGTGAAGGATTTGGTTTTATATATACGGGAGACGAGCTTTTTCATTTACCACATGTAGGCTCTACTGTGATTGGAAACAATGTCTGGATCGGCTCGAATAGCACGGTGGAAAAATCACACATAGATCAAACTGTCATCGAGGATCACGTCAAAATTGATGATCTTGTTCAGGTTGGTCATAACACTACGATAAAAAAATTCACACAGATTGCTGCTGGTAGTATAATTGCGGGTAGAACAAAAATAGGAAGAGGTTGCTGGATAGCTCCAAACTCCGTCATCGACATAGGTTGTGAACTTGGTGACAATTGTATCGTAGGCACATCAAGTTTAGTAAGAACAAGCTTTCCAAAAAACTCGGTAATTGTTGGTTCACCAGCTAAGCTTTTGAAAAAAATGTTTAAATCTTACGAGTAAAAGTAAAAACGTTTTTGAGATGATCAAATTATGAATTCAATATCAAAAATTTTTAATGACGAAATAAAAACCAGGCATAAAGTAATTACGGAAGATACATCTAAAGCAATTCTAAAAAAATACAGAATTTCTGTTCCAAAATATTATCTGGCAACTTCTTCTCAGCAAGCAGTTAAACAAGCAAAATTACTTGGTTTTCCCCTAGTAATGAAAATAGTATCTCCTACAATTTTGCACAAAACCGATGTTGACGGAGTTAAAATCGGAATCAATAATGTTACCGATGTAGAAAAAACATTTAATGACATGCATAAGAGGTTTTTCAAAAAGAAAGGCTCTACCATAAAAGGAATTTTGCTTGAAAAAATGATACCAGGAGGAGTGGAATTGATTGTTGGCATACAAAATGATCCGCAATTTGGCCCTGTACTGATGGTCGGTTTGGGAGGCATTTTTACAGAAATTTTCAAAGATACTGCGTTTAGAGTACTTCCAATTACTAGATTAGATGCACTATCGATGTTAAGCGAGTTAAAATGTTCAAAATTACTAAAAGGCTTCCGTGGAAGCAAACCAGTTGATCTGAATATGCTTACAAAAGCATTAGTTCAGATTGGGAAATTAGGTGTGGACAACGCCGATTACATTAGTAGCATAGACTTTAACCCAGTCATCGTTTCTTCCAAATCGTACTGTGTTGTAGATGCAAAAATCACTCTGAACTCTCAAATAAAAAGAAACTCATTCTCAAAAGCAAAACCAAATGCAAGTTTCATGGAAAAGTTCTTTACCCCAAAATCCATTGCTATAATCGGGGCTTCAAACAAATCAGGAAAGATTGGAAATTTGATAGTAGACAATCTTGTCAAGCAGGGCTATCTTGGTAAGATCTACCCAATAAACCCAAAAGAAGAGTCGATACTTGGTATCGAATGCTATCCATCGTTAGAAACGATTAAGGAGAAAATTGACCTTGTTATCATCTGCGTTGAGCTTTCAATGGCCATTTCAATTATGAAATCGTGTGCAAAAAAAGGCATACGTAATGTTGTAATTATTTCGGGTAGCGGCAAAGAGCTTGGCGGCAGTAGAGCCATCATGGAATCTGAAATCAGACGTTTATCATTAAAGCATAAAATTCGAGTCATTGGCCCAAATTGTATTGGAATATTTAATGCAGTAAACCATCTTGATTGTACATTTTTTGATCAAAGAAAAATGATTCGCGCAAGATTAGGAAATGTAGCATTCCTTTCACAAAGCGGTACGATGGGTATGAGCATGCTGGAAACAGCGGATTCATTTGGGCTATCAAAAATGATCAGCTATGGAAATAGATCTGATGTTGATGAAGCAGATTTGATATGGTATCTCGCAAACGATCCTCAAACGGAAGTCATCTGTCTTTACGTAGAGGGATTTGGTGATGGAAGAAAATTTTTCAACACGGCGAAACGAGTGATGACAGAAAAGAAGAAACCCATAGTTGTCTGGAAAGCTGGTAGAAGCGCAGTTGGGGCAAAACAAGCGGCTTCTCATACAGGTTCTTTGGCTGGCTCTAACGAAATAATTATGGGCGCATTTAAGCAAGCTGGAATAGTTTCTGTAGATAGCTACCAGGATCTCGTGGGTGTAGCAAAAGCGTTAGCATGGCAACCCACTCCAAAAGCCAATCGCGTGGCAATGTGCAGTAATGGTGCAGGCCCAATGGTTGCAACTGTTGACCATTTTGAGAGGATGGGCCTATATTTTGGTACAATATCTGCACAAATTCTCAAAAGAATAAAAAGACAGTTTTCTCCAACCTATATGATCGGGAAAAACGGAAACCCTATTGATATCACTGGCGGAGCCACTGCTGACGATTACAAATTCATAATTCAGCAGTTTTATGATGAGAAAAACGTGGACATTGTCATGCCGTGGTTTGTCTTCCAAGATGAACCGCTCAAAGAAACGATCATCGACTATCTCGATGATTTTTCGAAGAACCAAACTAAGCCTTTGTTAGTTGGTTGCAATGGTGGACCATACACACAAGGAATTTCTAAATTAATTGAAGAAAGAAAGATACCTGTTTATGACGATATACGAACATGGGTAGCAGCCGCGTCTGCATTGGCTCAATGGAATCACACTAAAAATTCTACCTAGTAGAACTTACTAAATTAACGAGAATGATCTCTTTACTGATTTATTCTATTTATGGGAATGGAGAAGTAATGATCCACGTCGCTCTTTTCCAGAGGGGCGTTCTTGTTATCATCGTCACTCCCATCAGGGTACCATACTCTCAAAAAGCCATTTTCGTCCACAAAGGCGGATTTAGGAAGTTGCCAGGAGGGGTTTCTATATTTGAAATTCTCAACAGTGTAATGTGACTGAATCAGTATCTCATTATTGTCATTGCGTTCTAAAATGGTGCCATGATACAACGTGATTTTTCCCAAATCGGTCATCAAAGTAAACATGGGTTTAGCACGGCCTGAAACACCACCAGAATTAGTTATTTGAGATGCTATTTCCAAGCCCCTTTGGACGGATGTTCTATGATGAGACATGCCTTTCATTGGTATGCAATGAAATAGATAATGCGACTCGATTCCTAAATATCTAAACGCATCGTATAGTTTATTCAGAACATCAACATTGTCGTTAACCCCTTTTAACAAAACTGATTGGTCATAAATTTTGAAGGCAGCTTTGTATAGATCGGTATATGCCTTCCTAGCTTCTGTTGTCAACTCAGCTGGATGATTTATGTTTGTTCCAATTTCTAATTTTGCGGGGGCTGCAGTTTTTAGTATGTCGATTAATTCACTATTTACTCTTGATGGCTCTTGCACCGGTACCCTAGTACCAATGCGAAATATTTCTATATTTGGAGCATACCTATTAACTTCTGAAAAAATAAACTCTAGACGTTTAGGGATCATGAATGCATCTCCTCCAGTAATGAGAATCTCTTTAAGATCATCTCTCACTTCTTCACTTCCGCAGTATTTGGCAAAGTTGGTTATCTCATCTTCTGTAAGGGAAAAAACTGGATATTGCCCTCTCAAACACCAACGACAATGGGCTGCACAAACCATTGTGGGTTCAAGTAGAATAGTTCTGCGATAGAGTCTCTCAACACCTCTCAAAGGTTTACCCTTGTAACTAACATGTACTTCAGATTGGTAATGTCTCATACGCTCCGAATCGTCGACCTCTTGCTCATTTGGAGACTTGATATATTGATTTTCTAGTGCCTTGTATTGCTCTGAATCTAAACCATATTCATTAGCATACTCTTCTAGCTTCTGCTTGAGATATGGAGTTAATTTTTCAGCGAAATTTGATTTGTTTGCTCCGGCCATTTCGTATCATTTAATTATTAACATTCGTGTATTTGCAAGATAAATCTTGGGAATGCTCATTCAATTCTTTAGGTATCGAAGATATATTAAAACAATTGGTAGGTATTTCCAGCATCCAGATGGTAATTATGAAGGCCATCTCAGTATGTAGCAAAAATGATAATCAATGAAAGTTTGATTCTACTTATGAATAATTTCATACTAATTTTGGAATAATACTATTGGAAATTTTTTTAACATTAATTCTTCATTAGCTCAACAATCTTTTTTGCTATACGCTCGCTACCTTTACCGTCTATTAAATTTAAACCATTTTTTCTATATTTTTTACACAGTCCGTCATTTTTCATTAGAGCAAAAGCAACTTCTGGTAATTTATCAAAGTTAATTGCTTTATGATATCCTAAATATTTCATACAATCATAAGCTGCCATTTTTTTAGCATAGTTGTTATTTTCGTTTGAATGACTAAGCACTAGCGATGGCAAGCCCGCAAAGAAAGCTTCACAGGTTGTAATTCCGAATGTAAAGATTCCAATTTTATAATTTGGCATAATAGAAATCAAATCATTACTCTTATTGATAATGGTAAACCTACTATCGTTTTCAACAGCTTTTAGGATTTTTTGACCATCTGTAAAAAACCTCCCTACAACAACATCTGCATGAAATTTAACTTTATTTTTTTTGAAAGATTTAATTATTTTTGTTGTAAATCCCAGTTTGTCAGAACCGCCCATAGAAACTAATATGGAATCTTGCCCCGTTTTGATTCCGACACTTCGTTTAGTACTGCCAAGTAACATATACCTAGGACCAACTATTATTTTCTGACGATTTTTTGTGATAACGTCTTTGGGATATTGCTCTTTAACCCAAGGCCAAATTATCAAATCAGCGTACAAACTATTCTTATTTGTATTGTCCATCACGATCGTCTGGCAGGTTTTCTTTAATTTTATGAAAAATTCTTTATTTTTGGTTTTTTTTATATCTAAAAACAAGCATTTGAATTTAATTTTACGATGCAAATTTATCAATACTGAATACTCTTTTTGATCGTTGGCTGTGTTCGGAATAGTACTAAACTGAAAACCCAATTCATTAATTAATTCAGTAGCGCGTACGTTATCCTTGATTAAAAAATACGGCATAATGTTGAATTTTTGAAGTTTTTTGGCTAATTCAAGACATCTTGATAGGTGGCCCATGCCTATTCTCTTGTTTGCATCGACTCGAAACAAGACATACTTCAAATGATATGAAATTCCATTATCTATTATAAAATGTACTGCAAAACATATCCTCATTTGTAATAATAGTGTTTGAAATATTTGATTCATTCCAAACTTGTTAATTCTATTTGTGGTCCAATAAACACTAAATAAAAAGAGATTTTTAAAAAGCCGATTTAGAAATTTTTTCTTTTAATTCGTTAACTGTGAGAAGTTCCACCTCATTAGAAGAATATGACTCAAGATTTTTGGTTTTTTTAATCTTGGGATATTGTGCTTTAATATAATCCTCATTCTTAAAAGGACTAAAGATTACATACTTGTTTCCAAGTTCCCAGGCGAATCTCATTTCATCATTGTTGATCAATGTTTCGTGAATTTTTTCACCAGCTCTTATTCCTATGACTTCATGACCATGATCGCCATTTATGTCCTCCACAGCTTTTTTTACATCCATGATGGAGTATGCCTTTAGCTTAGGTACAAAGATCTCAGTACCTTTAGCTAAAGAAGTAGATTCCAAAATGAAATCTAGAGCTTCATCCATAGTTATACTAAACCTCGTCATTGCGGGATCTGTAATGGAAATTTTTTGTCTCATTTTTGATTGTTCGGTAAATTTAGGAATTACTGAACCACTGCTTCCTAAAACATTTCCATAGCGAAGAGCAAAAAACTTTGTTTTATGTCTTGAAGGGTTTAGGTAATTATTTGCTGTTACAAACAATTTTTCCATTAGTAGTTTTGTTGCGCCATATGCATTAATTGGTGATACTGCCTTATCTGTGCCTACCCCAACAGCTACTCCGACATTTTGCTTTGTACAAGCTTCAATTACATTTTGCGTACCAATAACATTTGTCTTGATTGCTTCAAACGGATTATATTCAATTAAAGGAACATGTTTTAACGCTGCCGCATGAAAAACAACATCTACATCTTCTAAAGCTGTGGTTAATCTAGGCAAGTCTCTTACATCGCCTATGAGGAATCTAAGTCTGTCATCATGAAATTTAGATTCCATAGAAACTTGTTTACTTTCATTTCTACTAAACACTCTGATGCTACTCACATTCATTTCTAGCAATCGTTTTGTTAGGGCCTGACCTAAAGAACCAGTTCCGCCTGTTATGAGTATTTTTTTTCCGTCGAACATGATTCCCCGACTTACAGACTGTACTAAAAGTTTGTCTAGAATATGTTTCGAAGTTTATATAAGTCACGAATGAAAATGTTTTGTGAAAGATAAGATTATTTTTTGATAGGTGTGGGAAGAATTTTGACAAGGTTTCAGTCTGTACAGAGTGAAAATGTGACTAGTATTGGGATTATCGAGAATGCATATTGGCATCTGTGTGCTTTACACGGCATCACTTTATTCCCACCATTCTATCTTTTTTGTAGTAATTTTCTAAATCAAAATGAATGTGAGAGTTTATTTTAAAAATTTCTGGATTAGAATCCAACCAAGAAATAATATCTTCTAAAGTAAAAAGAGGATTTATTGGATAAAGCGCTTCGTATATTGATTTTATTACCTGAAAATCTTCTTGGTAATCAAGACTGAATCTGTAGTTGGAAATATCTTTTTTATAATCTACCCTATACAGCTTGTATCTTTTTGGGCGATTACAAATAAATGGGCTGATGTGTTCGAGTTCGGATGGTTTTTTTGCCTCGTTATAGGCCTCGGTTAATGTTTTGGACGAATAAACGTCAAGCGTGGAGCCTTCCGGATACGTTTTGGGAGGTGGCCCATAATTGCTTACATAGTCATAATTATTATTCAGATAGATGTCTATGACATGATCTATGACTTTAGGATCAATTAACGGACAGTCAGCACCAAACTTTGCAATAACGTCGGCACCTATGGAATCGGAGATTTTTTTATATCGATCTACAAGGCTCTCTTCGGAACCTCTATAGCACTCTATGCCATTTTCCTTACAAAAATTTTCTATTAAATCGTCTTTTTTATTATTACTTGTGGCTATGATGATTCTATCCAATTTTCTTGCCGGTTTCATCCTTTCAGTCATAATTTGAATAACCGGCTTTCCACAAATCTCAAACAAAGCCTTTTCTGGAAGTCTAGTTGATTCCATTCTAGCAGCAACAATTCCGGCAATCAAAACATTTCGAGGTGAATAAATTCTTTATAAATATTAAGATAACGGAATTCTAATTATTTTGAATATTTGTGATCAAACTCTTTATGCTGTTTTATTTTTTTAATATGTTCCAAGGCTAATTGCTCAAATCTGGTTTTTTCCTCTTTCAAAAACGACTCCATTCGTGATTCTGAAATCTCAATATCAACTAAATTTCCTGAAAAATAAAACCATTTATGATATACTGCTACAAAACTTGGATAATCAAAATTAAATGAATTGTTTTCAATAAAAGTCACATATTTATCAACATCAGTTACATTAACAACTGTCTTCAATGCTAATTGAATAGCGTTAGGCAGGTCTTCAAAAGACTTCAATCTGATTACTGATGGTAGAATGGTATAGCCTTCATCAGCAAGTACAATGGACGGTTTTTGATAAAATGCAGCTTCAAAGCATGATGTTCCACTAATTGATATGACCATGGAGCATCTAGGAAAAATTTTGTTAGAATCAACGGACGGGTGAATTAATTTGACATTAGGAAGATCCATGATTTGTTTGTAAACAGAAATTGGTCTCCAGCCTCGACCTTTCCCTTGCGTGGGATGCTCCTTTACATATAATTTGTAGCCAATAGGCAAGGATTTTACAATTTGCTGTATGATCTCTAGTTGATGATTACTAAATGGAGCAGAAAGAAGCAAGGATCTTTCTGGTTCTTGATGTAAGGGGAAAAAGACAAAAGGTTCATGTTCGTCTAAATGATAGTGGAGATTTTTATTGACAAACGATTCTCTGTAAATTTTTTTCAGGGAGTAAATAGCTTCTTTTATCAGTACGCGAATTCTCGTTCTTCCAAAATAAGTATAATGAGTTTTAATGTTACTGTTATCTGATTTTATAAGAAATTGGATTGCTGCCTTGAACTTGTCTAATGATGAATTTTGATATTTTTTGTAGAAATTCATTATGCGCTCTGATGCTTTATCGGATTTGAGAAGGTTTTCTAAATCGTTGAAACTTCTGTTGGTGTCTTTTAGAACTTCTAAATTTTCAATATAGTCTAATTTATGGTAGTCTTGTGAAATATAGGTTCGCTGACCAAAATTGGAATAATTAAGCATTAGGACCTTTATTCCTCTGGCCCTACACATTTGATGAAAAAGGTGTTGTTGTCTTAATGCAGTTTCATGTATTACTAAAAAATCTGGCTTGAATTCGTCTAAAATTGATTCAAATAGTTTGCATTCTCTTTCTAATATAGATAGGATTTGTTCTTCACTATATTTGTAATAATCATTATACTGGAAAAATATTCTGTCATTATTTAGCATCTCCCAAAAATTCAGATGGTATTTTTTTTCAAAATTTGATAAATAGTTAAGATCTGGTTTTTTAAGATTTTGTAGATAATCATGATAAAACCAAACTTTGTTGAAATTTATGATTTTTTGTTTTTCAAAAAATTTCTTTGGTTTATTTGTTATATCGATAACGGCAAAAAGATCGCACTCATAATTCTCTCGTAAATATTTTGCAATCCCAAAATGAATCAAATCCGCATCTAACCAAAAAATTATCTTGTCTCTCATAAGCTAAATTAAAGTTGTTGTGATAATTCTAACATAAAAGGTTAAGCAGCAAAAAATTTTTTTAATGAATTTAGATCTTCTAATGTATCGATGTTATAGGAGAACTCAAGTGGCATTCTATAAAAACCAATTTTTCCAGATATTCGACAATGGCTTTTTATAAAATTCTTATATTTTGTGGCAAAAATCGCGCCATTTTCAAAAAATTGCTCAGGTAGTTTTTGCCTATTTGGTCTTCTTAATGGATCATAGTTTACCGGCTTGATCCATTTTTTGGATTTTTTCCAAATAAAAATATGGGTAGAAAAACCACTAATTATAGAATCGTAGTTTTCCCTTTTCATTAATTTGAGAGCTTCATCTATGTGCTTTGAATTTCTCAGGGGGGATGTGTTTTGAAGAAGCATAACTATATCGGGAATGTAATTTTCTGTTTCCTTTAAATGATTTACAACATGTTCTAAGGCAAGTTCAACAGGACTAGTGTCTCCTGCAATCTCTTTTGGCCTTTTTACTACTTCTGCCCCTAAAGATCTTGCAACTCTGGCAATTTTTGGGTGATCTGTAGATACTATTGTCCTAGTTACAAATTTTGATCTTAATGACGCTGTTACCGTGTAATAAAGCAGAGGTCTACGATTTATTCTAACTAGATTTTTCAACGGAATAGCTTTTGAGCCGCCTCTAGCAGGAATAATTGATAAAACTTTCATAATATTTTGATTTGTTGCTGATTAAAAATTATTACTATTCAATTATTAATTTTGAGAACTAGCTGTTACATGCCTCATAAAATTCCAAATTTTATTAATATATAATTATCAATGATAATTTAAGATAATTATATAAATAAGAAACTAGGTGATAGAGCAGTTTTAGGTTATGACAGAATTATCCAAATCGTATGATACAAATGGTTTTGTTCTTGCTAAAAACATTGTTTCTGAATCTAGGAGAAATGCATTATTAGAAAATATTTTTAAATTATATTGCAAGTATTCTGGAAACACAAAAGCAGATTTTCCTGGAATAAAAGAACCATGGAATGATCAATCATTTCATACTAAAATGATTGATTTGCGTAAAAAAAATTCTGAAGCATTTGGGGCCATTTATGATAGTCTTAAAACCAGCATTACTCTTACACAGCTTGTAGCGGATGACAAAATTGTGGAAACTGTTGCCACATTTTTAAAAACTAGCCCTGGCGATATATCTATTTCAGAACCAATGACGCGACTTGATCCACCAAATGATAATAGGAATAAACTAGACTGGCATCAGGAAAGACATTTTTTCCCACAAAATCGCAATGGAATGCACGGTTTGGTATGCTGGGTCCCTCTAGTCGATGTAACTCCAGAATTAGGGCAAATAGGAGTTTGCCCAAAAAGTCATCAATCAGGACTTTTGAAACTATCTGGCAAGAAGAAAAAAAACTTGAGTTACACCACTCAAATTCCTATACCTGAAGAAGAAGTTAACAAGTATGAAATAATTTCAGTTTCTGCTAATGCCGGCGATGCTCTTTTTTTCAACATGCTATTGTTTCATAAATCTGGCGATAACATCTCAAATAAATTGCGTTTTACAGTTCAAGGAAGATTCCACATATCTACAGCTGAGGATTTTATTCCATTTGATTATGTGAATTACTACAATCCATATATGAAACAAAAACTAATAGAAAAAAATTATGACTGCTCAGATATACCAGATAATATACGTCAACCTCCAGTGGCATTACAATATACGTAATAGTGTTTATTTATAGAAATTTGAATTTTATAACACTATGACAAATCAGACACTAAAAAACAAAAATTGTTTATTAACTGGGGCCACAGGTGGTTTAGGAAAAGAACTTGCAATTCATTTTGCAGAAAGTGGATGTAATCTATTTCTCACATCAAGAAGTAATGAAAAATTGGGCAAATTACAAAACGAACTAAAGTCACTGTTCCCGAATTTACAAATTCATTTTGGTGCTTTTGATATATCGGTTCATAATGAAATTGAAAAATTAATAAAAAGTGTAAGAAGTGCATTTACTTCAACAGATATCTTAGTTAATTGCGCAGGAATTTTCCCAGTGAAATTATTGCAGGAATCCACCATAAATGATTTTGATAAATGTTTTAATGTCAACATCCGGGCCCCCTTCATTCTATGTAAGGAATTTTCCCAAGATATGGTGAATAAAAAATGGGGAAGAATAGTCAATATTGCATCGTCTGGTGCATACAACGGCAGGAAAAAAACCTCGATTTACCGTTCAACAAAACACGCATTACTGGGATTTTCAAGATCTATTCACAGCGAATTAAAGGAGCACAATGTACGAACTTTTTGCATTTCTCCTGGGCCCATTAAAACTCCCATGGGTAATGAGATTATAAAATATGAGAACCAAAATGAGAACTTTGAGAGTTTTATGAATCCTACAGAAATCGCTGAATTCATCACACATATTATTTCATACGATAGTGAAATGATTTCTGAAGAAGTTAGATTAAGTAGGATTAATTAAATAAATATTGGTAAAACTAGGCATTAAACATAGAAGCAACATGGAAAATATTTTTTCAATAAAAGATAAAATCGTAATAGTCACTGGTGCAGGAAGAAGTATAGGTTACCATTTGGCTTGTAGCCTCGCCAAACACGATGCATTGGTTTATGCAGTAGACGTAAAATTTCCATATAAAATTCCTGAAGAAATCTCAGCAAATCTGACGCAAATTCGTTGCGACATCACAAATTATAAAAAATTTCAAAACCTGTGCAAAAAAATATTCTCAAAACATGGAAGAATCGACGTTTTAGTCAATAATGCCGGCATTTCAAAAGCATCTGAAAATAGTGGGCAGTTGTATTCACAAAAAAATTGGCTAAAAACAGTAGGGGTTAACTTGACGGGCAGTTTTTACTGCAGCCAGGCAGTGATCAGGTACATGTTAAAAAAGAGATCAGGTTCAATAATTAATATCACAAGCATCAATGCAGAGTTAGGTTTTCCACGAAACCCATCATACAATGCATCTAAAGGAGGATTGAAACTGTTAACAAAAGCATTAGCAAAAGATTGGTCTAGGTTTGGCATACGGGTAAACAGCATTGGTCCAGGTTATATCAAAACAGAAATGACGATAAAGCGATTTATGAACAAAAAAACTATGTTGGAACGACAAAATCGAACCCTTCTGGGAAGATGGGGGGAACCAGATGATTTGGTTGGACCGTGCGTTTTTCTTGCATCAGACGCCTCAAAATACATGACAGGTCAAGATATCTACGTTGATGGCGGCTGGTTAGCAAATAGCGGTATTGCCTGACATATAAGATAAGAAAATAACAAGTTAGAAAAATTTGTTTAATTGTTTTTACGAAACTTTACCGAATCGTTCATAGTTAGACTGAAAGAATTTCCTACCCGCAAAAGACTTGGATTGTGGGTGTCGTTTTTACAAACATTACAAATCGTAGCTCTGTCTATTTTTGCATCTTTGGTCCACGTTGAACGTGCAGAAACATAATATTCATTATTCCAAATCTCCCTAACGGACTTTTCAAAAACATTGCCAAAATCAGAATTAGGATCATCTATAATTGCACAAGGTGAGACACCGCCATCAGAATTTATTACAATGCCGCTCCATGGCCAGTGGCATTGATATAATCGACTTTTCCCTCGATATGTCTCATAAACATAGTTTGGATCTTGTGGCAACCACTCCTCACCCGCAGTATTAGGATTCAATTGCACATTTCCTAATTCAATCTCATCGACTCCCAGTTCTGCCGATAGCTTTTTAAAATCTTCAATTTGGTGTTCGTTTTTCTTTGTTACTATCATCCTTGCCTGAACAATCGGGTACTTTAGCCCATTTTCTTTCTTTATTTGGATTACACGCCTAAGATTCTTTAATAATAATTCAAGATTTCCGCCTATCCTATATTTCTCATAAACTTCTTGAGTGGTTCCATCAAGGTCAATTTTTAGTCTTCCGAGTCCAGATTTTACGAACTCCTCTAACCATTCATCAGAATGATTTACTGAGAAATTCGTAGCTATGTGAGTCCAAATACCAGCATCTGCAGCATAACGAATCATTTTCGGAAGATCCTTTACCAATGTAGGTTCACCCCAATTCTGAAGTGCAAGTAGGATTGTGGTATCTTTTACCTCATCAATGATTTTCTTAAAACTTTCAAGGGTAAGTTTTCGTTTTTCTCTGGTAATTGCATTAATGCCGGTAGAACACAGTGGGCAATGAAGATTACAAATGTTTGTTGGTTCTATTTCTACGTGATAAGGCATAGATTTTAAAATTAATTTTTGTTCTTTTTCTTCCTGCTTTGCTAGTACGAAATTCTCAAATTTCTTATCTGTACGAAACTCATAAGGAACTTCGTGTATGGCAAAACTCCAATTCTCATCGAATTTTCCCCACTTGTCAGCCTCTCTTTTTGCTTTATAGTTTATAGTGTCTGAAATTGAGAGTCGTTTTGCAGAGCCGTGCGGAGTTGGCTTGTAGTCATTTTCTGTGGCCAATGACCATTTTTGTCAAAGTCATATATTTATAGTTAAATGGAAGCTTTAGCTTGGTATACATAAAAAAATCATGTAGTTCACACGCAGCAAAAAGTTACTTAATTTTTAAGGATGCTAATTGAGAATCATTGATTGGTTTTCGTAATATTTTCTTTACAAAAACTTTGGTGAGGATTCTGCTCACGCCCAAATCTGTATCGCCATATATGTCTAAATGACGCTTCAGAATATCTTTTTGTTCTTCATCTAAAATAAAATTAACTGTCATCTGTTTATCAAATTTGTATTGATCTGGAGACTGCAACGTTTGGGCATCCAAGAATTTTGGTATGTTATAGTCTACGACTAAACTTGTATTGGTGTCTATGTCATGGAAAAGGTTTTGCGTGCTGGCCGTATCAAATTCTAAAATGGAGTCAGCAAGATTGAGATAATCTGGCGAAGCAAAATTATTTTCGATTAATAGTTTATGCAGAGTTTTTCTAGCTAACATCTTAAGATCTACCATGTATTTTTTCATGGCGATTGCTTTGTAGACAAAAAGTAAATTATATCCTAATTCTCCACCAATGTATCTGTCAATGACGCCTGGTTCTTGAATAGTTGGTCTTAATTCGCCTTGATTCATCCATAGTTCTCCTCTCGTCTCTTTTTCAAAACTAGAAAACAATTCGTTTGTATTTCCTTCCAAATTTTCTGTATAAAGAAGCTCTAACCATCTAAACACAGATAGTTTTAATGATTTGATAAGTTTTAGAACTGAACCAAAAAGGCCGTCATTATGGAAAAGGTGTATTAACAAATGCATCTTACGACTAGAAACATAGTCTTCGAAGGATAAAGTGTTAGTTGAAACACAAATTTCTTCAATTTCTGCAGCCTTTATCTGGCGATTTAAAACTTGATAATATCCAAAACATCGAGGCAAAACCCTGTACCTAGTCTTCATTCCAAATTGCTTTCTAGATTCAGGGGAGCTTACTTCAGTACCTGGCAGTAGCATGAGTTGGTATGTGTTGACATGATTAAAGCCCGCATTAATTACAGTATGTATGGTGTCAAAATGAGATTTCAGCGTTTCTCCTGGCAAAGCAAGAATTATTTCACTACGTGAATCAGTATCGACCTCTGCTGCCTCCATAGCTAATTGCATTAAAGCGTCGGGGGCAATGTTACTGCGTTTAATGTTCTTCAACACTTCAGGATCTAAACTTTGAACTGAGCCTGATAATCTCATTGCACCTTTTACAAGTCGTGCGGCATCCAAAACTTTTGCTTTATTGTTTTTACCGGTATCGCATTGAATGTATTCTGGCCAACCATACTTTTTTTGACAGTTGGCGATTGCCTTGCATGTATCTAAATCTTGATTATACATTCCAAAATTAGAGTCAACTAACCACAGATCATTTCGTCCACCTTTTTTTCTTACATCGGCCATTTTTGAACCAATGTAATCTAATTCGGCCTCAATTTTTTCTAAATTAGTTCGGTATACCTTGTTATAATATTGTGTTCCTTCAACACAAAAAGTACAAGCAAATGGGCATCCTCTAGTAGTTTGAATTACCGGCAAAAGCTTTCCGTCAAAAAATTCATCCATTTTACCAGTCGTGTAAGCTGAAGGAATTTCTGTTAAATCTTTCAATCTCTCGATAGTTGAAGAAATAGATACTTTATCATCAGCTCTTATGTAGTGGACTGAAGGCAAATCTTCTTTTAAATTATTTTTTTTCATGTCAGCATTAATTAATGTGGCAACTAAATTTGTAAAAGCTAATTCGCCTTCACCAGTAACATAGAAATCAATTTCTGGATGTTTACGTAGAAAGTCTTCCTGCTCATCACTAGTAACCGGATAATTAGGGCCTCCCATAACCACAATGGTATCGGCAGCGTACTCCTTAATCCTGCGAGCTAATGCTAACGAAAGCTCACAATTCCACATATAATTACTAAACCCAATTATATCTGGAATTCCTTCATTTTCAAGTGCGACAGCTAGCTTCTCTGGATATTTAAAAAGTCTTATTTTGTTTTTTAGTTTTAGACTGTATTCAGTAAATGTTGCGATGCCACCTATCGCATTAGGCATTGCTTCAGAGGATATTTGCTGCTGCGTATATGTCGGATCGACCAACCAAATATTTACATCGTTTTTTTTGATTGTGAAATTTCTTTTAGAAATGGGCTCGTGCGTATCTGTAACACTTTTCTCATTTTTTGAAGATATCTGTATTAAAGTCATGAGAATAATAAATCGAAATTACTTAAAAACGCTACTGATAAAAAATTCGCATGCATGAGGTGTATGCATTTAGTTGTCCTTTCTCGGATGGTATCTTCTCATACCTATCGTTGTTTTCTTAGTTTGACGGTTTTGTAGTTCTATTTCAATTTGTTGCGGAGTTTTTTGCGTATCAAATTTTACAGGCATTCTCCACAAAGTTTGAAGTGGTAAGCGTTTTATCAGCTCAGCTTTCGTAATCCTCTTGTCGCCATAAATTTCCAATTGTTCTTGAAGTAGCATATATTGCACTTTAGATATGCAGAACATCACTCTAGTCGGAGAATCAAACCTAAATTGTTCCAATGCAAGATTGCCAGTATCAGAAACCCATCTCTGAATATCATATTGGAAAGTATCTTCTACGGTCGTATGTAATCGATCCTTTCCTGCAATGTTGTGCCCTAATCCACGAACAAAATTTTCAATGTCCTTGTATTGTTTTGCTAAATTATCATCCATTAATTTTTCTTTAATAATTTCACGAGTAATCTCTAGCGTGTAATTTATCCATTCATCCATATATTCCGTTGAAACTAATCCAGTATAGTAATGAAGAATATTGAGTCCTACTTCACCGGTGAGTAATTTGTCATATTCGCTATCTTTTTGGAAATTTTTCTCTAACTCGTCAAGTGAATCCCATAGCTCGCCACGAGTTTCATTTTTAAAATCCTGATAAATTTTGGCAATAACTGGTGAATGTTTATCTGATTCTTCCAACATTCTGAGAGGCACATCAAAAACATCTACATTTTGCTGACGTAAGAATTTTAATAAAGGAGCAAACACAACGCCGATATTTATCATATAAACGCTGTAATCCAACGCTCGTAGTTTTACATATTCATCAAAAGTCATGCTGTCTGAAGCAATTAGTACCTCCTCAGCCTCTACAACATTTTTTCCGCTACTTAGTTTAGTAAAATCCCTCACGAGAACTCTAAATTTTGTTTTTAGGTCAAATTTTTTCCTAGATTCAGGTGTGCTTAGTTCAGCACCATTTAGCATCATACAATTAAATACCATGATATGATCCATTTGAGCACGAGTTAGATCACGCAATGTCTTGACATGTGATTGATACGTTTCACCAGGCAAACCGATAATCACTTCAGAATCAGTTCCTAAGTTCGCTTCTTTTATTGCAGGAGCTATAGCTAACATATGATCTAAACTGATATTATCTCGACGAACATTTGTTAGTACTTGCTGATCCATTGATTGTACAGACATGCTAAGTCGTAGAGTACCGCTTAATTGTTTTACAGATTGAATGATCTTAGTTTTATTATTCTTACCAGTAGTGGTTTGAATTTGTTCGGGATAGCGATATTTCTTCTGTAATTCTACAAAATAATCGCATATTTCTAAATCACGAGGAAACATACCAAAATTCAAATCGGAAATCATAATGTTTTTCATATTTGATGGAACATGTTCTGCGATATACTCTAATTCCTTTCTAGTTCTATCCAAGCTAAACTTGTTCACACGTTTAACTAAATCAGAACCATCAGTACAAAATGTACAGCTAAATGGGCATCCACGATTGGTTTGTAGCATGGGGGTTAGTTGATTATCAAAAAATTCATCCATGAAGCCACTCAAATATGGAGAGGGAATTTCATCTAGTTCGGCAATTCGAATCACTGGATTAGAGTATTGTAACTTTCCATTTACGTCTCTAGTAATGCATCCGTCTATGGGTTGCTGGGAAAACTTTTGTTTTAATTGAGGGCCCTGTCCAAGTTCCAATACTTTAGCTACAATGTTTGAAAAACCTGTTTCGCCATCGATAGGAACATACGCGTCAACTTCTTTGTATTTATAAAGAAATGTTTCTTGCGATGGCATGTCTGCTGGAAAGTTCGGACCGCCCCAAACTGTCAAAACTTGTGGATTCTGTTCTAATGCGAGCCTGAACATTTCCAATCCAAGTCTGTGATTCCACACGTAGTTACTTAGTCCCAATAAGTGGGGAGGGTTTTCAAGTATTGCTTTTTCTAATTTTTTAATAAATTTAAATAATTTAATTTCGACTAGATCGCCAAACCTCTTTTTACAATAAGACGCAATATATCCAATATTCAAAGGAAATACATCGGAAGTTATGGATACTGTATCATACGTAAGATCAGCTAAATAGATCCTAAGGGGGTTCTCTTTTGAATACATGCTAAATATTGAAAAAATTTGGATTTATACTTATTTGTGCTTAAATTAAAATTTTAGCCATCACACCTGCTGTAGATTTTACCGTAAATGACAAACTTGGCAGGTTTTGTCAAATGGTATTAAGAGATTGTGCAGCAGGAATCAAAGTTTCTAATTTAATCATATGCTATTCGGTTTAGCTGAATTTCTTCACAACTCATTTCCTTATCAAATGATACCAAAAACACTACAAATTCTGCAACTTCTTTTGGATTCAAAAAAGTCTCATAATCCGGTTTTTCAAGAACATCTTTACTCATCAAAGTTTTCATTGAACCTGGAGAAACACAAAAAGTTCGTACATTGTGCTCCTTTAATTCGCTGTGGATAGATCTTGCAAATCCCAGTAATGCATGCTTTGACGCACAATAAATTGATGTGTTTCTAAATCCCTTATAGGCAGACGATGATGCAATGTTGATTATTCTCCCCCATTTTTTATTCACCATGTCTTGGGAAAATTCCTTACACAAAATGAAGGGGGCTTTCACATTAATATTAAAAGAATTTTCAAAATCAGCTAGAGAGTAATCCGATAACTGTTTAACGGGAAACACTCCGGCGCAATTTACCAGGATATCAATTTCTTGTAATGTGCTTCTGATGTTTTTTACAAGTTTTTGAATACCTGTGACATCCGTTAGGTCTGCAGCATTAAAAACAATCTTTCCATGATCATCTGTGCTCTTTTCTAGTAGTGCTTTTAACGATTCTAATTTTTTAGAATCTCTGCCCGTTAGAAACAAATTAGTGCCGCTTTTACAAAATGTCAAGGCTAATTCTCTTCCTAACCCGCCTGTAGCACCTGTAATTAGGCAGTTTTTGTTTTTCAGAATATTTTGCGTCATTGCTTTTTCATTATGTTTTTCATGTTTTTCTCTACATGTTCGCAAATAATGTGATAAATTACTCTGTGGGCTTCTTGAATTTCAGGCGTAGAATTAGAATTTACACATATGGCGATATCTACATGGTTTTTGATTGTCCCGCTTTTGCCAAGCAATCCTATTGTTTTAGCTCCCATTTTTTTAGAAACAATTAATCCCTTCTTTACATTTGGTGAATTCCCACTGGTGGATATCCCAATAACAACATCATTTTTTTCAACCAATCCTTCACATTGACGACTGAACACTACGTCGTAAGAATAATCATTTGATATTGCAGTTATTGATGAGGTGTTACTTGTTAATGATAAAGCGGGTAGACTTTTCCTATCGTATTTGAATCTACCAACAAACTCAGCAGCGATATGTTGTGCATCAGCTGCACTGCCGCCATTTCCAAATAAAATAATCTTATTTTTGTGAATTAAACAATTTGAAATAATCTTTATCGTTCTCTCTAATTCTGGAATGATTGATGAAATATTCTTGATTGTTTCTGAACTTGTTTCTAATTTTTTTTCAATTTGATCTTTTGTACTAACCATGTTATCTCTTTTCAGGAATACACTCTTAATTTTTTCATTACCGGAATTTCTGATTCCCAAATGCGTTTTTTCCCATCGCCTAAAATTACTTCTAATCTTCTTATGTCACGAACGACTCTTTGCAGTCCGTGCGGTTCTAACGATGCTGCTTGATCAGTACCATATTGTGATCTTCCCAATGTTATGTGTCGCTCAATTGATGTTGCACCAACCAACACGGCTGCAACACAAATCAAATAACCTGTTACTTCGTGCCCACTATAGCCAACATTGCATCCAAACTCGTCTCTCAAAGTTTTAATGCACCTCAAATTCGCTTCCTCATCTTTCATGGGATATGAGCTGTTACTATGTTGCAACTCGAAAGGACAATTATATTTCTTAAAAATCTCAACAGCGGCTCTTATCTCCTCTAACGTACTCATGCCGGTTGAAATGAAAGTTAGCTTTTTTTCCTCTGCAATAACGCGCAAAAGTTCTTTATGGGTTACCATTGCTGATGCAACCTTATTGTGCTTCAAATCATACTGCCGCAAAAATAATTGACTATCAATATCCCATGAAGATGCATACCATTCTATGTCTTTCTGCCAACAATATTCATCGATTGCGTCATACTCATTTTTACCAAATTCTAAACCCATTTTCTGATCTCTTGTTGTCTTACCCCACGGGCTTTCTCTTGGTGAATCTAGGACTTCTTTAGAATATACCTTTTCTACAGTTCTTTTTTGAAATTTTACCGCATCACAATCCGCCTCTTTCGCAATATCGATTAATTTTTTGGCCATATCTAAACTCCCGTTGTGATTTATTCCAATTTCTGCTGTAAAGAATACCAATTAGACTAACCTCACTCCTCAATCATAAAAATTTTTTTTGTTAGGGTATTTTGCATATAGGATCATATCTGCTATTTCTCTTAGCGCTCCCTTTCCTCCATCTGCTTTACAAATGTAGTCGGCAGTATTTATTGCTAATTTGTTAGCATTCTTGGGACAAGCTGAAAGTCCAACTTTTTTCATTAACTCCACATCATTTACATCGTCCCCAATGTAACAAACTTCAAAAATTTTTACCTTAAAATTTACTAAAATTTTTTCCAAAATTGCTTCTTTTTGCTTTACTCCATCATAAATTTTTTTTACGTTCATTTTATTTGCCCAAGTTCTAATGATTTGATTTTTTTCTTTTGTTATAATTATTGTTTGAATATTTTTTTTTAATAATAAGTTAATTCCCATTCCATCGCCAACATAAAACTTCTTCATGACATCTCCATCCTTGGTGTAATACATGCCACCATCTGTTAAAACTCCATCTACATCAGTAAGGAGAATTTTGATTTTCTGGCATTTTTTCAGTATATTTTTATTCATAATTCCATTTCTACCACTTTTTTACTTTCTTGAAAGTACACGTTCTTTTAAATATTGAGATAGATTCATCTTTAGAATCTGGTTACAAATTTGTTAACAATTGACAGTTTCTGTGTGATTGATAAAATAATTCTCCATTAAGGTGGCGCAGTCAATTTTAATTTTTTCCCAGAACCTAGGCTGTATTTTAGCTCATTAAGATTTTTTACATACCATGGCAAATTTTTCAAATTAATCGCATGGAGATCATCTTGGTGATTTTTAAATCTGGAACCTTTCACATAAAAGAAAATATCTGATGGTTGATACGATATGGCTGTAAATAAAACTAGGGGGTTTTTGCAATGATTACCATATGCTACTGGTAAATGAAATCTCCTTACTAGCTTTGTAATCGCATTCAAATTAGCATATTCTACATCTGGTCGTAATGTCGTATGAATTAATGCAATATTTTTCAAATCTGGTTTAACAAAATCGAGCACTTTGGAAATTTCTGAAAAATTTGATAGTCCTGTAGAAATATACACTCGTTTTTTTGTTTTTACAATTTTTTTAATTAAATTTTTATTCTTAATGTCCTGACTTAATACCTTATAGAAATCTACGCCAATCTCTTCTAAAAAATCAATTTTATCAACATCAGCTATTGTGATGCCAAATTTCTTCTTCTTTTTCTTAGAAAATTTTATCGCATAATTATAAAATGAATCAGGCAGTCTTTTTCCTTCATTTCCACTTTTTTGATAAAATTCTTTTTCTCTTATGTGATATAATATGGCATCAACCCCTGCTTCAAATGATTTTTTAAGATATTCATCAGCATAATCTTCTGAACCATGGTGATTCTTACCTACTTCTGCAATAATCATGATACATTTTCAATGTCCTATTGATAAAAATATATTGAAACAATAGATTTCGTGACGACTGTTCAAATGTAGCTTCTGAAGTTCCTGCTTCTATGGATAATTAGATCCATAATTTAATAATATGAGGAATTATTTTTTAATATAATTTGAATACCGAACCAAACATTCTTCTATTAGTTATTGATGGTTTTAGAGCGGACAAAATTCATGGAGACACAAAGACATCCGTAACTCCAAACATCGACAGTTTGATAAAAAACGGAGCACTTTTTTCTCAAGCAATTAGCGTTTCTGATGGTACCCGTACATGTGTTGGAAGTATTTTCACTGCAGAATATCCGTTCCAAAGCGGTTTGACCACTTTTCATAATCACGTTAAATCCACAAAATTTCTTAATACTTTCAAAAATAATGCCTATTCACTGCATGCGACTGTGCCTGATGTAGATTTGTGGCAAATTCTTACAAAAAACTTTGATGGAAAAGATCTCATTCCGAAACCTTACGAATATTTGTTTGGAGGAACAGGAGAAAAAATCCTAAAACGATTAGATGCCCTCAACAACACCCAGCCGTGGTTATACTACGTCCATATAATGGATCTACATAGAAGCGTAAACTTTCCGCTTCCTGAAAGTTTTAACAATGAAAAATTTGGTAAAACTGATTACGAAAAAATGGTTTCAGGAATCGACCATTGGTTAGGAAAAATTTTAGAAAAAATTGACTTGAAAAAAACATTAATTATCATAACTTCGGATCATGGCGAATACATTCCAATTTCTTCCATTAATCATGAAATAACCTATATTCCTACCCTGGTTCACTTTGCTCAAAAAATAAAGAACACTCTACCTAAAACTTTTCATCCCTTTGGATTCTATGTTTTCTTGAAGATTAGGGGCTTTTTTATTCCTATTAGGAAACTTTTTTTGAAATCGAAATTATCTGCAGATGAACTACGTACCCTAAATATTCGTGGAACCAAATTGGGTTGGGAACTTTATGATGAAGTTATACGCATTCCATTGTTGTTTTCTGGCTTTGGTATATCATCTAATAAAATTATTGAGCAGCAAGTTAGGCAAATCGATATCTTTCCAACCATATTGACATTATCTGGATTGTCACAAAATAACAAATCATACGAAGGGAAAGACTTGGCTCCATTGTTAGTAGGAAACGAAATGAAAGAGGAACCCGTGCTTATTGAAAACCAATTACTTGATCCAAATGATAATGATATTGTTATGGGACTACGAACTCCAAAATACAAGTATTTTAGGGATAAATTTTTCCCAAAAAAAAGAGTTCGGCTTTTTGATTTGACAAACGATCCTGGAGAAAAAAATAACATTGCAAAAGAAAGACCAGAAGTTGTACAAATGATGGAAGATTTGTTGGTTAAATATAGAAAAAATGAAACTATTATTGAGGAAGATTCTGACCAGGAAAATATTTTAAAAATTAAAGATGAATTAAAAAAATTGGGATATATTTGAAATGAAGTCGAACATTCTACTTATTGTAATAGACTCATTAAGATCTGACAAATGTTTTGGTAAAGACAAAACATCGCTAACACCACACATTGACTCGCTGATAAAAAATGGCATCTATTTTACGCAGGCAATTAGCTCTTCTGATGGAACATATACTTCACTTGGGAGTCTCTTTACTGGGCAATATCCATTTAATAATAATATTGACTGGTTTCATAATCATTCAAAAGCAGCAAAGCTGTTTGATTTTTTAGCAGAAAATGACTATCACACATACGCAACAGTTCCAAATCAACAGTTCTTCTATACCCTAACAACAAAATTTTCGGACAAAATAATAACCGTAGGCGATCCATATTTGCGGCTATTTGAGGGAGCTGGAGATAAAGCCCTAAGTGTGCTAGATTCGACAAACCTCAAAGAACCTTGGATTTATTATATTCACATTATGGATTTACATGTAAACAATCCCGTCCCAAACGACTTTGCCGACGCAAAATATGGAAATGACGAGTACGATCAACGAATTTCTTCAATTGATCCTTGGATAGGAAAGATAATCGAAAAAATTGATCTGAAAAATACACTTGTGGTTCTGACATCAGATCACGGCGAATACGTTCATGACTTGGCCCTTGATACGGAACACGTGCCAACACTGCAAAGGAATCTAAGGAAAATGAAACAATTCAGCCCAAAATTGTTATTCCCACTAGGACTTAGCTTGTTTGTTATGATACGCTGGATGATAAAACAAACAAGATCGCTGAAATTAAAATTCGTATTAAATGAGACAGAAAAACGCACTCTCATACAACGAAGCACAGACTACCTGTATGATGAAGCCATTCGTATACCGCTGCTTTTCAGTGGTTATGGAATAGGAAAGCCACAAATCATAAACGATCAAGTAAGACAGATTGATATCGTGCCGACGATTCTTGATATGTCTGGCCTACCTGCAATAAAAAACAGCATTGATGGTCGCAGTCTTATTCAACTAATTCACGGCAATAAACTAGAAGAATCGCCTACTTGCATAGAAACCGCATCTTCACTCAAAAAGAAATTTGGAAATATTGTTGGAATTAGAACCCCTAAATACAAATATTACAGATCGCGTTCTGATCCTAAAAAAAATATGACGTTATTTGATTTAGAAAATGATCCATTTGAGAAAACCAACATTGCAAATCTACATCCAGAAATAACCTGCAACATGGAGAAACTATTGAATGATCATAGAACAAAAACGCAAGATTTAGGATATGACATTATTGACGAAGATTCAGACAAAATTAGAGGAGAATTAAAAAAATTAGGTTATATTTGACAATTATGGGTTTGTTTGCCGGCACCAAGCGTTTATACCGTTTTAATATCACCATGAGAATTATAGTACGGAATAATAACAAGTAAAATGAGTAAGTAAATATGCTAAAAGAAGAATTGGTTGAAAACAAATTGGATTTAATAAAATCAGGTCAGAATTTTCTTGGTGTTTTAAATGATATAAAAAGAAGACCTGAAGATGCCGCAATAGAATTATGTGTGTCTTTAGAAGAAATTAATGCCATAATTTCTGGTACAACACCAATATCTCAGGAAATTGTAGAAAAAGCTGTAAAAATCTGGCCAGTTAATGCAAGGGATTTTTTCATCATACGGGATGATTGCCCAATCGGTGTCAAAATAATGACTGCAGAGGAATCCAAGAAAAGTAGCCGCACAATGAATCGTGCAGGCAAGCCTTACTATGAATATCGAGATACTGCAATGAGTACCACTGCGCCATTTAGACCTGAATGGATATTGGAGCTGTGTTATGTTGATGATAATGATCCATCAAATTCTGCAGTGCAGTGGAATAACGGACACTTTATGCACCAATTTACATATTTCATTGGTGAAGTAAATTTTTACTTTAGATCCCAAAGTGGAGAGAAAAAAGTCGCAGTCATGAATACTGGAGATTCTATGTATATTACTCCATTTACTTCGCATACGTTTACCACTCGAAAGGATGCAAAACAAAACGGCTTGATTCTTGCACTCACATATGGAAGCAAGCTAACCGGCGACATACAACAAGAGCTGTCTGCACTATCAGTAAGTCTTGGCTCGGAGTTTGCACTTGATTTTTCAACAAAACAAAACGCGTATGCTTCACTGATCAGGTTTCATCGTGAGGTTGCAAATCTCTCACTAGATGAGCTATCAAAAAGGACTGGCATATCAAAATCTACTCTGGAAGGATTTGAGAAAGCAATTAACATTCCAGCATTTGATCAGACTGAAAAAATTGCCCATGCAATTAGTGTTAACATAAGAGATCTTTTGCCAAATGATGCGATCGATGATAAGGTTATTGTAAGACATCATGATGAGGGGAAAAAATGGTATTATCCAGAATCGACAAAGGCATATCTGTTTGTTGATCTTGCGTCCACCACATCACTCCCTTACTCTAAAGCCTTTGAAGTCGAAGTGTTGGACCCTAAAAACAACGACCTTGATTTGAGAGCAGGATCCCACCAGTATGTTTACAATGTGGGTCAGACACCGATCACTCTTACCTGGGAGTTTGATGGGACACAGCATACTAAAAAACTAAATCCGGATGATTCTGCATATGTAAAACCCTTTGTAAAACATAATTTTAGGGGTCAAGGTAAGCTATTGATTTTAAGAATAGGCGGTAAAATCAGTGGTGACTCTCAGCGCGAACTCTCGTTTGTCGGCAAGGAAAATGCAAAAAGGGCAATCGCAGAAACCATGCAGTGGTTTGATCCAAAAGGCAAAAACTAGAAAACAACCAAACACAGCTACCTGTATATCAAATGAACAAAAAAAATGTAATCATAATAATGATTGACGGCGGACGTCTTGACAGAGCATTACACTCTCAAATTTTTAATGCACTAAAATCCAAATCTGTCTTTTTTTCCCAATCCATAACGTATGGACCTCATACGATTGCTGCAATGCATGCCACATTTAGCGGTACATATGGCACAAGAACTGGAACCAACAGTTATTGGTCTACATTCAAATTCAAAAAAGACAAATTCAAAACGCTTACAGAATACCTCAAGGAGAATGATTACTGCGCCCACGCAGATGTAATCAATGAGCTTGTTGTTCCAAAACAGGGATTTGATAGTTTCATAGTGCATGATGAATTAAACGATGATCTTGTAGTCAGGCACAAGGAACTACTTGATTTGGTTGCAACAAAATCAAAGTCTGGCAAAAATTTTTTTCTGTATTTGCACTATAGCAAAATTCACACTGGCATAATGAACCAAGTTCTCAAAGTTTATACAAATTTCAGCAAAGAGTATTTTGAGAACAGAAAGAAAAACGAATCTAGATATGATTCTCTCTTTTGCGATGTCGAATCATATTTGGAAAAAATTCTTGAAAAAATAACCATTCTAGAACTAGATAAGAATTCCATCATACTTGTCATGTCAGATCATGGGATCAGTGTGGGAGAAAAGTTTGGTGAGCGTGCATACGGCGCTTTTTGTTATGATTATACGCTTAGAACATTTACGTATTTTCTGGCCCCAGAATTTTCTCCAAAGCAAATAACCCAACAGGTAAGAACAATTGATTTTATGCCTACTCTATTGGATTATCTCCAAATTCCACTGGATGATAAATACGAAAAACCAGACGGTGCATCCTTGATGCCACTAATTAACGGAAAATCAATGCCTGAATATCCTGCTTATTCAGAGACTGGTAACCCATTGGATAAAAAAGAGCCACCAAAAGAGCCTAACACAAAATCCATCAGAACAACAAAATGGAAATTCATCCTAAACGAGCATGACGGTACAAAGGAGCTATATGACTTGGAAACTGATCCAAAAGAAGAAAAAAATCTGTTTGGCACAGGACTTGAAATAGAAAAATCACTTTGGCTTGAATTGAGTAAATTTCAACAAACTAGCTGAACAATCGTGAGGTCCTTTCAAGGTCCTGCCTGGTGTCTATCTCACACCATTTCCCAGAAATCATTATTGGGCTCACTTTTATTCCTGAATCGATTAATTCCTGAATCATGTCTGTAAGGTATGCTTTTTGAAGTGACGGAGCATCGTGGAATCGCCCAACATGGATTCCTTCCAACTCTAGAAATTTTTTTACAAATATCTCTGATCCCTTCGCAGAAAGCTTCAAAATTCCTAAAAATTCTCCAATGTTATTTTCATCTGTAATGTTCTTTTTTATTTTCAGTATCTCATTACTGTTCACCAATACGTTTTCTGCCTCGGATCTGGGGTGCTCCGTTCTCCCTTCATAGGCCTTCTCCCAATTCATATCGACTGCAATTCCAATGTCTGACTTTGATTCTACAATTTTAGATAAAATATTATCATCAAATATTATATCAGAATAGACAATTAACACTTCTCCTGAAATGTAATTTCTTGCCTCCATCAAGCTGCCAAGAATGTCGTGCTGTGGGTAGTTTCTATCTTCAACATATGTGATGTTGTTTAGGGTAAATTTTTCCTTGTGCGGCCCCGTAATGACTATAAACTTCTCATAAGGAATTTTTTTAAACACATCAAGTTGGCACTCCATTATTGTTTTTTCATTTACCTTTATGAGGTATTTTGGAACATTTTTCGTATCTTCCCCTAGTCTTTTACCAGAACCAGCTGCAATTACAATAATTTTCATCTGTTTCTAATTGCTTTCATAAATCTGGCTTTAATTAATGTGGGCTCTATCTCTATTCTCTTGCTCACATACTTGCTTTTCTCAATTTTTACCAAGACAAAAATTGGGCCATCTATTTTTTTTATTTTTTTTATGGTTGCTTCCAGCTTGTTCTTGGAATCAACCATGAATACCTTGTATTTTGCAACCCTTGCAATCTCGTTTATTTTTATTGAGACTGAGTTAGTTGGTTGGCCGCCAGTCGACTCGTGGGCATTATTATCAAATACAAAGTGAACCAAGTTTTTCGGACTGTGTGAGCCAATTGTTACCAAGGATCCTAGGTTCATCAAGATGTTTCCATCTCCATCAAAAATATGTACGCGTCTGGATGGGTTTTTGATAGCAAGCCCAAGTCCAATTGAGGAGGCAAGGCCCATTGAGCCGATCATGTAAAAGTTTGCCACTCTGTCATATGCTTCATGCAAATCCCTGCTCATGAATCCATTTGCAGATACTGCAATGTCTTTGGTGGAAAGTGTTTTTGCGACAATTTCGACTGCTTCCCTTCTAATCAACAAATTCCCTCCTGATTACAAGCGCACAATACACTCCTTTCTGGATTTTGTCTGTGGCCCAGTTGCAACTTTTTTCCCAATTACTTTCAGTTAGAATTTTTGACTCTAATCCAAGTGTATTGATCAGCTTTGGCTGGATTGCCCCTATTTTTGCATGTTCTGGAGCATCATTTTTGAGATAGCCCCTCCAACCAATTAGAAAAATCAATGGAATTTGATACATCTCAACAAGGGATGTGATAGTACTAAGCGAGTTTGCAAATCCAGCGTTTTGCATGAAAACCAATGATGGACTTTTGGACAATGACATGCCAGTTGCAATGCCGATTGCTTCTTCCTCCCTCGTTGCAATGATTATTTTGTTTTTCTTTAGTCCCTGATCAACAAAGTGTTTCAATGTTGAATCCGGCACGCCAACAAAGTTTTCAATTCCTTTTTTCATCAAATAGTCGAAAACTCTTCTCTGAATGTCTTCTTTCAACTAATGTATCCCATTTTTTTGAGGTTCTGCTTTATCATCTCTTCTTCAGTTTTTAACTCGTACATTTTTTGTAGTTTGAAAATTTCCTCCATTGCCGAGATCTCTTCTTTTACACTGCTTAGGCTATCTGAATTTTTGATTTGCTCCAAGACTCGATTCATGGAAGCATAAGACGCACGTAATGTCTGGTTGGCATAGATTATCATTTTGATTTTGTGTTTTTGCAGATCGCTCAAGTTGACACTTGGGTATGATGTTGGAACTATTACAATAGGCAACTTTCCACCCCACGTATCTGCAAATTCAAAAACCTCATCTGGCGTGTTTTTCTTTGAGTGAATTAGTATTGCATCTGCGCCAGCTTTCTCATACGCTCTTGCCCGCTGGATTGCCTCATTCATGCCCAATCCAGCAATGAGTGCTTCAGTTCTTGCTATTATCATGAAGCTGGGGTTTCTTTTTGCCTCCTTTGCAGCTATGATTTTTGCAACAAATTCTTTTTCTGGAAGCATATCTTGTATTCCGCCCTCCAAAAGACTATTTTGTTTTGGAAAAATTTTGTCCTCTATGCTAATTGCGGCAACACCGGCGCCTTCATATTTTTTTACCATATGACTGACATTGCTTGGGCCACCAAAACCAGTATCACAATCTGCTATCACTGGAATCTTGCATGCGTCAACCATGCTGGAAGTTGCGTGTAAAAACTCAGTCATTGTCATTATGCTGGCATCAGGGAGTGCATGTGTGGCAGAGATTGCAAAACTTCCAGCCCAAATTGCATCAAATCCGTGCATTTCTACAAGCTTTGCAGACATGGCATCAAACGCTCCGCCGACTCTTATAGTCGATTTTGATTCTATTTTTTGTCGTAGATTATCGGAATGGGACATATAATGTCTTTCTTACCTTAGGTTTTATTATTAAGGTATACAAAACATTTACGTAATAATTAATCATGTTTACAATAAAACAACCATCTACAATTGTTTTTGGAATGAATTCTGCATGTGAATATGATCTACCAAAGAATTCCCTAGTAATTACCTCGAAAGGAGCTAAATCTCGTGGCTGGCTAAAATATGTAAGATTAGATGCTGCTGATCTTTTTGATGACGTGGAGCCAAACCCATCCATTGAAACAACTCAAAAAATTTTAGCCGAATTTGATTTTTCCAAATTTTCTACTATAATTGGAATTGGTGGCGGCAGCTCGCTCGATGTTGCAAAATTTGTCGCCTTTAAAATGAAAAAAAAGAAAATAATGATCCCTACTACCTTTGGAAGCGGTAGCGAAGTAACGCGAATCTCAGTATTATCAGTTGATGGGAAAAAACAAAGCTTTCATGATGATGGTATTATTTCAGATATTGCACTAGTTGATCCCTATTTCATTAATGATTCTCCAGACAGTGTAGTCAAAAATTCTGCAATCGATGCATGTGCTCAATGTACTGAAGGATTTGATAGCAAACTAGGAAATATATATACAAAATTCTTGTGTAAAAAGGCATTTGATCTACTAGAAGATGGTATTCTCAACAACAAAAAAGACAATATTGTTTTAGGTTCATTGTATGCGGGACTTGGATTTGGAAACTGTTCAACAACACTTGGTCATGCGTTATCATACGTCTATTCCAATGAGGGATATTCACATGGTCACACACTAGCTTTTACAACAACAATAGCTCATCGTTTTAATGGATCCATTTTTTACGATCGCTTTTTTAATATTGTTAAAAAATTGAAGTTTGACAAAATCTATCTAAAACAAAATTTAAGCGAAGCTGCAAATCTGATTTTAACTGACACAAAACATATTGATAATAATCCTAAGATGGTTAGCAAGGAAGATGTGGTATTATTATTAAAAGAAGTCAATTCTATGTCTCTATAAACTATAATTTTGATTTTACAAAATCAATTGCTCTAACAGGTGAAGGATCCGTCTTTAATTTAACTGCCAGATAAATTGAAGCATAATCAAGCATGTAGATAAAGGTGACAACCTTTGTCAGAATACTACCATTGTTAGAAATCAGTTCCCTATAATCAATGTCTTTTTTGTCAAAATATTCTTTTAGAATCTCCCATCTCTCCTGTGTTTTGTAATAGTCATCTTTGCCTCTTAGCAATATTGGTTGCACATTTGATGGCTTTTCCCATGCCACAATTCCATTATGCGATGATTCTATGACATCTTCAATCATGGCATGAATCTTAGAATTTTCTTGCAATGAATTTCTAAATCTTATTGCAGCCGCATTTAGCCCCCATGGGTAGTAAATGATTGGTATTCCTTTGATCCACTGGGCTAATTCCAATGCCTTGTTGTCAGGACTAATGTTGTCTGATGCAATGTTTCTACCAAGTTTTTGCATCTGTTTTATGGACTCTGTAATGTCGCCATGCTTAATTGGGATCAACGGTTGTAGTATTGCCAGCATATAATACAGAAATGATGAAAATGATGCTCTTGGAGAATGAATCTGCTGAATATTTCTGTGCTCTATTCTATTATTACGACAGAACTTCTCCATCTTTCCTCCTGATGAAAATGCGATAAAATTGGTCTGAATTTTCTTTGTATGTCGCAGTATTGATATTGATTCGTCGGTATTTCCAGAAACACTAGTTACTACAACGAGTGTATTTTTGTCCACTGTTTTTGGCAACAGATATCCCTTTACTATTGAAACATGGATGTTGGTCTTTGATAGAATGGATGAAAATACATCTCCTATTGCGCCAGAGCCGCCCATGCCGGCAAAAACCATGTGGTCTATGTCATCTAATCTAATCTTGTCCGTGTCTGTATTGTACGACTCTTTGGCAATTTGAGGCCATTGATCATACACCTGGTACATTTTTTGAAGGTCATATTTTTTAAGATCATTCAGTGTAATCATTACGCAAATGGAATTTCAGATTACATATAACAGTGACTACGTACTATGCTAATTTGATATATCCTACCATTATCTCAAAATAAATGGTATTCGAATCCAAGGGAGAAGGCGGAGACAAGAGGGGAAAAATTCTATTTTATACCAATAACGAGACCAAAGTCAATCTCTTTGAAGTAAAAAAGGGGTTTGCCAGAGGAGGGCATTACCATGATTATGACATCACACATGTCCTAATTACAGGTAAAATCGAACATTATCTTGAAGACATAGAAACCAAAAAAGAAGAGATCTCAATTTTGGATGCGCCAGCTATAATGAGAATTCCTCCAAAATCCGCCAATCTCATTGTTGCGCTGGAGGACTCGGTTTTCACCGAAGTGTTTTGTGGCCAATACAAGTCAACTGTTTATGAGAAATACCGTAACATTGTTGTGCAGAAAATGAAATGAGAAAACTATTACAAATTATAAGAAAGTGATTTGAATTCATAGAATATGGCTGATTTTGGTCTAAAAACCGTAGAATGGAAGAACAATTCTGTAATAATGATAGACCAAACAAAACTTCCAAATGAACTAGTCTATGTAAAATATACCGATTTTAATGAGGTGGCAACTGCCATACGAAACCTAGTCGTCCGCGGAGCTCCTGCAATAGGTGTCTCTGGTGCATTCGGCCTTGCTTTAGCCGCTCTACAAAGTAATGCATCCACAAAGGATCAGCTGATCTCTGATCTTGAAAAAGCAAAAAAAATTTTATTTGATACCAGACCGACTGCGGTAAATCTTGCTTGGGGGTTGGATCAAATCATGAATGTTGCAAAACACGGCA
>Ga0194131_10001239_pt1 | contig 44055 bp, 34 predicted proteins | sample TA2KigO120mmetaG_FD_148631 | JGI IMG/M metagenome (GOLD analysis project Ga0194131, IMG submission 148631) | Freshwater microbial communities from Lake Tanganyika, Tanzania - TA2015053 Kigoma Offshore 120m | ecosystem: Environmental > Aquatic > Freshwater > Lake | place: Tanzania: Lake...
GCTCGACACGCTGCAGGACATCACCAGCGATCTCCGCCTCTCAAGCCCGCGCATCAACGTCGAAATCGACCGCGACAAGGCCCAGGCCGTCGGCGTCAGCGCCGAAGCCATCGCCAGCACCCTGTTCAGCGCCTACGGCGGGCGCCAGGTGGCCACCATCAACACCTCCGCCAACGAATACTATGTGATTCTGGAGGTCCTGCCCCAATACCAGCGCGACCCCGAAGCCCTCGGCCGGCTCTACGTCCGGTCGAACACCGGCAATCTCGTTCCCCTCTCCTCCGTCACCACCTTCAACAAGGGACTCGCACCGCTCACCGTCAATCATGCCGGCCAGCTTCCCGCGGTCAACGTGTCGTTCAATCTGCGCCCCGGCGCCGCTCTCGGCGAAGCCGTCGAACAGATTGAGGAAGCCGCGCGTCAACTGGATCTGCCCGGCACCATGAGCATGTCGTTCCAGGGCACCGCCCAAGCGTTCCAATCCTCCATTCGCGGCCTCGGCATGCTGCTCCTGATTGCCATTCTCGTGATCTACCTGGTGCTCGGCGTGCTCTATGAGAGCTTCATCCATCCGCTCACCATTCTGTCCGGCCTTCCCTCGGCCGGCCTTGGCGCGCTCGCTACCCTCACCTTGTTCGGCTACGATCTCAACCTCTACGGCTTCGTCGGCCTCATCCTGCTGATCGGCATCGTCAAGAAGAACGCCATCATGATGATCGACTTCGCCATCGACGCCAGGCGCAATCACGGCCTGGCGGCCCGCGACGCCATCTACCAGGGCTGCCTGCTCCGCTTCCGCCCCATCATGATGACCACCATGGCGGCGCTGCTCGGGTCACTGCCCATCGCGCTCGGCATTGGATCGGGCTCCGAGGGCCGCCGCCCGTTGGGCTTGGCCGTGGTGGGCGGGCTGATGGTATCGCAGGTCCTCACCCTCTATCTCACCCCCGTGGTCTATCTCTACCTGGAACGCGTCCAGACCTTTTTCACCCGCCGCCAGACGTCACCCGCGCTTCATCCGGCGCACGGAGATTAATCGCCCCATGCCCCTTTCCCGCCGCATTCTTCTCGCTGCCCCCGCCGCGGCCGCCGCGGAGGACCGCTTCCCCGGCGTATGGAGTCTGGCCCGCTATGAACTGAAGAACAAGGCCACTGGCGCCATCACGCATCCCTATACGGAAAAGCCCGTCGGCCGTATCACCTACGACCGCGAAGGCCGCATGTCCGCCCAGTTGATGCACCCGGGCCGCAAACGCCTTTCCGGCGATGTTCCGGGTGCCGCGGCTGCCCTCATTCTGATCCAGGCTTCGGCATCCGAACTCCGCGAGTTGGCTGGCGGCTTCATTGCCTACTACGGAACCTACCGTGTCGACGAACCTGCCCGAACCGTCATCCACCGCGTGGAAGCCTGCCTGATTCCGAATTGGGTGGGAACAGACTTGATCCGGGGTTACCAGTTCGAAGGACGCAACCGGCTCACGTTGATTGCCGAAACACCCGCCGTTACCGGCCGCCTGATCTGGGAACGCGCCTAGAGCATTCCAGGAATTCAGCTTGCCTTAGGCAGGCCCGCCACGGCCAGGGCCGGTTCTCCCAGCCACGCCCGGATTCGGGGCAGCGCTTCGGTGGCCGCCTGTTCGCCCGCCGCGATCAGCGACTTGGCGTCCTGGAACCCATCCCAGCCGGTGCCCGCCACGCTCGGTGCCAGCACCAGGTTGGAGTGACGGCGCCACTCGCCTTCCAGCCGCTTCTGCATGATCTGGAAACAGCGGTTCACCACCCCGAACACACTGGTGGGAGCCTCGCGCCGCCCTTCCGTGGGCAGACACACGGAGATCACGTGCGTCGCACCCATGCGCCGCAACGGCTCTGCCGGCAGTTCCATCGTCATCGCGCCATCCACCAGCACGCGCCCCTCATGCTCGATCGGGATGAACATCCCCGGATAGGAGCAGCTTGCCCGAACCGCCAGCATTACATCGCCCGCCCCGCGAAACACAGCCGGACTCGACGTGATCAGATCCGACGCCACCACGGCCAGCGGGATCCGCATCTCCTCAAAACGGTGGCTCTTGAGCAGCTTTGTAAGGAACGGCTCCATGCGCTCGCTGTCCGCCAGACCCATCTTGCTCACCGTCCAGCGGGCCACGTCGCGGAACTTCATGCTGCCCGCCGCCGTTTCCAGTTCATCGGGCGTGCAGCCACTGGCGTAGGCGGCCGCCACAATGGACCCCGCACTCACGCCGCCAATGAACCGCACCGGAATCCCGTGCCGCTCCAGCGCCCGCAACACGCCCACATGCGCCACGCCGCGGGCAAACCCGCCGCCCAACGCCAGGCCGATTGCCGGTTCCCGCCGGGAAGGTAGATGGAGCACCCGCCGCGAAGCTTTGGTCAACATCTCGCGCCACATCGTCCCTCTCCTTCCCTCCGGCCGCGGCCGGCCTCAACCATACAGTGAATCCTGGGAGGCCACCGTTTCATTCCTTATCGGTCCCTCCCGAGGGATCGTCTACACTGGGTTCGATGTCCCATCGCGTTCCCGGGTTGCATGGTGTGCTCTGCCTGCCGCTGCTTTTCGCCGCCGCCGCCCTGCCTTCGCATGCACAGAAGAATCTTTACGGTGCCGCCGAAATTCGCCAGTCCCTGGACCGTCTCAACGTCCTCGGTACGGTCCTCATGATTGCCGCCCATCCCGACGACGAGAACACCGCTCTCATCGCCGCCTTTGCCCGGGGCAGGAAGTACCGCACGGGCTATCTCTCGCTCACCCGCGGCGAAGGCGGTCAGAACCTCATTGGCGCCGAGCAGGGCGACGAAATGGGCGTCATCCGCACCCAGGAACTGCTGGCCGCCCGCCGCATCGACGGCGGCGAGCAGTTCTTCACCCGCGCCATCGACTTCGGCTTTTCGAAGACCGCGGCCGAAACGCTGGATAAATGGAAGCGCGAGGAGGTGCTGGGCGATATCGTCCGCGTCATCCGCGAATTCCGCCCGGACGTCATTGTCCTTCGATTCTCCGGAACGCCTCGCGACGGACACGGCCAGCACCAGGCCTCAGCCATGCTCGGCAAAGAGGCCTTTGCCGCTGCCGCCGACCCCGCCCGCTTCCCCGAACAACTCACCACGCTCCAGCCCTGGCAGGCCAAGCGAGTGGTCTGGAACGTCTTCGCCTTCACCCCGCAGCAGGAAAAAGAGACTCGCGATCTTCCCAACCGCGTCTCGATCGATACCGGTATCTTCGACCCGGTGCTCGGCTACTCCTATGGCGAAATCGCCGGCATGAGCCGCAGCCAACACCGCAGCCAGGCCATGGGCGCCCCTGAACGCAAGGGCGCTCAGCCCAACGCGCTGGTCCACGTTGCCGGCGACCCGGCGGCTCAGGACCTTTTCGACGGCATCGACACCACCTGGAACCGCGCCCCCGGCGGCGCACCCATCGGTGAACGCCTCGCCGCCGCCGCCCGTGAGTTCCGCATGGAAGACCCGTCCGCCAGCGTGCCCAGGCTTCTTGAGGTCCGCCGCCTTCTGGACTCCCGCCAGGACCCCTGGAGCCTCCGCAAACGCGCCGAACTCGATGAGACCATCGCCCTCGCCGCCGGCCTCTGGTTCGATGTTTCCGCCGCCAGTCCCCAGGCCGTCCCCGGCCACCCAGCGCGGCTCAACGTGCAGGCCGTCAACCGCTCCCGCCTCACCGTTCGGCTCGCCAGCGTGGCGTTCGTCGGGGCGCCGGGCGCCGACCCGGTTTCCACGCCCCGGGATCTTCCCCCGAATCATCCCGTCAACCTCACAGTGACCTGGGCCGTGCCCCGGAACCTCAGCTACACCCAGCCCTTCTGGCTCAGCCGGCCGAAGGATGGCGCGCTCTACACCGTACCCGCCGCTGAGCGCTCCGCCATGGCCGGCCCCCTGCCCGTTCTCATGGCCCGCGCAAGGTTCGAACTCGGGGATCAGTCCATCGACATCACCCGCCCGGTCCACCACCGTTACGTCGATCGCGGCGAAGGCGAACTCACCCGGCCGCTCGAAGTGGTGCCGCCCGTGGCGCTCACGCTGGCCGAGAAATCCCTGATCTTCCCCAATCGCGACCGGCGCGGCATCGACGTTCAGGTTCGCGCCAACCTGCCCGGCGTCTCCGGCGCCGTGCGGCTCGATCTTCCCCCAGGCTGGACCGCTCAGCCGGCCTCGCGCCCGTTCACTATCGCCGGCGCGGGTGAAGAAACAACTCTCTCCTTCAACATCACACCGGCGCAGGCCGAAAGCCGCGGGAAAGCGGTGGCCGTGGCCATTCTGGACGGCCGCGAATCCAGCGCCGGCCAACTCACCATCCGCTACCCTCACATCCCGCCGCAAACACTGTTCCCGGCCGCCGAAGCCGATGTGGTGCGCGTCAATGCCACGCTGCTTTCCCGGCGCATCGCCTACGTGATGGGTGCCGGAGACGATGTGCCCGCGGCGCTCCGCCAACTGGGTGCTGACGTTGTGCTCCTCAGCGACGACGACCTGGCCCGTGCCGACCTCAGCCGTTTCGACGCCGTTGTCACCGGAGTCCGCGCCTACAACACTCGCGCCGCGCTTCGTGCCAACCAGCAGCGTCTGCTCGATTTCGTCCGCGCCGGCGGCACCATGGTGGTACAGTACAACGTCCTCGAGGGAGGATTCATGGGCGGCGATCCCAAGCTGCTCGAGAAAGTGGGCCCGTATCCCATGAAGATCGGCCGTGAGCGCGTTACCGTCGAGGAGGCCCCGGTCACGTACCCGGATCCGCGCCACATCCTGCTCCGCGCCCCCAACGAACTTCGCTCTTCCGACTTCGAAGGCTGGGTGCAGGAGCGCGGCCTCTACTTCGCCTCCGAATGGGATCCTCAGTACGAATCCATCTTCGAATCGCACGATCCCGGTGAGAACGCCCTCAAAGGCGGCACGCTGGCCGCGCGGCTCGGCAAGGGCGTCTACGTCTTTACCGCCTACTCCTGGTTCCGCCAACTGCCCGCCGGTGTGCCCGGCGCCTATCGCATCTTCGCCAATCTGGTGAGTGCGGCCAAGGCGGGCCAGCAGTGAGCCGTGATATCTCGCCACCGCCCTTCCTCGGCTCCTGGGGCCGGGTCTACGGCGCAGTGCTTATCTATCTCGCTGCGCTTGTCCTCTTGTTCTGGCTCTTTGGAAAGGCCTTCGGTTCGTGAAGCCTTTGGATTGGTGGGTCCTCGTCGGCTCGCTTGTCTTCATCGTGCTGTACGGCCTGTGGCGCAGCCGCGGCGAGCGCACGGCCAGCGATTATCTGCTGGCCGGCAAATCGATGCCCTGGTATGCCATGGCGCTCTCCATCATGGCCACCCAGGCCAGCGCCATCACGTTCATTTCCACCACGGGCCAGGCCTATGTGGACGGCATGCGCTTCGTCCAGTTCTACTTTGGACTGCCGCTGGCCATGATCATCCTCTCGGCCACCGCCGTACCCATCTTCCACCGCGCGGGCGTCTACACCGCCTACGAATATCTTGAGAAGCGCTTCGACGCCAAGACCCGTACTTTGGTCACCCTGGTTTTTCTGCTTCAGCGCGGCCTCGCCTGCGGCATTTCACTCTACGCGCCCGCGGTGGTACTCACTGTCATCCTCGGCTGGCCTGACCAGTGGACAACGCTTGCCATGGGCGCGATCGTCGTCACCTACACTGTCATCGGTGGCATCAAGGCCGTCACCTGGACCGACTTCCAGCAGATGCTCGTCATGATGTTCGGCCTCTTCGTCGCCCTCTACATGGCTGTACACCTGCTGCCGGATGGCGTCGGTTTCCTCGACGCTCTGCGCGTGGCGGGCGCCGCGGGCCGCCTCAACCCGGTCACCTTCACCGTCGATTGGAATGACCGCTACAACCTGTGGAGCGGCCTCATCGGCGGCATGTTCCTGGCCCTTGCCTACTTCGGAACCGACCAGTCGCAGGTGCAGCGCTACCTTTCCGGAAGCTCCATCGCCCAAAGCCGCTTGAGCTTGCTGTTCAATGCCGTGGCCAAGATCCCCATGCAGTTCCTCATCCTGCTGACAGGCGCCATGGTCTTCGTCTTCTTCACCTTCGAACGCCCGCCCATCGTGTTTCACCACGAACATCAATCGGCCGCCCGGCAGGCAGTCGGCCAGCGCTTCGATCAGGCCTTTGAAGCACGGCGCGACGCGGCGCTGGCTCTTGTGCGGGCCGAAGACGCCCAGCGTGACGGCCGTGCCGCCGAACTCGGCGAACGCAATCGGGAGTTTGAGACCGTCCGCAAGGAAGCCCTGTCTTCCTCCGGAGGCAAGGGCTTCAACGATACCAACTACATCTTTCTCACCTTCGTCACCAAGCACCTGCCCGCCGGACTGGTCGGCCTCATCATGACCGCCATCTTCGCCGCCGCCATGTCCACCATCTCCGCGGAGATCAACTCGCTGGCCACCGTGAGCATCGTCGATATCTACAAGCGCTTCGTCAAGCCCAGTGGCTCCGACAGTCATTACGTCCGCGCCTCCATGATCGCCACCGCGCTCTGGGGAGCCTATGCGATCCTCACCGCCCGCTTCGGCCGCGGACTCGGGTCGCTCATTGAGGTGGTAAACCTTCTAGGGTCGCTTTTCTACGGAGGCATGCTCGGTGTCTTCGTCCTGGCTTTCTACTTCCCGCGCATCGGTGGCACGGCTGCGTTCATCGGCGTCCTCGCCGGCGAAGCGGCCATCTTCTTCTGTTATGGTTTCACCGCCATCTCATTCCTTTGGTACAACGTGATCGGCTGCGCGGTAGTCCTCCTCACCGCGCACCTGGCGGAGTTCCTGCTGCCCCCGCGGCGTCGGGCCGTCTCGCCGTGATGGGGCGTTTCTTGCTAACTTCGAATTGCGGAGTCCGCACGCGTAAGCCGTGAAACAGCTCATCCTCACCCTTCAGGATTTCCTCTACCTCGCCGGACGCGCATTCCGCGCCATTTTCCGCCGCCCGCATTACTTTGCCGATCAGTCCATTCAGGCCGACGTCATCGGCGTTGGCAGCCTCCCCATCGTCATGCTGATCGGCACCTTCAGCGGCGTCGTCATGGCGCTGCAGATGTCGCGCGCTCTGTCCACCTACGGCGCCGTCAGCAAAACCGGGGAGATCGTCGCCATCACGCTGATACGCGAAATGGGACCCGTGCTCACCGCGCTCCTCGTCGCCGGCCGCAACGCCTCCGGCATCGCGAGCGAAATCGGCTCCATGAAGGTCACCGAGCAGATCGACGCCATGCGCGCGCTCGGCACGGACCCCATTCTCAAGCTGGTGAAGCCACGCCTCATCGCCACCTCGCTTGTTCTTCCCCTGCTCACCGTCCTCGCCGATTTTCTTGGCATCGCCGGCGGCTTCCTCATCGCCTACTTCATGCTCAACCTCACCGCCTCCCAGTACTGGACCTCGGCCTACCAGGCGCTCGAATACAACGACATCGCCCAGGGCTTGGTCAAGCCCTTCCTGTTTGCCGTCGTCATCTCGCTGGTCGGCTGCTTCTATGGCCTCCGCACCACCGGCGGAACCCAGGGCGTCGGCCTTTCCACCACTCAGGCGGTGGTTGTGGCCTCGGTGTGGATCTTTGTCATTGACGTTTTCGTCACCCAGGTCTTCGTCAACCTGTAGACCATGAGCACCGCCTCGGTTGTCCGCTTTGAGCATGTCAGCGTCGAGTTCGACGGGGATCTGGCGCTCAACGATGTCTCGTTCGACGTCCGTGCCGGCGAAACCCGGGTCATCCTCGGCGCCGCGGGCAGCGGCAAGACGGTTCTGCTCAAGGTGGCCATGGGCCTCGTTCGTCCCAGTGCCGGCCGGGTCTTCCTCTTCGATACCAATATCACTCACCTCCGGGAGCGTGACCTGTTCAGCCTCCGCTCCCGCGTCGGCATCCTGTTTCAGGAAGGCGGCCTCTTCGATTCCCTCACCATCGAGGAAAACGTCGCCTACCCGCTGGTGAATCAGGCGAGCATCAAGTGCCCGGCCGAAGAGGTGCTGCCGCGTGTCAACCAGGCCCTCCAGTTCGTCGAACTGGGCCACACCCTCGCCAAGGTGCCCAGCGAACTCTCCGGCGGCATGCGCCGCCGCGTCGGTATCGCCCGCGCCGGCGTCACGGAGCCGCCACTGGTCCTCTACGATTCACCCACCGCCGGGCTTGACCCCATCACCGCCAATACCATCATGGCGCTGGTGGTCAAGCAGCGCGACCTGCGCAACATCACCCCAATCATCGTCACCCACCGCGCTCAGGACGGCTACCTTCTGGCCAACTACTGCTGGAATACGGCGGAAAGCAAGGTGGAACGCGCCACGGCCGGGCACCGCGCCACCGAGCAGACCGAATACATGGTGATGTGCGAAGGGAAACTGGTTTTTCAGGGACCGGAAGAGGCCCTCTCGGCGTCTTCCGATCCATATGTGTCAAAATTTGTGAGGCGGAATCATTAGCAGATGCCATCGGCGCAACGGGTGAAATGGTCGCAGCTTCGGGTGGGGATTTTGGCGCTGGTCGCCATGGCGGTGCTAGCCGTCCTGATCTTCTACCTCACAAGCGGCAAGAGTGTCTTTTCAAAAGAGGTCACCATCTATACCTACATGGGAACCTCGGCGGTGGTACCCAAGGGTGCCCCTGTCCGCCTGAACGGCATTCTGGTGGGCAAGGTGGGCCAGGTGGAGCTCTCCGGCGACCCCAAGCCCTCCCGCACCATCCGCTTCGACCTCATGATCGATGAAGCCCGCCTCCGCTCCATCCCCGCCGACTCGAACGTCATCATCGGCATGGAGAGTCTGCTCGGCTCCCGCTTCATCAGCATCCGCAAGGGGACCAGTCCCACGCCCGTCGCCCCCGGCGGCGAACTGATCAGCGGCGCGACACCCGAACTCGAAGACATCGTCGAGCGCGGCGTCACCACCATGGATACCGCCCAGGCCATCCTCAAGCGCATCGAAAAGGTGATTGAGCTGGTGGAAGTGGGGAAGGGAACCATCGGCAAGCTGTTGGTGGACGAAGAACTCTACCGCCGCTTCAACAGCCTGCTGGGAGACATGCAGAAGGTCACCGGCGCGCTCGCCTCGGGCCAGGGCACCATCGGCAAGCTCATCTACGATGACGCCCTCTATACCGATATCCGTAAGACCACCGCCCGCATTGACCGTCTCATCGCCGAACTGGAAGCCGGCAACGGAACTGCCGGCAAGTTCCTCAAGGACCCGGCCGTTTACGATGAGACCCGCAAGAGCCTCGCCGAAGTGCGCGGCCTTCTGGCCGACATCAACGCAGGCAAGGGCACCGCCGGCAAGCTCCTCAAGAGCGACGAGTTGCATGCCAGTGTCAAGGCTTCCATCGACAGCATCAACACGCTTCTCGATGGCGTCAACAAGGGCAAGGGAACGCTCGGACAACTGGTGGTGAATCAGCAGCTCTATGAGTCGCTGAACGGAGCCACCCACGAGATGCAGGGCCTCATGAAGGATTTCCGGGCCAATCCGAAGAAGTTCCTTCGCATCAAACTCGGCCTTTTCTAGAACCACTCGCCGGGTGAGATTCCCATCCAGTTGGGCGCTTCCCCGCAACATTCTACAAATTTCCCTCAAATGGGGGTATTGGTAGTCCGATCTACGCGGATAGATACTAGCGATAACTGAATCGATACCCGGCCGCGCCGCCAGGCCAATTCGATGACCTCAGTGTATGATTTCTGACCATGACCGAAGACCTGGTTCACGCGATTTCCGAACACTCCAACCCGCTGTTCCAGCTTCTGGATTCCGCCGGTGACATGATGGACGCCCATGCACTCGACGGCACAGTGATCGAGGGCAATGACGCCGCGCTCACAGCGTCTGGCTATTCGCGGGCGGAGGTGCTTAACCTCAAGATCTCGAACGTTTTGCTTCCGGCCGCCGCGGAAGCCGCCAACGGCAGGTTGGCGCGCGGACTTCAGGGCGGGCACAACACCCGCTCTTCCATCGGAGTTCTCACCAGGAGCGGCGGCACCATGCCGCTGGAGATTACATCCACCGTTTCGCCGCCCCTTGGCCAGCCCGTTGCCGTGATCGGTGTCGGCCGGCGCCTGGTGGCGAATTTCACCGCGGCGGGTGGACGATGAGCGGACTCCTCGACCGCCGCCGGTTTCAGACCCTGCTCACTGCGATCGGTGTCAACGCCCAGGCCGCCGCCTCTCCGGAACAGCTTCGGCTCGCCCGGAACGGATGGATGCCCAACAACGAACGCCTGCCGGTTCTGCTCTATCGCGGCGTACTCGCTGCTTCCAGCGCCGGCGCGGAAGCGTTGGAAGGCATGTTCCGCCGCCATGGCTGGCCGCCTCAATGGCGCAACGGAGTCTATCCGTTCCATCACTACCATTCCACGGCACATGAAGTGCTCGGCTTTGCCGCCGGCACAGCCCGCATCATGCTGGGTGGCGAAGGCGGAACCATCGTCACGGTGCGGGCCGGCGATGTCGCGCTGCTCCCCGCCGGAACCGGCCACTGCCGCGTCGATGCGTCCCGTGACTTCCTGGTTGTGGGAGCCTATCCCCCGGGGCAGGATTGGGACCTCTGCCGTTCCGCCCCCGATGCCGCCGCCGTGCGCCGCATGGCGGCACTTGGCTTTCCCGCCACGGATCCCGTGCAGGGCGCGTCCGGGGCCCTGTCTACCCTCTGGAAGTAACTACCGCGCGCCGGCCATTTCCAGCACCACGCGCCACTGGTATTCCACGAACTTCAGGAAGTGCGATTCCATGATCTTCTCGTCATCGCCATGCGCGCCGCCGCCGGAAGAGCGGTCTTTTTCGTCCATCAACGGCCCAATTCCGTACGATTGCACGCCCTTGGCGCGTAACTGCGCCATATCGGTCGCCCCAGTGAGCATCGTAGGCAGCGTCACCGCGCCCGGATAAACGTCTTTTTGTACCCGTTCGAGCAGCCGGAACATCTCCGTATCCAGCCGCGAAGGAGCCGCCGAAGGCCGATAGGAGCGATTGGGCACGATTTTCACGTTCGGATCGTTGATCACACCGCCCAAAAGGTCGTAAAAAGCATCCAGATTCTCGCCGGGAAGCGCCCGAATGTCGAGCGTTGCCTCGGCATCCGACGGGATGACATTCGTCCGAAACCCGGCCCTGAGAATTGTCGGTGAAATCGAGGTTCGCAGCATCGACCAGTGCCCTAACTCATGCTCGGCGAAGTATCGCTGAACTTCCTGCGTCTTCTCCGGATTCACCACGTTGTTGTACCGCGCGGCGTCTTCCGGCTTCGAAATGGTGGCCAAACGCTCGAAATATGTGCGTGTCGTGTCGTTCAAACGCATCGGCGGCTGCCATGCTCCCACCCGGGCCACGGCGTTGGCCAATCGCACCACCGCATTATCCAGCCGTGGAGCCGACCCGTGCCCCGCGGTGCCTGTTGCTACCAGACGCGCCCCCCGCGGGACCTTCTCCGTCGTCGCCACCGTTAAGTACTTCACCGTGTTTCCAACTGCCAGGCCGCCGCCCCCTTCGGCCAGCGCGAACTCGGCTTCGATTTCGTTCCAGTGGTTCGCCACCACGAAATCGATACCCACTGGGCCGCCACCCTCCTCGCTCGCCTCGGCCAGGAAAATCACATCGCGGTCAAGCGGAGTCTTCAGCCGCGCCAGCATCAGCATGTTCATCAGACACGCAGTCAGGTTGTCCTTGTCATCCAGCGCGCCGCGGCCGTAGATGTAGCCGTTCTTTCTCTCGCCGCCGAACGGATCAAAGGTCCACTTTTCGCGCTGCACGCCCACCACATCCGTGTGGCCCATGATCAGCAGCGGCCGCTTCTTTCCGTTTCCCTTGATGCGGGCCACCAGGTTCGCACGATCCGGTTCGCGTGCCAGCAGCTTCACCGCAATTCCTTCGCCTTCGAGCACTCGCCTGATGTACTCGGCGGCCTTGGTTTCGTTGCCCGGTGGATTGCTGGTATCGATGCGAATCAAGGCCTGGAAGTGGCGGATCGCCTCTTCGTGCAGCTTCGGCCAGTCAATCGCAGGGCGCTCCTGCGCCGCGCATAGCACGGGCAGGAGCGTCGCTAGCAGGAGTTTCGGCATCTCTCTTTACATACTCATGGGTTCATCGGCGCTGCCGCCGTAGATGCTGGGCACCTTCGCCCCCATCGGACGCAGGTACGCCGAAAGCTGGCCGCGGTGATGCACGGAGTGCTTGAGAAGAAAGTTCAGGTAGAGCACGTTCGGCAAGTTGAGCATGCCAAAGAAATCCACCGGCTTGGCCAGGTCTTCGCCGCCCATGCCGCGCACCTGATCCAGCAGGGCGGGGAAGCGCGTCTTGTAAAGAGCTGCCGCCGCCGACGGCGCCATGCCGGTCGATCCGCCGCCTTCCATGCGGAAGGAACCGGCCAGAATCGATTCCAGGAACCAGTTATCGGCCGTGGCGATGTGTTCGGCCAGTTCACCGGCCGACATCGACTTTTCGTGGGGACGGTACGCCGCCTGATCGTCGGGAACCGCCTCAAGAACCCGTCCCGTGGTCGGGATCTCGGGCTCGATGAACATGATCAGCGTATCGCGTAATGCGGAAGTTTGTTCGGGTGTCATTGTCGTAGGGACCTTTCTTCAGTTGGGGGATGCGTCCATCTTAGCCCAACCGCCGCCCGCGGGCGGTGCAAATATGGACGGCCGGCCCAGGACCGGAACCGGCAGGCTCCGCAACCCGCCGGTTCGATCGTTCACGGCGCCCAACCGTGAACCAGGCCCATGCCGGAGGCCGAGCTCTTCGCGCAAATGCGCGTGGCTCAAGGCACTCCGCGGGCCGGCCATCCACCCGCGCGAAGGCGCACCGGATCCCACCCCGGTGCTCCCGGCCTGTGAAAGGAGGTAAACAGGCCAGCGCGGGAACCCGTACTCGAACCCTCCCCCAGGGTCGTGTCCGGGAAGCTCAAAATCTCGTAAGTTGTAAAAAAACGGGCCGCTCCCGCCACTCCATGCCAACCTCAATCCACGGAGCGGCCCGTTTGGCCTAGGGGTTTGACTGCGCCGGATACCGCAGAACCGTGAAGTTCCGCAGGGTCACAGTCTCACTGGTGGCCGAATTCATGAAGCCCACCACCTGGATCAGGAAGGCGTCGGTTGGCAGGGTCAACGCACCGCCGGTCGTGGCCTGCAAACTGGTCGTCGTGCCCCAGCTCTGCCCTCCCCAGACGATACCCGTGCCATGCAGCGCGCCATCCATCTTGCCCGAGATAAACGTCTCGGTTGAGGAGATGCTGCGCGTCAACAGATTGGCGGGACCGAACAGCAACTGCACCGTGAAGCCCGCCGCCGCTCCACCTTCGTGTTCGTAGTCGAACCGGATGTCGATGCGGTCGCCCGCGTCGAAGAAGAACGCCGGAATCTGGCACGTTCCGAGCGCCGTGGGGATCGTCGAATTGGTGGTCAACCCGGTGCTGCTGCACAGCACCTGCGGCAGTGGATGTGCCTGGCCGGCTTCAAAACTCCGCCGCGCCTGCTGTGAGGTGTTGAACCAGAAGTCGCCGTTCTGCTTGTCGGTGGGGTCGGTTGGTGTCCCCAGATCCTTCCACGCCGCTCGTGTCGCCGTGGTCACCGTCTGCAGACTCTTGATCGCCATGCTGCCGTCGCTCTCAACCCGGGCCACTTCCGTGCCCGCGGCGTTGATCCACCGTTGCAGCGGCGTCGTGCCCTGCGCCTGGCCGCCGCGCAGCGTCAATTGCGTCACGCCGTTGGGTGTCGCCGAATCGAACAGATACAGCGTGCTCAGGCTCTGGCTGTTGCCCACCGAAAGCCGCCGGTTCGCGTTATCGAAAACCAGCCCGCTTGTGTTCTGCGTCAGCGTACCCGTGTTGTCCACGAACGGCACCGCGCCGAGTGAAAAGCCCGTGAAGAGGCAAGTGTTCCACACTGCGTCGAAGCCGTTTGACATCAGGCACCGGTTGGCCGGGCCAATCGCCAGCCGGGTCCATGTGGCGGAAGCGCCCTGGCCCACAATCAGATCGCCGCGCGCCACCGTTCCGGTGGTCGAATCGCCGTGCGAACCGCTCAGCAGCGAATGCGGCGCCGCCGTCCGCGCATTGGTCATTCGCGGGTCGGTGTCCGTCACATAGCGGTTGGTGAACGACGGCATTCCATTGGTGCCCGTCAGGGCCGCTTTTTGTTCCGGTGACGGATCGTTGGCGTTGGTGTGTGTCGGGAAGTTGAGCGCCAGTTTGCTCTCGCCGATCGACGCGCCGGCCGCCACGTTAATGTCGCTGATGACGCCAGCGGCAATCGTCGGGTTCGGATAGCTGCCCGCCAGATGCCCGCCCGCGTTGCCCACGGGATCCCCCGAACTCGACAGGCGGTAAGAGGCCTGCAGGACATCGCCGGACTGCGGCGTCGAACCCACCGTGAACGTGATCGTGTTGCCGGCAATCGTGTAATCCCCCGGCGACCTCTGCAGAACGCCGTTCCGATAGAGTGCAACGCTTGTCGGCGGGTCCGGAGGACTGGCCAGAGTGAACACCAGATTCGAGGAGTTCACGGCGCCCGCGGGGACCTCGCCATCCACAAACCCCGGAGCCGTCACCGCGGCCGATGTGGGGCACGGAATCGATGTGCCATCCACCCGCACGCAGGCGTCGAGATTGCCGGGAACCGGTTCCAACTGGCCCGTGGCGTTCGATCGCAGCGTCCGTGACGGTGCATACGTCGAGGACTTCGTCGGCCGTGCCGACAACTCATTCGTCAACCCCTGCACATCGCTCACCAGCGTTCCGCTGGATGGGTTGCCGGTGGTTACGTTGCCCGTGGGCGGCGTCGCCGTCCGCACATCGCGCAGCTTCAACACCGTCGAGGTGGGAGGCACATTCCAGTACTCGGTGAATTGAATTTTACCGTCGCTGTTGTAGCGCACCAGGTAGTAGGCGGCCGGCGTGGCGGTTGTGGTGGGTACCAGACGGACGCGAAGGTTCCCGTCCATGATCGGCACCGTCACCGTCTGCGTCGCCACCTGCGTTTGATCGCCGGCCTGAAACGACTTCCACTCGATGAATGCGTAGCCGTTGAACTTCGCCCCGTCGGCCTTGTAGAGAGTGTCCTGAACCGTGGTCAACTGCGGCTGCGCCAGAGCCGGAACGGACAGGCTCTGCAATGCGAGCAGAATCGTGGCGCTTCGCCATTGCTTGAGTTTGGGCATTGCGGATGTTCCTTCCTTTGCAAAAAATAACGGGGCCCTCGCCAACGGCACCAGAACGAAAACGCCAACGGATATAAAGTGTGGGGTGGGTCGTTCCAGCCGCCCGGCTTCGGGCCCCGGCAAGCAGTTCGTTTCTGCTCTGACTGACTATACACACGGGACCCCCGAAAACGAACGTCCGTTTCCGGACACTTGGGCCGAACTGATTGATATGGAGCGACTTACACGTTGAAAAAAAAAGCTTAAAACGCTGTGACTCGAGTTTCGGTCAGGGCCGTTTTGGCCCCAAAATGGCCCGCAACCGGCCAATTGGCAGCGGTTCCACGCCTCCGCCCACGCTTCTGGCACGCAGCATCGATTGTAGATCGCTTCCTCGGTAGCCTCAAGCACCGCCTGGAACAGCGGCGACATCCCCTCCGGGGTCAACGTACGCCGCGTCACCACACCACGTTCCCCGGCGCGGGTCCGCATCTCGGCCGACGTGCTGAAGGCGATGGCGAAATCGCCGCTGCCGTTTGAGTAACTGCCCCCCGTGCGGCCCATGGCAAAGACCGCGCGTGCCGCCAGCCGTCCCAGGTCGCGAGCATCGGCCGGGGCATCCGTCGCCACCACGATCATGCAGGACCCGTCAGCCGTCCCCAGCGCCGCCCGCCCCGCCTTCACGCCGCCAATGGTCAACTCGCCCCCGTAGTTTGTCTGCACCAGAACACCCAGCGTGTAACCCTCGGCCAGCCTGCGCGATGCCGTGCCAATCCCGCCCTTCCATCCGAACGCCACCGTGCCCGTCCCCGCCCCCACGGACCCCTCTTCCACCGGACCCGGCCGGGCCGCGCGAATCGCCCCCGTCACATGCTCGCGCCGCACCGGCAGCGCCCGGATATCGTTCAGCCGCGAGTCATTGGTTTCACCCGCCACCGCATTCACCGACACCACCCGCTCATTGCCGGCCTGCGCCAGCGTGTGCGCCACCACGGCCTCCACCGCCGTCCCCACGGCCAGGGTGTTTGTGAGGATGATCGGCGTCTCGATCTGCCCCAACTCATTCACCTGCAGTGCGCCCGCCAGCTTGCCGAACGCGTTGCCCACAAACACCGCGCCCGCCACCTTGTCCTGGAAGAGATTGCCGCCGTGGGGCAGAATGGCCGTCACTCCCGTGCGGATGCGGTCTCCCTCAATCAGCGTCGTGTGGCCCACCAGCACACCGGCCACATCGGTGATGGCGTTGAGCGGGCCCGGAGGGTACACGCCGGGAGCAATACCCAACTCTCTCGCGCGCGGACGAGGTTCCTGCGCAAGACAGGCGATGGCGATTAGAATGGCGGCGGAAGGCATTCCGCCAGCTTACTACCGCGCGTCTACTTCAGGGCGCCGCGCGCCGTGATGCACTCGGCGTTGAGGTAGGGGCGCAAGGCCTCGGGCACGGTTACAGTGCCGTCCGCCTGCTGGTAGTTTTCGACGATGGCCACCCATGTGCGGCCCACTGCCAGTCCGCTGCCATTCAGCGTATGGGCCAGTTCGCTCTTGCCCTTCGCCGCCTTGCACCGGATGGAGGCACGCCGCGCCTGGAACGCCTCGAAGTTCGAACAGGACGAAATCTCTTTGAACTCGCCCTGGCCGGGAAGCCATACTTCGATGTCGTAGGTCTTGGCCGAGGAGAACCCCATGTCGCCCGTGCAAAGCACCATGGTGCGGAACGGCAGTCCCAGGCGGCGCAGGATGTTCTCCGCGTCGTTGGTGAGAGATTCCAGTTCCCCCGCGCTCTGATCGGCCCGCGCGAACTTCACCAGCTCCACTTTCTGGAACTGATGCTGCCGGATGATGCCTCGCACGTCCCGCCCATGCGACCCGGCTTCGCTCCGGAAACATGGCGTATACGCGCACAACTTGATGGGCAGCGCCTCGGCGTCCAGCGTCTCGTCCCGGTAGAGATTCGTCACTGGCACTTCCGCCGTCGGAGCCAGGTAATAGTCGGTGTCACGCAGTTTGAACAGGTCCTGCTCGAACTTGGGCAACTGGCCGGTGCCATACAGGCTGGCCGAATTGATCACGAACGGGGGCAGCACTTCGGTATAGCCATGCTCGCGCGTATGCAGGTCGAGCATGAAGTTGATCAGCGCCCGCTCCAACTGCGCGCCCAGACCCCAGTAGACCGCGAAACGAGACCCGGTTACCTTGGCCGCGCGCTCGAAATCCAGCACGCCCAGCCCCGTGCCCAGATCCCAGTGCGCCTTGGGCGCGAAGTCAAAGGCGCGCGGTGAACCCTCGCGCCGCACCTCGACGTTATCCTCGGCGCCGCCGCCTGCCGGAACGCTCTCATGGGGCAGATTCGGGATGCCTTTCAGCAACTCGCGAAAACGGTCGTCGGTGGCCTCAGCCTGCTTTTCACACGCGGCGATCTCATCGCCCAGCGCGCGAACTTCCTGCTGGCGCACCGCGGTGTCCACACCCTGCTTGCGCAGTGCCGCGATCTCCTGGCTGGCCGCGTTGCGCCGCGCCTTGAGCTGCTCCGATTGCGTCAGCGCCGCCCGCCGTTCGGCATCCATCTGCCGGAACGAGTCCCGGTCCAGTTGAAAGCCCCGCAAAGCCAGACGATCCGCCACCGCGTCCAGGTTGGCGCGGAAAAACCCCAGGTCGTGCATGGGGCCTAGCGCTGCTCCAGCGGCACCCACGCCTGGCCCACCGGAAGCCCGGTGTAGTCTGCGCGCGGCCGGATCAGGCGGTTGTTGCGATACTGCTCCAGCACATGCGCCGTCCAGCCGGACATGCGGCTCACCGCGAAGATGGGCGTGAACAGGTCGATCGGAATGCCCAGCGAGTAATATGCCGAAGCCGAGTAGAAATCGACATTGGCGTTCAGGTTCTTGGCTTCCTTGATGAACTGCTCAATGGCGGAGGACGCTTCGTACAGGTTCTCATGCCCCGTGCTCTTGCCCAACTCCTCGGACATGCGGCGCAGGTGAATGGCCCGCGGATCCAGTGTTTTGTAGACGCGATGGCCAAAGCCCGGCACCTTGATCTTGTTCGCCAGACGGTTCTTCACCATCTCAAGCGCTGATTCTTTGTTGCCGCCCGCCTCCAGCAGCATCCGGATCACGTCCTCATTCGCGCCGCCATGCAGCGGACCCTTGAGCGCGCCAATGCCTGAGGTGACTGCTGAGTGAATATCCGAAAGCGTCGCAGCCGTCACGCGGCTGGCGAAGGTGCTGGCATTCAACTCGTGGTCCGCGTGCAGCGTCAGGGCGATGTCAAAGACCTTCTCCATCACCGCATCCGGCCGCTTGCCGGTGAGTGTGTACAGAAAGTTCGCCGCAAAGCCAAGCGACGGGTCCGGCTGCACCACATCCTGGCCCTTGCGCAACCGGTCGAAACTGGTCACGATCGTGGATGTCTGGGACATCAGCCGCACGGCCTTCCGTTCGCTCGCCGCAACGGAGTTGTCGCGGGATTCCGGGTCATGCAGCGCCAGCATCGAGACCGCCGTACGCAGCACGTCCATGGGCGTTGCGTCCTTGACGCTTGCCAGAAACGCGGTCACTGCGTCCGGAATGCCGCGATTGGCCGCCAGGTCCGCCTTCAAGCCGGCCAGTTCGGCCGCCTTCGGCAGCCGCCCGTTCCACAAAAGGAAAATCACTTCCTCGAAAGTGGCATTTTCAGCCAGCGTGTGAATGTTGAATCCCTGATAACTCAGAATGCCTGCGTCGCCATCGATCCAGCAGATCGACGATTCAGCCGCGATAATTCCTTCCAGTCCCGCGCCAGACAAAGCCATGATTCCGTCGCCAGTTTCCCTTTCCCAAGTGGTGCCACACGTCCACGGCGCCGTGCCAGGCTGTTGTGGAAGCGGTGAAATCTCATTGTATCGAATTGCGGCCGGATTGTTTTTGCGCCGGGCCGCCGAAAAATTCTCACAACTGGGTAACAATTTTGCCCCCGCCGTGCTACCGTGGAGACATGGATGCTGCCAAGATCCGCACCTGCGTCGATATTCCCGCCGACCTTTACGGCAAATTGCACGCCAGGGCGATCGATGATGGCGTTTCCATCCGGCAACTGATCCTGAAGGGCATTGAGGGTGTTCTGGCCCCGGCCGAACCCGCGCAGCCGTCTGTACGCCCGGCCCTGCGGCTCATCGAGTTCCCCTCTGCCCGCGCGGCAATGCCCGCCGGTGCGGCGCGCCGCCGCGCCCGCTGACGGTCCATTCCCTCGCAGATCGCACATCCCACACGGGGGCCCCGCCCGCGCTGTATCGTAGATTCTGATGACTTCTTTCAATCTTGCCGGCCGCGTGGCGCTGGTCACCGGCGGCAGCAAAGGCCTTGGCAAAGCCATGGCTCGGGGATTCGCTGAAGCTGGCGCGGATGTCATGATCTGCAGCCGTAGTGAAGAGGAACTGCGGCAGGCAGCGGGCGAAATCGGTGCCGGGCTCGACGGACGAGTCGAGTTCCTGGCCGCCGATCTTGCCCGCCGCGACGAATCGAAGCGCCTGGCCGCGGAGACCCTGGCCCGCTTCGGCCGCGTGGACATTCTGGTGAACAATGCCGGTTCCAACGTGCCCCAGGAAATCGACGCCGTGACCGATGAAGCCTGGGACCGTATTCTGGAGCTGAACCTCTCCGGCATCATGGCGCTGACACGCGCCGTGGTCCCCGGCATGAAAGAGCGGCGCTGGGGCCGCATCATTCATATCTCGTCCATCCTTGGATTGTCAGGCAAGGAAGGCCGGAACATCTACAGCGCGACCAAGGCAGCGCTCATCGGCATGGCTCGCTCCACGGCCCTTGACCTGGGATCCTACAACATCACCTGCAACTGCATCGCGCCCGGCCCGTTCCTCACCGATCTGCCCGGCAAGATTCTCACCGCGGAACAGAAGGAACACTTCGCCCGGCAGACCGCCCTGGGCCGCTGGGGCCAGCCGCGCGAACTGGCTGGGCCCGCGCTTCTGCTGGCCTCCGATGCGGGCAGCTACATCACCGGAACCACGCTGGTTGTGGACGGCGGTGTCCTGTGCCGCACCTTTTAGCGGCTTTTCTCCTGGCTCAGGGCGCAGGTCCGTTCGAAGGGCCGGAAGCGCGCGCCACCGTGCTGCTGTTTGTCGACCCCGAATGTCCCGTTTCCAACCGCTACGCACCGGAAATCGCCGCGTTGAATGAACGGTTCGCCCCGCGCGGTGTAGCGTTCCACATCGTTTATCCCAATGCTGAAGCGCCGGCGGCGCGCGCGCACGCGGCCCTGTTCAAGCTGCCCGGCGGCGTGCTGGCCGATACGGACCGCCGCTGGACCCGTGAGGCAGGCGCCACGGTCACCCCGGAAGCCGCGGTCTATGCCGGGCGCCGCCTGATCTATCGCGGCCGCATCGATGACCGGCACGTAAGGCTGGGCGAAACCCGCCCCGCGCCGTCCAAGCAGGACCTGGCTGCCGCTCTGGAGCGGGCCTTATCCCCAAATCCAGGCCGCCTTCGAACCACCAAAGCCGTGGGTTGCTACATCCCCCGGCGCAGTGGATCCCGCTGACGGGCGCTCCTGGCGCGTCCGGCATCGATCGCTTCGTTCAGCCAGTCCACCACGGGTTGCATCAGCTTGAAGCGCAACGCCACTTCCTTTTCCACGGCACCCGAGAGTGCCAATCCGGCATCGAGCAGAACGTAGTAATACCACTGCTTTCGCTTCAACAGATCGGCCGCCGGGTGATCGGGCTCGAAGCCCTTCGGTACACGCGTCAGAGATTCGCCCTGAAGCGGCCCGCAGGCTTTTTCAACGCGGGCCGCGGCGCCCATCTTCCGGAACTCGGCGTGGTGGGTGTGCAGGCGCTTGCGGATGGCCAGCAACTCATTGGGTCCGGGCATGTAGACGCCGCCCGCCACTTCAATCTGCTTGTGCGAAACGGAAAAATAATACCCCGCCGCGGCATGTTTTTCCAGGCCATGGCGCGGAAAGTTGGCGGCGATGTGGGTCTTGTACGGGGTCTTGTCCTTGCTGAAACGCGTGTCGCGATGGATGCGGTAGACGGCGCGCGATGGTTCCGTGGTGTGAGACTCGGGCACCTGCCGGTTCAGCCGCCCCACAAGCTCCAGCATGGGAGCCTTGAGCAGTTGATCGAACATCTCCTTGCGCGGTTGGAACCACTCCCGCGAATTGTTCTGTTCCAGTTGGAGGAAGAACTCCAGGGCTTGGGGCTGGAATCCCGCGAAACTGGCTGGCATCAGGCGGCCTCCGGTACACTGAAAGTGAATGTCAACACCCGGACGGCTCGCTGACCGTCTCGCGGATCTTCCCAATGTACAGGTAGTGATGAACGCGCCGCTGGCTCGTTACACCCGGTTCGGGCTGGGCGGCCCGGCACGCCTGCTGGTGGATGCCGCAAGCCCGGATGCGTTCATCCAAGTCCACCGGCTGGTGTCCGCATCCAGCGAGCCATGGACACTGCTTGGCGGCGGCACCAACCTGATTGTCTCCGACGCCGGATTCGATGGCATCGTCGTGCGTTTCACCGGACAGACCGTGGAGCGGGAAGGGAACACAATCCGCGTCGAGGCAGGCGCCGTCCTGCAGCATCTGGTGGATTTCGCGATCGCCGAGGGACTGGGCGGTATCGAGACCATGACCGGTATCCCCGGCTGGGTGGGTGCGGCCGTCTACGGCAATGCCGGTGCGTACGGCCAGTCGATCGCCGAACGGTTGACGGATGCCGTCTACTTCGACGGCTCGCGGACGGAGGTTCTGGACAACGCCGGCTGCGGCTTCACGTATCGCGCCAGCGGGTTCAAGAAGCATAAGGAACGTGCCGTGCTCAGCGCCCGTTTCGCGATGCTGCCGGCGGATCGTGTGGCACTGCGGGAAAAAGCCGAGGGCATTCTGACGGTGCGCAACGCGAAGTACCCTCCCACGATGAAATGCGCCGGCAGTATCTTCAAGAACCTGCTTTTTGCCGATCTGACTGAAAAGGCCCGCGCCGCGGTGCCGCCGTCCCTGGTGCGGGATGGCAAGGTCCCGTCCGCGTTTTTCCTGGAGCAGGCGGGCGGGAAGGGTATGGTTCAGGGCGGGATGGAAGTGGCCCGATATCACGCCAATCTTATCTTCAATACGGGCACGGGTACAGCCCGGGACGTCTGCCAACTGATCGACCTTCTCAAGGGTCGCGTCAGGGAACGGTTCGCCGTTGAGTTGGAGGAGGAAGTGCAGTACGTTGGTCTTGCGGACCGGCGTAGCTATTAGCGTTTGGCCGGTATGAAAGTGGCCGCGATCATCATCCGTTATCCGGGTTTCATCCTGGGGCTTTCATCGGCCCTGTGGGGGCTGGACCCCTCCCTGCTTCCGCAGCGATACCTTCGCCGCGGCTGGACCACCGATCAGGGCCTTTCAAGCAACGTCGTGAGCACCATCCATCAGAGCCGCGACGGTTATTTGTGGATCGGCACCAAGGAGGGCGTCAGCCGTTTCGGCGGCGTGCGATTCGAGAACTTCCGGCCGTCCGAGACGCCAGGGTACGGCGTCCGGTTCGTACGCCAGATTCTTGACACCCGGGACGGAGCGATCTGGGTTGCCGGAGATCAGGGCCTGGCACGCTTGGCCGGCGGTATCTGGACCACCTGGACGGCCGCCACCGGATTGCCGCACAGCCAGGCAAATCGAATCCTCGAACTGGCGGATGGCACTCTGCTGGTGGGCAACCGGTACGGCCAGGTGCTGGCCTTCCTGGATGGTAAGTTCCGCGAACTTCAGAAGCTTCCCGGCAGCGTGCAGGGGATGGTCGAGGAGCGCCCGGGAAGAATCTGGTTGGCATACAACGCCGGGCTGTTCATTCTGCACACGGAGAGTGGGAGTCTTGAAGCGGTGCCATCGAAGTGGCCGGCTCCGGGAGTGGTCACACTGCACCGCGACAGGCATGGACGGATTTGGGCGGGGCGCGCGGGGCCCGGATTGACCGTCTACGAAGACGGGGTCGGGCGCGACATCGAACTCGGGCTGCCGTACAAGCCTGTCGAGACGGCGCGCCAAATTGTTGTGGATCGCGACGACAACGTCTGGTTCTCCCACTACCCGCGCGGGCTGGCGCGCCTTCGCAACGGGCGGTTGGAGCGGCTGACGGTGGCTGACGGGCTGCCGAATTCCGACGTCCTGGGGGTGTACGAGGATCAGGAGGGAAGCTTGTGGGCGGGTTTGGCTGGGGGCGGGCTGTTTCAACTCCGCGATACGAAATTTGCCGGCAACGGCGGGATCAGCGAAGGGCCCGATGGGTCTCTCTGGGTCTGCAGTATCGTCGGCGGAGTTGAACGCTTTGATCGCAAGTCCACGCCGCTGGGCGCGGATTTGGATCACCCGGTGGGCATACTCATCGGACGGGACGGCGCCGTCTGGTCCACGGCCCGGCCGGCCAACCTGGTGCGTTGGAAAAACGGCCGCAAGGAAGTGTTCCCATCGCCAGACCAGGCGGCTTCGTTCGTGTTTTCCCTGGTTGAAGACCGGACCGGCAGAGTCTGGGCGGGCTACAACACCGGGACCCTGGGTGTTTTTGACGGGACCTCCATGGAACCGGTCCCGTTGCCGGAATCCACCAACGGAGTCCGTTCATTGCTGGCCGCGCGCGATGGGTCGCTCTGGATCGGCGCCGTGGCAGGCGCGATTCTGCGGCTGAAGGATGGTGCGGTCACCCGGGCAGGCCGCATCGCCAACTCCACGATTGCGCACATGATCGAGGACCGCGACGGGGCGATTTGGGCAGCCACGGTGGGCGCGGGCCTGGCCCGCGTGCACGCAGGCCGGGTCCAGCTGTGGAACCGGGATCATGGCATTCCAAGCCAGGCCTTGTTCGGCCTGATGGATACCCCGGAAGGTGAGTTGTGGGCGGCCTCCAGCGGAGGCGTGCTGAGGATGCGCAAAGAGCACCTGCTGGACGCCGCGGCGGGGCGCCTGTCCCGTGTCCTGGTCAGTGTCTACGACATCGCGGACGGGCTGCCATCCACCGAAATCTTCGATGGAACCTGGCCGCCGGTGCATCGCGATCGCAAAGGTCTACTCTGGTTCGCCACCACCAAGGGGCTGGCGGCGATCGATCCGGCGCGGCTCCGTCTGAACCCGGCCACGCCCCGCGTGGCGATTGAGTCGGTGACGTTCGATGGGGTGCCGCAGCGCTCCGCCGGCCGCATGCGGCTGGGGCCGGGACGGGGTGACCTTTCGATCAATTTCACTGCCTTGGCGTTTGCCCCTCCGGAAAAGAGCCGCTTCCGGTATCGGTTGGAAGGGCGCGAGTGGGTGGAAGCAGGGGGACGCCGGGAGGCCTTCTTTACCTTCCTGCCGCCGGGTACCTACCGGTTTGCCGTCCAGTCCACCAACGGTGACGGTGTGTGGAACGCCGAAGGCGCCTCGGTGGATCTGGAGATTGCCCCTCACTTCTATCAGGCTGTGTGGTTCTATCTGCTGTGCATCCTGGCGGCCGGCACCCTGGGCTGGCGGGTCTACCGCTACCGAGTGCGGCGGCTGGTGAATCTGAATGCCGAACTGGAAGGCCGTGTGCGCAGCCGGACCCAGGAACTGCTGGTGGCCAAGGAGACCGCGGAAATGGGCGCCCGGGCGAAAAGCCAATTCCTGGCCAACATGAGCCACGAACTCCGCACACCCATGAATGCCGTTGTGGGCATGTCCACCCTGATGATGGACATGGACATGACGCCCGACGCGCGGGAGTGCCTGGCGCTCATTCGTACCTCCGCCGACGCCCAGATCACACTGATCAACGATATTCTGGATCTTTCAAAGATCGAGGCGGGGAAGCTGGAGATCGAGCGGCTGCCCTTCAACCTGGTGCGGTGCGTCCGGGATTCGACGGCGATGCTCGCGGTGACCGCCCGCGAAAAAGGTGTGCCTCTGGTTACGCAAGTGGATCCGTCTGCCCCCGAATGGGTGCTGGGCGACGTCACCCGTGTGCGGCAGGTTCTGATCAACCTGCTGACCAACGCCGTGAAGTTCACCACGTCGGGCGAGGTGAACATCAGCGTCGCCTCACGCGATGGCGAACTCTGGTTCTCCGTGAAAGACACGGGCATCGGCATTCCGCCGGACCGCCTGGACCGGCTGTTTCAACCCTTCAGCCAGGTGGATTCGTCCACCACGCGGCGCTACGGAGGCACCGGCCTGGGCTTGGCCATTTGCCGCAAACTGGTGGACCTGATGGGCGGCCGGATCTGGGTGGATAGCGAGCCCGGCACGGGGTCGAACTTCCAGTTCGTCATTCCCGCAATCGTGGCGCGGGAGCCCGGCGCTGAAGACCGTGATATGACCGGCCCGCTGCTGGAACTCGACCGGCAGCTTGCCCAGCGTCATCCGCTCCGCATCCTTCTGGCGGAAGACAATGCCGTGAACCAGCGTGTCTGCGTCCGGATGCTTGAGCGGATGGGATACCGGGTTGACATCGCCTGGAACGGGGCCGAAGCGCTGGACGCCCTGTCCAAGCAGACCTACGACGTGGTCCTGATGGATGTCCAGATGCCGGAAATGGACGGCCTGGAGGCCGCCCGGCGCATCCGGCAGATGTGGCCGGGTGCGGGACCGCGGCTGGTGGCCATCACCGCTAATGCGCTGGAAAGCGACCGGAAGGCATGCTTTGATGCCGGCATGGACGACTATCTCACCAAGCCCATCAACGTGCATCAGTTGCGAGATGCCCTGGTGCGGTACGGCGGTCAGGCTCCCGCGGTACAGTAGTGGTTTGCGGCGCATTGTGTTCATTCTGGCGGCCTGTCCCGCGTGGGCGGCGCCACTCGATTTCCCGGCGGCCCGGCGCATGGTGGAAGCCCATTGCGGCAAGTGCCACACGGGGCGCAGCGCCGTGGGTGGTTTCGATGCCTCCCGGCTTGAGAGCCCGGCCAGCCTCTCCCTGCAGCCGCGCAAGTGGCAATCGGCGATGAACCGGCTGCGCGAAGGCACCATGCCCCCGCGCAATGTGCCGGGCCCCAGCCTGGAAGACCGCGACCTGCTTGCCGCCTGGATTGGCGGCACGCTCAAGGCGGCCGCCTGCGCCGACGGCATCACGCCGGCGCCGTTTCTGGTGCGGCGCCTCAACCGCAGTGAGTATTCGGCCACCCTGCGCGATCTGCTCAATATCCACATCAACGCGGGCCACGCGCTGCCGGCCGAAGGGGCGGGCGGTGAAGGCTTCGACAACGCCGCCGAGACGCTGTTCCTCTCGCCCATCCACGCGGAGAAGTTTCTGGAAGCGGCGAAGCTCGCCGTGGGCTATGCCATGCGGGATACCCGGTCCCGCGCGGTCTTCATGACCGCCGCGCCCGGGCAGGATCTGAGCGACGACGACGCGGCCCGGAAGATCCTGGAAGCGTTCGTGCCGCAAGCTTTCCGCCGCCCGGTCCGGCCGGGGGAAGTGGAAAAGTTCCTGGGGCTCTACCGCGGGCAACGCGTGAAGGGCGGCGGGTTCGATGACGCCGTGGGCTTTGCCCTGCAGGCGGTGCTGATCTCACCCTCGTTCCTCTTCCGGCTGGAAGAGGCCAACCCCGCCCCGGAGCCACGCCTGGCCGATTCCCATGCCATGGCGTCGCGCCTTTCGTACTTCCTGTGGGGTTCGACGCCCGACAAGGAGTTGATCACTTTGGCTGAGGCCGGCAAGCTGCAGGATGACGAAGTGCTGGGCAAGCAGGTGGCCCGGCTGCTCAAGGACAACAAGGCCATCGAGTTTGCCGAGCGGTTCGTCGAGCAGTGGCTCAACACACGCGAGCTTGGCCGTGACATCAAGCCCGACGGAAAACTCTTCCCGGAGTATTACAACGCCGAGATCCAGGGCGCGATCAAGTACGAGCCCGTGATTTTCTTTCAGGAAATCCTGGCGCAGGATCTGCCGCTTGAGACGTTCCTCGACGCCTCGTTCACCATCTCCACCGACAAGCTGCAGCGGTTCTACGGCCTGCCGCCGGTGAAGGATCTGCGGCAACAGCCCAAACGCGTGGACCTGCCCGCGAACAGCCATCGCGGGGGCATTCTTGGCATGGCCGCCGTGCTCGCCGTCTCTTCCTATCCGCATCGCACCAGCCCCGTGCTGCGCGGCAAGTGGGTGTTGGACGCGCTGCTGGGAACTCCTCCTCCACCCCCGCCGCCGAACGTGCCGGAACTGGCGGAGAACGTCCACGGCGCCGCGCCCAGAACCCTTCGGGAGCGTTTGAGCGAACATCGCCGGAACCCGGTCTGTGCCGGGTGCCACGAGCGCATGGATCCCATCGGCTTTGGACTGGAAAACTACGACGTGCTGGGCCGCTGGCGGACCGAGGATGCGGGCCAGCCGGTGGACGCCGTGGGTGTGCTGCCGGACGGGACGCGCTTTGCCGGTCCCGAGGAACTGAAACGAGTGCTGCTGGCCAGGAAGGGCCAGTTCGCGCGCAACCTGGCCTCGAAGATGATGGGCTACGCGCTGGGGCGCGGGCTCACCATGGAGGACCATTGCGCGATTGACGCGATTATGGAACAGTTGGAAAAGGATGGCTATCGCGCGCAATCACTGGTGCGCGGCATCGTCCTGAGTGTTCCGTTTCGTTATCAGGCGGGGACGCGGGCCGGGGCGCCAGCGGCGCGACAGGGAGCCAGGGCGCCAGCGGCGCGACAGGGAGCCAGGGCGCCAGCGGCGCCATAGGGAAAAACTGATGAGCAGGTTTCTGATATCACGAAGAACGTTGCTGCGGGGCGCGGGCGTGGGGCTCGGTCTGCCGTGGCTTGAAGCCATGACGCCACGGGCGCGCGCGGCGGAATCACCCGCGCCCAAGCGGCTCTGCGCGCTCTACATGCCGAACGGCGTGCACCCCGGTCTGTGGACACCGGAAACGGAGGGTCCCGGCTTCAACCTTTCACCGGCGCTTGAGCCGCTGGCCGATCTGAAAAGCGAACTGATGGTGCTCACCAACCTGTGGAATGCGGGCAGTGTGGGCGGCGATGGCCACTATGTGAAGATCTCGGGGTTCCTCACCTGCACCACGGTGACCAAGACCCTGGGCGTGGATGTGAGCTGCAACGGCGTCTCCATGGATCAGGTGGCGGCCCGGCGTGTGGGTGCGGAAACGCCGTTCCCTTCGCTTGAACTGGCGGTGGCGCCGGTGACCACCGGTGTGGATCGCAATGTCGGCTACACGCGCGTCTATGGGTCCCATGTCAGTTGGAGCGGGCCCACCTCGCCGCTGGCCAAGGAGATCAACCCGCGCAGCGTGTTCGAACGGCTGTTCCGCGCGGCGCAACCGGGCGGAGCGGCCTCAAGCGGCGACAAACTGCTGCTGGACAGTGTGATCGACGACGCGAGGGCGCTGCGGAAGACGCTGGGCGCGCAGGACCGCTTGCGGGTGGATGAGTATCTCTCGGTGGTGCGCGGCCTGGAGCAGCGCATTGAACGCGCCTCGCGGCCGGAACGGAAGGCCTGGCGCCCGCGCGTGCCCGTGGATGGCGCCCGCAAGCCCGAGGGCATTCCAAAGGAATATGCCGAGCATGTGAAGCTGATGCTCGACATGATCGCCCTGGCGTTTGAGACGGATTCCACGCGAATCGCCACGTTCATGTTCCAGAACGAGGTGAGCAATCAGAACTTTTCGTTCGTCGAAGGTGTGTCGAGCGGCCATCACACGGTGTCGCACCACCAGAAAAAGGAAGACAACCTGCGCCAGTATCAGTTGATCACGCGCTGGCACGTGGAGCAGTACGGCGCCCTGCTGCGGCGCCTGGCGGCGATGAAGGAAGGCGAGCGGAGCGTGCTGGATTCGTCGATGGTCCTGTTCGGCGCCGGCATCCGCGATGGAGACCGTCATGATCCGCACGATCTGCCGCTGCTGGTGGCCGGACGCGCCGGCGGGCGTCTCGCCGTGGGCCAGCACCTGAAGTATCCGAAGGACACCCCGCTCGCGAACCTCTACGTGTCGATGCTCGACGCGTTCGGCACGCCCGTGGAGCGGTTCGCCGATAGCACCGGTCCTCTCCCCGGCGTGCTCGTGTAACGCGAACGGAATAAGCCGCCCCGGGCGGCGGATTCCGTGATCATGAAGAAAACCATTCTCACGATGGGCCTGCCTCTGGCCGCGGGCCTTATCGTATTGACCCTGGCGCAAGCGGGCGGACCGCCCGTGGCCATCCGTGGCTTTGACACCGTGGAGTACTTCACCGCCGGCCGCGCGGTGCGGGGGATGGAGGCGTTCACCCACACCTGGAACGGCGCCGTATGGCGGTTTGCCTCCGCCCGGAATCGCGACCGCTTTGCGGCCGAACCCCAGGCGTTCGCCCCCCAGTACGGGGCCTTCTGCGCCTGGGCGGTGGGGCACGGCTACACCGCGCCCGTGGACCCTGAGGCGTGGAAGATCGTGGACGGCAAGCTCTATCTCAATTACAGCAGGAAAGTGCAGCGGGAGTGGGAGAAAGACGCGGCGGGCTGGATCGCCAAGGCGGACCGCAATTGGCCCGAACTGCAAAAGAAGAAAAAATCCACGGAATAGCGGGCTCCGGTGGCAGGATATACCCGGTGAAGGCCAGATGCAAAACAAAATGCAAATAAGCCTTTAAGATATTCAGACCAACCGACAAGGAGTAACAGTAAAGTGACGACACTTACCTCTCGTTTCGCGCGGCTGGCCGGACTGGCCGCGCTTGCCCTGGCCGTCTCCGGCGTTCCCGCCTGGGCCGACCACAGCGCCCATCACACCAATGGATTCAAGGGACCCAAGGCGAACACCGGCTCCGCGATGCACTACATCGAGAGCGGCAAGCAGATGCTGGCGGTTTCCGAGGACTTCCAGATTCCCGACACGCCGGCCCCAAGCTGGCAGGTGGTGGATTCCAAGGGCAACGTCTATCTGCTGAATCAGTTCAAGATCAAGGGAGGAACCAATCGCAGGATCGCGCTGCCGGCCTACATCAAGGATGTCGCGAAGGTGCAGGTCTGGTGCTCGTTCGCCGAGGTCCTGCTGGGTGAAGCTTCTTTCAAATCCGCGGTGAAGTAAGCCGGTTTCCGCGACAGTCTCCTCCAACTCCGAATCTCCTTCCGGCCGTGCGGCGCTCTGGCGCCCCGGCCGGGCTTTTTTTTGGTAGAGTTCACAACCATGAGATCTCTGATTGCCTGTGCCGCGATACTCGCGGCGAGCACGATCGTTGGTTGGGCCCAGGGCGAACGCGGAACGGTGACCGGTACCGTCACGGACAGTTCCGGCGCGGTGGTCACCGGCGCCAAGGCTACGCTGCGAAACATGGAAACCAACCTGAGCAACAGCGTCGAGTCAAACACGGCCGGAATTTACACCTTCCCGGCGCTCAATCCAGGCCGCTACGAACTGAGTGTTGAGAGCAGCGGCTTCAAGACACGGAAGGTGTCGAACATTCCGGTGAGCGTGGGTCTCACCGCCACGATCAACGTGCAGATGGAAGTGGGAGCGGTGAGCGAATCGGTGCAAGTGACCGCCACGGCCGTGCAGCTTGAAGCTCAAACTTCGGGCTTGGGCAAGACCGTTGAGACGCGCCGCGTGGTGGAACTGCCGCTGTTGGGCCGCAACCCGTTGCAACTGGCGGCGCTGGCCCCGGGCGTGATTCCCACGCGCGGGCAGGTTGGCGCGGGCGGCGATGCCATCGGTCAGGCCGGCAACTCGCGCATCTCGGGCGGACTGGCGAACCAGAACGCCATTCTCATGGACGGCGGCGACAGCCGGGGTTTCACATCGGGCGGCCAGTCGTATGCCTTCCCGCTCGAGTCCGTGGCGGAGTTCAAGGTGGAGACCGCCAGCTATTCGGCCGAGTTTGGCCGGGCCGGCGGCGGCGTGGTCAACGTGGCGTCGAAATCGGGCACCAACCAGTTGCACGGCGTGCTCTATGAGTTCGTCCGGAACAACCACCTCAACTCGAACTCCTGGTCGAACAACCGGAACCGTGTGCCGCGCGCCCTGTTCCAGCGCAATGAATATGGGGCGGCCGTGGGCGGCGCCATCAGGAAAGACCGGACGTTCTTCTACGCGAACTATGAAGCGCTGCGCCAGGGCAGCCCGCGCAATTTTCTTGCCACCGTGCCCCAGCCGCAATGGCGCACGGGCGACTTCCGGAATACGTTGGACCGCACCGGTCAGCAGATCTCCATCTACGATCCGTCCACCACGCGCAGCAATCCGGCCGGCGGCGTGGTGCGCGACCAGTTCCCGGGCAACCAGATTCCGGCCTCCCGCATCAACGGCATCTCCAACAACATCGCCAAGTTCTGGCCGTCTTCCAACCGCGGTGGTGAGGGCGCCGCCCAGGTGAACAACTATTTCAAGACCGGCAAGAACGTGACCAACAACGACATCTGGTTCTCGCGCATCGATCATGAGATCAGTTCCAGGCACCGCCTGTTCGGCCGCTTTGGCGGGTTGCAGAGCGAGAGCTTCGCCGATGGCCTGGTGGATGCGGCGTTCCCGGCCACGGCCGTGGGCAGCAACCCTCAGCGCAATGTCGGCATCAGCCTCACTTCCACGTTCTCACCGAACGTGCTGGGCGAGTTCCGCATCAGTTACACGCGCCTGCAGAACAATTCGCGTCCCATCAGCGAAGGGTTCGATCTGAAATCGCTCGGTTTCACCGGAAGCTGGGTGGACGCGGTGACCTACAAGCAGTTCCCGCAGATTCTGGTTCAGCAATACGCCACCGGCACCGGTCTGGCCGTCGCCACCTTCGGCGCCGATGAAGTGACGGGCCTGGGCGGGGCGGGGAAGAACTACCTTCCCCAGGACACCTACCACGCGCAGTATCACATCACGGTGAGCCGCGGACGCCACAAGATCAAGGCCGGCGCCGACGTGCAGCGCCAGAAGATGGCGGCGTTCAACTCGCGCAATTCGGCCGGGCAGTTCGTGTTTGACCGGGTGTTCACCCAGGGTCCCAACCCGGCCGCCACGGCGATCAACTCCGGCAACGCGTTCGCCAGTTTCCTGCTGGGTGCGCCGATTTCGGGAAGCATTGAGACCACGCCGCAGATGCTGCTTTTCCAGCGCTACAACGCCGGCTATATCCAGGATGACTGGCGGGTGACCAACAAGCTGGTTCTGAACCTTGGCTTCCGCTACGAATACACCTCACCCTACGGGGAAAAGTTCGGCCAGATCGGTTACTTCGATTCCAAGGAAGTCGAACCCGTCACCGGCCTCCCCGGCATCTTCAAGTGGGTGCCCCCCGGCGGCTATCACAACGATCCCAATTACAAGACCTTCGGGCCGCGCATCGGGCTTGCGTATTCGTTCGACAACAAGACGGTCATCCGCGTGGCGGCCGGTCTCTTCAACGCCTCGAACAACGGCCTGAACGCCGCCGCCAGCGACTTCGGCAGCGGCCTTTTCACCACCAACGCTGTTTTCCTGGGCACCCCCCAGTTCGGATTCACGCCGCCCACCGGTGCTTCCTGGTCGAACCCCTTCTCGGCGGGTCTGGTGCTGCCTGAGAAAGGAAAGACCACCTTCGTCGGCCAGAACGTCCGCGTGGCGTTCCGCGATCACAAACTGGCCTATCTCGGCAATTGGACCCTCTCCATCCAGCGCCAGTTGAATCCCAATGCCCTCGTCGAGGTGGCCTACATCGGCACCAAGACCACGCATCTGTTCTGGAACCGCTTCGACAACGCCAATGATCCGCTGCTGCTCTCGCAATGGGGATCGCGGTTGCGCGACCAGGTGCCCAATCCGTTCTTCGGCAAGATCACCAGCGGTGCGCTTTCCGGGCGTACCGTGGAGCGCCGCCAGCTTCTGCGCCCGTTCCCGCAGTATCAACAGGTGCTCGCCGTGCGGCGGCCGTATGGCGATGCCAGCTACCAGAGCATGACGGGGCGCCTGGAGAAGGCCTACAGCGGCGGCTACACGCTTTCCGTCGGCTACACGCTGTCGAAACTGATCGCCTCCACCGCTGAGTCGAACACCTGGGTGATCGGCCCGTCGAACGCTCTCTACAACCCCAAATACAACCGGGGTCTGGATGCCAACGATACGCCGCACCGCCTGGTGATGAGCCACCTGTGGGATCTGCCGTTTGGCATCGGCCGCAATCGTCTGAACCACGGCGTGGCCGCGCGCGTGCTCGGCAACTGGCAGTTCTCCGGCATCACGATCCTGCAGGCCGGCCGCCCCATCCTGATCAGCGCGCCCGACAACACGCAGTTGTTCGAGTTCGCCTACACCAACGGCCGCGCGGACCGGCTGAAGAGCGCCGTCATCGACAACCCCACCAAGACACGGTGGTTCGATACCTCGGCCTTCCGCGCCGCCTCGGCCTTCACGGTGCCCACCGACAGCCTGAGCCAGCCGGACCTGCGCACGCCGCGCCGCACGGCGTTCAACTGGTCCGTGTTCAAGAACAACCCGTTCACGTTCCGCGATAAGCAGATGAACCTTCAGTTCCGCACCGAAATCTACAACGTCTTCAACACGCCCCAGTTCGACGTTCGCGGCGCCTCGACCGACGTCACCAACCCGCTGTTCGGGCAGATCACCGAGGGCGGCGGCGAACGGAACATTCAGTTCGGCCTGCGGCTTACCTTCTGATCCGCAGGCGCTGGAGCCAGCGTGAGTGGTACATTTCTGATCAGAATGAAATGGATGTACCCACTCATCATGACGGCGGCATCCGTGCTGGCGCAGGAAGCCTCCTTCCAGCGCATGGTGCGCAGCCGCAATGAGGTGACCGCGTTTCTCGAACGCGAAGCGCGGCGCATCACCGCGCGCGCCGCCGCCGAAGTGACGGATCGCGCGCAATGGGAGTCGGTCCGGGCGCGCCGCCTGGAGGAAATGCGGGACATGCTGGGTCTGCTGCCCTGGCCCGAACGGACCCCTCTCAAGGTTCGCATCACCGGCAAGCTCGACAAGACCGCCTACACCGTTGAGAAGATCGCCTTCGAAAGCCTGCCCGGCATCTACGTCACGGGCAACCTCTATGTGCCCGCCCAGCGCGCCGGGCGCGTGCCTGCTGTCATCTATGTGTGCGGCCACAGCTACACGCCGCAGGGCGACAAGGCCGCGTATCAGCGCCACGGCATCTCTCTGGCGCGCAACGGCTACGTGGCCTTCATCCTCGATTCGATCCAGATCGCTGAAACGTTCGCCCTGCATCACGGCATCTACAACCAGGAGATGTATGACTGGTACGCGCGCGGCTACACGCCGGCCGGCGTTGAGGTGTGGAATGCCATGCGAGCCATCGATTATCTGGAGACGCGCCCGGAAGTGGATGCCGCAAAGATCGGCATGACGGGACGCTCCGGCGGCGCGGCCATGACCTGGTTCACCGCCGCCGTCGACCCCCGTGTGAAGGTGGCGGCGCCCGTCATGGGGATCAGTACGTATGAAGAGAATCTCAAGGCGAACACCCAGAAGCTGCATTGCGACTGCATGTTCGCCATCAACACCCACCTGCACGACATGATGCATCAGGCCGCGCTGATCGCCCCACGGCCCCTGTTGATGGCCCATGGCCGGCTGGACGCCCTCTTTCCCGTCCCGGGCTACAAGGACGTCGAAAAGCGCATGCAGACTCTGTTCGGCGCTTACCAGAAGCCGGAAGGTTTCCGCGCTATCGAAGTGGAGACCGGGCACGAGGATTCACACTTCCTGCGCGAGCAGGCCATTCGCTGGTTTGACCGCTTTCTGCTGGGACAACCGGACCGCAAGCTCGACATGGACTACAGCGAGGCGCCCAAGGAGGAACTCGCCGTCTTTCCCGCCGGGCCGCCCGCCGATGCGGCAAACTACCGCGTGCATGAGACCTTCAACCCGGTGGCGGTGCTGAAACCCTACGCCTCGCGCGCCAGTTGGGATCGGCATGCCGCGGGCGTCATGACAGCGCTGCGCGAAAAGGTGTTCCGCGCGTTCCCCAGTGAGCCGGCCGCGCCCCGCTGGCGCAAGCTGGATCGCGAACCCGGCAATCCCTTCGACGTCATCGAAATCGACGTCGATGGCGTCGCCGTGAGAACACTCGTTCAGGCCCCCCGCGACACATCGAAGCCCATGTCCGCGCTGCTCTACATCGCCTCCGACGGCGATGACGTGCGCGCGCTCAGCGCCACGCTTCGGGCGCCCCGCGGAAATTCGCCGCATGTGCGGATGGTGGTGTATCCGCGCGGCGTGGGTGAAGTGCCGTGGGAGAAGAGCTTCTGGAAGGATACCCTCCGCAACGCCATGCACACCGGCTGGACCGTGGATTCCATGCGCCTGTGGGACGTGTTGCGCGCCGTGACTGTTTTGCGCGCGCAGCCGGGCGTGGCCCCGGAGAAGATCGCCGTGACAGGCTCAGGCGTCAGCGGCGCGCTCGGTCTCTACGCCGCTCTGCTTGACCCGCGCATCGAACAGGTGATCCTGCGCAACCCGCCGCCCTCCCACACCGAGGGCCCCATCTTCCTCAACGTCCTGCGGCACCTCGACATGCCGGAGGCCGTGGCCATGATGGCGCCGCGCCGGGTCAGCTTCTACGGCCGGACGCCGGCGGCGTTTGAGCCTGCCCGCGCCGTGTATGCGCTGTTCGGCAAAGGCGGACACCTGTTCACCGGCATGGACCTCGAAGCCATGCTCTCCGGCCGCTACGACCACGGCTTCGCGTCGGGCATGTGATGGCACCCGATCTGGTTGTGGTGCTGTCGCAAACGCGCAATCCCGTCAATATCGGAGCCGCGGCGCGGGCCATGTCGAACTTCGGCTTCACCGAGCTGCGTCTGGTGCAGGCCTACCGTCATGCCGTGGATGAGGCGCGTGGCGCGCCCGGCGCCGCGGGCGTGCTCCTTCAGGCCACGGACTACCCCGGCATCGCGGAAGCCGTCCACGACTGTTCCCTGGTGGTGGGCACCACCAGCGTACGCCACCGCCAATTGCACCTGCCCCTGCAGCGTCTTGAGACCGGCGCCCGGGCCATCCGGCAGTGGCCGGGCGGGCGTGTGGCGTTGCTCTTCGGTTCCGAAAAATCGGGCCTCTCGAATGATGAGATGAGCCACTGCCACTGGCTTACGCGCATCCCGGCGCGCGAACAGCACGGCTCCATGAATCTGGGTCAGGCCGTTGCAATCTGCCTCTATGAGCTCATCCGCGGCCGTGCCGGGGTGCCGCGCACCCGTTCGGAGCGTGCCGCCGGCGCCAGCGTCGCTTCGTTGAATGCGCTGATGGAAGAATCCCTGACATTGGCCGGATATCTGCGCGGCGAAGCGGCGCGGCTCAAACTGCGGCGCCTTCTGCGCAAAATGGTTCTTTCGCCCGCCGATGCCGAGAACTGGTGCGGCATGATGCGCCAGGTGCTTTGGAAGCTCAAGCATCCCGGCGGGCGCAATGGGGCCTGACCAGGCGTTGGATCGGGTATTCTGGAAGGTTCACCATGACCAAGTGCCAGATTCAGTTTGAGCTTTCGCGTCCCGTTGACGACGCGGCGGCGGCGGCCATCGCGCGGCTGCACAGCGTCTACGGCATCGCTTCGGCGCGGCTTTCCCCCCGTCTCGACGTGCTGACCGTGGAGTATGACGCGACGCGGATGAACGACGTGCAGGCGGAGCGCACCCTGGCCGGGCTGGGCATCTCCGCGCGCCGCAAGTAAGCCGCGAAAAAGTAGTAGGGTATCGAGGAGACAACATGCGAAACGCAATCTGCGTCCTCATCGCGCTGGCTCTGCCGTGCGCCGCACAGAATAATCAGAAGCCGAAGCTGCCGGGCGAGGATTGGATCCAGCTTTTTAATGGCAAGGATCTCACCGGATGGGTGAATGTCGGCCAGGAGAAGTGGAACGTCGAAAACGGCGAACTGCACGGCATCGCCATCAGCAAGGCCTATGGCTATCTGATGACCGAAAAGCACTACAAGGATTTCCAACTGTCGCTCAAGTTCAAGTGCGAAGGGGATGGCAACAGCGGCGTCTTCTTCCACACCGCCTTCAAATCCGGCACCCCCGATGTTTCGCAGGGTCTTCAGTTCGAAGTGGACTGCTCCATGATGAAGCATACCGGCGGCATCTATGGCGACGGCCGCGGCTGGGTGGTTTGGCCCGCGCCCGAAAACGAATCCGTGGTTCGGCGCGGTGAATGGAATGAGTATCTGCTGAAGGTGGAAGGCAACCGCTACGTCTCCCGGCTGAACGGCGTGCTGATGGTGGATTACACGGACCCCAGTCCCAAATCGTTTGACGGCGGCATCGCCCTGCAGTTGCACTCCGGCGGACGCGGCGACATGCGCTTCAAGGAGATCTGGCTGCGCGATCTCACGAAACGATGAGTTCCGCCCGCCCGGCCGCCATTATCTTCATCTTCTTCACGGTCCTGCTCGATGTCATCGCGCTGGGCCTGATCATCCCGGTGACGCCGAAGCTCATGCTCGGTTTCGCCGGCAACACGGCGGAAGCGGCGCGGCTGTTCGGGTTGTTCGGCACGGCCTGGGCCGTCATGCAGTTCTTCGCCGCGCCCTTTCTGGGCGCCGTGTCGGACCGCTTCGGACGCCGCCCCGTCATCCTGCTTTCCAACTTCGGCCTGGGCATGGACTATGTTCTGATGGCCTGGGCGCCCACCCTCAACTGGCTCTTCCTGGGACGCGTCATCTCAGGAGTCACCTCGGCCAGCATCCCCACCGCGTTTGCCTACATCTCCGATGTCACGACGCCGGAAAAGCGCGCCGCGAGCTTCGGCATCGTCGGCGCCGCGTTCGGTGCGGGCTTCATCCTGGGGCCGGCGCTCGGCGGTCTGCTGGGCGCGGGCGATCCCCGGTTCCCCTTCTGGGTGGCCGCGGGACTTAGCCTTCTCAACGCCTGCTACGGCTTCTTTGTGCTGCCGGAATCGCTGGCTCCAGAGCGCCGTGGACCGTTCCGCCTGGCCCGCGCCAATCCCGTGGGATCCCTGCGGCTGCTCGCCTCCCACCGGCAACTGCTGGGCCTGGCTTCGGTGATCTTTCTCTCCTACCTTGCGCACGATGTGCTGCCCAGCGTCTTCGTGCTCTACGCAACGCATCGCTACCAGTGGGATGAGCGCGTCATCGGACTCACACTCGCGGGAGTCGGCCTCTGCAGCATGATCGTTTCAGCGGCCCTGGTACGGCCCGTCGTCGCGCGATTCCGGGAACGCGCCACGCTCGTCGCGGCTCTGCTGTTCGGCGTCGCCGGTTTTGCCGTCTATGGCTGGGTTGCCACCGGTGCGGCGTTCTGGTTCGGCGTCCCCCTCGTGTCGCTCTGGGGCATGGCCGGACCCTCCGCGCAGGGCCTCATGACCATCCTGGTCAGCCCCTCCGAACAAGGCCAGTTGCAGGGCGCCATCAGCGGCATGCGTAGCGTCACCGGCCTGCTCGGTCCAGGACTCTTCACCGGCGTCTTCGCCATGTTCATCGCCCCCGGACGGCAATGGCAGTTGCCGGGTGCGCCCTTCCTGGTGGCGTCCCTTCTGCTGCTGGGCGCGGCCCTGCTGGCCGTGCGGGTCACCCGTCCACATGCCACGCGCGCCGGAAGCGCGTAGCAGGCCGGCCGGGGCCGCCCAGCCTTGAGGAACCTGCCGCTCAGTTCGAGCCGCCCGCCGTCTGCGCCAGCGCGCTCGGTTCCGTGGAAAGGTACGGCGAGTGCAGGAACCCATCGCGGCGGTGCCGCACGCCGGTCTTGAACTTGTCCGGCATCTCGCGCACCGTCTCATCGGCGATCGCTTCCAGCTTGTCCATCTCCGTCATGCCGGGCTTCACCGTCTGATTGTGGATGCGCTTCAACCCGCCATCGCCAAACTGATTTGCCACATCCAGCATGAACGCGATGCCCCGTTCGGAGCTGATCCCCGCCGCGTACGTGCGGATCGTCCCCAGCGACTTCTCGAACGCCTTCACCGCGCAGACAATCTGCGCCCGCTGAAACTCAAGCGCCAGCGCCGCCTGCTGGAATCGCCCCTTCCACGGATCGTCAATCAGATCGAATGCCGGGTTCGTCGTCGAGCCGTCGGCGTTGACGCCTCCGTTCGTCCGCGAAGTGAATGAGACCAGAGCGTCCGCCAGCGATGCATCGCCATCGCCAAAGACCCGCACGTAGAGATCTCGATTCGCCTGTGAGAACGCGCGCAACAATTCAGGCATGCGGCCCGGCTTCTGCGCCCACTGGATCAGGCCAAAGGAGAGTCCCGCTTTGTCCGTGTTCAGGTTGAGCGCGCCGAACTTGCCCGCGCCCTCCATCTGCGCCGTGATGCTCAGGATCTTCTGCATGCCGCTGAACGGCACGCCCAGCACCAGTGTCAGATAGGCCTGCGTGATCCGCGGACTCGCCGCCGGCTGCCTCACCAGACACTGCAACACCCGGGTATCCACGCCATCCCCCGTGTCAAGATTCTGCTGGCTCCGGAAACGCCGCACGGCGGACAGCGTCTGGTTCCCGAACACGCCATAGACCGGGCTCAGAATGCTTGGCATTTCCGTGAACCCCTGGCCGCAGAGCAGATCCTGCACCGCTCCCACCACGGACCTGTCGCGTTCGTCGCGGCCAATGGGCGTGCCTGTCCCGGCCAGCAGATCGTCGATTTTATCGATTCCACACCGCCGTGGTCCGCCCCCCGGTGGCGCCGGGCTCGGCATCGATACCGGTGCCGCGGGTGGCGCGGGTGCCGCTTCGGGAGCGCTCACCGGAGCCTGAGGCGCGGGTTGCGGCCGGTCCGTGTTCCCGGCCCAGAAGAAGAGATTGTCCGGCGTCTGATACCACGCGGCGTTGCCCTGAATGCGCTCGCCGGTGTCCGTGAAGCCCGCAATCTCAACCTCGCTGCCCTTGCTTGCGGTGCGCGCCACCACGGCCTTCGTCGAAGGCTTGCCGTTGCGCAGATTCGCATCCGCCGTCAGCGTGACAAAACTCCGCTCCAGGCGCTGCGTCTCAGATGGAGCCCCCAGGCGGGCCGCGCGCCGCAGCAGTTCATCGCGGTCAAACCCGGGCCCTGGGCAAGCCTTCGATGCGCGGATCTCGGTGTGTGTCACCACATGCGCCGCATCCAGCGGGATCCCGTGCCGCGCCGCCACCTCCACCACCAGCGCCGCCATCGCATCATACAGAGCCGGGCTCCACGAACTCTCGCCGGTGGCGCCCACAAGGCCAAGCGTGTAGAGGTTCGGATTGACGCCGTTGCGAATGCCGGTCCACGTTGCGCTCACAACCACGCCCGCATGGAAGGCGGAGTCACTCTCCTCGACATACTGATGCACCGTGCCATCCGAATCCACGGCGTAGTGGGCGGAGAGCGACGAGCCAGCGTTCTGGAATGTGCGGTCAGCTTCGTCAAGCGAGGCCATCTGATGGATGACAATCGCTTCGGGCTTGAAGGTCTTGCGGCCGGAAAAGAAGTTCGCCGGCGCGCAACCGATCCATTGCTTGGGCATGGAGGTCTCCTTAGCCGATCACGCCGCGTTCACCGGCAATCGCAGCGGCGGCCTTGGCGGGTGCGGCCTCGGCGGCGCCACCGCCCAGGGCTTGCGTTGTTTGACGCACGGTTCGCTGATCGTCGTCCTTGTAGGCGATCACGGACCGCAGTTTTAGAAGGTTCTTCAACGCGTTGTACCAGAACGGTGCACCCAGACTGAGCAAAAGCGCTGAGAGTAGAGTGCCCAGGACGTTAACCTTGCCCCAGTTGTCCCACCAGCCGGTCCAACTGCTCGGAATCGTCAAAACGCCCAAGGAAGCAAGGTTCCGGATTTCACCCTTCACTGCCGCAGCCTGGTCCTTAAGGGCCGTCTCCTTCTCCGCCGGTGTAGTCTTCGCGGCGGCAACCGCTGCTTCAGCCTTGATCGCCTCAGCCACCAGCGTGCGCCGCAATTCCGGATCCTCGCTCAAGCGGTTCACCAGACCGATCACGTCCAATTGCAGAGCCAGGGCCACAGCCAGCGAGCACACCACCGTAACCACCCGCGTGCTCGACGTGAACCGGTCCGCAACCCGGTCAATCGTCTGGTCGAACCAGCCATGCACTTTGCCCAGCAGCTTATCCTTCACCTCAGACATCAAAGCCATCGTATGGCGAACGTCGGCGGCCAGCTCCGGATTGCTTCGCTCAATCTGCAGCGCCATCGATCGCACGTTCTCAAGCGTTTTTCCCGGGTCCTCAATTCCATGGGCCGTGAGGATCTCGCGCACCTTGACGCCCACCGGCGTCGTATCGCTTGCGCCCAGTTCCAGCAGCATCTGCGTGAACTCCTCGCGGTGCAGCGTCCCCGAAAGCTTGCCGCCGTCGGCCACCAGCGGATGCGCCAGTATCGCATGTGAAATCTGGTCCGCCAGCGTCGCATCGAGTTTCGGTTCAATCTGCTTGAGCAGCCCGGCCAGCCCTTCCTTCAGCCGCTTGCCCCGCTGCTGCAGCAAGCCGTTGATCGCCTGCGTCAACACTTTCACGCCCATGCTGACAATCAGCATCACTACGCTCACGCCCAACAAAATGTCGATGGTCTTTAGCATCCTTACACCTCGATGTGCTTACTTGCGGATTGCCGAACGACATGTTCGGGTAGCCGAACCGCACGTGGTTGAGAGCGTTGAATAGCTCGGCGCGGAACTGCGCGTTGAAGCGGCCGTCGGCGCCGAACGTATTGTTCTTGAAGAGTCCGAAGTCGATGTTGTTGATGCCGTGGTGGCGCGTATCGGGTAGAGTCCGCCCTGTGGTGCCGTAGGTGAAGGCGGGGGGCTGACTGAACACGCTGGTGTCGAACCACCTGGACAGACGATCGTGGGCGCGGCCTGTCAATCGCGCGCTGGTTCCGTTGTTGTTCGGGCGCGACCCGCCGCCGAAGGTGCCGGTGAGGTTGTTCACAGCATCGAGTCCGACCGGCGTGCCGGACTGCGCCGTGTAGACGCCTGAAAACTGCCAGCCCGAGATCGCGCGGCCCGCGGCGCCGAGGTTTTGCAGGAAACGCCGCCCCTTGCCAAATGGAAGATCGATCGAGTAGTTCACGACCAGCCGTTGCGGATTATCGAAGAGATTCAATGAGCGGTCGAGCGCTCGATTGTTGTTGTTGAGGAAGCGCATGCTGGCATTCTGGGCACCGCCTTCGAGCCAATCGCTGCGGCTCTCCGTGTTGCCGATTCCCTTGCTGGCGGTGTAGGAGACGCCGATGAGCGAGGCGGAGAATCGCTTGTTGAACTGCATCTGGAACGAATGGTAGATCGAGTGCCCGATGGGATAGCCCTCGAGCGTCAGGCTGGTGAACTGGGGATAGGGCCGCATCAGTTGTCCCCGCTGCACGGTGGGCTGCGCGAGCGTGCCGACCGCCACGGTTCCGGCGAAGGGATTCCGGACGAGTTCCTGAAGCCGGTTTCCGAGCGCGAGATGCTCGTCGGCCAGCTGATTCAACTGCGATCCGTATTGTGCCGGAAGCCCGGTGCCCTTGCTGCCCGCATAGGCAACTTCGATCATCATGCCGTTGCCGAGTTCGCGCTGGATGTCGAAGTTCCACTGCTGCATGTATCCAGTGCGGAACTCGCGCAGATTCGCCGCGCCGCCCTGTCCCACGAGCGTGTTCAACCCTGCGGCACTGCCCGGCGGGTTCTGGATGCCATTCGGGAACGGATTGTCGAGTGTGTGAAAGGGAGTCAGCCCGCCGTCAATGGAGCCGAGCATGCCGGTCCCGATCGCCCAAGCGGGGGCGCGAACGTCACCGGTCACCTCCGTGATCGCGGCGGGCAGCCAGAACAGCCCGTAGCCGCCGCGCACCACCATGCGCGGCATCAACTGATAGGCGAATCCGGCACGCGGCGAAACCTGTCCGCGGAAGAGGTCGTATGGCGAGCGTATGTTGTTATCGGCGAAACGGTATCCGCCCCGCAGATCGAGGCCCACTTGTTGGCTGATTGGGAGCTGCGCGGCGGGATCGAACCACATCTTGCGGTTGTACCGCTCGTTGATCGGATACTCGAGTCCATACTCGGCACCGAGGTTGAGCGTCAGCTTCCGCGAGATCTTCCAGTCATCCTGGAAGAACGTGGACAGGTAGCGCCGTTGATTGGCGAGACGTTCGCTCTTCGACACTGTTCCGCCGCCGTAGCCGAGCAGGAACGAAGCCATCGGGACGCCGCTGTTGGCATCGAGGCGCTGGGGATTGATGGCGGTCATCTGATTGCCGAAGCTGAATTGGCCGCCGAAGAAATTTGACTGGAATTGATTCAACTGCTGAACCCGATAGTCCGCGCCGAACTTGATCGAGTGCGACCCCTTGATCCAGGTGAAGCTTCCACGCTGGCTCCAACTGTTGAGGGTCGCGAGAATCAGACTGTGCGACGCCTGACTGCCGGCGCTGGCCATTCCTGTGATATCCATGCCCGGAAATCCCTTGTACTGCACGGCGTCGTAGTAAGCCTGAGGGAAGCCGAGTGTTCGCAGATCGAACCCCTGCTGGACCGCATAGGGAATGGAGTCCGAGACGCGGCGCGCGAAGCCTGAATGAAACTCGGCGACGAGCCCGGGGCTGAAGACCGCGTTCGCGGCGACCGTCGCGTTGTAGAGACGGTTCTCGTTCGGCCGGGTGAGGTTGACCTTGTATTGGAAGGGATCGCGGCTGAAACTGTTGCCCTGGATCTGCGCCAAGGTGCCGTAGAACTTCCAGCGCGAGTTCATGTTGTGATCGAACTTGGTGACGTACTGATGCTCGTTGGTCCCGCCACCGCCGAACGTCGAAAAGTTGTTGAGATTCGTGAAGGGCGCCCCCGCGGCGTTCGGCATCGGCCACACGGGAAGATAGTTCGACGCGATCCTGCTGAAGCGCGATGCCGGAACGCGGTTGCCGGGAAACACGTCACGGATGAAGGTGGTGCCGTCGGGTCGCGTGGTCAGGGCGTCGGCGGCGACCACCATGCGGCCGGCTGAGTTGAACCGGGATTTCCATTTTGGGTCTCCCGGACCCCGACAGTATACACCAACGCCTCACTCCCGTGCCGGATTTGATCAGAATCCCCTTTCCGAGGGCGGGCCA
>Ga0194131_10001248_pt1 | contig 43823 bp, 37 predicted proteins | sample TA2KigO120mmetaG_FD_148631 | JGI IMG/M metagenome (GOLD analysis project Ga0194131, IMG submission 148631) | Freshwater microbial communities from Lake Tanganyika, Tanzania - TA2015053 Kigoma Offshore 120m | ecosystem: Environmental > Aquatic > Freshwater > Lake | place: Tanzania: Lake...
CGGTGCCGCGCATCGGCCGCCGACGCGGCAAGGGCCAGCAGCGCCTGCGCCTTGAAGGCGATCCCCCCAGTCCGATCGATCTGCCTCGCGGCTGCCGCTTCGCCGGTCGCTGCCCGTTCGCCGAGGAACGCTGCCGCGAGGAAGAGCCCGCGCTGCGCGCCGTGGGCGACCGCCACCGAGTCGCCTGCCACCTCGTGCGCGAGGACGGTGGCGTCCCTCATCGACCCCGGAGCCTGTAACGTCATGTTCACGATCTACCGCGCGCGGCGCATCCTCACCATGAACCCGGCGCGGCCGGAGGCGACGCACGTCGCCGTGCGCGATGGCCGCATCCTCGGCGCGGGCTCGGTGGCGGAGCTCGCCGGCTGGGGCAAGCACCAGATCGACGAGCGCTTCGCGGACAAGGTGCTGATGCCGGGCCTGATCGAGGGCCACAGCCACGCCATGGAAGGCACCTTCTGGCGCTATGTCTACACCGGCTATTTCGACCGCATGGACCCGGACGGCAGGACCTGGCCCGGCGCGCAGTCGATTGATGCGCTGATCGCGCGCCTGCGCGAGGCAAGCGATGCCCTCAAGGACCCGGCAGCACCGCTCTCAGGCTGGGGGCTCGATCCCATCTACTTCGGCGAGCGGCGCGTCAGCCGCGCCGACCTCGACCGCGTCTCCGCCGTGCGGCCGGTGGGCGTGCTGCACGCAAGCGGGCACATCCTCAACGTGAACACGAAGGCGCTCGAACTTGCCGGCCTGCTGAGGACGGGCGTGAGTCATCCCGGAGTTCCGCTGGGCGCCGACGGCCTGCCCACCGGCGAGCTGAAGGGCCCCGATCCGATGATGATGGCGAGCAGCCACGTCGGCTTCGACCGCGAGGTGCTCGCCGCCGACGAGCTGGGCCTGCGCTCCTTCGCCAAGCTCTGCGTGCGAAAGGGCGTCACCACTGCGGCGGACCTCGCCAACCTGCTGCCGGAGGACGCGGTCGGCATGATGCTGCGCGTGACGGGAGAGGATTCGTACCCGGCGCGCATCGTCTCGCTGCTGCGCCTGCAGCTCCTCAGCGGCCAGGCGCTCATCGAGCGCGCGCTCGCGCTGCGGGTAAGGAGCACGGAGCGCCTGCGCCTGGGGATCGTGAAGCTGGTGGCCGACGGCTCCATCCAGGGGTTTTCCGCGCGCCTGCGGCCGCCGGGCTACTACAACGGTGCGCCCAACGGCCTGTGGTACCTCCCGAAGGAGGTGCTGTGCGAGGCCTACCGCCTCGCCCTCAAGCACGGCGTGCAGATCCACACCCACACCAACGGCGACGAGGCGACCGAGCTGGTGCTGGATTGCGTGGAGCAGGCGCTGCGCGCGCACCCCTCGCCCGATCACCGCTTCACGCTGCAGCACTGCCAGCTCGCCGACGCGGCGCAGTTCCGCCGCATGAAGGCGCTGGGCATGTGCGTCAACCTCTTCCCCAACCACCACTACTACTGGGGCGACCAGCACTACGCCATGACCGTGGGCCCGGAACGCGCCGAGCGCATGAACGCCTGCGCCACCGCGCGCGACACGGGCGTGCCGTTTGCCATCCACTCGGATGCCCCGGTGACGCCGCTGGGGCCCCTCTTCACCGCCTGGTGCGCGATCAACCGCCGCACCGCGAGCGGCCGCGTGCTGGGCATGGCCGAGCGCATCGGCCTGGACGAAGCGCTGCGCACCATCACCCTGGGTGCCGCCTACACCCTGAAGCTGGACGGCGAGGTCGGCTCGATCGAAGCCGGCAAGCGCGCCGACTTCGCGGTGCTGGAAGACGACCCGCGCGAGCTCGGGCCCGCCAGCGTCAAGGATGTGCGCATCTGGGGCACCGTGCAGGGCGGCCGCGTGTTCGAGGCGGCGCAGCTTTGACCTCGCCCATCCCGGTCACCGTCATCGGCGGCTACCTCGGCGCGGGCAAGACCACCCTCGTCAACCACCTGCTGCGCCACGCCGGCGGCAGGAGAATCGCGGTGCTCGTCAACGACTTCGGCGCGCTGCCGATCGACGCCGACCTGATCGAGAACCGCGAGGGCGACACCCTCGCCATCGCCGGCGGTTGCGTGTGCTGCAGCTTCGGCAGCGACCTCGTCGCCGCGCTCGGGAAGATCGCCTCACGCGACCCGGCGCCCGATCACCTGCTCATCGAGGCGAGCGGCGTGGCGCTGCCCGCCGCCATCGCCGCCAGCGTCAGCCTGCACCCCGGCTGCGCCAACGACGGCATCGTTGTCATGGCCGACGCGGAGACCGTCCGCGAGCGCGCCGCCGACCGCTACCTCGGCGACACCATCGAGCGCCAGCTGCGCGAGGCGGGCCTCGTCCTCCTCACCAAGCCCGACCTGGTGAGCGCGCAGGCCCGGACCGAGGCTCGCGCATGGCTGGAGAAGTTCGCGACCGTGATCGAGGCCGAGCGCGGGCAGGTGCCGATCGAAGTCCTCCTCGGCCTGGGTTCGAGCCTGCTCTCCGGCACGGCCTCCGCGCGCCATCCCTCCTACGACTCGGTGGCGTTCGAGGCGCTGCCGCCGCTGGACGTCGCGCGCCTTGCCGCCGCGCTTGCCGATCCCGCGCTGGGAATCTTGCGCGCGAAGGGCGTCCTGCTCGACCTTTCAGGGACGCCGCGCGCCGTGCACGTCGTCGGCCGCAGGAGCGAGATCTGCGACGCACCGTCTGGCGCCGCCGGGCGCCTGGTATGCATCGGACTGCGCGGCCGACTGGACCGCGCGCGGCTGGCCGCCGAGATCACGCCCCACGCAGCCGCGGCGTGGTAGCGATCGGGCTGGCCGGCGCCGGCGAGGGTGCGCGCGCCGCTGGCGCTCAGCGAACGCCGAGCAAGAGCCGGGCGGTCGCGACGATGTCGTCGACGCTGGCGCCGCGCGAGAGATCGGAGATGGGCTTCGCGAAGCCCTGCAGCACCGGGCCGATGGCCTGGGCGCCGGCAAGGTACTGGGTGAGCTTGTAGGCGATGTTGCCGGCATCCAGGTCGGGGAAGACGAGGACGTTGGCACGGCCGGCGACGGGGCTTTCGCTTTTCACCTTTTTCGCGGCTACAGCGGGCTCAAGCGCGGCGTCCGCCTGCAGCTCGCCGTCGATGGCGAGGCCGGGCGCGCGCGCGCGCACAAGCTCGAGCGCACGCACAACCTTGTCGACGTGCGGATGTCTGGCGCTGCCTTTGGTCGAGAAGGAAAGCAGCGCCACGCGCGGCTCCTCGCCGAGCACCCGGCGCGCGCTTTCGGCCGAGGCAATGGCGATGTCGGCCAGCTGCTCCGCCGTGGGATCCGCGTTTACCGCGCAATCGGAATACAGGAAAGATCTTTCTTTCAACACCATCAGGAAGAAGCTGGAGGGCGTGCGGATGCCCTCGGCCAAGCCCACGGTGAGCAGGCCCGCCTCGATGATGCGCGCGGTGGGGTGCGCGGCGCCGGCGAGCATGGCGTCGGCATCGCCCGCCTTCAGCATCATGCCCGCGTAGTAGAGCGGCCTGGAGACGAGCCGCCGCGCGATCTTCGCCGCGTCGGGCCGCGCGGCGAGGTAGAGCGCGGCGTAGTGCTCGATCCGGTCGGCCGGCGGCGCATCGAAGACGATGGCCTGGGCGACGCCCTCGGCCTCGATGCGGCGCGCGGCCTCGCGGATGCGCTCGTCGCCGCCTTCGGGCAGGACGATGCGCTTCATGCGCGGGACGGGGGTAGGGTCAGAACGGCGCGATCGCCAGCGCCTCGGGGCGGCCCGCCCTGGCTTCGCGGATCGCTTTCCACAGGCGCAGCTGGCTCGCCGGCATGTCGAAGCGCTGCACGCCCGCCTGGGCGAGCGCGTCCATCACCGCGTTCATGAGGCACGGCATCGAGCCGGTCACTCCCGCCTCGCCGACGCCCTTGGCGCCCAGCGGATTGGTCGCCGTCGGCACCGGAAAATCCGTGACCTTGAGCCCGCCCACGAGGCCCGGGCGCGGCATGGCGTAGTCCATGAAGCTGCCGGTGAGCAGCTGTCCGTTCTCGTCGTACACCGCCTGCTCGAGGAAGACGTGGCCGGCCCCCTGCGTGATGCCGCCCTGCATCTGCCCTTCGACGATCTGGTGGTTGACGATGTTGCCGGCGTCGTCGCAGGCAACGTAGGCGACGACCTCGGCTTCGCCGGTCTCGGGGTCGATCTCCACCTCCGAGATGTGGCAGCCGTTGGGGAAGGTCGAGGGCACCTTGGGCCGGTCGCGGTAGTCCAGATCGAGCTTGCCCGGGTGCTGCCGCGCGAGCTCGGCGATGCCGATCGAGCGGTCGGTTCCCTTGATCCGGTAGGCGCCGGAATCGAACTCGATGTCCGCCTGCGCGCTCTCCAGCGCGTCGGCCGCGAGCTTGATGCCGTTCTTCACGATCTCCAGCGCAGCCCAGTGGAAGGCGCTGCCCATGCCGAGCAGCGTGCGCGAGCCGCCCGTGGGATTGGCCGTCATGAAAAAGTCCGGCTCCGAGGTGCGCAGGCGGAACTTCTCCACCGGCACGCCCAGCACCGCCGAGGCCACCTGCGCGAGCGTGGTCTCGTGCCCCTGGCCGTGGTTGTGGCTGGCGGTGCGCAGCGTGATGGTGCCGTCCTTCTCCCAGGTGATGTGCGCCTGGTCGAAGGGCGCGAAGCCGCCCGCGGCCGAGGCCTCGATGTAGGTGGCGATGCCGCGGCCGCGGAGCCTGCCCTTTCTTTCCGAGGTTTTTCTTCGCTCCGGAAAACCCGGCCAGTCCGCGAGCTGCAACGCCTTGTCCAGCACGCCCTCGAAATCGCCGCAGTCGTACTCGAAGCCGGTGACGATCCTGTAGGGGAACTTGGCTTTCGGCACCAGGTTGCGGCGGCGGAATTCGGCCGCGTCCACCCCGAGCTCGCGCGCCGCCTCCTCCACCAGGCGCTCCATGGCGTAGGAGGCGACCGGCCGGCCCGCGCCGCGGTAGGCGGCGGTGGGCACGGTGTTGGTGAGCACGATCTTCGCCTGCACGTACACCGCCGGCACGTCGTAGACGCCGCTCGCCACGTTGACGAGGTTCACGGTGTTGATGAAGGAGCCGGTAAAGGCGAGGTAGGCGCCGGCGTTGGAGAAATATTCGAAGCGCATCGCCAGGATGCGCCCGTTGGCGTCGAGCGCGATCTCGCCCTTGTGCACGATGTCGCGCGCCTGCTCGTCGGAGACGAAGACCTCGGAGCGGCTGCCGACCCACTTCACGGGCCGCCCCAGCGTCTTCGCGGCGAGGCAGAGCGCGCCGTACTCGGGATAGGCGTTGAAGCGCACGCCGAAGCCGCCGCCCACCTCCTCGGCGACGATGCGCACCTTCTCCGGCGGCACCCCCAGCATCGCGCCCACCTGCAGGCGCATGGGCCCGGCGCCCTGCGTGGTCGCGTGCAGGGTGTACCGGTCGGCCCCGGCGTCGTAGCTCGCGGTCGCCGCGCGCGGCTCCATGGGATTGCCGACCACGCGCGAGTGGTAGGCCGCATGCGTCACCACTTTCGCCGCGCGCGCGAACGCGGCCTTGGTCTTCTCCTCGTCGCCGCCCGCGAAGTCGAGCACCAGGTTGCCCGGCACCGATTGGTGCAGCTGCGGCGCGCCCGCGGCGAGCGCGGCCTGCGCGGTGAGCACGGCGGGCAGCTCCTCGTATTCCACGACCACGGCCTCGGCCGCGTCCTGCGCCTGTGCCGCCGTCCCGGCGATCACCAGCGCGACGGGTTCCCCCACATAGCGCACGCAGTCGGGCGTGAGCGAATAGCGCGGCGGCACCCTCTGGTCGGCGCCGCCGCGGCCCTTCATCGGGGCGGCGGCGGGCATGGGCTTGTGGCCGGCGGCGAGGACGTCCCTGCCGGTCAGCACCTTGATCACCCCCGGCATCGCCAGCGCAGCCGAGGCATCGATCGACAAGATGCGCGCGCTCGGCCGGTCGGAGCGCAGGAAATGGCCGTGGGCCTGGCCGGGAAAACTCCAGTCGGAGACGTAGCGCCCCCGACCCGTGAGCATGCGCTCGTCCTCGAGCCTGCCCTTGTATGCGACACCGAATGAGGTCATGGCGGGGATTTTCACCTAATTTTCCAGGTCTTGGATAGGCCGATCCATAGGCTGCAAATAAACCTGCGCGATCGTGCACATAGGGTCGCCTTCCACGGGCTAGGCGCCCGCTTCCTCGCCAAGGTAAGCCTCGCGCACCTTCGGCTCGGCGAGCAGTTTCCTTGCCTCATCGGCGAGCGTCACCGCGCCGGACTCCATGACGTAGCCCCGGCTGGCGATCTCGAGCGCGAGCTTCGCGTTCTGCTCCACCAGCAGGATGGTGACGCCCTGCCGCGCGATGTCGCGCACGATCTCGAAGATCTTCGCCACCAGCATCGGCGCGAGTCCCATGGAGGGCTCGTCCAGCAGCAGGAGCTTCGGGCGCGCCATCAGAGCCCGGCCCATGGCAAGCATCTGCTGCTCGCCGCCCGAGAGCGTGCCCGCGGTCTGCGCGCGGCGCTCCTTGAGGCGCGGGAACATGTCGTACTGGCGGCCGATGTCCTCGTTGATTGAAGCGTCATTGCGCGCGTAGGCACCCATGGCGAGGTTCTCGGCCACGGTGAGCTGCGGGAAGATGCCGCGGCCCTCCGGCACCATCACCAGGCCCTTGCGCGGCAACTCGTGCACCGGCGTGCCGGCGGTATCCGTGCCGGCGTAGGAGACCGATCCGGACCGCGACACCAGCCCGCAGATGGCCTTCAGCGTGGAGCTCTTGCCGGCGCCGTTGGCGCCGATCAGGCAGACCAGCTCGCCCCCCTCGACCCGCAGGTCGATGCCCTTCACCGCGCGAATGCCGCCGTAGTGGACTTCCAGCCCCTTCACCTCGAGCAGGCTCATGCCGCAGCGGGCTCGGCGGGCCTGCCGAGGTAGGCCTCGATGACCTTCGGGTCGCGCTGCACCTCGGCCGGCGGCCCTTCGGCGATGCGCTCGCCGTAGTCCAGCACCAGCACCCGGTCGCAGACGTTCATCACCAGGCGCACGTCGTGCTCGATGAGGAGCACCGTCACGCCGTCGGCGCGGATGCGCCCGATCAGCTTCGCCAGCGCCAGGCGCTCCGAGGGATTCATCCCCGCTGCGGGTTCGTCCAGCGCCAGCAGCTTGGGCTCCGTGGCGAGCGCGCGTGCGATCTCCAGGCGCCGCTGGTCGCCGTAGGGCAACCCGCCCGCGGCCTCGTTGGCGCGGGTGCGGATGCCGACGTAGTCGAGCAGTTCCAGCGCCCGGCGCTCGATCGCCGCCTCCTCCTCCAGGGTGGCGCGGTTGCGCAGCACCGCGCCCAGCACCCCGGCGCGCGTGCGCACGTGGCGGCCGATCATCACGTTCTCCAGCGCCGAGACGTTTGCAAACAGACGGATGCTCTGGAATGTGCGGGCGATGCCGGCCGCCGCGACGTGGTCCGGGCGCAGGCCGGCGAGCGATTGCCCGGCGAAGGTAAAGCCACCGGCATCCGGCAGGTAGATCCCGGTGAGGAGGTTGAACAGGGTGGTCTTGCCGGCGCCATTGGGGCCGATCAGCCCGTAGATTTCCCGTTCCGCGATCGAGAACGACACCTCCTCCAGCGCCCGGATGCCGCCGAAGCGCTTGCCGATGCCCTGTGCCCGGAGCAGCGCGCTCATCTCGCCTCTTCGCCGGCCAATTCGCGCTGGCGCACCGAGGAGGGCAGCAGCCCCGCTGGGCGCAACAGCATTACCAGCACGAGGGCGAGGCCGAACAGCAGCATGCGGATCACCTCGGGCTCGACCAGCTGCTTGCCGAACAACGCGTTCTGCAGCGGCGCCACCGTCCAGCGCAGGATCTCCGGCACGAACGACAGCAGCACCGCGCCCAGGATCACGCCCCAGATGTTGCCCATCCCGCCCAGCACCACCATCGCCACCACCATGATGGATTCCACCAGCACGAAGCTCTCGGGCGAGATGAAGCCCTGGATCGAGGCGAACATGCCGCCGGCGATGCCGCCGAAGGAGGCGCCCATGGCGAAGGCGAGGAGCTTCACGCTGGTGGTGTCGATGCCCATGGCGCGCGCCGCGGTCTCGTCCTCGCGCACCGCCTCCCAGGCCCGCCCGATGCGCGAATTCTGCAGCCGGAGGTTGATGACGACGACCACGACCATCACGGCGAGCAGCAGCCAGTAGTACTTCATGGGGCCGCTGATGGCGAGGCCGAGGACGCGGTCGGTGGTCGAGAAGTCCAGCGGGCCGATGCTGAACGGGGCGATCTGCGCGATGCCCTGCGGCCCGCGCGTGATGTTCACCGGCTGCGACAGGTTGTTGAGGAAGATGCGCACGATCTCGCCAAAGCCCAGCGTGACGATGGCGAGGTAGTCGCCGCGCAGCTTCAGCGTTGGCGCGCCCAGGATGACGCCGAACAGCGCCGCCACCGCGGCGCCGATGGGCAGGATGATCCAGAACGGCAGGTTGAGGCCGAAGTGCGGCGAGGCGAGCAGCGCATAGGCATAGGCGCCCACGGCGTAGAACGCGATGTAGCCCAGGTCCAGCAGCCCGGCGAAGCCGACCACGATGTTCAGTCCCAGCGCGAGCAGCACGTAGAGCACGGCGAGGTTGGCGATGCGCACCCAGGTCGTGCCCACCATGCTGAGCACGAAGGGCAGCGCGATCAGCGCCACCGCGACCGCGGCCACGCCCGCCCACAAGAGCAGCGGGTTGCCCCGGGCATCGACCAGGCGCCTCATGCGCGGTCGCCCACGCGCTCCCCGAGCAGCCCCGAGGGCCGGAACACCAGCACCAGGATCAGCACCACGAACGCGAACACGTCCTGGTAGTTGGAGCCGAACAGGACGAAGTGGCCGCCGTCGGCGCAGCGCTCGCCGACGGCGCGCGCGAGCGGCCCGTAGCGGCACAGGTCGGTGATGTCACCGATGTAGCCCGCCCCCAGCGCCTCGACCACGCCCAGCAGCAGGCCCCCGACCATGGCACCCGGCACGTTGCCGATGCCGCCCAGCACCGCGGCGGCAAAGGCCTTGAGTCCCAGGATCGAGCCCATGGTGTATTGCGCCACGCCGTAGTAGGTGCCGACCATCACCCCCGCCACCGCGGCGAGCCCGGCGCCGATCACGAAGGTGGCGGCGATGACGCGGTTGATGTCCACGCCCATCAGCCCGGCGACCTGCGGATTCTGCGCCGTGGCGCGCATCGAGCGCCCCAGCCGGGTGCGGTAGACGAGCCCCGCCAGGCCGCACATGATCGCCGCGCAGATGCCCAGGATCGCGAGCTGCACGCCGGTGACGGTGGCGCCGAGGAAGCTGAAGGTCTTGAGCGGGATGATCTGCGGGAACGCGAGCACGTTGCGGCTCCACACCAGCATGGCGAGGTGCTGCAGGATGATGGAGGCGCCGATGGCGGTGATCAGGGGCGCCAGGCGCGGCGCGCGGCGCAGCGGCCGGTAGGCAAGCCGCTCCACTGTGTAGCTCACCAGCATGCACACCGGGATCGCGCAGGCGGTGCCGACAAGGACCACCGCGAGCGGCGGCAGCCCGCCGGCGGCGAGCAGGTTGATGACCGTGAACGCCACCATGGCGCCGATCATCACCACCTCGCCGTGCGCGAAGTTGATCAGCTGGATGATGCCGTAGACCATGGTGTAGCCCAGCGCCACCACGGCGTAGACCGCGCCCAGGGTCAGGCCATTCACCATCTGCTGGAGGAAGATGTCCACGCAGCGAGCCTAGCAAAAAAAACGGCGCCCAAAGGCGCCGTTTTCGTGCTTGCGGCGAGGCCCTACTTCTTGGCCGCGTCCTTCGCGGGCGCGGCGCCGCCGCCGATGAACTCGGCGTAGGGCGTGCTCTTGCCGCCCTTCACGATCGCGGTGGGCTCCAGCTTGCCCGCCTTCATGGTGAAGATCGTGATCTCGGCGCCCTTGCGGTCGCCCTTGCCGTCAAACGCGATCTGGCCGGTGGCACCCTTGAAGTCGATCTTGGCCAGCTCCGGCAGGTACTTCGCCGGGTCGGCCGAATTCGCTTTCTTCATCGCCTCGATCAGCAGGTTCGCGGCGTCGTAGGTGAACGGCGCGTAGATGATCGGGTCGACTTTGAACGCCTTCTTGTAGGCCTCGAGGAACTTCTTGTCCGCCGCCTGGGGCGGCAGGCCGGCCTGCGAGCACAGCAGGCCGTCGGCCGCCGCGCCCGCCAGCTTGGGCATCTCGTCGGTGCAGGCGCCGTCGCCAAAGGAGAACACCGCCTTGATGCCCAGCTCGCGCGCCTGCTTGAGCATCGGGCCGCCAGTGGCGTCCATCCCGCCGTAGAACACCGCATCCGGGTTGCGGCCCTTGAGCTTGGTCAGCACCGCCTTCCAGTCGGTGGTCTTATCGGTGCCCTTCTCGCGCGGCAGCACCTGGATGTTGGCGCCCTTGAGGGACTTCTCGACCTCGTTGGCGAGGCCCTCGCCATACGCGGTCGCGTCATCGATCACCGCCACCAGCTTGGGCTTGGCGATGTCGGCGAGGTAGTTCGCCACCGCCGGGCCCTGCTGGTCGTCGCGCGCGACGACGCGGAACTGCACCTTGAAGCCCTGCTCGGTGAGCTTGGGGTTGGTGGCCGAGCCCGAGATCACCGGGATGCCCGCCTTGTTGTAGATGTCGGAGGCCGGGATCGAGGTACCCGAGTTCAGGTGGCCGACGACGCCGGCAACCTTCGCATCCACCAGCTTCTGCGCCACGGTGGTGCCGACCTTCGGGTCGGCCTGGTCGTCCTCCGGCACGAAGACGAACTTCGCATCCTTGCCGTCGATCTTGATCTTGGCCGCGTTGGCCTCGTCGATCGCCATGCGCGCGCCGTTCTCGTTGTCCTTGCCCAGGTGGGCAATGCCGCCGGTGAGCGGGCCGACGTGCCCGATCTTGATCTCGACGGACGGCGGCGGCGGCGCGCCCTTCTTCACTTCCGCGGTCTTCTTCGTGTCGGCCGGCTTGTCGCCGCAGCCGATCACCGCCAGCGAGGCGGCAAGGACGGTCAGTCGAAGTGCGAGGCGATTCATGATCTCTCCAGGGGAATGGGTTTGGGGGTAAGGGGTGCGGCAGGGGCGGACATGATACCACCTGCCCCGAAAAACAGTGACCTTGATCGCCCGGCAGCTCGGTGAGCGCCTCGATCGCCGCCTCGCGCTCGGCGGGCGCCGTTGGCCTGGGTCAGCCGCGTATCGACCACCAGAGCGTTCATCGTCCTGATCGACACCCAGTTCGGCGCCCTGCTCAAGCAGCTGCCGAACAAGGCGCAGACCGACGCGCTGCTGGTCGACATCAACCAGGCAGGACTGTCCCGCGGCCTACCGTTCGAGCTGCTCAAGCCGGCGGCGTCGGAATCGGCCAAGGAGTTCTGCCCCGAGCTGCCGATGCAGAAGCAGGAAGACCGCGCCGATACCACGCCCGCGCGCCGTTCTTCGGCGAGTTGCCCTGCATTGGCTTCCTGTTCGGCAACCAGCAGTCGCGCACCTTCAAGACCGAGCTTCTGGTCTTCATCATCCCGCGCGTGGTCAACGAGCGGATCAGGGTTCGCCAGCGCGTTCTTCTCGGACCTTCGGGCGGCCGGGTCCTCCCGGCCATTTTTGGGGCGGCTGGTTACAATGTCGCCGTGAAGCGCAACAGCAACATCATCCTGGTCGGCATGATGGGCGCGGGCAAGACCACCGTCGGCCGCATCCTGGCGCGACGCCTGAAGCGCGCGTTCCACGACTCCGATCACGCGATCGAAGCGCGCTGCGGCGTGCGCGTGCCCCTGATCTTCGAGATCGAGGGCGAGGCCGTATTCCGCGCCCGCGAGGCGCAGTTGATCGAGGAGCTGTGTGCGCTGGAGGGGATCGTCCTCGCCACCGGCGGCGGCGCCATCCTTGCCCCGGAAAACAGGCGCCGCATGGCCGATTCCGGCCTCGTCGTCTACCTGCACGGCAGGCCCGCCGACCTCTGGCAACGCCTCCGGCACGGCCGCAACCGGCCGCTGCTGGCGACGGCGGACCCGCTTGCCAAGCTCGAGGAACTGTACGCCGTGCGCGACCCGTTGTACCGCGAAACGGCGGCGATCGTGTTCGATACCGCGCGCCAGAGCGTGCTGGCGCTCGCGCGCGACCTGCTCGCCAGGCTGGAGGGCGCGTGCCGGATCTCAGCGTAGAGCTCGGCGCGCGCGCCTACCCGATCCACATCGGCGCCGGGCTGCTCGATCGGGCGGACCTGTACGCGCCTCACTTGGGCGGCGGCGCGGTCGCGGTGGTCACCAATTGCGCAGTGGCGCGGCTGTACCTGGACCGGCTGGAGCGCGCGCTGCGCGCCGCGGGCGCGCGCGCGCTCACCAGGATCGTCATCCCCGAGGGCGAGCAGGCCAAGGAATGGCAGACGCTGGACCGGGTGTTCGACGAGCTGCTGGCGGCGCGCTGCGGCCGCGACACCCTGCTGGTCGCGCTCGGCGGCGGCGTGGTCGGCGACCTCGCGGGCTTCGCCGCCGCGGTGTACCAGCGCGGCGTGCCGTTCCTGCAGGTGCCCACGACGCTTCTGGCCCAGGTCGATTCCTCGGTCGGCGGCAAGACCGCGATCAACCACGCGCGCGGCAAGAACATGATCGGCGCCTTCCACCAGCCGCTGGCGGTGATCGCCGACGTCGCCACGCTGGACACGCTTGCGGCGCGCGAGCTGAGCGCCGGCATGGCCGAGGTGATCAAGCACGGCCTCATCCTGGATGCCGACTTCGTCGCCTGGCTGGAGGCGAACCTCGGCAAACTGCTTGCGCGGGACCGCGGGGCACTTGTCCACGCGGTGCAGCGCTGCTGCCAGCTAAAGGCCGGCGTGGTCGCCGCCGACGAGCGCGAGACCGGGCTGCGCGCGATCCTCAATTTCGGCCACACCTTCGGCCACGCCATCGAGGCCGGTCTGGGCTACGGCGAGTGGCTGCATGGCGAGGCGGTGGCCGCCGGGATGGTGATGGCGGCCGAGCTCTCGGCGCGCTGCGCCGGCCTGCCATCGGCCGAGGTGGCGCGGGTGCGACGTCTGGTGGAACGCGCGCAATTGCCCGCGCGCGCGCCGGCCCTGGAAGCCGAGCGTCTCCTGGAGCTGATGCAGGCGGACAAGAAGGCCGAAGGCGGCCAGGTGCGCTTCGTGCTGCTGGAGGCGATCGGCCGCGCCGTGCTGCGCGGGGGCATCGATCCGGCGCTGGTCCGCCAGAGCATGGCCGCCGCCCGCTGAGGCGGGCGTGGGCCGAAACCCTTGTAAGCCCGTGGTTCCACGGGTATATTTCAAAGTCAAGGCAAAATTTTTGTGCGACGCCGCAAAAATGCCTATATGTTAATTTAAATCAGGCACTTGAGAATGAGCTTGCAATTTCGTCCCGGCCCGCAGGGGCTCTATGATCCTGCCAACGAGCATGACGCCTGCGGCGTGGGCTTCGTGGCACACATCAAGGGCCGCAGGACCCATTCCATCGTCCAGCAGGGCCTCACGGTGCTGCGCAACCTCACCCACCGCGGCGCCGTGGGCTGGGACCCGAAGCTCTCCGACGGCGCCGGCATCCTGATCCAGATCCCCGACCGTTTCCTGCGCGAGGAAATGGCGGCCAAGGGCTTGGCCTTGCCGCCGCCGGGCCAGTACGGCGTCGGCATGGTGTTCCTGCCGCGCGAGCCGGCCAGCCGCCTTGCTTGCGAGTACGAGATCGAGCGCGCCATCAAGGACGAAGGCCAGGTGCTGCTGGGCTGGCGCGACGTGCCGGTGGACAATAGCGATCTCGCCGAGCCGGCCCGGAACCTCGAGCCGGTGATCCGGCAGGTGTTCGTCGGCCGCGGCAAGGGCGTCACGGTCACCGACGCGCTGGAGCGCAAGCTCTACATCATCCGCAAGAGCGCCGGGCACGCCATCCAGGCGCTGCAGCTCGCGCACGGCAAGGAGTTCTACGTGCCGTCGATGTCGGCGCGCACGCTCGCCTACAAGGGCATGCTGCTCGCGCACCAGGTCGGGGAGTACTACCTCGAACTCAAGGACGCGCGGGTCGAGTCGGCGCTGGCGCTGATCCACCAGCGCTTCTCGACCAACACCTTCCCGTCGTGGGACCTGGCGCACCCGTTCCGGCTGATCGCGCACAATGGCGAGATCAACACCGTGCGTGGCAACGTCAACTGGATCCGCGCCCGCCAGGGCGCCATCTCCAGCCCGGTGCTGGGCGAGGACCTGGCCAAGATCTGGCCGCTGATCTACGACGGCCAGTCGGATTCGGCCTCCTTCGACAACGCGGTTGAGATGCTGGTGATGGGGGGCTACTCTGTCGCCCACGCCATGATGATGATGATCCCGGAGGCGTGGGAGAACCACGCGCTGATGGACCCGGCGCGGCGCGCGTTCTACGAGTACCACGCCGCGATGATGGAGCCCTGGGACGGCCCGGCATCGATCGCCTTCACCGACGGCCGCCAGATCGGCGCCACGCTGGACAGGAACGGCCTGCGACCCTCGCGCTACATCGTCACCGACGACGACCTGGTGATCATGGGCTCGGAGTGCGGCTGCCTGCCGGTGCCCGAGGAGAGAATCGTCAAGAAGTGGCGCCTGCAGCCCGGCAAGATGTTCCTGGTCGACCTGGAGAAGGGCCGCATCGTCGACGACAAGCAACTGAAGGACGCCCTTGCGCATCACCGCCCCTACGCGGACTGGATCGAGCGCATCCGCGTCAGGCTGGACGAGGTGGAAAGCGACCGCCAGCAGCCGGAGCGCTCGGCGGTGCCGCTGCTCGACCGCCAGCAGGCCTTCGCCTATACCCAGGAGGACGTCAAGTTCCTGATGGCGCCGATGGCGCAGTCGGGCGAGGAGCCCACCGGCTCGATGGGCAACGACTCGCCGCTGGCGGTGCTCTCGGGCAAGGACAAGACGCTCTACCACTACTTCAAGCAGCTGTTCGCGCAGGTCACCAACCCGCCGATCGACCCGATCCGCGAGGAGCTGGTGACCTCGCTGGTGTCGTTCATCGGCCCCAAGCCCAACCTGCTCGGCATCGACGAGATGAACCCGCCGCTGCGCCTGGAGGTGAGCCAGCCGGTGCTCGACTTCTTCGAGATGGAGAAGGTGCGCCACATCGAGCGCTACACCCAGGGCAAGTTCCAGGCCTGCGAACTGGACATCACCTACCCGGTGGCCTGGGGCAAGGAGGCGATCGAGGCGCGCCTCGCCTCGCTGCGCGCCCAGGCCGAGGACGCGGTACGCGCCGGCACCTCGATCATCATCATCTCCGACCGCAAGGTGGACCGCGACCGCGTCGCCATCCCGGCGCTGCTCGCGCTCTCGGCGATCCACCAGCACCTGGTGGCCAAGGGCCTGCGCACCTCCACCGGCCTGGTGGTCGAGACCGGCTCGGCGCGCGAAGTGCACCATTTTGCGCTGCTGGGCGGCTACGGCGCCGAGGCGGTGCACCCGTACCTTGCCCTGGAGACGCTGCTGGAACTCGCGGCGCAGGGCCGCCTGGGCGAGGGCGTGGACGGCCGCAAGGCGATCAAGAATTTCGTCAAGGCGATCGGCAAGGGACTGAAGAAGGTGATGTCCAAGATGGGCATCTCCACCTACATGTCCTACACCGGGGCGCAGATCTTCGAGGCGATCGGCCTTTCGAGCACGGTGGTGGACAAGTACTTCACCGGCACCGCCTCCAAGGTGAGCGGCATCGGCCTGTTCGAGATCACCGAGGAGGCGATGCGCATCCACCGCGCCGCCTTCAGCGAGAGCGATCCGGTGCTCGCGGCCGAGCTGGACGCCGGCGGCGAGTACGCATGGCGGGTGCGCGGGGAGGATCACATGTGGACGCCGGACGCAATCGCCAAGCTGCAGCACGCGACGCGCCGGCAGTCCTACGCCACGTACAAGGAGTATGCGCAGCTGATCAACGACCAGTCGGCGCGCCACATGACCTTCCGCGGCCTGTTCGAGTTCCGCCGCGACGCGGTCAAGCCGGTGCCGCTGGAGGAGGTCGAGCCCGCCGCGGAGATCGTCAAGCGCTTCGCCACCGGCGCCATGTCGCTGGGCTCGATCTCGACCGAGGCGCACGCCTCGCTCGCGATCGCGATGAACCGCATCGGCGGCAAGTCCAACACCGGCGAGGGCGGCGAGGACCGCAAGCGCTACGCCCCGGTCAAGGCCGGCGAGACGCTGCGCAGCCGCCTGGGCGCGGCGCGCGTCGAGACCGACATCGAGCTGCGCGAAGGCGACGTGCTCAAGTCCAGGATCAAGCAGGTGGCCTCGGGCCGCTTCGGCGTCACCGCGGAGTACCTGGCGAGCGCCGAGCAGATCCAGATCAAGATGGCGCAGGGCGCCAAGCCCGGCGAGGGCGGCCAGCTGCCCGGCAGGAAGGTCTCGGAGTACATCGCCGAGCTGCGCTACTCCACCCCCGGGGTGGAGCTGATCAGCCCGCCGCCGCACCACGACATCTATTCCATCGAGGACCTGGCGCAGCTGATCCACGACCTGAAGAACGCCAACCCGAAGGCCTCGATCTCGGTGAAGCTGGTGTCCGAGGTGGGTGTCGGCACGGTTGCCGCGGGGGTGTCCAAGGCGAAGGCGGACCATGTCACCATCTCCGGGCACGACGGCGGCACCGGCGCCTCGCCCTGGAGCTCGATCAAGCACGCCGGAACGCCGTGGGAGCTGGGCCTCGCCGAGACCCAGCAGACGCTGGTGCTCAACCGCCTGCGCGGCCGCATCGCGGTGCAGGTCGATGGGCAGCTCAAGACCGGCCGCGACGTGGTCATCGGCGCGATCCTGGGGGCGGACGAGTTCGGCTTCGCCACCGCGCCGCTGGTGGTGCAGGGCTGCATCATGATGCGCAAGTGCCACCTCAACACCTGCCCGGTGGGCGTGGCGACGCAGGACCCGGTATTGCGGCGCAAGTTCACCGGCAAGCCGGAGTACGTCGTCAACTACTTCTTCTTCGTCGCCGAAGAGGTGCGCGAGCTGATGGCGAGCCTGGGCGTGCGGAAGCTCGACGAGCTCATCGGCCGCACCGACCTGCTCGACGTGAACCGGGGCATCGAGCACTGGAAGGCGAAGGGGCTGGACTTCTCGCGCGTCTTCTACATGCCGAAAATGCCCGCCGAGGTTTCGCTGCGCCACACCGAGGTGCAGGACCACGGCCTGGGGAAGGTGCTCGACCGCCGCCTGCTGGAGCTGGCGCAGCCGGCGCTGCTGCGCGGCGAGAAGGTCGCCATCGACATGCCGATCCGCAACATCAACCGCACCGTCGGCACCATCCTGTCGCACGAGGTCGCCAGTCGCTACGGCCACGAAGGCCTGCCGGAGGACACCATCCGGGTGAAGTTCGCCGGCTCCGCGGGACAGAGCTTCGGCGCCTTCCTCGCGCGCGGCATCTCGCTCGAGCTGGTGGGCGACACCAACGACTACGCCGGCAAGGGGCTCTCGGGCGGCCGCATCTCGGTGCAGCCCTCGCCCAAGTTCCGCGGCGAGCCGACCGAGAACATCATCTGCGGCAACGTCGTGCTCTACGGCGCGATCGCGGGCGAGGCCTACTTCCGCGGCGTCGCCGGCGAGCGCTTCGCGGTGCGCAATTCCGGCGCCTCGGCCGTGGTCGAGGGCGTGGGCGACCATGGCTGCGAGTACATGACCGGCGGCACCGTGGCGGTGCTGGGGCTCACCGGGCGCAACTTCGCTGCGGGCATGTCGGGCGGCATCGCCTACGTGCTGGACGTGGACGGGGAGTTCGCCAAGCGCTGCAATCCGGCGATGGTGGACCTGGAGCCGGTGCTCACCGAGTCCGAGCAGCAGGGCCGGCTCGCGCGCGAGCTGTGGCACCGCGGCCAGTCCGACGAGGCCATCCTGCGCCGGCTGCTCGAGGCGCACGTGAAGCACACCGGCAGCCGGCGCGGCCGGCAGGTCCTGGAGAAGTGGGGCGAGCATCGCGGCCGCTTCGTCAAGGTGTTTCCGAAGGAGTACCGGCGCGCGCTGGGCGAGCTCGCCGCGTCACAAAAGAAAGCGGCGGCCTAGGTGGGCAAGGCCACCGGATTCCTCGAGTTCCAGCGGCTCGAGGAGGCGTACCAGGCGCCCCAGGAACGCAAGCAGCACTACCGCGAGTTCGTCGTGCACCTGTCGGACGACGAAGCGAAGGTGCAGGGGGCGCGCTGCATGGACTGCGGCACGCCGTTCTGCATGTCGGGCTGCCCGGTGAACAACATCATCCCGGACTGGAACGACCTGGTCTACCGCCAGGACTGGCGGGCCGCGATCCAGACCCTGCACACGACCAACAATTTCCCCGAGTTTACCGGCCGCCTCTGCCCCGCCCCCTGCGAGGAGGCCTGCGTGCTGCGCATCAACGCCGACCCGGTGGGCATCAAGTCCATCGAGCACGCCATCGTGGACAAGGCCTGGGAATCGGGCTGGATCGCGCCGCAACCGGCGGCGCGCAACACCGGCAGGAAAGTCGCGGTAATCGGCTCGGGCCCCGCCGGCCTTGCCAGCGCGCAGCAGCTGGCGCGCGCCGGCCACGCCGTAACGGTGTTCGAGAAGAACGACCGCATCGGCGGGCTGCTGCGCTACGGCATTCCCGATTTCAAGATGGAAAAGAGCCATATCGACCGCCGCGTTGAGCAGATGAAGGCCGAGGGCGTCGAGTTCCGCACCAATCACGTCGTCGCCTCCGTCCCCCCGGGCGCCGGCAACCCGAAGGCGCAGGCGGTGGAGCCCAGCGAGCTCCTGGCCGAGTTCGACGCCGTGGTGCTGGCCGGCGGCGCGGAAGTGCCGCGCGACCTGCCGGTGCCCGGGCGCCAGCTCGATGGCGTGCATTTCGCGATGGACTTCCTGCCGCTGCAGAACCGGCGCGTGGCGGGCGACCGCGGCGTGAAGGACCTGTGGGCGAAGGGCAAGCATGTGGTGGTCATCGGCGGCGGCGACACCGGCTCGGACTGCGTTGGCACCTCCAACCGGCACGGTGCGGTCTCGGTCACGCAGTTCGAGCTGCTGCCGATGCCGCCGGACCCCGAGCTCAACCCGGTCTGGCCGTACTGGCCGACGCGCCTGCGCACCTCCTCCTCGCACGAGGAAGGCGCCGAGCGCGACTGGTCCATCGCGACCAAGCAGTTGCTGGGCGAGAACGGCAAGCTCAAGGCGCTGAGGGCGGTGCGTCTGGAGTGGAAGGACGGCAAGCCGGTGGAGGTCGCCGGTTCCGAGTTCACGATTCCCGCCGACCTGGTGCTGCTGGCGATGGGTTTCGTCTCGCCGGTGCAGTCGGTGCTGGAGGGCTTTGGCGTTGAAAAGGATGCCCGGGCCAATGTCCGGGCATCGACCGAAGGCGCGCTCGCCTACCGCACTTCGGTGCCCAAGGTTTTCGCCGCCGGCGACATGCGCCGCGGCCAGTCCCTGGTGGTGTGGGCCATTCGCGAAGGCCGTCAGTGCGCGCGCGCGGTGGACGAGTTCCTGATGGGTTCTTCCGAGCTGCCGCGCTAGAATCCCGCGCCGTGACCGCCCGCAGGGGCCGGGTGGGCGCCTGCTGCGAGACGGCCAGCCGGATCCTCAAGGACCTGACGGTCGGGGGATACGTCCTCCAGAGGCGCGAGCACATCATCCTCAGCAACAAGCCCCCGGCGCACTGCTGAGCGTCCGGGCCGGCACGCAATCAACGCTACAATCGGTGCCCCATGGCGCTTGAAGTCATCATCCTCGCCGCCGGGCAGGGCAAGCGCATGCGCTCCGATCTGCCCAAGGTGCTTCACCACCTGGCGGGACGCCCGCTGCTCGCCCATGTCATCGCCGCCGCGCGCGCGCTGAAGCCGGCGAAGATCCACGTCGTGCACGGGCATGGCGGCGAGGCGGTCAAGGCCGCGTTCGCGGGCGAGCGCATCGAGTGGGTGGAGCAGGCGCGGCAGCTCGGCACCGGCCACGCGCTGCAGCAGGCGCTGCCCAAAGTGTCTCGCGCGGCTACGGTGCTGGTGCTCAATGGCGACGTGCCGATGGTGAGCGCCGATACGTTGCGAAAGCTGGTCAGGACCACTGGCAAGGGCCTCGCCATCGCCACCAGCGACCTGTCCGATCCCGCAGGCTATGGCCGCGTCGTGCGCGACGCGCGGGGACGAGTGCAGCGCATTGTCGAGCACCGGGACGCAAAGCCGAAGGAACTCGCCATTCGCGAGTGGTATGCCGGGTTCCTGGCCGGCCAGGCTTCGCGCCTCGCCGGCTGGCTGGCGAAGCTCGCCAACCGCAACGCGCAGAAGGAGTACTACCTCACCGACCTCATTGGCATCGCCGCGGGCGCAGGCGCGCCGGTGACCGCGGTCAAGGCGAAGGAGACCTGGGAGGTCGCCGGGGTCAACTCCCGCCAGGAATTGGCGATCCTGGAGCGCGCGTTCCAGAACGCGCAGTCGCGGCGCCTGCTCGAGGCCGGGGTCGCGCTCGCGGACCTGTGGCGCGTGGACGTGCGCGGCGAACTCGCGTGCGGCAGCGAGGTCTTCATCGACGTCAACTGCGTGTTCGAGGGCAGGGTGACGCTGGGCGACGGCGTGCGCATCGGGCCCAACTGCGTGCTGCGCAACGTCAGCGTCGCGGCCGGAACCGAGGTCCATGCGTTCTCGCTGCTGGAGCAAGCCGAGGTCGGCGCGCGCTGCCGCATCGGGCCCTACGCCCGGCTGCGCCCGGGGGCCAAGCTGGCCCAGGAGGTGCACATCGGCAATTTCGTCGAAGTCAAGGCGAGCCGCCTGGGCGCCGGCTCCAAGGCGAACCACCTTTCCTACATCGGCGACGCGGAGGTCGGCGCGCGGGTCAATGTCGGCGCAGGCACCATCACCTGCAACTACGACGGCACTGCCAAGCACCGCACCGTGATCGAGGACGACTGTTTCATCGGCTCGGATGCCACCCTGGTGGCGCCGGTGCGGATCGCGAAGGGCTCCTACATCGGCGCCGGCTCCACCATCAGCAAGGACACCCCGGCGGGGCAGCTGACCGTGGCGCGCGCGAAGCAGGTTTCGCTGCCGGGGTGGAAACCGAAGGCAAAGGCCTAGCCATGTGCGGGATCGTCGGCGCGGCGGCGCGGCGCGACATCGTGCCGGTGCTCATCGAAGGCCTGCGCCGGCTGGAGTATCGCGGCTATGACTCCTGCGGCGTGGCTACTCTCGCCGGCGGCGGCCTGGCCCGCGTGCGCAGCGTGGATCGCGTCGCAGCCCTCGGCGCGCGCGTGGCGAAGCAGAAACTGGCTGCCGAGACCGGCATCGCGCACACGCGATGGGCGACCCACGGCGTCCCGGTGACCAACAATGCGCACCCGATCTTCTCCGGTGGCGAGATCGCCCTGGTGCACAACGGCATCATCGAGAACCACGAGGACCTGCGCGCCGAACTGAAGGTACGGGGCTACGCTTTCGAGACCCAGACCGATACCGAGGTCATCGCCCACCTGGTCCACAGCCTCTACAAGGGTAGCCTGTTCGACGCCGTGGGGCGCGCCGCGAAGCGGCTCGCCGGCGCCTATGCCATCGCGGTGTTATCCAGACGCGAGCCGCATTGCGTCGTCGGCGCGCGCGCCGGCAGCCCGCTCGTCGTCGGGGCGGGAGAGGGCGAGATGTTTCTTGCCTCGGATGCGCTCGCGCTTGCCGGCACCACCGACCGCATCGCTTTCCTCGAAGAGGGCGATGTCGCCGAGATCGGACTGGAGGGATTCCGCGTCCGCGATGCGGCCGGCCGCGAGGCGAAGCGCCACCTGAAGACGGTGAAAGTGAATGAGGCCGCCGCCGATCTGGGCCCCTACCGGCATTTCATGCAGAAGGAGATCTTCGAGCAGCCGCGCGCGGTGGCCGATACCCTGCACGGGGTCGTGGGCATCGCGCCGTCCCTGTTCAACGACGCAAAGGGCGCCATTCTGAGCAAGGTCGACTCGGTCCTGATCCTCGCCTGCGGCACCAGCTACTACTCCGGGCTGACGGCGAAGGGGTGGTTCGAATCCATCGCCAGGCTGCCGACCCAGGTCGAGATCGCGAGCGAGTACCGCTATCGCGACAGCATCCCGAACCCGAACACGCTGGTGGTGGTGGTGTCGCAGTCGGGCGAGACCGCGGACACGCTGGCGGCGCTGCGGCATGCCCGATCGCTGGGCCAGAAGCGCACGCTGGCCATCTGCAATGTCGCCTCCAGCGCCATGATGCGCGAGACCAAGCTGCGCTTCCTGACCCATGCCGGGGTGGAGATCGGCGTGGCCTCGACCAAGGCCTTCACCACCCAGCTGGTGGCGCTGTTCCTGCTTTCGCTTACGCTCGCCAAGTTGAGGCGCAGGCTGCCCGCAAGGGAAGAGCGCCTGCAGATGCGCCTGCTGCGGCACCTGCCCAGGGCGATCGCGGCCGCGCTTGCCCTGGAGCCGCAGATCATTTCGTGGTCGGCGCGCTTCGCCAAGCGTGAGCACGCGCTATTCCTGGGGCGCGGGCTGCACTACCCCATCGCCCTGGAGGGCGCGCTCAAGTTGAAGGAGATCTCCTACATCCACGCCGAGGCCTATCCGGCCGGAGAGCTCAAGCACGGGCCGCTCGCGCTGGTCACCGCCCAGATGCCGGTGGTGACCGTGGCGCCCAACGACGCGCTGCTGGAGAAGCTCAAGTCCAACATGCAGGAAGTGCGTGCCCGGGGCGGCGAACTGTACCTGCTCGCCGATGCCGGCACCAAGATCGGCGCGGAAGACGGCGTCAACGTCATCCGCCTGCCGGAGCACTATGGCGCGCTCTCGCCCATCCTGCACGTGGTGCCGCTGCAGCTGCTCGCCTACCACACCGCCCTTGCCCGCGGCACGGACGTGGACAAACCCAGGAACCTGGCCAAGTCGGTGACGGTGGAGTAAGTCCGGGACCCGTCCGGGGATCCTGGCCCCGCCCCGGCCGGAACCCTTCGGCAAAAATGGAAAGGGGCCTTTCCATTTCTTCCGAAAGGGAGTAGCTTGCCGCGATGCCCCATGCCCGTCCCCGGTATCTCGCCGCCGAGATCTCCCGCGCGCTGTCCCACAGCCCGATTGTCGGCGTTCTCGGCCAGCGCCAGGTCGGCAAGACCACGCTGCTGGAGTCGGCCGGCGCCGAGTACACGACGTTCGACCGCGCTGCCGTCCTGGCACAGGCCGGAGCCGACGCGGAGCGCTTCCTGCAGGGCCGCGCGGCACCGTTCGCCATCGATGAGGCACAGCTGTGTCCGCCCCTGTTCCCGGCGCTCAAGGAGCACGTTCGAATCAACAAGCGCAAGGGGCAGTTTCTGCTCTCCGGGTCGGTGCGGTTCACCAGCAAGGCCGATATCCGCGAGTCGCTCACCGGACGCATCGCCAGCCTGGAGCTGCTGCCGTTCACCATCGCGGAGGCGGCGCAGCGGCCCCTGCCGGGTGTATGCGAGCGGTTGCTCAAGGTCCGCTCGGAGAAGGATCTGGCCTTCCTTTCCACCGACCGGGCCACGCCCGCCGCCTTCTCCCGCTACCTGGCGCAGGGTGGCCTGCCGGGCATCTGCTTCTTCCGGGAAGCCCAGGTGCGACACGAGATGTTCGCCGCGCACCTGGACACGCTGCTGAACCGGGACATCCGGCAGGTCTATCCCACGACGCTGCTCCAGGGGTCGCTGCGGGCGTTGCTCGAACACCTCGCCCGCCATCAGGGCCGTCCGTTCGAACTGGCAGACGCCGCCCGCGCAAGCCAGATTTCAAGCGTCACCCTCAAGCGCGTGCTGTACGCGCTGGAAGCGCTGTTCCTGATCCGCATGGTGCCGGCACTGGAACAGGGCAAGCACACGGTCTACCTGGAAGACCAGGGCATGGCGTCATGGCTCGCGGGCGCCAACCGGTTTTCCGCCGACGACATCGTGCGCGGCCTGTACGCGAATCTTCGCCAGGAGATTCACTACCGTCCCGAACTCGGCGGCCGCATCAGCCACTGGCGCACGCGTCACGATGCCGAAATGCCGCTGGTGATCGATCTGCCGCGGGGTCGCCTGGGGTTCCTTGCCACGACGCTGGAGGAACCAGCACCCAAGTCCTTGGGGAGCGCTGCTGCGTTCCTGCGGCGGTATCCTGTCGCACGCGTGGTCCTGGCTTACGCCGGGCGCAAGATCCAGTTCAAGGGACCTTCCATGCTCTGGATTCCGTACTGGCTGCTGGCCTGAGGGCGGGAGAAGACGTGGACGCCATCGTCGTCGGCGCCGGTCACAACGGCCTGGTGTGCGCCTGTTACCTGGCCAAGGCCGGGCTGACGGTCCGGGTGCTGGAACGGCGCAGGGTGGTGGGCGGCGCCGCGGTGACCGAGGAATTCCATCCGGGGTTCCGCAATTCCACCGCCTCCTACACCGTCAGCCTGCTGCAGGCGAAGGTGATCCGTGACCTTGGCCTGGCCGCGCACGGCCTGCGCATCGTCGAGCGGCCGCTCGCCAACTTCCTGCCGCTGGCGTCCGGCTACCTCAAGGTGGGCGGCGGCACGCAGGCGACGCAACGCGAGCTTGCCAAGTTCTCCGCGGGCGACGCCGAAAGGCTGCCCGCCTACTGGGAGAGCCTGGAGCGCGTCGCCGACGTGCTGCGCGCGACGGTACTGGAGACCCCGCCGAATGTCGGCGGCGGGCTGAGGGACCTGATCGGATTCCTGCGCACCGGTTGGCAGATGAAAGGCCTTCCTGTCGAGGTTCAGCGCGACCTGCTGGGCCTGTTCACCCGCAGCGCCGCCGACTGGCTGGGGGATTGGTTCGAATCCGAGCCGGCGCAGGCGGTGTTCGGGTTCGACGCGGTGGTGGGCGCCTATGCCAGTCCGTTCCATCCGGGCACCGCGTACGTCCTGCTGCACCATTGCTTCGGCGAAGTGAACGGCAAGCGCGGGCAGTGGGGCCACGCCATTGGCGGCATGGGCGCCATCAGCGAGGCGCTGGCGGCCGAGGCGCGGCGGCTGGGCGTCGAGATCGAGTGCGAGGCGCCGGTGGCGAAGGTGGGCCGGGGCAGCGTGGTGCTGGAGGACGGACGCGAACTCGCGGGCCGTGCCATCGTCGCCAACGTCAATCCGAGGCTGCTGTTCCTCAAGCTGGTGGACGGCGCGCTGCTGGAGCGCGGTTTCCGCGAGCGCATGCAGCGCTACAAATGCGCCTCGGCGACGTTCCGCATGAACGTGGCGCTGTCAGAACTGCCGCGCTTCTCCGTGCTCCCTGAGGAAGGCCCGCACCATGGCGCCGGGATCATCCTGGCGCCATCGCTTGCCTACATGGACCGTGCCTACCTGGAGGCGCGCGCCGAGGGCATCGCCCGTGCGCCGATCGTGGAGATGGTGATCCCCAGCACCCTCGATGACACCCTGGCACCCAAGGGCGCGCACGTGGCGAGCCTGTTCTGCCAGCACTTCGATCCGGAGGTGGACTGGGCCACGCGCAAGCAGGAGGCCGTGGACCGCATCCTCGATGTCGTCGAGGGCCACGCGCCAGGGTTCCGCCAATCCGTAGTTGGCCAAAGCGCGCTCTCGCCGGCAGACCTGGAGCGCGAGTTCGGCCTCGTGGGCGGGGACATCTTCCACGGCCAGCTGTCGCTCGACCAGCTGTGGTCGGCGCGGCCGGTACTGGGCCACGCCGACTACCGCACGCCGGTGAAGGGCCTGTACCTGTGCGGCTCCGGCGCCCACCCCGGCGGCGGGGTCACCGGCGCGCCGGGGCACAACTGCGCGCGCGAGGTGCTGCGCGATTTCGGGCGGCGGATGCCGGCCTGATGTAACCGATCGATTACTCTTGGGGCCTGCGGCGGCCCCTAGACCGCCTCGGGGGTGTAGCCGGCCTGGCTGATGGCGTGGAGCAGGTCCTCGCGGGTCGCCTTGCTGTCGACCCGCACCCGGTGCTCGGCGAGGGAGATGTCCAGCTTCGCGCCGGCGTCCAGTTCCTTCACCGCCTGGGTGATGGTGCTGGCGCAGTGGCCGCAGGTCATGTCGGAAACCTTGAATTCGATCATGGTGCACTCCTGTAAAGCGCCCATCCTCGGGGTTCCCACGGTGGCAGGGTCAAGGGCTTGATCGCCTGCTGGTTTCGGGCATCACCAGATCGCCACGGCGCCTGTTGCGCCGAATGGAGGGGGCTCAAGGGAGCGCCGGTGGTGCGCCTGTGTGTGGCCAAAGGCAGTCAGGCTATCCCAACCACCGGTCGTTGACGCCATATGTTCTATATTGTTATAAGGCCTTCAGGAAACGTTTTTTGCGGACAATCGGAGGAAAGTACCCATGAGTGGGAAGATTTCGGACGAAGTTTTGAAGAGCCGCCGCAAGGTACTCGCGGGTGGGGTGGCGATGTTGGGTGCGCCTTGGGTAGCGCGGTTCGCGAACGCGCAGGCGGCGGTCGATATCGGACCGTACCAGGCAGCGAAGGTCAACTGGCGGCAGGCGGAGGGCGAGAAGCTCACCGTCGCGGTGATTCCGGCGGGGTACTTCGATGCGCTGATCAACGAGGCGCCGACGTTCCAGGCGCTCACCGGTGTCGAGGTCCGCTTCGAGAAGGTGCCGCCCGGCCAGATCCGGCAGAAGGCGATCCTCGACCTGAGTTCCAAGACGGGGACGTACGCGACGCACGCGGCAGACCCGATGTACTACGACCTCTACGCGTCCAACAAGTGGTGCGACCCGATCGACGGGATGCTGGGCGATGCCAGGCTGACGGACGCGGCCTGGTTCCGCAACGACGACATTATCCCGGCCTGGCGCGGGGCGAACACGGTGGCGGGCAAGCCGTACGGGGTGCCGTTCGACGGCGAAACCACGGTGCAGATCTACCGCAAGGACCTGTACGCGGCGAAGGGCCTCAAGCCGGCGGAGACGCTGGACGACCTGGTGAAGAATTCCGCGGCGATTCACGACCCGAACAACCGGGTGTGGGGCGGCGCGATGCGGGGCTTCGCGGGCGCGGGCCAGAACATGTACATCTATCCTTCGATCTTCCGCGCCTTCGGCGGCGATTGGTTCAAGAGCGGCCAGTTGGTGCTGAACAGCCCCGAAGGCGTGGCGGCGCTCGAGTGGTACGTGAACCTGCTCACCAAGTACTCGCCACCTGCGGTGCGCAACTGGAACTGGCCTGACCTGGCGGACGCGTTCTCGCAGGGCACGCTCGGCCTGTACGTGGACTCCAACACCTCGGCTTCGGTGCTGAACAATCCGGAGAAGTCGAAGGTAATCGGCAAGATCGGTTACGCCCGCTGGCCCAGGGGCCCGTCGGGCAAGCGTGTGACGTCGATCTGGAACTGGGGCTTCCCGGTGAACGCGGCGCTGTCGGAGAAGGCGAAGCGCGCGACGTGGCTCTTCATCACCTGGGCCACCTCGGCTGAGACACAGGCGCGCACCTCGTTCCGATCCAAGGGCATCAAGCGCCTGGGCATCAACCGCCTGCCACAGCTCAGGTCGCAGGAGTTCGCCGCAATGGTGAAGGACTACGGCGACAACTACCTGCAGGCGACAACGGAATCCATGGCCAACGACGCCGATGTGCAATGGCGGCCAAGGATGCCCCAGTGGCCGGCGGTGGGCGAGACCATGGCGACCGCGATCCAGGCGGCGCTGGTGGGCCAGAAGAAGCCCAAGGAAGCGCTGGACGAGGCGCAGGGGCGCGTTGCGCAGATCCTGAAGGGGTAGATGTCCTGCGCAATACGGGGAGGCGAGCGCCGCTTCGCGCTGGCGCTCTTCCTCCCCGCGCTCCTGCTGCTCGTCATTACCACGGCGCTGCCGCTCATCTACCTGGTGTGGACGAGCTTCCTGCGCATCGATCTGTCCATGCCATGGCTGGGCGGCTTTGCCGGGCTGGACAACTACCAGAAGCTGGGCAATGACCCGCGCTTCTGGAACTCGCTCGGCCTCACGCTGATTTACACCGGAACCACGGTGGTGCTGCAGGTGGTGCTGGGCCTGTCGCTCGCGCTGCTCGTCATGCAGGTGAAGCGGGGCCAGGCGATGCTGCGGATCGCGGCGATCCTGCCCATCGTGCTGGCTCCGGTGGTGGCCGGCCTGTTCTGGCGCTCCCTCGTGCTGGCGCCGGACTTCGGCATCCTCGACTTCATCACGCGCTGGCTGGGCCTGGGAAGCTACAACTGGCTGGGAGAACCGAGACTGGCGCTGGCTTCGGTGATCGCGATCCACACCTGGCAATGGACACCGTTCGCGTTCCTGGTGTTGCTGGCCAGCCTCGCCGCGCTGCCTCCGGACATCTATGAGGCGGCGCGCCTGGATCGCGCCAACGCCTGGCAGCGCTTCTGGCACATCACGCTGCCGATGCTGCGGCCGGCGATCGTGATCGTGGTGATCCTGCGCATGGTGACCGCGCTGTCCGCCTTCGCCGCGATCTTCGCCGCCACCGGCGGCGGGCCGGGGTCGGCCACCGAGATCCTCAACCTGTACGCCTACCGGCTGTCGTTCACCGAGCTCTCCGTGGGTTACGGCGCGGCGGTGGCGACGGTGCTGCTGGCGGTCACCCTGGCGGTTGCCTTCCTGCTTTTCAGTTTTCGTAGGAAGAAATGAAGGCGAGAAACCTCGTTCTCCTCGCCATCGCGGTCCTGATGATGCTGGTCTGGACCTTCCCGGTGCTGTGGGGCCTGGTGACCTCGCTCAAGACCGAGAAGGACGTGCTGGCGTACCCGCCGTCGGTGATCTTCGAGCCGACGCTGCGAAACTACGCCGACGTGTTCAGGGGCTCGCAGAGCATCGTGCCCAACCTCATCTCCAGCGTGATCGTCTCGGGCCTCACCACGCTGCTGACGATGATCCTCGCCATCCCGGCCGCCTACGCGCTGTCACGCCTCGACCTGCCGTTCAGGAAGGGCGCGGGGTTCTACGTGCTGGCGACGCAGATGCTGCCGCCGGTGGGCCTGGTGATCCCGTACTTCCTCATCCTGCGCAGGATCGGTTGGACCGACACCTACCAGGGCCTGGTGCTGGTGTACCTGACCTTCGCGCTGCCCTTCGCCATCTGGCTGCTGGTGTCCTACTTCGAGGAGATCCCGCGCGAGATGGAGGAGGCGGCACTGCTTGACCGCGCCGGGCGCTGGCGGGCCTTGTGGCATGTCATCCTGCCGCAAGCCAAGGGCGGCATCGCGGTGACGGTGATCTTCGTCTTCCTCAACTCCTGGAACGAGTTCCTGTTCGCCGTCGTGCTGGGCGGCAACAACGTCCGGCCGGTGACGGTGGCGATGTTCAACTTCATATCGCTTGAGCAGACGCAGTGGGCGCGCCTCGCCGCCGCGGCGATGGCCGGCATGGCGCCGGTGATCATCCTCGGCCTGATGGCGCAGAAGCACATCGTGAAAGGATTGACCGTGGGGGCCGTGAAAGGCGGAGGCAGAAGGTGACGGCGGCAAGCGTGCAGATGTCGGGCATCGTGAAGAAGCACGGCGCGGTCACCGCCCTGGCCGGCATAGACCTCGAGGTAAGGCCGGGCGAGTTCTTCTCGCTGCTCGGGCCCTCGGGATCGGGCAAGACCACGACGCTGCGCATCCTCGCGGGTCTGGAAAGCGTGACCGAGGGCCGGGTCCTGCTGAGCGGCAAGGACGTGACGAACGCCGAACCGGGCGAGCGGGACGTGGCGATGGTGTTCCAGAGTTATGCGCTCTATCCGCACATGACCGTGAGCGAGAATATTTCGTTTCCGCTGCGAATGATTCACGAAAAAAAAGAAGAGATCGAGAACGCCGTCAGGGATGCGGCGGCTCGGGTCCGAATCGGCCACCTGCTGGACAGAAAGCCCGGCCAGCTCTCCGGCGGCCAGCAGCAGCGCGTCGCGCTGGCGCGCGCCATTGTCCGCAAGCCGGCGCTATTCCTGCTGGACGAACCGTTGTCTAACCTCGACGCCAAGCTGCGCCTCGAGACGAGGGTGGAACTCAAGCGCTTGCAGCGCGCGCTAAACGTCACCGCCGTCTATGTCACGCACGACCAGGAGGAGGCGCTGTCGCTCTCCGACCGGCTGGCGGTATTCATGGATGGCCGCATCGTCCAGGTCGGCACGCCTGAAGAAGTGTTCAGCAAGCCGGCGACGGTGGATGTGGCGGGGTTCCTGGGCAATCCCCCGATGAACCTGATTCCGGGGGGCACCGAAGGCTTTCAATCGCTCAAGGGTCCCGATGTCATTCTGGGCATCCGCCCGTCGGCGGTCCGGATCGTCGATGAAGGCGTTCACGCCACGGTCACCATGGTCGAGGCGCTCGGCGAGGAGATCTACGCCGACCTGATGGTCGGCGAGCTGCTGGTGCGGGCCAGGTTGCGCGAGGGCGAGCGGCCGGCGGAGAAGGCGCAGGTCAGGATTCACCTCGATCCCACAGCCTTGCATGTGTTTGACAAAGCGACGGGGAAGCGCCTTTGAAGCAAAGTCCAGGTCTTCTTCGCAACAGCCAGGTCGCCATGCACCGCCAGCTTGCGCAGCAACTGCGCAGCGCGATTGCGGCAGGCCCCTACAAGACCGGCGATCGCATCCCGGCCGAGCCGGAGCTGGCGCTCACGCACGGTGTCTCGCGCATCACCGCGCGCCAGGCGGTGATGCACCTCGCCAGCGCACAGCTGGTGGTGCGGCGCCAGGGCAAGGGCACCTTCGTCGCCGAGCCGCCGGTGCACCACGATCTGCTCGATCCGCACGGCATCTTCAACCAGCTGGTCGCCAAAGGCGCGCCGATCGAGTACACGCTGTGCTGGGCAAACGCCGAGGCCTACGAGTTCGTGCTGCGGTTGCGCGGCGCCGTCCCGATCACCTCTTCGATGCAGGGAATCAAATGAGGCCGCCCGGAGGTGATCGAGCGACGAGCTTCGACTATGTGATCGTCGGCGGCGGCTCTGCGGGCTGCGTGCTGGCCAACCGGTTGAGCCAGGACGCGAATCACACGGTCCTGCTGCTCGAGGCGGGGCCGGCGGACCGCAATCCCTGGATCCACGTGCCGATCGGCTACGGCAAGACCATGATGCACCCGGTGCTGAACTGGGGCTTCTGGACCGCGCCCGAAGCGAACATGAACAACCGCCGGGTCTATTGGCCGCGCGGGCGCACGCTGGGCGGTTCTTCGTCGGTGAACGGCCTGATCCAGATCCGCGGTCAGCCCGACGACTTCGACGCCTGGGAAGCGCAGGGCGCGGCGGGCTGGGGCTTCAAGGACGTCGAGCCGTACTTTCGCAAGTCGCTTGAGTTGCTGTCGGTGGAGCCCATTCGGCAGAGAAGCGAGCTGGTCGACGCCTTCATCGGCGCAGGCAAGGACCTCGGCATCGGTGGGAACGCCGATTTCAACGGCCCGGTGCAGGAGGGCGCGGGGTACCTGTCGCTCACCACGCGCGACGGCCGGCGCCACTCCGCAGCGAGCGCCTACCTAAAGCCGGCACGCGGCCGATCGAATCTCAAGGTCGAGACCGACGCCCACGCCACTGGCATCGTCCTGGAAGGCAGGCTCGCCGCGGGCGTGCGCTACCGGCGGGGCGGGCAGGTACGCACCGTGCGCGCCAAGCGCGAGGTGATCGTCACCGCCGGTTCGCTGCAGTCGCCTCAGCTCCTGCAGCTCTCGGGCATCGGTCCGGGCGCGCTGCTGCAGCAGCACGGCATCCCGGTGGTCGCGGACCTCTGCGGCGTCGGCGCCAACCTGCAGGACCACCTCGCGCTCAGGCTGCTCTACAAGTGCACCCGGCCCATCACCACGAACGACGATCTGAAAAACCTCTGGCGGATGGCGCGCACGGGCCTGCGCTATGTCCTGTTCCGCAGCGGGCCGATGGCGATCGGCGTGATGACCGGCGGCCTGATCACGAAAGTGCTGCCCGAGTCGACGACGGCTGACATGCAGGTATTTATCAGCACCGTGAGCGCCGAGCAGCGCGGCGCGATGCCGCACAAGTGGCCGGGCTTCACGCTGGTGTACTACCCGATGCGGCCCACCAGCCGCGGATCGGTGATGATCCAGTCGAAAGATCCGCTGGCTCCGCCCTCGATCCACGCCAACTACCTCGATACCGACTACGACCGCCGCGCTATGCTCACCGGCGCGCGCCTGTGCCGGCGCCTTGCGCAGACGCCTTCGCTCAAGCCCTACGTGCTGGAGGAAACGAATCCCGGTCCGCAGGCGCAGTCGGATAACGAGATCCTGGAAGCCGTCCGCAATCACGGCTCATCCGGCTACCATCCGGTTGGCACCTGCCGGATCGGGCGCGACGCCGGCGCGGTGGTGGATTCGCGCCTGCGCGTGCACGGCGTGGAGCGCCTGCGCGTCATCGATGCCTCGGTGATGCCGGCGGTGGTCAGCGGCAACACCAACGCCGCCGCGATCATGATCGGGGAGAAGGGCGCCGCAATGGTCCTCGAGGACGCCCGCGGATAGGGCACTCGAACCACCTTCTGCCCTGAACGCGCCCTCAGGCGTTCTGGATCACCACCGCGCGCGAGTTGAGGTACGCCTCCATCGCCTCGGGGCCGCCTTCGGAACCGTAGCCCGAGTCCTTCACGCCGCCGAAGGGCATTTCGGCCGATGGCAGCGCGGGCATGTTCATCCACAGCATGCCGACTTCCAGCCGGCGCGCGAGGAGATCCGAGTTCTTCAGCGAGCGGGTGAACGCGTAGCCGGCAAGGCCGTAGGGCAGGCGGTTGGCCTCGGTGATCGCCTCCTCCAGGGCGTCGAACGGCCGGATCGCGGCCATCGGGCCGAAGGGCTCGTCGTTGAACACCTTCGCATCCTTGGGCACGTCGGCGAGGATCGTGGGCTGCCAGAAGTTGCCCTGCGTGCCGATGCGCTGGCCGCCGGTGAGGAGCCTGGCGCCTTTCTTCACCGCGTCCTCGGTGAACGCGGTCATGGCCGCGACGCGACGCGCGTTGGCGAGCGGCCCCATCTGCGTGCCTTCGGCGAGGCCGTCGCCGACCTTGAGGCCCTTGGCGTGCTCAGCGAGCGCCTGCGCGAAGTCCCCGGCGATGGACCTGTGCACGAGAAAACGCGTGGGCGAGATGCAGACCTGGCCCGCGTTGCGGAACTTGGCCGCCGCGGCCGCCTTGACGGCGAGCGCGATGTCGGCGTCCTCGCACACGATCACCGGCGCGTGCCCGCCCAGCTCCATGGTGACGCGCTTCATGTGCTGGCCGGCGAGCGCGGCGAGCTGCTTGCCCACCGGGATCGAGCCGGTGAAGGTGACCTTGCGGATCGCCGGGTGCGGGATCAGATAGTTCGAGATCTCCGCCGGCGTGCCGTACACCAGCTGCAGCACGCCCGCCGGGATGCCGGCGTCGGCAAAGGCCTTGATCAGCGCCGCGGGGGCGGCGGGGGTCTCCTCCGGCGCCTTGACCAGCATCGAGCAGCCCGCGGCCAGGCCGCCGCCGATCTTGCGCACGACCTGGTTGATCGGGAAGTTCCACGGCGTGAAGGCCGCCACCGGACCCACCGGGTCCTTGATCACCATCTGGCGGATCGAGACGTTCAGGCGCGAGGGCACGAGCCGCCCGTAGACACGCAGGCCTTCATCGGCGAACCAGTCGAGAATGTCGCAGGCCGACAGCGTCTCGGTCGTCGCCTCGGCGAGCGGCTTGCCCTGCTCCTGGGTGAGGAGCGAGGCGATCTCCCCCACGCGCTCGCGCACCAGCGCAGCGGCCTTGCGCATGATCTGCGCGCGCGCCGCGGGCACCATGTCGCGCCAGACCTCGAAGCCCTTCTTGGCCGCCGCGAGCGCGAGGTCCAGGTCGGGTCGGCCGGCGTGCGCCACGCGCCCGATCTCCTTGCCGGTGGCGGGATTCACCACCGGCAGCGACTTGCCCTCCGCGGGCTGCTGCCACTTGCCGTCGATGAAGAGTTGCGTGTCGATGTATCCCATGGGGGTCCTCGGGGGTCTGATCGGGTGGGAAAGGCGCGAACTGGCGGATTCTAAACCACCATGTTTCTCCAAGCCGCGACGGTTTCGCCGGCGCGAGTCCCGCCAAGGCGCCGCAAGGCTTGCGGGTCTTTGTCCCTAATCCTCTTGCCAGACCGCCTCAGGCCGGGGCCGAAGGGCGCTTGGCCAGATCCTGGGCCGCTCGCCGGGCCGCGCCCAGCGCGAGCAGCCGCTCCCGGTCCTCCGGGCGCACGCGGTTGTAGCGCTCGCGCCAGCCGGGATCCGGTTTCCATGCGAACGGTGAGCGCACGGTGCTGCGCGGCGCGGTCGCGCTCTCCAGCAGCCGCAGCGCGATCTCGGCGGTGCGGGTCTGCATGTCCGGGTTCCACGGATGGCCGCAGGGATTGCCAAGCGGGAAATCCGAGAACACGAAGCGGGGCGTACCGCAGTGCTCAACGATATCCAGCGCCGAGCCGATCATCACGGTCGGGATGCCGTTTGCTTCCAGGTGCCGGGCGACCAGACTCACGGTCTGGTGGCACACCGGTCACAGGGCGGTGAGCAGCGCTGCGTCGGCCTTGTCCTGGCGCAGGCGCCGCAGCAGTTCCGGGGCGTCCTGGTCGAGCGTCTTGGCGTGGCTGTAGTCGGTGGGCGCGCGGTGAAAGCGCCGCGCCAGTGCGCCGACCACGCCCCGCGATGCCAGCCGGCGCATGGCGTCGATCGGCAGGAAGGTCTCGCGGTCGTCGGTGTGCGTGGATTCCTTGTCCCAGGCGAGGTCGGTGTCGAAGCGCGCCGGCGCGGCCTCGAGGTCGCAGGACCAGACCCGCCGCCGGCCGCGCGCGTCGCGGCCCGACTCCTCCGGCGGCCCGGCGGTCGCGATCAGCGCCACGTTCAGTTCGGCCAGCGGTTTGGGCAGCGGCGCGAAGGGCACCTCGTCGAAACGCGCCCAGACGTAGTCCTTCTCGTAGCCGAGCGCGCGGTAGTAGTTTCGCGTCCGCTCCATGTAGGGAACGGGTGCGCCGTCCGCAGCTTCATTCATGCGATGACTCCTTGTGGGCAGGTACCGGAGATCCAGGCCACCTTCTTCCCGGTGCCCGACGATATCGCCGGGCCGGGAAGCGGTCAATGGCCCGAGGTTTGGCGAACCTTCTTGCCAGTGCGCAAATTTGCCGGTCTTGGTGCCGATCGATCGCACCAGGGCACAGCTGCACGCGCGTTGCTGCGCGACCCGGGCCGGCAGCGGCCCGCAGGCGGCCTCAGGGGGCAACCCGCCTCGTCGCCGGGGTCCAGCGAACAAGGCGGGCGAGCAAGCCCACAAAGAGGTCGGGCTGCCGCGCAAGGAGCGGTAGAATTCCCGGCGAGCAGTAACCATCTAGTAACTCTGGGAGGAGTTCCATGAAAGCGATCGTCACACGCCTCGTCCTCGCGGCCGCATTGCTCGTCGCCGGGGCCGCGCAGGCGCAGTACCCGCAACGCCCGATCCAGCTCATCGTGCCCTGGGGCGCGGGCGGCGGGACCGATGCCACGGCGCGCATCATCGCCAGCCTGATGGAGAAGGAACTCAAGCAGCCGATCAACGTGGTCAATCGCACCGGCGGCTCGGGCGTGGTCGGGCACGATGCCATCGCCAGGGCCGCGCCCGACGGCTACACCATCGGCATGATCACGGTGGAGATCACGATGATGCACCACGTCGGGCTCACTGCACTCAAGCACACCGACTACGCGCCGATTGGCTTGGTCAACGCCGATCCGGCGGGCATTCACGTCCGCGTGGACTCCGCCTACAAGAGCACCAGGGACCTGATCGCCGCGATCAAGGCCAACCCCGGCAAGCTGAAGGCCTCGGGTACCGGCCAGGGCGGCATCTGGCACCTGGCGATCGCCGGCCTGCTCAAGGACCAGGGCGTGGATCCCGGCGCCCTGCCGTGGGTGCCTTCCAACGGTGCCGCCCCCGGCCTGCAGGACATGGTTGCCGGCGGCGTCGACGTCGTGCCCTGCTCGATCCCCGAGGCGCGCGCGATGATCGATTCGGGCAAGGTGCGCGCGCTTTCGATCATGGACCCGAACCCGCCGGCGCTCTACCCCAACGTGCCGACGCTGCAGAAGGAGCTCGGCAGCAAGTGGGCGATCGCCGCCTGGCGCGTGATCGCCGCGCCCAAGGGCATCCCCGCCGACGCGCAAAGGACGCTGGGCGCGGCGCTGAAGAAGGTCTACGACTCCAAGGAGTACAAGGATTTCATGGCCGGCCGCGGCTTCGGCGTCATCTGGGCCGACGCCGAGGGCACCGCCAAGTTCATGGCCAAGTCCGACACCGACCTCGGGGCGACGCTCAAGGCCGTAGGCCTGGCGAAGTAATCCCCCGCATGAAGATCAACGACGCGCTCTCGGGCGCGGCGCTGGTCGCGCTCGGCGCGGCGGTGCTCTGGCATATCCAGGGCTTCCCGCCGATGCCGGGCCAGAAGTTCGGGCCGGCCTGGTTCCCCGGCCTGATCGCGGCCGGCCTGATCGCCTGCGGCGCGCTGCTTGCCGCCACGCGGCTGCGGGCGGCGACGCGCGATCCGCTGCTCGCGCTTCCGGCCTGGGCCAGGCGTGCGCGTCCTCTCGCCAGCCTTGCCGCCGTTGTCGTTGGTCTGGTGGTCTACGTGCTGGCAGTGGACACGTTGGGCTTTCATATCACAGCCGTGGCGCTGCTGATCGTCTGGTCGCGGCTGCTGGGCGCGGCCTGGAGGTTCGCGCTGCCGGTCGCGGGCGGAGCGACCGGCATCATCCATCTCGCGTTCTACAAGCTGCTCAAGGTGCCGTTGCCCTGGGGCCTGCTCAAGGGCGTAGTGTTCTGAGATGACGCTCGCGGTCCTCTCGCAGGCGCTGTCGCTGGTGCTCGACCCCTACGTGCTGTGGGTGGTCTTCGCCTCGGCCGCCTTCGGCCTGTTCGTCGGCGCCATCCCGGGGCTCACCGCCACCATGGCAACCGCATTGCTGGTCCCGGTCACCTTCTTCATGCCGCCGGTACCGGCGATCGCCGCGATCGTCACGGCGACGGCGATGGCGATCTTCGCCGGCGACATCCCGAGCTGCCTGCTGCGCATGCCCGGCACCGCGGCCTCGGCCGCCTACACCGACGAAGCCTACGCGATGACGAAAAAGGGCCACGGCGAAATGGCGCTCGGCGCCGGGCTGGTGTTCTCCGCGGTCGGCGGCCTGTTCGGCACCGCGGTGCTGATCACGGCCGCGCCCGCGCTCGCCGAGGTCGCGCTCAAGTTCTCCTCGTTCGAGTATTTCTGGCTCGTGGTGCTGGGCCTGTCCAGCGCGGTGTTCCTCACCTTCGGCAGCCCGCTCAAGGGCGTGGTGTCCCTGCTGCTGGGGCTGCTGGTCGCTGCCGTCGGCCTGGACAACCCGGCGGCGTTCCCGCGCTTCACCTTCGGCAACGCGGAACTGTCGGGCGGCCTCACCCTGATCCCGATCATGATCGGCATGTTCGCGGTCTCGGAGATCCTGCGCAACGTCGCGGCCATGGAGCAGCCCTGGGAAATGGCCCAGGCCAGGATCGGCAACGTGTTCACCGGCATGTGGAGGCTCGCGAAGCGCTACCCGCTGGGAATCCTGCGCGGCTCCGCGCTCGGCACCGCGATCGGCGCGCTGCCCGGCGCCGGCGCCGATATCGCCGCCTGGATGTCCTACGCGATCTCGAAGAAGTTCTCGAAGGAACCCGAGAAGTTCGGCACCGGCCACGTCGAGGGGATCGTCGAAGCCGGTGCGTCCAACAACTCGGCGCTGGCCGGCGCCTGGATCCCGTCGCTGGTGTTCGGCATTCCCGGCGACTCGATCACCGCGATCGTCATCGGCGTTCTCTACATCAAGGGCCTGAATCCGGGGCCGACGGTGTTCATGGAGAAGGCGCCGGAGATGTACGCCATTTTCTTCATCTTCATCATCGCCAACCTGCTCATGCTGCCGCTCGGCGTCGCCGCGATCAAGGGCGCCAAGCAGCTGCTGCGGGCGCCGCGCGAGCTGCTGATGCCGGTGATCCTGCTTTTCTGCATCGTCGGCTCCTTCGCGATCAACAATTCCCTGTTCGGCGTCGTGCTCATGCTGGTGTTCGGGCTCCTCGCCTACGTCATGGAGGAGAACGGCTTCCCGGTCGCCCCGGCGATCCTCGGCATGGTGCTGGGAGCGATGCTGGAGGAGCACTTCATCAGCTCCATGATCAAGTCCGACGGGCGCCTGCTCGGCTTCTTCGAGCGGCCGATTGCCGGCGCGCTGGGCGGGCTCGCGCTCCTGGTCATCGCCTGGCCGCTCGTGCGCGCCTGGCTGGAACGAAAGGGAGGCAAACCATGAGTCAACCGCTTGCCGTGCTGCGCCAGCGCCTGTTCACCTCCGTGCTGTCGGACTGCCTGGACGCGGCCGGCCACCGCGACCAGGCGATGCAGGCGCGCATCCGGCCGCTCGACGAGGCGCTGGTCCTGTGCGGGCGCGCGCGCACCGCGCTCTACATGGACGTGTATGACGCACCGGCGGGGGAGAATCCCTACGAGCTGGAGATCCGGCTGATCGATGACCTGAGAACCGACGAGGTGGCGGTATTCGCCTGCGGCGCCTCCGGACGCATCGCTCCCTGGGGAGAACTGCTGTCCACGGCGGCCCGCGCGCGCGGCGCGGCGGGCGTGGTGATGGACGGCCTGACGCGCGATGTGCGCGCCATTCGCGACATGAAGTTTCCGGTGTTCGCCGGTGGCATCGGCCCGCTGGATGCCAAGGGCCGGGGCAAGGTCATGGCCGTCGATGTCGCGGTCGAAGTCGCGGGAGCGCGCGTGGCGCCGGGGGACCTTGTGTTTGGCGACGCGGACGGCGTCGTGGTGGTGCCGCGCGCGATCGAGGGCCAGGTGATCGCCGCCGCGCTCGCCAAGGTCGCGGGCGAGAACGCCACGCGCGAAGCGCTGGCGCGCGGCGAGAAGCTCGCCGAGGTCTTCAGGCGGCACGGCATCCTCTAGCGTTCCCCGCCTGGGAAGGCCCCGGCCAGGGTCCGCGGGCGCGCGCTGTTGCCGGGGTGCCCCCCCGGCAACGTCAGGCGCCTGGGCGTCCCCTTGACCCTCCAATGGTGGCAGACTTCAGGCTGCCACCATGAACAGTCCAACCGGCATTCAAATCCGCCTGCCCATCGAGGGCATGACCTGCTCTTCCTGCGTGGCGCGGGTGGAGAAGGCCTTGGCGAAAGTGCCCGGCGTCAGCCGCGCCGAGGTGAACCTGGCCACCGAGATGGCCGATGTCGCGCTGGCGCCGGGAGCCGATCCCGAGACCCTGGTCGCGGCGGTGCGCAAGGCCGGGTACGAGACGCACCTCGTCGCCCCCGAGGAGCGGGCGGCGGCCGAGCCCGCGGCGGACCGCTCCTGGGGGCCGGTCGCTCTTTCAACGTTCCTGACCGTGCCCCTGGTGGTGCCGATGGTGGTGGAGCCCTTCGGCCTGCACTGGGGGCTGCCGGGCTGGATGCAGCTCCTGCTCGCCACGCCGGTGCAGTTCGTGTTCGGCGCGCGCTTCTACCGCGCGGGCTGCAAGGCGCTCGTTGCGCGCACCGGCAACATGGACCTGCTGGTTGCCCTGGGCACCAGCGCCGCGTACGGGCTGTCCATCTACATGCTGGTGGTGCATTGGGAGCACGACATGCTCCACCTGTATTTCGAGGCCGGCGCCGCCGTCATCACGCTGGTGCTGCTGGGCAAGTGGCTGGAAGGCCGCGCCAAGCGCCAGACCACCGAGGCCATTCGCGCGCTGCAGGCGCTGCGGCCCGACCGGGCGCGCGTGCGCCGCGACGGCGCGGAGGTGGAGCTGCCGCTGGAGGCGCTCGCGGTCGGCGACGCCGTGGTGGTGCGCCCGGCCGAGCGCATCGCCGCCGACGGCGTCATCCTCGAGGGCGCGACGCACGTGGACGAATCCCTCATCACCGGCGAATCCCTGCCGGTGGCCAAGGCACCGGGGGAGCGCGTCACCGGCGGCTCGGTGAACGGCGAGGGGTTGATCGTCGTGCGCGTGACCGCGGTCGGGACGCAATCGGTGCTGGCGCGCATCATCGGGCTGGTCGAGTCGGCGCAGGCGAAGAAGGCGCCGATCCAGCGCCTGGTGGACCGCGTGAGCGCGGTGTTCGTGCCGGTGGTGATGGTGCTCGCGCTGCTCACGCTCCTGGGCTGGGGCCTGTTCACCGGCCAGTGGGAGCAGGCGGTGCTCAACGCCGTGGCGGTGCTGGTGATCGCCTGCCCTTGCGCGCTGGGCCTGGCCACGCCGGCGGCGGTGATGGCCGGCACCGGCGTCGCGGCCGGGCACGGGGTGCTGATCAAGGATGCCGAAGCACTGCAGATCGCGCACGGCGTGCGTGTCGTCGCCTTCGACAAGACCGGCACGCTGACCGTGGGCAAGCCCACACTCGTCACGCTGGAGGCGGCCGGCGGCGATCGCGCAGCTGCCTTGTCGCTCGCCGCAGCGGTCCAGTCGGGCAGCGAGCACCCGCTCGCCAAGGCGGTGCTCGCGGCCGCCGCCCGGGAAGCGGTCGCGGTGCCGGCAGCAGAAGGCCACAAGGCCTCGGCAGGTCGGGGCATCGAAGCGATGGTCGGCGGGCGCAGGTTCGCCCTCGGATCGGGCCGGTGGATGCGCGAACTGGGGGTGGACACGACCGCGCTGGAAGCGCAGCGGGCTCGCGCCGAGCGGCAGGGCCAGACCGTTTCCTGGCTGGCCGAGCTGTCCGGAGCGCCCCGGGTGCTGGCATTGCTGGGCATGGGCGATGAGCTGAAACCCGAAGCCACCGAGGCGATCGCGGAACTGGCGCGCCAGGGCATCGAAACCGTAATGCTCACCGGCGACAGCCGGGCGGTCGCGGAATCGATCGCTGCGCGCGTGGGCATCCGCCAGGTGCGCGCCGAAATCCTGCCCGGGGACAAGGCGAGCGTGATGCAGGAGCTGCGCGCGGCGCACGGCGTGGTGGCGATGGCGGGCGACGGCATCAACGATGCGCCCGCCTTGGCCGCCGCCGACATCGGCTTCGCCATGGGCTCGGGCACGGATGCGGCGATGCATGCCGCCGGCGTGACGCTGATGCGCGGCGACCCGCGCCTGGTGGCCGCGGCGGTCGCCATCTCGCGGCGCACCCACGCCAAGATCCGGCAGAACCTGTTCTGGGCGTTCTTCTACAACGTGGTCGGCATTCCGCTCGCGGCGCTGGGTCTCTTGAGCCCCGTGGTGGCGGGCGCCGCGATGGCTTTCAGCAGCCTGAGCGTGGTGAGCAATGCGCTGCTGCTCAGGCGCTGGAAACCCGGAAGCTGAGACAAGGAAGGAGCAAGGATGGGAAAAACCGACGCATTTCTGGAGCACGCCGAGGCCATCGAGCGCGGCCTGCTCGACATCGGCCGCGCCGCGAAAGCAAGCGGCGTCTCGGTCAAGATGGTCCGCCACTACGAGGCCATCGGCCTGCTGAAGAAGGTGGCGCGGACCTGCGCCAACTATCGCGTCTACACCCTGAACGACGTGCACACGCTGCGCTTCATCAAGCGCGCGCGCACCCTGGGCTTCGCCATCGACGACATCCGGGAGCTGCTCGCGCTGTGGCAGAACAAGTCGCGCTCCAGCGCCGCGGTGAAGAAGGTCGCTGGCGCGCACCTGGAAGAGCTGAAGCGCAAGATCGTCGAGATGAAATCCATGGTGGCGACCCTGGAGCACCTGACCCACCACTGCCATGGGGACCACCGGCCGGATTGCCCGATTCTGGACGACCTGGCGGGGGCGCGAAAGCCAGGCGCGTGACGGGTTAAGCCAGGGAACCACTCCAACCGGCCCATGTCATACATGCCGCCGATGACCATGGTGTTCCAGGTCAAGGATCCGGCGCTGCTAGAGCAGCTGAAAGCCGGCGACAAGGTGAAGTTCGAAGCGCAGAAGCTGGGCGGGGCATTCACCGTGACCCGGATCGAAGTGGCGAATTGAAGTGCGCCCTTGTCGCGACCCGGGCTATGCTGGCATCAAGGACCGGGAAATCAAGGCGCCATCGCCGCAGCAGGTGCAGCAGCACCAGGCCGGCCCCGGCATGGGCTGTGCGATGCCTGCGGAACTAAGCCGCTTTCCCGGATCCTGGTTTTCCCCGCGGATGGCCGGGCTGGTAGCGGAGCTGTTGCGTTGCGCGGCCTGGGCCGCGGCAAGGCTGATCCTGGTCAAGAGGCGCACCCGTCCGTGGCCTAAATAGCTGCAAGGAGGTGGAAATGGTTCGACTCTCAGTTGCGTGGATTCTGGGCTGCCTGCTCCTGCTGCCGGCTACGCAGGCATTGGCGCAGTCGCGTTCCGCGGCGCAGGATTCCGTTGTCGTGTACAAGAGCAAGAGCTGCGGTTGCTGCAACGATTGGGTTCTTCACCTGCGCTCGAACGGGTTCCGTGTCCAAGCGCATGACGTGAACGATGTGCCCGGTCAGCGGGCAAAGCTCGGCGTGCCGCAGAACCTGGGTTCCTGCCATACCGCCACCGTCGGCGGCTACGCGATCGAGGGCCACGTCCCGGCCGCTGATATCCGGAGGCTGTTGAGGGAGCGCCCGCGTGCCCGCGGGCTCGCGGTGCCGGGTATGCCCATGGGGTCGCCGGGGATGGAGGGCCCGCGCAAGGATCCCTATGAAACGCTGCTGTTCCAGTCGGACGGCGGCTACGTCGTGTTCGAGCGTCACTGATCTGGCCCGAGGGCTGGTCGCGGAGGCACTGTCAGCCGGCAGCTGAATTGGCAGGACATGGCGAGGAGGATTTCCGGATTGACGCAGAAGCTGCCGGTTCCCGGCAAGCGCGGCCTGCGGCCGATTCCCGATAGCATTACGCTCCGTTGCCTCGATCAACCGCACCCCAGCTTTCTTCCGATGCCGCGTTGGCGACGGTTTTGGCTCCTTTTCGCTGCGATCTCGGCGCGCTCCACGCGGTGGGCTGGCTTTGGGAGTGGATCCGCCGCGGACGCTAGCGCAAGAGGCCGTTTTCGCGCGCGGTGTCCTGCATGCGCCGGCACTGCGCGGGCGAGAGCTGCGTGCTGCCCGGCGCGGTTTCCTCCCGCATCAGGTTATCCGGCTCGTCTGAGTGCTCGCCACTGTCCATGAGCACGTGCGCGAGCTCGTGGGCAATCGCGATGCCGAGGTCGCGCGTGCCGCGCGTTACCCACACGGTGTCTGCCAGTTCCGGCCTTGTGCGGCTGTTGCTGCGGCCGATGGCCTCGGCGTCGAAGGCCGGGCGCTGGCCGGTGTCGCGGACGAACCAGATCGCCGGCCGCGCGAGCGGCACGGCGGCGGCGAGCCGCCGCGACAGGGGAGTCAGGAAATCGTGGTAACGAACCGGCGCGCGAATGCGGACCAGTTCGGCGCCCTCCAGCGCAATGTCGCACTGGGCAAGGACTGCGATGGCTTCGCGGACCGCGTCGAGGACGCGCTCCGCCTCCCAGCCCGCGTCCTCGAGCAGCGCGAGCGACAGGCGCAGCTTCAGGCTGGCTGCGGGTAACGCCGAAGGCGCGGCGATTTCCCGGCGCTCCAAGATGAAGGCCGGTTCCTGCGCCAGGGCGGGCAGGCAGGCGAGGGCAAGCAAAAGCGTGCGAAGCACAGGAACCGATACTATTCCCGCTGCGCTGGCCTAGGCCAACAGGGATAGGGACCCATGTCCCCCGTCATCGACCTCCACACCCGCATGCTCAACAATGGGTGGCTCAGGCTGCTCGAGCGGCACCGCCGGCCGCGCCAGACGCTGAGGCCGGTCACCGGCGGCCTGCGCGCCATCCACCTGGACGGGGGGCGCCCTTCATGACCGCGATCTTCGAGTTTCGCTAACCCATTATCCCGGCCGGCGCTACACTAGGTGTTTGCCTGGACCGGGCACGGCGATGACCATCTACTGGCAGGGTGGCGCGGCACGCAAGCTCGCCGAGTTCCCCATCGGCGAGGCGGAACGCGAGGCGCGCATCGAACTCGCCGCCGCCTACCGCATCTTCAACCATCTCGGCTGGACCGAGATGATCTTCAACCACATCACGTTGCGCGTGCCGGGGCCGCGCAGCGCCGACCCGGCGCTTTTCCTCATCAATCCTTTTGGCCTGC
>Ga0194131_10001251_pt1 | contig 43748 bp, 36 predicted proteins | sample TA2KigO120mmetaG_FD_148631 | JGI IMG/M metagenome (GOLD analysis project Ga0194131, IMG submission 148631) | Freshwater microbial communities from Lake Tanganyika, Tanzania - TA2015053 Kigoma Offshore 120m | ecosystem: Environmental > Aquatic > Freshwater > Lake | place: Tanzania: Lake...
GCGCAATGTTGTAGTTCTCGCTGACCCGGTACTGAAGGCCGCCCTGCAGGAGTTCGTCATCGGGGTACTCACCCGTGTCATCGAAGGTGTTGACATAGCGGTACTCGGTGTACCAGGTCACGGCAGGGGACTGCTCGATGCGGAAGCCAAGGGAACCTTGCGCAAGATCGTCGCCTTGGCTGTCGCGGTCCTCGAGCATCCAGGTCATCATGCCGTAGAGCCCCAGCGCGTCGCCAAGCGCCCAAGTCCCCTGGCCGTAGAGGTGATCGCCCCATTGGCTGTACTCCGGTCGCCAGGCATAGAAACTCGGCATCGGGCTCTGGAAGTTCTTGAGGCCGAAGGTGTCGCCGGGGGTGTTGGTGGTGCGCTGCAGATCATTGCCGCGATCATCGACGACCACGCCCGCATCGACGGTGACCCAGTCCACGCTCTGCCAGTTGCCCGGACCGCCGCGCATGGTCTGCAGGCGCTGGTCGATGCCGGCCTGGCCGACCGTGCCGCCTGACCAACCTTCCCACTCCTGGTCGTAGATGGGGTAGTTCGTGAGGTCGTTCGAATCCCAGCCGTACCACAACATGCCGTAAGGCTTGATGACATGGCGCAGGCGCTCAAGGTCGAGCAGCCGGCTGCGCACGGTGTCATAGGAAGCGGTGAAGGTGGTGCTGGCCCGGACACCGCCGGCCAACAGGCCGCGGACCGAGTCCGACTCGGAGGAATAGTCGTTGAAGTCGTTGAAGAAATAGCCGATGCCGTTGGCCGAGGCGAAGGGCGTGATGCGCGCATCACCAACATCGAGCGGCAGGGCGAGTTCCTGCCGGGTGGCCACGCGACCTCGGATGTCCGAGTCGTACCCGGCACCTTCATAGGCCTCGCGGATGTTCTGCGAGGCGGCGAAGAGTGGATTGACGCTGATCGCATCGGGATCCGCACCGATCTCATCGCTGTCGGTGTCCTGGATGTTCAGTGACATCACCGAGCCCGAGTACTCGCTGGACCAGGTCACGGCGCTGCCGAAGATCCGGTCACCGTAGCGGCGGTAGTTGAGCTCGGGATACTTCTCGGTGGTGTACGGGCGGCTGGCCAGCTGCCACATCGTGCTGACCCAGTCGTTCGCGCTGATCGATGCCCCGAAGTCGAAGATCGAGTTGTCGGTCGACGAGGTCGTCCACGCGGCAGTCTCGTAGGGACGCCTCTCTTGGTAGTCATCGGGACGGAAGATGCTGACCAGCGTCGGATCGCTCTGCACGCCCAGCTGCAGACGGGTGTCGGCATCGGGCGAGGACTGCAGCACCCAGTCGGCCGTGACCATGCCGCGCCACTCGATCGGGCTGACCACATCGCCGCTGTTGGCCGTCTGTTCGGGGTTGCCGAAGTCATAGACACCGAAGAAGTCCGCATTCCATTTGCCGCCGGCGTCACCCTTCATGCGAAGGCCGGCATTGATGCCGTACTCAGACTGCACGCCGGCCTCGAGCGTGGCATCGAGGCCGCGCTCCCGCTGGAGGCCCAGCAGCACGAAGGGATCCAGTTCCACGCCGAAGACCGTGCCTTCAGGATCGCCGTAGCCGAGCTGGACCCCCTTGATCGGCATGCGGTCGAGCGAGCCCTGCACCGTGGGCATCCAGAAGAACGGCACGCGGCCGATCCGGCCGGTCACGTCATCGGCGATGACGAACGAATCGCCTGCAGCGGTCTGTGTCACGGTGGCGCGCGAGACGCCCACGGAGAGATGCGGGACGAAGAACTCGCTGCTGGAGAGCGTCGATTCACCCACGCGCCATTGGCGACCGGCGACCTGTTGCATTTCGGCGGCGCGTGCCACGAGGAGCATGCCCTTGCGGTCCACGGTGCGCAAGACGGCGTCGGCGGCGTACGCCTTGTTGCGCACAAGGTCGTAGTACATATGCCGGCAGCGGATGGTGTACTGGTAGTCCGTCGCGACGACATCGCCCTCGAGGTAGATGCCGACGATGTCCAGCGCGCTGAGCGTGGTGGCCGGCGAGGCATCCTTGCCCTTGGCCTTCAGCGCAGCAAGCGTCCCGGGCTCGAGGAACACCACGCTGCTCTCGGCCGACAGCTGCAGGTCGCGCGGACCGTCGTCGGTCCGCATGCCGGTGGCATCGATCTGCACGCCGCCGGTGATCGTGACGGAGTCAGTGGCGGAATCGAGCAGGATCGATCCACCGAACCAACTCACCGTGGCCGAGCCGGCGATGATGGGCACCGTGCCGGTATCAGCCGTGCGGATCGTGACCGGTGGCAGGGCGGTCGCATCGGTGCTGGCCCTGATCGGCGCACCGACCGAGATGGGAGTCTCGGGCGGTGTGGGCGTGACATCGATGTCGGGAAGCTGTTCGAGCACGGGTGCACCCGTGGCGATCCCTCGAAGGTGACGCTGCAATCGCGCAACACCCTTGCCAAGTTCCGGCCTTCCCGCCGGAGCGCCGCGATCGGTGAGCACGGTCGTGAGTTGGACGGCGCCCCGTGTGCTGCCGGTGACGAGCAGTTCCTTGCCGCCAGCGCCGATGCCGGCGTACCGAGTGGGCTCGCTCGCGACGGGGAAGTAGACGGCGTACTGCGTGATGAGTCCGCCTGCTGACGGGATTCGGTTGATCCACACGCTCGCGGACGGGGCACTGAAGGCATAGTCACCGAGGTTGACCAGGACATCGCCCTCGAGCCAGAGCCGCTTGGTGTCGAGCGTGGTCCACTCCCAGCGGCGCTCTGCAGTGATCGTGAGCCCACCATCGACCGGCTCGACGGGGAGCACGAAGCCCGCGAGCGACTCGCCGTTCACGACCAGATCGACCTGCTGCGCAGCCGCCAGTGGACCGAAGGCCATCGGGAGCAGCAGGACCAGGGCAGAGCGCATGGAGCGATGGTAGTTCACGGCTGGTAGTCGAGTGGTCGCGCCAGGTGGAGGCCGGTCCGTACGCCCGCGTCCACCAAGGCCAGCGCCAAGGCAGCACCGGCAAAGCTTGCGGCGGCCTCGGGCCGACCCATGCACAGGAACCATGCAGAAGGCATCAGGGCCTGCGTCAGCGTGGCCAGTCGCGCGAACCGGTCGGCCTGGCGCGGCGCACCGCTGGTCATGCGCCGCATGGCCAAGGACACCACCACGAATGCGACCAGGAGGATGCACGCGACGATGATGCCGTCCCTCGGACGCTCGAAACCGACCATGGGGTCCAGGGCCTGGGGCGCGACCCACCAGACGAGCAGGGCGGACCATGCAGCCCACAGCGCCGTGGCGAAGAGCATCCCGCGGACCGTGGCGGCGGGTCGCTTCTGCCGCAGGCGATGCACGATGCCCGCCACGATGGCCGTGAAGGTCATCGAGAACCAGAAGGGCAGGAGGACGACCGGGTGCTGGTCCGGGACGAGCATGTGCAGTGCACCGATCACCCCCAGGCTCACGAACCCGAAGGCCGGGATGAACTTGGCCAGCACGTTGTAGACGACGATCCCGGCGGCCGAGAGCCCCGCGACCAGCATGCCACCACGACCGAACTGCGACGCGGCTGCCAGCGCCGCGAGCAGGCTGACCACGGCCAGTGCGGCCAGCCACTGCACGGAGACCAGCCATCGCCCGTGCCGCTCCGTGGCGAACGCACGGTCATGCTTGCGATCCAGGACATCGTTCATGGCGACGCCGAAGATGAAGAGGCCCAGCGAGACCACGCTCATGGACAGCAGCAGCACGGTGAGATCACCCTCGAGCCGGCCGGCGCGATGGGCGATGGCCACCGCGAACCAGCCCTCGGCCATGGCACCGTAGGCCAATCCGGTGCGCGCGGCCTGGACCCCTGCGGCAAGCCGGCGCAGCGCTCCGTGCATGGGACGAGGCTACCATCTTCGCCCCATGCAACCTGCCGTTCCCTCCGCAGCCATCAACGCCCGGTCACTGCGCATCGTGATCGTGACGAGTACCTACCACTCGAACCTCACGAGCGCTCTCGAGCGTGGAGCGGTCAAGGCGTTCGAGCATGCGGGTGGGGACCCGTCGAAGCTCAGGATCCTCAAAGCACCGGGCGCGTTCGAGCTCGTGGCGATCAGCCGCGCCGCCGCGGTACGCGATGATGTCGACGCCGTGGTCGCGCTCGGCTGCGTCCTGACCGGCGAGACGAGCCATGACCGGCACATCTGCGATGCCGTGGCGCATGGACTGGTGCGGATCTCGGTTGAGTTCGGCAAGCCCGCGGCCTTCGGCCTCTTGACCTGCCAGACCCTGAGCCAGGCGCAGGCTCGTGCCGGAGGAGCCAAGGGCAACAAGGGCGAGGAAGCCATGCGCGCCGCGATCGGTGCCGCCCAGACCATCAAGGAGCTTCAGGGCTTCTTATGGGAAAAGAGGGAGCTTCAGTGAGCGCACCCGCTGACCTGGTCGTGCGGCGCTGTGCGCTGCAGGCCATGTACCAGTTCGATGCGGTGCCAGGCGTATCGCCCGAGGCGGTGCGTCGATCGCTCGACGAGAGCGATGGCAACGAGACGCACCATGACGCTGGCTTTGCGCTGGCCTGCCTGGCGTGGGAGCACCGCGCTGATGCCGATGCCGACATCGTCGCGTTGGCGCCCGACTGGCCATCGCACCGACAACCCATGATCGACCGCAACCTGCTCCGACTGGGCTGGTACGAGCTCCTGATCGGCAAGGTTGCGCCGGGGCTGGCCATTGGTGATGCCGTCGAATTGGCCAAGGAGTTCGGCACCGAACGCAGCGGCGGCTTCGTCAATGGGGTGCTCGACCAGGTGGCACGCCGCGTGGCGGGCGGGGGCGCCGCGTGATCTTCCGTACGGCCGTCGAGGCCATCAAGCGAGGGCTCGCCAAGACGGCAGCCACGCTCGGGTCCGGCCTGAAGACGCTGCTGCATGGGAAGTCGCTCAGTGAGGATGTGCTCGCCGAGCTCGAGTCGCGGCTCATTGCCGCCGATGTCGGCGTGCGTGCCGCGCGCGAGATCGTGGAAGCGCTGCGGGTGGAGTACCGCGCCGGCCGCGTCGAGCGCGGCGAGGATGCGCTCGAGTTCCTGAAGAAGACGCTGAAGGCGCGCTGGAAGGAAGCGCCGACCGGGCTTGGATATGCATCCGGGAAGCCCACGGTCATTCTGGTCGTCGGTGTGAATGGCGCCGGCAAGACGACGAGCGTGGCGAAGATCGCCAAGACGATCCGCGACAGCGGTCGCACGGTGCTGCTTGGTGCGGCAGACACCTTCCGCGCCGGTGCAGTCGAGCAGCTCAAGACATGGGGGCAGCGCCTGGGCATGGAGGTCGTGGCTGGCGGGGCCAATGCGGATCCTGCAGCCGTGACCTTCGATGCCGCCGAGGCGGCCCTGAGCCGCGGCGTCGATGTCCTGCTCATCGACACGGCTGGCCGCCTGCATACGCAGGACCACCTGATGCGCCAGCTCACCAAGGTCCGTGATGTGGTGCGGCGCAAGATTCCAGATGCACCGCACGAGGTGCTGCTGGTGCTCGATGCCACGAGCGGCCAGAACGCCATCCAGCAGGCGCAGGTCTTCAAGCAGGCCGTCGATGTGACCGGGATCTTCCTGGCCAAGCTCGATGGCACCGCTCGCGGTGGTGTCGTGGTGGCGATCCGCGATGCGATCGATGTGCCGGTCAAGCTCGTGGGGACGGGCGAGACGCCCGAGGATGTCCAGCCATTCGATCCGGACCAGTTCGTCGAGGCGATGTTCTCGGCCTGATCGACATGGATTCATGCGGATTGGCGCGTGGCCGGCCGGCCCGCCGCGGCTACGATCCATCCATGCGCCGGTCGTTCACGCTCATCGAAGTGCTCGTGGTCATCGGGATCATCGTGATCCTGATCGGCATCCTGCTGCCCGCGCTGTCGTCGATCCGCGCCGAGAGCGAGAGCGCAACATGCCGCAGCAACCTCAAGCAGGCCTTCACCGGCCTGCAGTCGGCGATGAACGTTCGCAAGGGCATGCTGCCGATGTGTGAATTCATTCCGGTCGTGCTGCCCGAGGGGCCTGAGGGCGGGCTGCCCAAGGCGCTGAAGGGGTATGTCGAGATCGACAGCCCGATCTGGCTCTGCCCCAGTGACTCCAACGAGGACTCGCTTGCCACCGGCACGAGCTACACCTATGTGCCCGGGCTGATTCGCTACCTCCCGCAGTTCCAGCTCGATGTCTTCCAGGCGCTCGCTGCGTTGCCTCCGAATACCCCGCAGGATCAGCGCGACCGCGTGCGCAACGACCTCGAGGCGCGGCTGGTGACGCGGTTCCTCGAGAAGCCCTTCTTGAGTGCCGACGGCGGCGCCGTGAAGATCCCGCTCCTGATCGACAGCGAGGATCGGCACCTCAAGGGTGCGCGCAGCCCACGCAACGGGGTCTTCCTGGACGGCAGTGTGGATGAAGCCACGATGGACGACGGGATTCCCGATGATGATGATGGAGGCTGATGGATGATTGCACTTCCCGCAGGATTCGATGACCGTCGCGCATGGCGCTCGCTGGCGATCGCCACGCTCGTGGCCTTGCTGCTCGCCCTGCCGCTGTACTGGTGGTTCGCGGTTCGTTGGAAGCCGCCGCCGAGCATCTTCGATGCACCGGTCGACGATGTGCTGGGCTATCTGGCCCTGGATGACTTCAACAAGCTGCCGCTCGATGAGCGCCTCAAGTTCATGATGGACTTCGCCGGCAGGTTCCGTGGGATGGACTCCGGCGACAGCGCGGTCATGGCCGGTTTCATGGCGGGGGTGACCGGACCGTCGCGTGAGCAGATGACGAAGAACGTGCGCACGCTCGCGAAGGATGTCCTTGCCGATGGCAGCAAGCGCTACCTGGCACTGCCGGCCGCGGAGCGTGCGAAGTTCCTCGATCAGTGGCTGGTCGAGTGGGAGCGCCGCATGCGCCTGGTCACGCGCGGCGACGAGGGCAAGGAGAGCGACGCCGATCGCCTCAAGAAGATCAAGTCCGATGTCAAGCGCAGCGAGGAGCGTCGCACCAAGCGCATGGCCGACGGCCGCGATGGCTTGCCTGATCTCGAGGGCGAGGGTGCCGTTGCGTTCATGGATTTTTGGCAGTCCGAGATCGAGACGACGGCCAGCCCGGCGGAGCAGGGCCAGATCGGCCGCTTCCTCGAGGACATGCGCAAGCACCTGTCGGGCGTCTTCTGAGTCCAGCGATGGGCCATTTGGGCGAGAGCCTGCCGGTCCGTCGACTGGCGGACACGATCGAATCGCGCCTCCGGGCGCAGCCCACGCTCGTCCTGAGTGCCGAGACCGGCAGCGGAAAGACCACGCAGGTCCCGCAGATCCTGCTGGAGCGATCACTCATCGAGGGCGAGATCGTGGTGCTGCAGCCGCGCCGGCTGGCGGCGCGCAGCGTGGCGCGGCGCGTGGCGCGTGAGATGGGTGTGGAACTCGGCGGGCTGGTGGGATTCCAAACGCGCTTCGAGCGTGCGAGCAGCCCATCAACGCGCATCCGGTTCGTGACCGATGGGCTGTTCGTGAGGCAACTGCAGTCGGACCCCTCGCTGCGCGGCGTGGGTTGCGTGGTGCTGGATGAGTTCCATGAACGCGGCTTGCATTCCGACATGGCGGCGGGATTCGTTCGTCGGCTGCAGGCCGGCGCGCGACCGGACCTGAAGCTGGTGGTGATGAGCGCGACCCTCGATCGCGACCGGCTCGGCGAGGCATTTGGCGTCGAACCGCTCACGAGCGAAGGTCGCCTGTTCCCGGTCACGGTCCGCCAACTCGGTGATGGGCGCCAAGGTGAGTCGATCACGGAGCGCGCGGTGGCGGCACTGGCCCTTGCACTCGATGAGCGCCTCGAAGGGGATGTGCTGGTGTTCATGCCCGGCAAGGCCGAGATCGATCGCACGATCGAGGCCGTGATGCAGTTCGCACGACGGCGCGGCGAACCGATCGTGACATTCCCCCTGCACGGCCAGCTCACGCCCGAGGAGCAGGACCGCGCCCTGGCACCGGTGCCGCACGGGCAGCGCAAGGTGGTGGTGGCGACCAATGTCGCGGAGACCAGCCTCACCATCGAGGGCATCGGCGTGGTGATCGACAGCGGTCTGGTGCGCATGCATCGCTTCGATCCGCGCCGCAACTTCAATGCCCTGCGTCTCGAGGAGACCAGTCGAGCCAGCGCCGAGCAGCGCGCGGGCCGAGCCGGGCGCACGATGCCAGGAACATGCCTGCGCCTGTGGAGCGAGCGGTCCCAGGCGCGCCGTGCGGCCTTCGACGCTCCTGAAGTGCGCCGCGTGGAGTTGGCCGGTCCACTGCTGCACTTGGCGTCGATGGGAGAGCGCGACATCGAACGCTTCCCGTGGCTTGATCCACCCGATGCGGCGATGGTGACGCGGTCGATGGATGTCCTGCACACCATCGGTGCACTTGACGCATCGGGTGCGATCACCCGCCTGGGCCAGGCGATCCTCCGCGTCCCGGCGCATCCCAGGATCGGCCGTGCCATGGTCGAGGCTGCGCACCGGGGATGCGCCCGTCGGGTGGCGACATGGTGCTCGATGATCGAAGGGCGCGATGTGCTCGTACGCGACGGGGTCGATCCAGTGCGCGTGCTCCAGGCCCATGATCGCCCCGGGGATGTCATCCTCCGGGAGCGCCTGCTCGAGGATTCCCATGGCGACGGGCGTGGGCTCCTCGATCCGGATGCTGCCCGGGAGTCACGGCGGGTGGCGCAGCAATTGCATGATGCCGTCGCCACGGGTGATCAGTCGTCGATCGATGACGCGGCGTGCGCCCGCGCCATGCTGGCCGGGTTCCCCGACATGGTGGCTTGGCGCCCCGATGCCCAGAAGCCGACCGCCTACCTGGCAGGGCGGCGCAAGGTGGCGATCGATCGCCAGAGCGCGCTGCGCGGTGCCGGCCCGTTCCTCGCACTCGATGTCCGCGAGGGTGGCGGAACCGAGGTGCAGGAGTCCACGCTTTCGATGACGATCGGCCTTGATGAAGCTTGGGTGCGCGAAGCGTTTCCTGGCCGCTTCGTGCGTACGGTAAGCGAGCGGTGGGAGCCCGGAAGCCTTGCGGTCGAAGAGGTCGAGGAGGAACGCTTCGATGATGCTGTGCTGTCGCGCACGGTCCGGCCGCCGCGCGACCTTGGCCGGGCCAGCGAGCTGATCGCGTCCATGGTCCTGTCAGGTGAGCTGGTGCCCGAGCGTTATGACGATGATGCCCGCCAGTGGATCGAGCGCGTGCGCTGCGTTCGGGAGTGGTTTCCCGATCGTGCGCTCCCGGCCTACGACGGGAACGACCTGAAGCTCGCCTGGTCGGACTGGGCGCATGGCGCGACCCGGTGGAACCAGGTGCGTGATCGACCGGTGCTTGAGCGGCTCAAGGACCTGCTCACGCACGAGGACTGCCGATTCGTCGAGCGCATGGCGCCGGGTGCGATCAAGCTCTCGCGTGGATTCTCCATGAAGCTCTCCTACGAGGCCGGCAAGCCGCCCCGTGGTCGTGCGAAGATCCAGGACTTCTACGACACGGCGGCGCATCCGAACGTGGCGGCGGGCCGCGTGCCGGTGTTGCTCGAGATCCTCGGTCCCAACTTCCGCCCGCTGCAGGTCACCTCGGACCTGCCGGGCTTCTGGACGCGGCTCTACCCGGACATCGTCCCGGCGCTCAAGCGGCGCTATCCACGCCACGAGTGGCGCTGAAGGTCACTCGAAGTCGTCAGCCGAACCCATGTACTCGTCGCCCGTTCGCCACGATCGACGGCTCGTGGTCCGTTCGCGCGTCGCCTGCGCCGGCCGAGGTTCGACGGAATCGAAGCGAGGGAGCTTGGTGGCCCAGGGCCGTGTGCCCAGATAGACCTGGTGCACCAGATCGACGGCTTCGCTCACGCTGTCGGTCAGGTGGAACAATTCGAAGTCCTCGGGGCTGATCGCCTTGTTGCGCTCGAGCATCGTGCCGCGGATCCAATCGAAGAGCCCGCCCCAGAAGGTCTTGTCGACGAAGACCACGGGGAAGGGCGCGATCTTCATCGTCTGGATCAGGGTGAGGCTCTCGAACGCCTCGTCCATCGTGCCCATGCCGCCGGGGAAGATGATGAAGCCACGAGAGTGCTTCACGAACATGACCTTGCGGATGAAGAAGTAGCGGAACGAAAGCTCGATCGACTGATAGGGGTTCGGCTCCTGCTCGCGCGGAAGCGTGATGTTCAGGCCCACACTCACGCCGCCGGCCTCAAGAGCACCCTTGTTGCCCGCTTCCATGATGCCGGGTCCTCCTCCGGTGATCACGGGAAAGCCTCTCCCGACGAGCAAGCGGCCGCACTCCTCGGCAGCCGCGTACTCGGGTGCTTCCTTCGCGGTTCGCGCACTGCCGAAGATGCTCACCCCGGGGCCGATGCGCGCGAGGGCATCGGTGGCGTCGACGAATTCGCTCATCATGCGCAGGGCGCGCCAGGACTCCTGGGCGTAATTCACATGGACTTGATGCTGTGGCTCGATCATGGTGGTCCATGCTAGGCCGCGGGCATTCTCGGAACGAAACTCGCAAAGCCTTGTCGCGTAAAGCGTTATGTTCCGGCTTTTGCGTCGAAGGCAGGCGATCGGTAGACTCGCCCGGATGCCGAGGAAGAGCGCTTCAACGGGCCGCAGTTCGCGCACCACCATCAAGCAGGGCTCAAGCAAGGCTGCGACGAAGCCGAGTGCGAAATCCGGCACCAAGCCTGTTCCGAAGCCACAGTCCACTGCCGCGATACCCCCGGCCAGCGGCCCCGCGACGGCACAGGTCGTTGCCACGAAGCCCGCGCCGAAGGCTCCACCGGTCGTGGCGGCGCCTGCGGCGCATCGCAATGTGCTCGACGAGGCTCCGGTCACGCATGTACCCATCATCGGCGTGCCGGCGATGCGGGGGGCGGCGCCGAAGCGTGCCGAGGAGCCGCTCGAACCGAAGCTCGCTGAGCACCGGACGAGCGAATTGTCCAGAAGCGAGCAGACCAAGGCGCGACGCGGCGATTTCAGCGACTACTCGGTGGCCCTGAAGTGGCTGAACGAGCGCGTGGATCTTGAGCGCCTGCACACCGTGCAGTACAGCGATGAGCCCTTCAAGCTCGACCGCATGCACAAGCTGCTGGAGGTGCTCGGCAACCCGCACGAGCAGGTGAAGTGCGTGCATGTGGCCGGCACCAACGGCAAGGGCAGCACCGTGGCGATGGTGAGTGCGATGCTGCAGGCCTGTGGCTATGCGGTGGGGCAGTTCGTCAGTCCGCATCTGGTCGATGTGCGCGAGCGCGTGACGATCAATGGCGCCATGCCCAGCGAGGCTGACTTCCTCGATCTCATGCGGCGCGTGGCCAAGGCCGCCGGCAAGCTCCCGTTCGAACCGACCTTCTTTGAGCTCATGACGGCGCTGTCGTTCGTGCATTTCGCCGAGCAGGCTGTCGACATCGCGGTCATCGAGGTCGGCCTGGGTGGCCGGCTGGACTGCACCAATGTCGTCACGCCGCTGGTCTCGGTCGTGACATCGATCGACCTTGATCACACGCGGGTCCTCGGCAAGGATGTGAAGAGCATTGCGCGTGAGAAGGCCGGCATCTTCAAGTCGGGCGTTCCTGCGCTGGCGTTCGAGGCCCAGCCCGAGGTCGAGGCCGTCTTCCGCGAGGTGGCGGCTCGTGTCGGTGCACCGCTGATGATCGTCAACAAGGACATCGAGTTCAGCAGCCGCTTCTGCACGACGCCGGACCTGGGAGCGCACACGCGCGTGTGCTTCTACACCCGCACCACGCGCCTCGAGCACCTGCCGGTGCCTCTGCCGGGCGAGCATCAGGCGGCCAATTGCGGCTTGGCGCTGGCGGTGATCGATGTGCTCAAGTCGGCCGGCTTCTCGTGCCCCGATGACAAGGTCAGCCTCGGGCTCATGGCGACAAGGATCCGCGGCCGCATGGAACTCATTGCAGATCGCCCACGCATCCTCGTGGACGGCGCCCACAATCCGGCAAGCGTTGGCACGCTCATGCGCTGCGTCGGAGCCCATGTCCCGTACGACAGCATGGTGTGCATCTTCGGGTGCTGCCGAGACAAGGACATGGCTGGGCTGCTTGACAAGGTCCACCTCGGCGCCGACAAGGTCATCTTCACGCGCGCAGCCGGGACACCGCGGGCTGCCGACCCCAACGAATTGCAGCGCATGTTCGCCGAGCGCAGCGGCAAGATGAGCCAGGTCACCCGTTCGCTGTCGGAGGCTCTGGATGTGGCCACGCGAGCGGTCGGTCGCGAAGACCTGATTTGCGTCACCGGAAGCTTCTACCTCGTCGGTGAGGCGATGCGCCTGGTGGGTCAGCGCCGACCTGCTTGAGCCAGCAGGGCAGACTCCACGGGTAGGCTCCGCCTATCCATGGATGAGCAACGCAACGAGACTCCCCATCGCTACGGCGCGACGCTGGCCAACGAACTTGAGGAGCGTTGGCAGCGCACATGGGACGACGCAGCCGCGTACCGCACGCTGAATCCCGGCGACGCAGGCTTCGATGCCGGTCGACCGAAGTTCTATTGCCTCGACATGTTCCCGTACCCCTCGGGCGCGGGGCTCCATGTCGGCCATCCCCTTGGCTACATCGCCACGGACATCATCTGCCGGGCGAGGCGCATGCAGGGATTCAATGTGCTGCACCCCATGGGCTGGGATGCCTTCGGCCTGCCGGCGGAGCAGTATGCGGTGCAGACCGGCGTGCATCCTGCCGTGACCACGCGCAAGGCCATCGACACCTATCGCCGCCAACTGAAGCGTTTCGGGTTCTGCTACGACTGGTCACGCGAGTTCGCCACGATCGATCCGCAGTATTACCGCTGGACGCAGTGGATCTGGCTGCAGTGCTACGGCGCGTGGTACGACAGCGATGCTTGTCGTGCGCGTCCGATTGCCGAGCTTGAGGCCGAACTCGAGTCCGGGCGTCGCCGGGCGGAGGGCCAGTCCTGGTCATCGCTCGATGCTGCAGGGCGACAGGCGTATCTCGACCGGCATCGCCTGGCGTCTCTCGGCGAACAGACCGTGAACTGGTGTCCGAAGCTCGGCACGGTGCTCGCCAACGAGGAAGTGATCGATGGCACGAGTGAACGCGGCGGCTACCCCGTGCTGCGCATGCCGCTGCGCCAGTGGATGTTCCGCATCACGGCGTACGCAGAGCGACTGCTCGGCGATCTGGACCTGGTTGACTGGCCGGACAGCACACGCACGATGCAGGCCGAGTGGATCGGTCGCAGCGAGGGTGCCGAGATCGACTTCGAGGTTCCGGGCTTTGGCATGCTGCGCGTGTTCACCACGCGACCCGACACGCTCTTCGGTGCGACCTACATGGTGGTCGCGCCCGAGCACCCGCTGGTGGAGGCAGCCATCAAGGCCGGGGGTTTGGCTGCGGTGCGCGACTACGCGACCGCTTCCGCCAAACGCAGCGATGTCGACCGACAGGCCGATTCGAAGCAGAAGACCGGCGTGGACACCGGCCTCCGCGCCGTGAACCCTGCGACGGGCCAGTCGATCCCCGTCTGGACCGCCGACTACGTGCTCATGGGCTATGGCACGGGCGCGATCATGGCGGTGCCGGCGCACGATGAGCGTGACTTCGATTTCGCGCGCACCTTCGGCCTTCCCGTGCGACAGGTCGTCGACATCGCTGGCGTGGCGTTCGATGGGACCGGTGCCACCAGCGGCCACGGCGTGGCTTGCAACAGCAGCGGTCCGTCCTGCTCGATCGACGGTCTCGACACCACACGAGCCAAGGCTGCGGTGATCGATTGGCTCATGAAGACCGGTCGCGGTGCGCGGCGGGTGAACTACAAGCTTCGCGACTGGCTCTTCAGCCGGCAGCGCTACTGGGGTGAGCCGTTCCCGATCGTGTATGACGCGGCGGGTCGCCACTATCCGGTTTCGGAGCGCGCGCTGCCCGTCCTGCTGCCGGAGCTGGCGGACTACAAGCCCATCGAGAGCGATGTGCCGGTGCCGCCGCTCGGCAAGGCAACGGCCTGGGTCAACACCACCGCCGGCGAGGCGGGCGTTGACCCGGCGATCCTGCCGCCTGGCACGCCGGTCCGCCGCGAGACGAACACCATGCCCGGTTGGGCCGGTTCATGCTGGTACTACCTGCGCTACTGCGACCCGGCGAATGGGTCGCGCATGCTGTCCAACGAGGCCGAGCGCTACTGGCTGCAGAGCCAGCGCAGCGATGGCAGCCTGCACGCCGGTGGCGTCGATCTGTATGTGGGTGGTGCCGAACATGCCGTGCTGCACCTGCTCTATGCACGGTTCTGGCACAAGGTCCTCTTCGATCTTGGGCATGTCGGTACGCCGGAGCCCTTCGGCAGGCTCTTCCACCAAGGCATGCTCACGGCGTACGCCTACCAACGGGGCGATGGCAGCCTGGTCGCCGTCGACCAGGTCGAGGAAAGCGGTGGTGCGCATCACGAGCGGGGTGGTGGCCCGGTCACGCAGGTCATCGCCAAGATGTCGAAGAGCCTGCGCAATGTGATCAATCCCGACGAGGTGATCGCCGAGTACGGCGCCGACACCTTCCGGCTCTACGAGATGTCGATGGGGCCGCTTGAGGCCAGCAAGCCCTGGAACACGCGGGACATCGCGGGCGTGCACCGGTTCCTGCAGCGTGCGTGGCGGCTGGCGGTCGATGAGCGCACCGGAGGGCTGCTGCTGGCGCGGCAGGCGGATCCTGCGGTCGAGCGCCTGCTGCATCGGACGGTGCACAAGGTGACCGGTGACATCGACCGGCTTGCGTTCAACACCGCGATCGCATCGATGATCGAGTTCGTGAATGCAGCGACGCGTCCCCAGGAGATGAAGGATCCGGCCGATGGTGGGCTGACCCACGCGCAACTTGAGCGATTCGTCAGGCTGTTGGCACCGTTCGCGCCACACGCCGCTGAGGAACTCTGGGCCAAGCTCGGGGGATCGGGCCTGGTCGTGCATGCACCCTGGCCGATCGCCGATCCAGCCATGCTCGTGGACGACGAGGTCGAGATCGCGGTCCAGGTCATGGGCAAGATCCGTGCCCGGATCATGGTGCCGACGAAGGCCGATGCGGCACAGGTCGAATCGATCGCGCTCGGCCATCCCGATGTGCTGCCTCATCTGGCGGGCAAGTCGCCGCGCAAGGTGATCGTGGTCCCGGGCCGCATGGTCAATCTCGTGCTCTGACCCGCGCGCGGACCGAGCGCATGCCAAGCCCACCGAACGAAAGGCCGGGCGGTGCCATGCGGCACCGCCCGGCGATCGGTGGCGGTCAGTCGGGCCTCAGCGGCCTTCGATGCGGTAGAAGCCGCGGGGGTTGATCATGAAGTAGCAGTCGTAAGGATCGAGCGGTGGCAGGCTCATGTAGGGCCGGCCCTGCTCGTCTTGCTTCATGCTCACGCCGAACATGGTCCACATCGGGGCATTAGGCGCCGAGGTGGGCTTGCGACGAATCCCTTCCTCGCGGATCTCGCTCACGATGTGATCGACCCACTTGAGCTTGACGGCGTTGTCGGCGAATTCGTCCCAGTCGCCGGTCTTGCGGGCCTTGTACATGCGGTCCTTGAACTCGGCCATCGAGATGCCCATCTTGCGGGCAATCGGCTCGGCGAGGCGGCGCTCCCACTCCTGCGCCATCTTCACTTCCTGCTCGATGTCAGTCATGTTGCCGTTGATGCCGGTCGACATCTGGTGGTGCAGGATGATCGCATTGGGGTACGCATAGCTGTGTGGGGCGAGCGTGGCGATGGTCGCAGCCATGCTGGCAGCGAAACTCTTCACGACCACATGCACCGGGGCATCGCTGGTCTCGATCGCCTTCACGATGCGGTAGCCCTGCATCACGCTGCCACCGGGCGAGTTGTCGATGACGATGAAGATCGGCTTGGTGCGGTCCTCGTTGTTGAACCAGTCGATCCGGTCGCAGACAAAGTCGGCAGTACCACTGACGATCGGGCCGTTGAGGGAGATGCGGCGGTCGCTGATGGTGATCACGCCGTCCTTGTAGGGCTCGCGCGGGTACATCTCAAGCGGGTCGACCGCATCGCGGAGCTTGTCCCGCGCATCGCGCTGGGCCAATTGGCCCAGCAGGGTGCGCGACTCGATCTCCACGCGCATCTGCTCATCAGTGAGACGGGCCTGCTCGGAGCGGCGTTTTTCCGCCGTCAGGGCGTTTTCCGCGGCGAGCGCTTCCTGCTCGCGGCGCAAGCTCGCCAGCTTCACGCGGTGACGCATGTCGAGCAGGTCTTGCTCGGCCTTCATTCGGGCCATCTCGGCGCTGCCTGCGGCAAGTTCCGCGTCAAGCGTGGCGGCACGGAGCTGGGCCTCGCGCTGCATGGCAGCGAGTCGGGTGGCTTCAGGCTCATTGGCCTTGGCCTGCTGGGACGCATACAGCCCCATCGCCGCATCGAGCCGCGCCTTCTCGGCACGCACGCGCGCCAGTTCGGCAGCGAGTTGTTCCTCGCGAAGCTGGGCTTCGGTGCGCAATCTCTTGATCTCGGCTTCGGCCTCATCGGCCTTCGGAGCGTCCGCCTTCGGGGCATCAGGGGCCGCAGGGGCGGGCTGCGCGGCGGGTGCTTCAGCCGGCTTGGCATCGGCGGTGTGCTGGGACCCCAGGGCGGCGCAAGCCACCACGGGCAGGGCAAGGACGGCGGTCATCAAGCGACGAAGTGGATCCACGGTGTTCTCCTGGTTCTGGGTGAAGGTGGGCTTGGGGACTGTACGCCCGAGCATGGAGGAACGCCTGCAGCGGTGATGGAGTTCGGACCGGGTCCGATGGAGGCCCGTGGCGATCGGGGCCCGGTTATGCCCGCGGGGAGACCAACGCTCCTCCGGCCAGTACGGCGGCCACCAAACAGGCGATCCCGATCAAGGCCTGCACCAGTGTCGGAATCAGGAACCCGATGCCCGGGCCCTGGACTCGGATGGTCTGAGCCATGCGCCAGGGCAGCCAGGCCACGCACATGAGACCGATCCAGACCAGTCCGGCCATCCGCAAGGCATCCAGCGTGAGGATGGTGCCGGCAACAAACATCACCAGCAGGGGAAGGATCCACCAGACCAGCATCCGGCGAGCTTCCCGGACCGTCGCCGATGCGGCCTGTCCGGCACCGCATCGTGCCAGCCGCCTGAGCACGACATGGAACGCGATCAGGCTGCCCAGGACGGTGGCCCCGAGCGCAGCGGTGCGGATGGCGGTCCATGTTGCAGCTGAATAGGGACCGATGCAGAGCGCACGATCCGAGAGGATCCACACCGCGTGCGCATCCTTGGTGCCGTGCGGATTGAAGGTGGACAGGGTGAGTGCCGGCGTGCCGTCGAATGGCGGCGAGATGGCATCGTGCCAACTGATCAACCCACCGAACCACGAAAAGCCCATGATCAGCGCGGCCGCCCCGATCGAGGCAAGGAGCCAAGGCGGCGAACCGCGGAGATCGAGAGCGGCTTCGGGGCGTGCAGGTTCCGTCATGAGTGGGCCCATGGCGTCGCGGTGTAGCGTAGCACCATGGACCACGAGCAGCCCGGTGACCACGCGCCAGTTCCTTCAGGCTCATGGCCTGAACTCGAGCCGATGCCGCTGCAGTTCGTGGCGTTCTGGCCGCATGCTGACCCGCCGACCGCCGCGGAAGTGCTGGCTGCACTCACGGCATGGATGGACGCAGCAGAGCCCGTCGGTTCCGAAATGGACGTGCCCGAGGGAGAGGTCACGTGGGCGCTCGAGTGCGCGATTGACGGCGTGGAGAGCCCTGTGGCGCTCTGGTGCGAGAAGGCGCTTGAGATCGACGATGCGTGGCGCGCCATGCTCGGCGCAGCAGCATCATGCTCATGGGTCATCCGGCTGCAGGTCCAGCTCGACGGTGACGAGGGTCCGAACGAGTACTTCCAGCTCCTGAATCTCCTCGCGGGTTCGATCGCCGATGCGGCTGGAGTGCTTGATGTGACGACCGGCCAGTTCGTTCCGCGTACCGAGCTTGACCGGGAAGTGCTCGCCTCGGATGCCGTGCCGATCGATCGATTGATGTGGCGAATCGTGCGCCTGCCGGGCGTGAGCGACCAGCCCGATGTGCCGTCATCCCATGTGGCCATCTGCACCGTCGGGTTGTTGCGGATCGGCCGCCCCGAGCTCGAGCTCCTCGAGGTGCCCGTCGAGCATGCCCTCGCCGCGGAGATGGTGCTCGACACGCTGGTGCCGCTGCTGCTCGAGGATGAGTTGCCGCTTCCGGGCCAGCCCATCGAGATCGGCGATGGCATGGTGGTCGCACTCGTGCCGCTGGCCGAGGCAGACCGATTCGTCGAAGACTCCCACGCCGGCAGTCGCGCGTGGCGTGAGCGCATCGCCGCGATCGGGATCGACCATGTGAAGTCACCGCGCGTGGCGGTGTGTGCAGCGAGCGAGCGTGGTGCGTTCCGCAAGGCGTGGACATGGCCTCAGGAGGCGGCGCAGCGCATCGAGGAGGGCAGTGCGGTGCTTTACCTGGCGCAACGCGAAGTCGATGCGAATGCCCGCCAGGCACAACGGACCTTCCCGCTCTTCGCCACGGCTTTCGCCTCGCTGGCTCGAGCGGACGCCCCGGCTTGGCGGGTGCTTGCGCAGGAGCACTTCATGGTGCAAGCCCCCGTGGACGGAACCGATGGCGATGACCGCATCGAGCAGGCGTGGTACCGGGTGGATCACCTCGATGGCGATGGCGTCGACGGGCGGCTGGTCGATCGCCCCCGTACGCGCCCTGACCTCGAGCCGGGTTCCCACCATCGCATCGCCCGCAATGCGGTCAGCGGATGGAGCGTCGACCTTCCCGGTGGCTCGTTCCGTCCGAGCGATTGCCAGACGCTGCTTGAAGCGATCGATCGCCTGCGGGATACGGTTCCCAAGATGGTGCCGGAGCAGGGGGCATGATGCCTTCGATCGGCGCCTGTGGACGCACACCATGAGGCGCCGCCTGTCCTATCGGCCAGCGCTCGACGGATTCGTCTTCGTGATCGGAGTGCTCGTGCTGGTCATGGCGGTCGTCTGGCGGCCATCGAACCTGCTCATCTGGGCGGTGGGTACGACGGTTGGCATGATCGTCGTCAGCGGCGTTGCCAGCGGTGCCATGATGATGGGGCTCCGTATCCGTCGGCTCGTACCACGCGATGCGCGTGTTGGTCATCCGCTGGTGCTGCAGTACGAGGTCCGGAATGCGTCGTGGATCTGGCCTGCCTTTGCCGTCTCGATCCGTGAATCGGCACTCGGTCCGTGGGAGGGCTGGCTCGTGTCGGTGGGGCCCGGCGAACGGTGCATGGTGGAACTCGCCTGGCGGCCGGAGCGCCGTGGCGAAGTGCAGCTTGTCGATGTCATGGCACAGTCGTCGTTCCCATTCGGGCTCGTGGGCAAGCGCGTGACATGGCGAAAACGGGCCACGGTCATCGTGCTGCCGCGCGTCGTGCGCGTGCCCGCCCCACGGCTGCGGGCCCTTCTTGACCACGGTCCGGCCGGCCAGCGTGCGGCATCCCGGCCCGGCCATGGCGAGGAGTTCTTCGGTGTGCGCGATGCACCCGAGTTCACGAGCCTCCGTGATGTGGCGTGGCGTCGCTCGGCATCGCGGGAGCAGCTGGCCGTGATCGAGCGCGCGAGCCCGAGCTACCCACGGCTGCGTCTGGTGCTCAACCTTTCGCAGCCCACCGACGCTTTGGCCGGTCGGCTGCCAGCCGGCGTCGATGCTCGGCAGCGTGAAGAGGATGCCATCACGATGGCCGCGAGCATCGCCTCGAGCGCGATCGCGCTCGGCCATGAGGTGAGCCTCCGCGTGCATGGCCTGCCCTGTGCGGCCATGCCAGCAACCGGTGGCGTACGCCACCTTGATCGACTGCTGGTGCAGTTGGCGAAGCTCGACTTGGATGCGCCCCGGACCAGTGCCATGGTCTCCGGTCCCGGTGACGAGCGTTCAGCCACGGTGGTCATCCACCCCGGGCGCATCGACCCAGCCGTCGGCGGCGGCGCCGCCGTGCACCAGTCGGCTGCACAGTTGCAGGGCCTTGCATCGCGCCAAGGGAGCGGATCATGACGATGCCCCGCGCGATGCAGTCGCTGATCCTCGTCACGGCGATGCTCTCATTGTCGGCCTTCTGCATCGCCAATGACTCCTTCGTCTTCCTGTCGTTCTGCTTGGTTGCGGCCGCAGCCAGTGGTGTGCTTGCGCAGGGTGTACGGCCCAGGCGGCTGCCCACCATCGTTGCGCACTGGATCATCGCCAGCCTGATTGTGGCCACGGGGGTCTTGACCTTCATGACGAGGAGTCCACCGGATGTGGAGCAGGTGGGTTTCCTCTGCGGAGCAGCCTTGGTCATCAAGCTCTTCGCCCGGCATCGTGCGGCCGACGAACGGCACGTGCTGGTGCTCGGATCGATCCTGCTCCTGTTCGCTTCGCTCGATGGCACTGATCTGCTGGCGGGCATTCCGCTGGTCGTGGGTTCGCTGCTCATGCCTGCCTGTGCGGCGGCAGCATGGGTCCAAGTGAGCACCGAGCGCGCTGCCGCAGGTCACGCGATGCGGTTCCCGGCCGGGTGGTCGGCCTTGCCCTTCGAGCCCGCGGCTGGCGCGTCCCCCCTGCGATGCTGGACCGGCTTTGCGGTCGCCTCGGTGATCCTGACGGCAGTCTGCGGTGTCCTCGTCTTCCTCAGCTTTCCCCGTCAGGGATTCGGGGGTGACTTGTGGAGCCGAACGCGATCCGGTGGGTTCTCGCTGCGCGTGAGCCTTGCCTCGGATGAACGCATCGAGGACTCGCGAACCGAGGTCATGACCGTGCGGTGGATCGGCCCTGACGGTCTGGCGATCGAGCACACCGATCCGCTCCGGCTGCGTGGTGCAGTCTTCGACCGCTACGACCCCAGTTCCCTCTCGTGGCAGGTGCCAGAGGAGGTGGAGCGGGAGTACATCGAAGGCGTCGGCGACGCCTTCGTGCCCTTCGTCGATTCGGGCATCGATGCTCGTTCGCAGGTCTACCGGCAGATCGTGCAGATGCGAGGGCTTGCCACGAACCAGGTCTTCAGTGTGCTCGCGCCGATCTCGATCCAGGCTGCCGACGGCATGACGGTTGCGTTTGACCAGTCCACGATGCTGCTCACGAGCGCCTCGAGCCGCATGGGCGAGTTCGATCGATACGCCGTGGCCGTCAAGCCCTACGCCAGTGATCGCGACATGGCGTTGCTGTCGGGTCGAGTCATCGAGCCGGGGCCCATCCCCAGCTTTCCGGTGGACGGGGTGCAACCCCTGGCACTCGAGCTGTGGGAGCGATGGAAGCCTCGCGGACGCTCCGTGCCCGATCTCGACGAAGCCACCGTCAGTCCCGCAGCGCGCTGGATTCGCAACCGAGCCGTGGCGGCGGCGCTCCAGTCGGCGCTGTTGTCGGGAGACTTCCGCTACACGACCGATCTTGGCTCGATCCGTCGTCGCCGCGGCGAGGATCCAATCGTGAACTTCCTGGCGTCGTCGCGTCAGGGACACTGCCAGTACTTCGCCAGTGCGCTCTGCGCGATGTGCCAGTCGATGGGTGTGGATGCTCGCGTGGTGGCCGGCTTCATCGCGCTCGAGTACGACGCATCGCAGTCGCAGTACATCGTGCGCTCGTCCAACGCCCATGCCTGGGTCGAGGTGCGTACGGGCGATGCGCAGTGGACGGCCTTCGATGGCACGCCGACGACGACGCTCGAATTGCTCCAGGCCGAGCGGCGCAGTTGGGCCGACGGGCTGCGATGGCTCTGGGATCCGCTCAACTTCGCCTGGACACGCCACGTCATCAGTTTCGATGTCCAGGCGCAGTCCGAGTTTGCCAGCAGCATGGTGAGTACGCGGGAGGTGCTGTCCCGTCCGGTCCGTACCGTGTGGGGGGCGCTCGATGCCATCCGCCAGCGCCTGGTCGAGACATTTTCGGGCCTGGTCGGCAGCCTCTGGCTCGCCTCGATCGGGACGGTCCTGGCGGTCACCATCGTCGTCTTGGCCATGCTTCGCAGCAGGCGGCGCTACATCGCGCAGCTTCTGGGCCCATCCGCTTCGTCACATGAGCGCGCCTTGGCGAGGCACTATCTGGATGCACTTCGTGCCGCACGCCGTCGCGGTGCCATCCGTCAACCGGGCATGACACCGCTGGAGGTCACCGCGACGCTCGCCCTGCGCTCACCCGATGCGGGGATGCACCTTCGATCGGTGGTCGACTCGTTCTACGCCGTGCGCTTCGGGGGCCATCCTGCCACGGCCGACCGATGCATGGAGGCCGCTCGGGCGCTCGCAGCCTTGCAGCGCACACGAACCTCGTGATCCTCGCCGCGTAGGATGCATCCATGCCAGCACAGCGATCCCGGACGTCGGAGTGGCGACGGACCATGGCTCAGGTCTTTGAGCGCGGTGGTGCCATCGAGGTGGCCATCGCAAGGCCCGGCAAGGGTGCCGAATCCCGCGACGCCAGCGACCTGATCTGGCGCCTGCATGTGCTCGAACTGCGAGAGGACGATGTCCTGGTCGAGTCGCCGGCGACGGTTGGCATGCCGATCCAGTTGCACGATGGCGTCTCGCTCGTCGGCGTCATCTCGCTGGGCCAGAACCGCTGGACCTTCAGGACGCGCAAGATCGGCGATGTTCCCGGCAAGGAGGGCCGCGTGCTGCGTCTGGAGTTGCCCTCCACCGTGGAGCGCTGCCTGCGCCGCCATCCGCGTCTTGAACTTGGCGGCCTCACTCCGCCGGAAATCGATGTCTTCCCGCTGCTCGATCCGGCGAGCGTGCATGATGCGCAGGTGGCCTACGACGCGGTGGCGCGCGAGTACCTCGAGCACGGCACGATCGGGGCGGAGCCCACGCGCAGGCCACAGGTCGGTCCACCGGTCAAGGCGGAACTCATGAACATGGCCACCGGTGGGGTCGGCCTGCGGGTCGATCACACGGCAGCGCCGGTCTTTGCTCGCCACCGAACCTTCTGGCTGCGCATTCCGCTGGGAGCATCGATGCCAGTACCGATCGTGGTGGCCGCCAAGCTGGCCCACTCCCGCCTGGACAGCAGCCAGCGCACCTATGTCGGTCTGGGCTTTGATTTCAGCTTTCACCCCGCCCATGCCGACACGCTTGCGCGGCAGCTTGCCCGGTACTCGCAAGCGCGCCAGGCCGAGCAGTCGTCGCAGCGGCCAGCGTGAGCCGTTTCGACCACCCAGCGTCGTGCCCTAGAATCCAACCAGCCTCTTCAGGGATCAACTCCATGAGCCAACTCCAATCCAGCAACCCCGTCTTCGCCGATCAGCTTTTCGACCAGAAGGTCCATGCCCAGCCCGCGGGTGGTGTCGCCACCGTGCAAGGCGTGATCAACAAGACCGGCGCCTGCGCCATGCTCTGCGCGATCGCTGGCGCCATCGCCTACGCAGTCACGAAGGCCAACCCGGGCTGGGCGATGGGGTTCATGATCGCCTCGCTGATCTTCAGTTTCGTGGCGTTCATTGCCGTCTGGCGCAGCCCCAGCCATGCGCGCTGGGTCGCACCCATCTATTCGATCCTTCAAGGTGCGACCATCGGATCGGTCACGTTCTTCCTCGAGAGGATCCTTGAGTCCAAGGGCATCACCGTGGCAGGTGGCCTGGCGCTCCAGGCGTTCGTGATCACGATGGCCCTCATGGGAACCATGCTTGGCCTCTACAAGGCCCGCATCCTGCGCGGCGGCCAGACCTTCCAGATGGCGCTCACCGTGGCGACTGTCGGGCTGCTGGTCGTCATGCTGATCGGGTTCGTGCTCTCGCTGTTCGGTGTGTCGCTGCCCTTCATCTCGATCGGCAGTGCGTTGGAGGGTGGTACGCCGGCCCTGATCGGCCTGGGGATCAATGTGCTCGTTCTGGGGCTGGCGTCCCTGTGGCTGGTGGTCGACTTCCGCGTCATCGACGACGCCGTGCAGTCCGGCGCTCCCCGCGAGGCCGAGTGGTACTTGGCGTTCGGCCTGATCGTCACGCTCGTCTGGGTCTACATCGAGGCCCTCAAGCTGGCGTTCCGGCTCGCCGCCATGTTCGGCGGCAAGCGCAACTGACGATAACCCCGCCCGAACCAGGGTGAATCCCCGGCCGTCGGCCGAGCGAACCCGCACGCGTGAACACCGAAAGCAGACAGGCTGCCGAGACGATCGACGGCGTGTCCCGTGCCATTGCCGGCTGGGCTGCGACCCGGCTGCTTGAGCGGGCTCCCGGCATCCAGGTGCGCTACGGGGCCAGTGCGGAGCGACTGTGGAAGGCCGAGATGCTCCAGCGGCTCGGGCACCTCGCCGTGGCCGTGGCGTTCGACCGCGTGGAGCTTCTGGTCGAGCAGGTGCAGTGGTCGCGCGTGGCCTTCTCATCCCGGCAGATCCAGGACATCGATGTCGTCGAGAGCATGCACGCCCTGCGCGATGTTCTGGCTGAGCAACTCCCCAAGCAGGCGATGGTGGCGTGCCGTCTCATCGACGAAGCGCTCAAGCGCGTGTTCGGTACCCCAGTGCCGCAGCCGAGTTCCCTGCTCGATGCCACCGGCGGCGATTCGACCGCTGCGCGGCTCTACCTCCTGCACCTGCTCGAGCGCAACCGCGATCGGGCCTGGCATGTGGTGCACGGCGCACGCCTGTCCGGCCGTTCGCTTGCGCAGGTCTATGAGCGGATCCTGGTGCCCAGCATGGCCGAGGTCGGCCGGATGTGGCACATGCAGGAGGCATCGGTCGCCGACGAGCACTTCGTGACCCACGCCACCCAGTCGATGATGGCCCAGTTGCGGATGGATGTCCCGGTCGAGGGTGAGCGTCCGTGGCGCGTCCTGGCCGCGAGCGTGGGCGGCGACCATCACGACATGGGCGTCCGCATGCTCGCCGATCTCTTCGAGGTGGCCGGCTGGAAGGTCGATTGCCTCGGTGCCAACACGCCTGCCGACGAGATCGTGGCCATGCTCGATGCGTGCCAGACGGGGCGCCCGATCCATGTGCTGGCGCTGGGCGTCGGAAGTTCGCTGTCCCTTCGCCCTCTTGCCGACACGATTGCTGCCGTTCGTGCATCGCGTGCAGCCGAGGGCGTCCGCATCATCGTGGGCGGCCAGCCGTTCCAGATCGTGCCTGATCTGTGGAAGCTCATGGATGCCGACGCCTGTGCGCCGAACTTCAGTGACGCGGTGGAGCAATCCGAACGCCTGATGGCTCCGGCAAGGTCCTGAACGGTTCGCGCCGGCGTACCTCGGCGCACCACGAATCTCGCGCGGCGGTCAGCCGTCGAAGCGGGCGAACACGAGGCTGGTGTTGTGGCCACCGAAGCCGAAGGAATTGTTGATCGCGTAGCGGACGGCACGCTCCTTGGCGTGGTTGGGCACGAAGTCAAGGTCGAAGCCGTCGTCGGGGCTGTGCAGATTGATGGTCGGCGGCAGGATGCCTGACTTCACGGCCATGACCGTCGCCACGGTTTCGATGCCACCTGCTGCGCCGAGGCCGTGGCCGGTCACGCTCTTGGTGCTGCTGACGGAGAGCTTCCGGGCGTGGTGGCCAAAGACCTGCTTCACGGCGGCGACCTCGGCGGCATCGCCAAGCGGTGTGCTGGTGCCGTGGGCGTTGATGTAGCCGATCGAGTCCGGGGACAACTGCGCATCGGCCAGGGCGTTGACCATGGCACGCTGCGCACCTGCACCCGCGGGATCAGGGGCTGCGATGTGGTGGGCATCGCCACTGACGCCGTAGCCCACGAGTTCGGCGTAGATCGTGGCCCCGCGTGCCTTGGCGTGCCCGAGTTCCTCGAGCACGATCACGCCGGCACCCTCGGACAGGACGAAGCCATCACGGTCGCGATCGAAGGGTCGGCTGGCCTCTGTCGGGGCGTCATTGCGCGTGCTCAGCGCCTTCATGGCGGCGAAGCTCGCCATGCAGAGCTGTGTCACCGAGCCCTCGGCGCCGCCGGCGATCATGACATCGGCATCGCCCCGCTGGATGAAGTGGTACGCCGCACCGATGGCGTGACTGCCGCTGGCGCATGCGGTGGCCGTGGCCACGTTCGAGCCGCGGAGTCCAAACCGGATGCTCACCTGCCCTGAGCAGGAATTCAGCATGAGCTTGGGTACGGTGAACGGGTTCACCATGCGGGGGCCAGACTGGGCGAGCTTGTTGATGCCGAGCTCGATCGTCTCGATGCCACCGATGCCGCTGCCGATGGCCACGCCGCGACGATAGGGGTCACCCGTGCTGAAGTCGATGCCGCTGTCCATCGCCGCCTGGCAGGCGGCCACATAGCCGAAGATGCAGTAGCGATCCATGCGCTTGGCATCGCGTGGATCGAGCACCTGCGTGAAGTCGAGGTTGCGCACCTCGCCACCGAAGGTGACTGACCAGTCGCCGCTCTGGGCGAAGGCCGTGACCGGTCCGATGCCGGAGCGGCCGTGGATCATCGAATCCCAGGTGGCGGGGGCGGAATGGCCGCAGTCGGTCACGGCCCCAAGGCCGGTGACCACGACGCGTCGCAGGGTCAGGGTGCGCATGGATCGGGGAACCTACACAAAAGGTAGCAAGGAGGGCTCGTCAACGCCCCCCGGGGTTCCTTTGGACAAGGACCCGTGGCATGGGGCGCGCTCAGTTCTCTCTGGGGTCTCGGGACCTGCTCGGGTACGGCCTGTGTTCAGCCGCCGGCAGCCTTGCACTTCTTGATGTAATCGATGGCTGCGCCCACGGTCTGCAGCTTGTCGGCGTCGCCTTCCGGGATCTTGGTGCCGAACTCTTCCTCGAAGGCCATCAGCAACTCGACCATGTCGAGGCTGTCCGCGTTCAGGTCGGTCATGAAGTTCGTCTCTCGCTTGATCTCGGTCTTCTCGACCTTGATCTTCTCAGCGATGATGTTGATCACCTTGGCTTCAATCTCTGCTTCGGTCAAAGGGATGCCTCCTGCAACGGCGGAATGCCGTGGGTCGGGAGTATAGCGATGCGGGACCGGGCCGTCGGGGCCGTCGGAGACCGATACACTCGCCCTGTACGCCCCAGCATCCCGAGGAAAGGATCCTGCCATCGAACGTCGCGTCGCCATCGTCACCGGAGCCAGCCGAGGCATCGGCAAGGCCATCGCCCTTCGACTCGCCCGTGACGGGCGCCATGTGGTGGCTGTCGCTCGGAATGCCGAGGCGTTGGGCGATGTGGTCAAAACCATCACCGCGGCACACGGCAGCGCCGAGGCACGCTCCTGCGATCTCGCCGATGCGGCGGCCTTCGCGCAGTTGGTGGAGGATGTCGCCTCGGCACATGGCCGGCTCGACATCCTCGTCAACAACGCCGGGATCACGCGGGACGGCCTCATCCTCCGTATGAGCGACGAGGATTTCGACACCGTGCTCTCGGTCAACCTGCGGAGTTGCTTTGCCGGTTGCCGAGCCGCCAGCCGCCACATGCTGCGTGGCAAGTGGGGGCGTATCGTGAATGTGGGCTCGGTGAGCGGCATCAGCGGCAACGCCGGGCAGGCCAATTACGCGGCGGCCAAGGCGGGCGTGATCGGCCTCACCAAGACGATTGCCCAGGAACTCGGCTCCAAGGGGATCACGGCGAATGTGATCGCGCCGGGCTTCATCTCGACCGACATGACCGATGCGTTGCCGCAGATGGTGAAGGACAAGGCCATCGAGCACATCCCGGTGCGCCGCTTCGGCACGCCGGACGACATCGCCTCGGCGTGCGCCTTCATCAGTTCCGACGAGGCGGGCTACCTCACCGGCCACGTGCTCGTGGTCGACGGCGGCATGACGATGTGACGCGAGCGCCTCCCGGCGCGACGCCAGTGGATCTGCAAGCGACAGGAGCCCCAGAAGGGGCTCCTGAGGTGTCAGTCGTGGGCGGTGGCCGTTTCAGTTGCCGGACGGGTTCGGTCCACTCGGTGCGGGCACACTTTCCGGTACGACCTTGCGTCGCATCGGTGCAGAGCCGCCACCAAGGCCGGAGCCCATCTTCGGCGCCTCGCTATCGCCTTCTCCCTGCGTCGATTTCTGCGGGGGCGCCACGACTTCCTCGGGCTCGTCGGCGCGGGCCAGGTACTTCGACACGACTTCGAACCACGCCTTGACCCAATCATCGCCCGACAGCAGTTGGATCATGCCGGGCAGGCAGGGTTCGGCGGTGAAGGTTCCGCTTTCATCCTCGCTGGCGGTGAAGGTCCACATCGCCACCTGATCATCGCCCACGGAGTAGGAGAACACGGCCAGCGCGCAGTCGGCATCATCGGGGCTGCTGCCCCAGCGGCACTCGGCCTTGGTCACGCCTTCGGTCGCGCGCTTCCAGGAGCCGTCCTCGACCATCTCCTTCAGGATGGCCTTGTCGTCGTCGCTGAGCATCGGGTCGACCTTGGCCTGCTCGCCGCGAACGACGCCATCCATGAATCTGAGCATGGCGATGCGCTCGGGGTCCTTAGGAGGGGCAAGATCCTCCGGCAGGCTGACGCGCTGGTCGATGCCGTAGCGCTCCATGAGTTCGGCGATGCTGGTGACGGCCGGCGGCGGCGGCGGCGGCGGCGGCTCCGGCTCGGCCTGCACGACGGGCGGCGGCGGTGGCGGGGCTTCCTCACCGCATGCGACCAGCGCGAGTGGCGCGAAGATGGCGCAGCATCGAAGCAGTTCAGGGAGCGACAGAGTCTGGCTGGTCATGGCTCGATACCTCACAGGTTCGATCGATCCGCTTCATGAGGCCCTTCAGAACGGTGCCGGGGGCGACCTCGCGGTAGGCCACCACTGTACCACCCGAGCGCATCGCAGCGATGAGATTCGTACAGGATTGGCTCCAACGGACGGGGGCCGTGAGCTGTTCGACGAGGAGCCGCTTGATCGTGGCGGGGTCGCTGCCATGCGGACGGGCTGTCACATTGCTCCAGACAGGGCAGGTTGGGGCGGAGAACGCGGTCTGGTCGAGCGCGTTGGCCAAGCGCTCGGCCGCCGGCTGCATGAGCGGGCTGTGGAAAGCGCCCGCGACGACCAGCTTGGCGGCCCTGAGCCCAAGGTCACCTGCCACGGTGACCGCGCGGTCGCAGGCGGTGGCGTGGCCGCTGAGCACGATCTGGCCCGGGGCATTGAAATTGGCGCAGACGAGCACATCGCCCTCGGCTGCCTTGGCGCAGACCTCGAGTGCCTTCTCCTCGTCGGCGCCGATCAGCGCGACCATGCCGCCCCGGCTCGCCTCGGCGGCGTCTTGCATGAAGCGGCCACGCAGCGCAACCAGCCGGAGGCCATCCTCGAAACTGAACGAGCCTGCGAGATGAAGCGCGGTGTACTCGCCCAGCGAGAGGCCCGCGGCAGCGGCCGGCAAGCTGGGTGCGCACTCACGCATGGCCGCGGCGCATGCCACACCCACGGTGTACAGCGCAGGTTGGCTGATGTCGGTGCGGCTGAGCTGATCGAGCGGGCCTTCGGCACAGATGGCCGACAGCGTCTTGCCGACCGGGAGCGTGATGGCACGATCGGCGGCATCGATGATGCCGCGTGCGGCGTTGCTCGCTGCGGCCCACGCGGTACCCATGCCCACGGCTTGCGCTCCTTGTCCGGGGCAGAGAAGGACGGTCTGGCTCATGGCGGCTCCTGTCTGGCCGGTACGGATGCCGGCGGGTGCGTCATGTGTCCCACACACAGCTCGCCCAGGTCAGGCCACCGCCGAAGGCGACCATGACGAAGGGCTTGCCGTCGGGAATCTTGCCAGCGCGGTTCAGTTCGTCAAGGCAGAGCCCGACCGAGCCCGCGCTCGTGTTGCCGTAGCGATCAATGTTGATGAGGACCTTCTCGCGCGGCAGGTTCAGCTTCTCGATGGCGCTCTCGATGATGCGCGCATTGGACTGGTGGCAGATGATCTGGCTGACGTCGTCCACCGTGAGGCCGGTCTTCCGGAAGGCATCCTCGATGACCTCACGGAAGCGGTTCACCGCAAACTTGTAGACCTCCCGGCCGTTCATGCGCAGGTTCCCCAGACGGATCGGATTCGTGCGATCGCACTCGGGCACGATGTCCGGGCGATAGGGCATGTACAGGTGGTGCCAGTCTGCGCCATCGGCGCTCATGGTCTGGTACCGGCAGCCCTTGGCCGGGTCATCGCAGCGCTCGAGCACCACGGCCCCGGCGGCATCGCCGAAGAGGATGCTCACCGTGCGGTCGGTGTAGTCGACGACCGACGAGATCGCGTCGCAGCCGATGGCGAGCACGCGCTTGGCGCGCCCGGCCCGGATGATCGAGTCAGCGACGTTCATCGAGTAGACGAATCCGCAGCAGGCAGCGGTGAGGTCGAAGGCACCGGCAGGGGTGGCCCCCAGCGCCGCGGCAACGCGGCAGGACGTGCTCGGGCAGAGCATTTCGCCGCTGACGGTGCCAAGAATCACCAGGTCGATGTCGCTGGCCTTGACGCCGGCCATGTCGAGAGCATGCTGGCCAGCCCGGCAACTCAGGTTGAACACCGGGTCACGGGTGCCCGCCGAGATGCGGCGCTCGCGAATGCCCGTGCGCTGGGTGATCCACTCATCGCTCGTGTCGAGGATGCGCGCAAGGTCGTGGTTGGTCAGGCGCGTGTCCGGGACGGCTGAGCCGGTTCCCGCGAGACGGACGCCGCAAGGTTGGATCATGCCTGGGCCGCCGTGCACGACGCGAGGCGCCTGACGAGCGTGTCGTTGATCCCCGCGGCGACGAACTGCTTGCAGCGCAGCACGGCGTTCATGATGGTGCGCGCCTGGCTGGATCCGTGGCTGATGAGGCATGTGCCGTTCACGCCCATCAGCGGTGCGCCGCCGTACTCGTGATAGTCGTACTTGGCGTACAGGCTCTTCACGACCGGATCGAGCCGTGCGGCAAGCGACGGGTCGATGTCGAGGACCTCGGTGGCGAGGGCGCGGAAGATGCCGGCCGACAGGCCCTCGGCGAGCTTGATCATGACGTTGCCGACGACACCGTTGGTGATCACCACATCGGCTTCGCCGTCGAAGACGCCTCGGCCCTCGATGAAGCCGATGAAGTTGATGCTGGGCGTGCCTTCGAGCAGTTCACGGGCTTCCTTGGCGTCCGCCGTACCCTTGTTCGCCTCGCCGCCCACGTTCATCAGGGCCACGCGAGGTCGCTTGATGCCGAGGATGTCGTGGGCATACACATCGCCCATGATGCCATACTGCGCCAAGTGCGCTGGCTTGGGTTCGATGTTGGCACCGATATCGATGAGCACGACCGGGCCGGCGAAGGTCGGGATGGTGCAGGCGATGCCTGGACGGATCACGCCAGGCAGGCGGCGCAGGTACATCTGGGCACCTGCCACGCAGGCACCGGTGTTGCCGGCGCTGAGGATCGCGTCGAGCCGTTGGGCATGCCTGTGGGCGCCCATCTTGCTCATGACCGTGATCGACGAATCTTCCTTGTTGCGGATGCCGTCCACGGGCGACTCATCCATGCCGATGACCTGTGTCGTGAAGACGCACTCGACGCGCGGATCCTTGATGCCGCGCTCGCTGAGCGTGTCCTCGATGGCTCCGCGATCACCCAGCAGCACCAGCGTGTCGTCGGCGCCGAGGCGGGATAGGGCCTGCAAGGCACCCTTCAGGATCTCGTCGGGGGCGTTGTCGCCACCCATGACGTCGACGCCGATGCGCATTTAGGCTTCCTGGCCGCCCAGCTTCAACTGCAGGCCGGGGCGGACATATCCGCAGGCCATGCAAGCGGCGTGCGGACGCTTGGCGGCACCGCAGTTGGGGCACAGGATGGTGTGCATGGGCTTCAGGGCCTGGTGCGCACGGCGACGGCGCTTGCGGCCGGGCGAGGTTCGGAAGGCGGGATTCATGGCTGGCTCCGTGGTCAGGGCGCACAACACATCGCGCTGTGTCGAGCGGCGCAGTCTAGGCGAATGGTGCTGCAAGTCAAGGAGTGGGGGGTCTTCCCATAACACGGAACCGGACCGTTGCAGCCGAGCCGGGGCTTCGCTACGCTTGCCGACCCTTCACTTTAGACGCCAATGCCGACCATCAATCAACTCGTTCGCAAGCCACGCCGCTCGCCCGCCACCAAGTCCAAGGTGCGCGAACTTGCCGCCTGCCCGCAACGGCGCGGCGTGTGCCTGCAGGTCAAGACGGTCAGCCCCAAGAAGCCCAACTCCGCGCTCCGCAAGGTGTGCCGCGTGCGCCTCAGCAATGGCCGCGAAGTGACCGCCTACATCGGTGGTGAAGGCCACAATCTGCAGGAGCACTCGATCGTCCTCGTGCGCGGCGGCCGTGTGCGTGACCTTCCCGGCGTTCGTTACCACGTCGTGCGCGGCGCACTCGACTGCCTCGGCGTCGACGGTCGCAAGAAGAGCCGCTCGTGCTACGGCGTGAAGAGGAAGGCCGCTGCCGCGAAGAAGTGATCGCGCAACCATGACGGATCACCCGCGGGCGACCGCGGGAGCAGTCCCGGGATCCTCCCGGGCCGTGCAGGCCGGTTGCCTGCGACAACCCCAGTAACGGTGCTCCCCAGTCCGGGCATGTCCAACGCCCGAGCACCGTGAACCCAACCGGGCCGATGGCCCAGAGGACCCAGAGATGGCACGATTCACCGCCAGCGAGAAGCAGCTCAAGCCCGACCCCCGCTACCAGGACCTGGTCGTGGCCAAGTTCATCAATTGCATCATGGAAGACGGCAAGAAGGCCACCGCCATGCGCGTGGTGTATGACGCCTTCGACATGATCCAGGCCCGTCTGGACAAGGACAAGTCGGAGAACATGCCCAAGACGGCAATCGAGGTCTTCCACCTCGCGCTCGAGAATGTGCGCCCGTCGGTCGAAGTGCGTTCCAAGCGCGTGGGCGGCGCGAACTACCAGGTGCCGATGCAGCTGTCGAAGCGACGCGCACAGAGCTTGGCCTTCCGCTGGATCATCGGTTCGGCGCGCGAGGAGAAGGGCAAGCCAATCGCCCAGCGCCTGAGCAAGGAAGTCATGGATGCCGCCCGCAACGAGGGCACATCGGTGCAGATCCGCGAGAACACCCACAAGATGGCCGACGCCAACAAGGCGTTCGCCCACTTCGCCTGGTGATCACGGGCCGGTCACGGCCATCCAACGACATCAATGCAGGGCGAGCCTCATGGCTCGCCCTGTCTCGTTGGCGGATCCGACGGGTGGCTGCTCAGGCGGCCAAGACCAGCACACCACCGGCACACAGGATGAAATAGGGCACCAGCGAGGCGGCACCTGCGTAGTCCTTGGCCAGTCGCTGCCCGAAGAAGAGCATCACGATGTTCAGGGTCGCCAGCTGCGCACCCACGACGGCCCACTGACTGTCCCCGGCGAGGGCGAGCCTGAGCGTGCCGGCCGCACAGAGTGCACCGGCGGCGATCTCGGTGACGGTCACGACCACCAGCATGGCCTTGATCTGGCCCTTCAGCGGCGACTTGGCGAAGTGGCCTTCGAGCCAAGCGAGGTTGCCGGCGAAGTCGACCACCTTGTCGATGCCCGACTGGAGGAACAGGATGGCCAGCATGGCACCGGTCAGCAACTGGACCGAGACGCGTGGATCGAGGAGGTCGTTGGGCATGACGCGGGGAATCCTAGACTGAACACCGATGGCACCGTCGTCCCCAACCACACGCACCCCTTCCTCGCGTCCTGGTGGTCGCCATGGATGACGCGCCGCGACATGCCCGGCAGCGCCTGGTGGCCGGTTTCGGTGGAGAGGCCCAGGCGCGCCTGCGTGCATCCAGCGTCTTGATCGCAGGGTGTGGTGCGCTGGGTTGTTCCATCGCGGACCAGCTCGTGCGTGCGGGCGTCGGCAGGGTGGTGATCGTGGACCGGGATGTCGTGGAGCCGAGCAACTTGCAGCGGCAATCTCTCTTCACGACGGCAGATGTCGGCACACCGAAGGCAGTCGCTGCACGAGCGCGGCTCGAGGCGGTCGATCCATCCATACGCGTGGAGGCGTGGGTCGACTCGCTCGACCGCGAGTCGATCGAGGACTACCTCGATGGCATCGGCCTGGCCTTCGATGGCTTTGACGCGATGGAGCCGCGCTACCTCCTCAACGATGCCTGCGTTCGCGATGGGCGTCCGTGGGTGTACTGCGCCGCGATCGCCACGCACGCGCGTGCGATGCTCGTCCGCCCTGGTGGCCCGTGCCTGCGCTGCGTCTGGCCCGATGCACCGCCGGTCGGTGCACTGGGAACATGCGATACCGCCGGGGTGCTTGCGTCCACGGTCGCCATTGCGGCGGGGGCGAGCGTTGCGCTTGGGCTGCCTGTGCTGGCTGGTGCCACACCGGCTGTTCCCGCGCTCGTCAGCGTCGATACGGCCACCGGCTCGTGGCGCACGATTGCGGTCGCTCGTGACCCCGCGTGCCCGTGCTGCGGTGCTGGCCGTTTCGAGTGGCTCGATGGCGACGCTGGATCGGGAGCGGCGGTCTTGTGTGGGCGCAACGCCGTGCAGATCCGCCCGGCGGTCGAGTCGATGCTGGATGAAGCGGGGTGGCTGGCGCGACTCGCCCACGCCGGGTCGTTCACGACTGGTCACGGCTTGGTCCGGGGATCGGTCGATCCGTCGCTGACGGGCGGGCTCCAGATCGACTTGACGGTCTTCATCGATGGCAGGGCGGTGGTGCACGGGACAAGCGATCCCGCCGTCGCTTCGGCGGTCTGCTCACGCGTGCTCGGATCGTGACGACGATCGGTACGCTTTGGTCATCATGGGACTCTTCGCCAACTGCATCGCTCACGACTGCCTCGCCACCATCGCCTACGCCGACAAGCTCTGCCAGGGGATCCCTGCCGAATCGTTCGCGCGCATGCCATTCAAGGACATGAACAGTGCGGCCTTCAACATCGGTCACCTCAGCATCTACCCCGCGCGCATGGCGACCTTGATCGGTCACGAGGGCGCGATCTCGAATCCGGCGGGGTGGGAGGACCTCTTCAAGAACGGCACGCCCTGCGTCGACGCAGGGACCTACCCGTCGAAGGATGCGCTCGTGGCGCACTACATGGCCGGCCACCAGAAGGTGGCGGACCTGCTCACGGAACTCGACGATGCCGTGCTGGCGGGACCGAATCCGCTGCAGGGCACCTTCAAGGAACGCTTCCCCGTGCTTGGGCAGGCGGTGCTGTTTCTCTGCAACAACCACCAGATGATGCACCTGGGCCAGATCAGTGCATGGCGTCGCGCCATGGGACTCGGGAGCGCGATGTGACGCCGCGCGCCGCCTGGCTGGCACTGCTGGCGTGGGTGGCGGCGCTGATCCTGCCGACGACGACGCTCGCGCAATTCACGAACCTGTCCGTCGAGCCGATCGACATCAGTGCGCTGACGCGCATGCTGCGCGAAGAAACCGGAGCGGAGCCAGCCGACTGGGATGCATTCGAGCGTGTGCACATGGAGTATGTCGAGCGCCACGGGCCACTGGTCGAGCGTTCATGCCAGGCGATCAAGTCCTCCGAAGGTGACCATGCACGCCAGCGGAAGCCCTCCATCGAACTGCAGTTGGCGCAACAGGAGCTCGATGGCGCACTGTTCACGGCCGTGGCGGCGTTGATGCCGGCGGATGCTGCGGCGGGCATCGAGCGTGTGCGCGTGCGTCGTGAGCTTGCGGTCATAGCGCGCATGAGCGGTTGGCTCGGCGGTGTCACCGCCATCGATGCCGCCGCGTCGCTGCAGAGGGTGCTTCGGGATGATGCGGCACGGTGGGCCGAGCTGAAGCCCGACGTCGATCGTCATCGGCTGGCCCGGCGGGATCTCGTTCGCCGCGTGTTGCGCGGCATCGGCGATGCGTTCGAGTGCACTGATCGAAATGCGGCGCAACAGGAGTCGACTTGGATCCGCTACACGGAACTGGCGGAGCGAATCGCCGGCGTGGAGCGTGAAGCAGCGGGGGTTGCCGGCGGCGTGGGTGCCGTGCCGGCCGAGGTGGAGCCGGCGGATCCCGCACGCGACGGTGCTGGATCGAGCGAGGCGGATGTGGTCAAGCGCGCTGAGCTTCTTGAATCGCTGCAACGCGACCAGCAAGCCGAGCTCGCGTACCTGTCGTCGCTGCACAACGGGTGCTGGCAGTCCACGACCGAGGCGATCGTGGGTGTGGTGGATCATGAGGTTGCCCTGTTCTTCTCCCTGGCGCCGCGGTTGACGGCGCAGCAGCGCATGACATGGCGCCGAAGCATGGCCAACGAGCTCAGCGTGGGGACCGATCGTGGGTACGGCGTGGAACAGACCGCGCTTGCCCTGCTGCGGGCGCCGGGGGTGGACCAGCCCCTGCGCGAGCGGATTCTTGCCGCACTGACTCGGTGGGCGGATGAGGATGGTGCGGTGCAAGAGGCCATGTTTCGCACCGCGGGCGAGCGCAATGCGGAGCAGTACCGGTGGCAGTTCGGCACGGAGGAGCAGCCGCCAGGATTGCGTGCCTTCATGGAGGGATCGGCGCAGCGCGAGACGCGTGCAGACAGCGCGCGGACTGCGATGCAGGCGATGGTCGTGGCGCAGGTTGGTGGTGAGGCGGCGGATGCAGCTATGGCGACGATCGAACAGCCCGCAGCCAAGGGGCAGGGGGTCGAGCTGCTCCTTGGCGAGGATCCGGAGGCCCCGGAAGTCGATGGTGAGCCGGCAGACTCCTTCGATGCGACGCTCGTTGCACATCGGCTCCGCCCCACGCTGGCCCTGCTCGACCGGTTCATCGAGGCATGCAGGATTCCCGAGTCGCAGGCCGACTCGATGCGTGCGTTGCTTGCGACGCATGAGTCGATCGTGTCGGCGATTGCACAGGGAGACCTCGCGGCGCTGCGCGGAGAACAGATCGAACTCATGGAGCGGGTCAAGACGATGAACTATGGCGACGCCGTGGCAGCCGTGGAGGCCTATGCCGCGCGCACCCGGACGACCGAAGCGCGGATCCATGATGCCGATGACGCGTTCTGGACCGCGTTGGGAGAACTCGCCGGTGAGACCTTGCCCGACTTTGCGGTAGCCATGCGGGTGAGCGCGGGGCTCGCACCGGTCGACGAGGCAAGGGCAGTCGTGACCGCGCCCATCCCGGGTGACCCAGTTCGCGTGGCGCTGCGGTGCGTCTCGGATGAAGCGCAACAGCGCCTGGTGCTCTCGGCTGCTGCGTCCGTCGAGCCAGCTGAATCTGCGGTGCTGTCAGAGCTTCGTGAGGCGTGGGCCAGCGTGGGGTTCGAGTGGCTGTACGGCGGGCTGCTTTGGTGGACGCGAGCGGATGTGAGCGACGAGGAGCGTGCGGCATTCGGTGAGGCCAGCCGTGCTCGCCAGACCGAGCTCATGCAGCGATACCGACAGGCCATCCAGCGAAGGGAATCGCTGCGCGCATCGCTGACACGGGACCTTGAAGCCTCAGTGGGCACGAAGCATGCATGGTCGTTCCGCCGCGCATGCGCGGCGCAGGCGGCTCCCAATGGGTTCCGGGATCGACAACGGATCATGCCGGTGCTGGATTCGCTCCTGGCGAATGCGGGGCTCCCCGCGGGCGCGCGCGCGGATGTGCTGGGGTTGAAGGACGATCTTGAGCCGGAGCTCCGCCGCGCCGAGGAACGATTGATCGAGTCGATGGATGGACTGGGCGGAAACCAGCTCCAAGCCGATGAGTGGGTCGATCAATCGGCTCGCGCACACGCGACGCTGTGGGTCTGGTGGCTCCGCGACGAGGTCGAGCGCCGTTGCGCCGAGCGGCTGCGCCGCGTCGTGCCGGAGTCATCGCTCCCGGACGCGACCCTGCGACCGATCCGCGAGGTGGAGCGCGGTCGCTACGGGGTGTAGCCTCCCCCCATGAACCTCGCGGCGGAATTCCTGGGCACGGCACTCCTGGTGCTCCTCGGCAACGGCGTGGTCGGCAATGTCATCCTCTCGCGCACGAAGGGCCAGGTGTCCCCCTCACAAGCCGGTGGTTTCTTCATCACCACGGTGGGTTGGGGGTTGGCGATCTTCGTCGCTGCCTATTGCACGGCGTTCCTCGGTGGCCCTGCCCACCTGAACCCCGCCGTGAGCATCGGTCTGTCCGCCCTGGGCATGGTGGCACGCGATGACTGCGTGCGGCTGTGTCTGGCGCAGATGACTGGCGGCATGTTCGGTGCGTTCCTCGTCTGGCTGCTCTACCTGCCGCACTGGCGCCTGACCGAGGATCCGCGCACCAAGCTGGCCGTCTTCTGCAACGCTCCCGCAGTCCGCGCGCCGGCGAGCAACCTGCTCGTCGAGGTGATGGCCACGGCGGTCCTCATGTTTGGACTGCTCTGCCTCAAGGTGGCGCAGGGCACCATGGACGATGGGTGCGTGATCTCGCTGGACCTTGGTGCCATGGGTGCCTTGCCGGTTGGGCTGCTGGTCTTTGCCATCGGCATCTGCCTCGGCGGGCCGACCGGGTACGCCGTGAATCCCGCACGCGATCTTGCTCCGCGCATGATGCACGCGCTCCTGCCGATTCCCGGCAAGGGCCCGAGCGACTGGGGATATGCGTGGATCCCGGTGGCAGGTTCGATCGGTGGTGCGCTGGTGGCGGTGGCGATCTTCGAGGCCGTGGCACCCGTAGGTGGATGATGATGCGCCACGAAATCGTGTCGATGCCGTACTCGTGGTTGGTTCGTTTGGGACGCGCTCTCGCGGTGAGCGTGCCGATGTTGCCCATGGCGGCCGCGGGACTCGGCCCCTCCTCGGTGCAGGCCGACGGAGTCCCTTCCCCGAGTGGCTCGCCGTCCATGCCGGCCTCCCAGGTGCCGTCGCCGGGCAGTTCGCCGGCAGTTCCGGCACCAGCGCCAGCCGCAGCGCAGCAGCAGGAGATCCCGTTCCCGCTTCGGTTCGGCGTGCGCAGCGAAGTGCTGGCGCGGAAGCAGGGCGTGCTGAACCAGGTCGTCCTTGTGCCGGATGGCGCGACATACCTGGATGAGATCCGGCAGTGGACGATCGATCGCCGCTGGCCCGTGCTGATCGAGGACGATCACTTCACGCCGCTCTTCATGCAGTCGTTCGCACCCGAGCGTGTCTTCCGACGCGGGTCGGTCGGAGCGATGCCGACCGTCGAGGCGAGATCCGCAGCGATCGAAGGCGCTGCGGTGCATGCATGGACTCCCGGTGCGTCGTCGATGAAGGAGGCGCTGGCCGCTCGCGAAGTGCCGTCGATCGGCGTGGTGCTCTATGACCCAGCGGATGCGGCATGGCCTGCTGCGCTGGCACTTGCCGCCGGACGCGGGCAAGTGCTCGCGCCGCTGGCGGGCAACTGGGGAGCGCCCAACGATCAACTCGATCCTGACCGCACGACGGCCCTGTGCGACGCGGTGCGCGATGCGGTGGCGGCCACGGGGCTGGCGTGGAATGGACTCGGCGATGAGGTCGATGCCGTCACGATCTGCCGATCGATGGCCGGCATGGGAACCCCGGGTGAGCGCATCGAGTTTGCGTCACCGTTCGGGCCTGCGCGCCGCAGCGAACCGATCGCCACGACCGATGCGCTCTGCCGCATTGCCGATGGCCGCGTGCCACGGCGTTGGGCGATCGCCGGATGGATCTTCGGATCCGAAGCTCGCAGCGCCTACGCGGCGATGTGCTCGCTGTTCCTGGTCCAGAAGACCGCCTGGCTCAATGACTGCGTGGCGTATCCCTCGAATGCGGGAGCACGCCAGTACGAGGTCGGCGAGGCGACATCGCTGCTCACCAAGGCAGGCTTCACCGCCGTGACGATCCGCTTCGCGCCGGGCGGGATCGCGTCGTGGCGACTGCGCGCCGCTGGTGGCTGGTCGACGGATCTTGAGTTCATCAATTCGATGGGCAACCCGGACACATTCACGATCCTGAAGGATCACGATGCAGGGGTCCGTGAGATTCCCGCGATCGAGCGGCCGATGGGCCTCCACATGATCCACTCGTTCAGCCTGGCGGCACCCGAGTCGCCGGTCTGCGTCGGCGCACGATGGCTCGACCATGGCGTCTTCGCCTATGTGGGTTCGGTGCATGAGCCGATGCTGAACGCGTTCGTTCCGCCGGCCCTGGTCGCGCAGCGGATTGCCGTCGGCGTGCCGTTGCTTGTGGCAGGGCGTTGGCTCGAGGGCGAGGGTGACCGGTGTTGGCGCGTGCAAATGATCGGCGATCCGCTCTGGACACCTTCGCCTGGGCTGCTGCGCGGAGCGATCTCGCCCGCCCAGCCGCGCGACGGCCTCGTCGATCTCAAGTCGGCGACGATCGAGGCGGTCAAGGCGATGAACGCTGCGACGACTGGCGCCAACGCGCTCATGGCGATGCGATGTGTGAGCCGCTTGGGCCGCCCGGACTTCGTGGGTACGGTGTGGGCGAACGCCATGAAGGCCGGCGTGGCGAAGGAGTCTGCGCCGACTGCACTGATGCCGCTCTTCCTCTGGCGGAACATCGACGCGGTGGCCCAGGCGATCGAGTTGATCGAGAACCCGACCCTCAACCAACTCGACCTGCTGTGGACGCTTGCGGCCGCGCCGCTCGAAGCGGGGCAGGTGGCCAACCGCGCCACCATCGAGACGCTCGTGCGCCATCCACGCGTGCCGCGGGCGTGGCATGACATGGCTTCCGTGCGTGCCAACGCCATCCGTGTCATGGGCAACGATGCCTATGTGGCCCTGAACCGCAGCGTGCTGCTGTCGCTTGATGCGGACGAGCGAGCCGGCGCGCTTGAGAACCTGAAGTGAGCCGAAGTTGGTTCGGTGCGGCCTCGGCCGCCTGCTTCACTTGGGTAGGCCGTCGAGGATCCGAGCCTTCACATCCTGCGGCGTGAAGTCGAAGCGCTCGCGACAGGCCGTGTCGCCGACTGCGCACTCCATGGTTCGCTCGGTCAGCGCGACCAGTCCCGGGAACGCCGGATGCAGCCGATCACGCTGCATGACCGGTCCTTGCTTCACCGGATCCCATTGCACGGGTCCGACGCGGATCGGCTCGCCGGATCGCGTCTCGTCAATCACCCCTGCAAGGTTCAGGACACGCACGAGCGACTTGCCCTTGGCCCACGCAGCGAGCCGCTCATTGAGCGTGGAAAGCGTCGCTTCCTCGGGCAGCTGCATCACGGACATCATTCGACCCTTGGCGGCGCGCATGTCGGGCAGGTTCCCGATGACCAGGGGAACCCCTGCAGCGACAACCCGATCGAGCTGGGAGAGACCTCGCTCGAAGAGCGACGCACGGTCCTCTTCCGACCGGATCGGTGTCTTGCCGATGCCGCCGCCACCGTACGCGTACCAGAAGAGGAAGTCGACGGCGAGCAGCAGCGTCGGCTTGGTCTTCAGCGCGCGCGTGATGGCATCCTCGCCGCGCACGAGCGGATCGCTGAAGAACAGGCCGGTTGCGTAGTGCGCAACGAGTTCGGTCATGCCGGGCTTGGCGGCGGCGACCAGCACATCGCGCATGTCGACGAGCTCGGCCTTGAAGGGCGTGGCGCTGCCGTTGCTGACAGCGACGCCGAAGCCGTCACTTGCGCTGGCACCCACGATGGCGATGCGCTTGGTGACCGATGGGTCGAACGGTGCGGACGATCCGCTTGGCGCGGCGGCAGCCACGGGCTGGCCATCGGCGCGAAGTGCGCGCGTGGGCGCCGCCCCGGCAAGGATGGCGGCGAGGCAGGCGCTCCACCAGATCGTGCGCGGGAGCCACGGATGGGTTGAGTACGCGGTCACGCAGCCATCCTACGCGCCTGGCATGGTGCGCTCGTGCTCGCCCGCGGGGGGCTGAGATTGGTGTTTGCTTCAGGCTCACAGTGGGGTATGGGTCCTGCTGCGGGAAACACGCTCATGCGCAACGAATGGAATGGTGTGCGACGAATGGTGCGGTACGCGGTGGCCGCTGGTGTGCTGGCGCTCGTCCTCCCGCAACCTCGGGTCCCGGTCGCGCGTCGCGAGGCCTCGCGCTCAGGCCAGGCCCAGCGCGGTTGCCATCGTCTGGCCCAGGTCGGCCGGGCTCATGCTGACATGAATTCCGCACTCGGCCATGACCTTGAGCTTGGCCTCGGCGGTGTCATCAGCGCCGCCGATGATCGCGCCGGCATGGCCCATGCGCTTGCCCTTGGGCGCGGTGCGCCCGGCGACGAAGCCAGCGACCGGCTTGGTCATGTTGTCCCTGATCCAGTGCGCGGCGTCGATCTCGGCGCTGCCGCCGATCTCGCCGATCATGATCACGCCGTCGGTCTGCGGATCGGCGTTGAACATCTCGAGGACCTCGAGGAAGTCGAGCCCCTTGACCGGGTCGCCTCCGATGCCCACGCAGGTCGACTGGCCGATGCCGCGCACTGAGCACTGCCAGACGGCTTCATAGGTCAGGGTGCCGCTTCGGCTCACGATGCCCACAGCCTTGCCGGTCTTGGCATCGCGCCGATGCGTGTGGATGTAGCCGGGCATGATGCCGATCTTGCATCCTCCCTCGAAGCGATTGCCGACTCGGTAGCCAGGGGTGATCACGCCGGGGCAATTCGGGCCGACCAGGATCGTGCCGGGGTATCCGGCCAGCCGAGCCCGCGTTCGGACCATGTCCTGCACCGGCACGCCCTCGGTGATCGCGACGATCGTCTTGATGCCCGCATCGGCAGCCTCGAGGATCGCGTCGGCCGCGAATGGCGGCGGCACGAAAATCATGCTCGCGGTGGCGCCCGTACTGCGCACGGCCTGGTCGACGGTGTCGAAGACGGGCAGGCCGTTGGCATCCTTCTGGCCACCCTTGCCGGGCGTGGTCCCGCCGACCATGCGGGTGCCGTACTCGAAGCAGCCCTTGGTGTGGAAGGCACCGGCCGAGCCGGTGATGCCTTGGCAGATGACCCGAGTGTTGCCGTCGATCAGGATGGACATGGGAGGGGGGGAGGATAGCAATGTCGCGATGGCTTCTGCCGCGCAGGAACCTGCCGGATCCGTTGTAATGCCAGCTTCCATGGCCGCCATGAAGCCGCTCACGTACAAGGATGCCGGCGTCGACATCGATGCAGGCGACGAGGTCGTCGACCTGATCAAGCCGATCGTGCGGCGGACCTACTCGCCGCGCGTGCTCGGCCAGCACGGCAGCTTCGCCGGCATGTTCCGGCTCTTTGGCGAGGGGCTCTTCCGGAAGCAGTACCGCGATCCGGTGCTCGTCGGCTGCACCGACGGCGTGGGCACCAAGGTCATGATCGCCGCCGAGCGCAAGGTCTACGACACCGTGGGCATCGACTGCGTGGCGATGAATGTGAACGACCTCATCGTGCAGGGTGCGGAACCGCTCTTCTTCCTTGACTACCTTGGGCTCTCGCGCATCGCGCCGAAGGACACCGCTGCCATGATCGATGGCGTGGCCAAGGGCTGCGAAGCGGCCGGCTGCGCGCTCATCGGCGGCGAGTGCGCCGAGATGCCCGACATCTATCGGCAGGGCGACTTCGACATCGCTGGCTTCTGCGTGGGAGTCGTCGAACACAGACGGATCATCACGAGCAAGCTCGTGCGCAAGGGTGACATGGTCATCGGCCTGGCCGCCAGCGGCGTGCACAGCAATGGCTACTCGCTCGTGCGGCGGATCGTGAAGGATGCGCCGCTGGACATGGACCGTGTGTACCCGGAGCTTGGCCGCAAGCCGCTCTGGAACGTGCTGCTGGAGCCCACGCGGATCTACGCGAAGCCGATCGTGAAGCTGCTCGCTGGCTACCGTCGCAAGATGGTGATCAGCGGCATGGCGCACATCACCGGTGGCGGCCTGCCTGGCAACGCCTGTCGTGCCTTGCCGAGCCACTTGGATTGCGTGATCGACCGCTCCTCCTGGACACCCAACCCGATCTTCCCGTTCCTGCAGAAGCACGGCGGCATCGAGGACGAGGAAATGTTCCGCGTCTTCAACATGGGCATCGGCTATGTGCTGTTCGTACGGCCTGACTTCGCGAGGGCAGTGGTCAGGAAGC
>Ga0194131_10001252_pt1 | contig 43745 bp, 35 predicted proteins | sample TA2KigO120mmetaG_FD_148631 | JGI IMG/M metagenome (GOLD analysis project Ga0194131, IMG submission 148631) | Freshwater microbial communities from Lake Tanganyika, Tanzania - TA2015053 Kigoma Offshore 120m | ecosystem: Environmental > Aquatic > Freshwater > Lake | place: Tanzania: Lake...
CGCCGCGGCGAGCGCGCGGCCGGCGGCGATGCGCGCGACCGGAGCCACGAAGCGCGCGGCGAGGCTCGCGTCCGGACGCTCCCCGGCGAGCCACGCGGCGACGGCGGCGGCGGAGCCGCCCAGCGTGCCGGTGACCAGCAGGTGATCGCCGACTCGCGCCCCGCCGCGGGTGAGACACGGGCCGGGCAGCGTCCCGCCGGCGGTCACGGTGATCGACAGGACGGGGGCGGTCGTCAGGTTGCCGCCGGCCACGACGGCACCCGCGTCCGCGGTTGCATCGGCGCAGCCGTCGAGGATCTCGTCGAGCGCGTGCGCGGGCAGTTCGGCCGGTGCCGCAACCGCGACCAGCGTCCATGCGGGTATCGCGCCCATCGCGGCGAGGTCGCTCAGGTTGACGGTGATGACGCGGCGTCCGAGCTCGCGCCATGCGAGCCAGTCGCGCCGGAAGTGGACGTCATCGACCAGCGCGTCGGTGGTCAGCGCGAGCGGGTGCGGGCTCGGGGCCGTGACCGCGCAATCGTCGCCGGGCGGCACCAGCAGCTGGACCGGAGCGGCCGCTTCCTGACGCGCCCGGATCCGCGCGCAGAGCCTCGCCAGGAAGGGGTGCTCGCCGGTCTCGCGGAGCGTTGGGCCTTCCGTCGAAGGTCTCCCGGCTGGCCCGGGCGTCAGCCGAACTTCTCCCGGACCTTGTCGAAGAAGCCGCGCGACACCTGGACCTCCTCGCCCGCGATCTGGGCGAACTCCTCGAGCAGCTCGCGCTGGCGGGCGTTGAGCTTGCGCGGCGTCTCGACGAAGACCCGTGTCAGCTGGTCGCCGCGGCCGTAGCCGTGCAGGTCGGGTACGCCCTTGCCGCGCAGGCGAAACACGCTGCCGGACTGCGTGCCTTCCTTGATCTTCAGCTTGACTGGTCCATCGAGCGTCGGAACCTCGATCTCCGCGCCGAGCGACGCCTGGGGGAAGCCGATGCGCACGTCGCACACGACGTCGTTGCCGTCGCGGCGGAAGACGTCGTGCTCCTCGACGTTGATCACGACGAAGAGGTCGCCCGAGCCCGCGCTGCCGGCCTCGCCCTCGCCGCGCAGCTTGAGGCGCGTACCCGTGTCGACACCGGCGGGAACCTTGACGTCGAGCGTGTGGTCCTTGCGAACGCGGCCGGCGCCGCTGCACGTCGCGCACGGGTCCTTGATGATGCTGCCGCGGCCGTTGCACTGCCCGCAGGTCTTCGCGATCGAGAAGAAGCCCTGCTGGAAGCGGACCTGGCCGGCGCCGCGACAGGTGCCGCACTTGGTGGGCTGCGCGCCGCCCTTGCCCCCGGTGCCACTGCACTCGTTGCACTGTACCGCGCGCGGTACGGAGATCTCCCTGTTGCAGCCGAACGCGGCCTCCTCGAAGCCGATCGTCAGCGTGTAGCTCAGGTCCTCGCCGCGGCGGCGACGGTTTCCCCTGCGGGCGCCGCCGCCGAAGAACTCGCCGAACAGGTCGCCGAAGATGTCCTCGAAGCCGCTGCTGCTGAAGTCGAAGCCGGCGTTGCCGCCCTCGAAGGCCGCGTGCCCGAAGCGATCGTAGCGCGCGCGCTGGGCCGCGTCCGAGAGGACCTGGTAGGCCTCCGAGCACTCGCGGAACTTGCCCTCCGCGAGCTTGTCGTTCGGATTCCGGTCGGGGTGGTACTTGAGCGCGAGCTTGCGGAACGCCTTCTTGATGGTCTCCTCGTCGGCGGTGCGCTCGACCTCGAGGACCTCGTAGTAGTCGCGTTTGGCGGACACGGCGGAATCCGGGCGCGATTGTCGGTCAGTTGGCGCTGCGACGCAAGAGAAGACCCCCCGGGCCGAGGACGGCGGGTGCCGTCCCGCGGCCCGCGGGATGCGTCAGCCTTCCTTCACTTCCTCGAAGTCGGCGTCGACCACGTCGTCCTTGCGCGACGACTCGCCACCGCTCGCGGCCCCGGCACCGCCGTCGCTGCCGCCGTCGGCCGACGGACCGCCCTGGGCCTGCGCTGCCTTCGCGTACATCGCCTCGGCCAGCTTGTGCGACGCCTTGCTCAGGTCGTTCGCTGCGGCCTTCAGGCGCTCCGCCTCGGCGCCGGTGTCCTCGATCACCTTCTTCGCGTCGGCGATCGCGGTCTCCACCCCGAGCTTGCCCGCGGCGTCGATGCTCGCACCGTTCTCCGCGAGCGACTTCTCGGTCTGGTAGATCAGCGAGTCGAGCTGGTTCCTCGCCTCGATGGTCTCGCGACGCGTCTTGTCCTCGGCCGCATGCGACTCCGCCTCGCGGATCATCTCCTTGATCTCCTGATCGGAGAGACCCGAGGACGCCGTGATGCGGATCGACTGCTCCTTCCCGGTGCCGAGATCCTTCGCGCTCACGTGCACGATGCCGTTGGCGTCGATGTCGAAGGCCACCTCGACCTGCGGCATGCCGCGCGGCGCCGGCGGGATCCCGACCAGGTCGAACTGGCCGAGCAGCTTGTTGTCGGCCGCCATCTCGCGCTCGCCCTGGAACACGCGGATGGTCACCGCCGTCTGGTTGTCCGACGCCGTCGAGAAGACCTGGCTCTTCTTGGTGGGAATCGTCGTGTTCTTCTCGATGAGCTTGGTGTTGACGCCGCCGAGCGTCTCGATGCCAAGGGACAGCGGGGTGACGTCGAGCAGCAGGACGTCCTTGACCTCGCCCTTGAGCACGCCGCCCTGGATCGCCGCGCCCATGGCGACGACCTCGTCGGGGTTGACGCCGCGGTGCGGGTCCCGGCCGAAGACCTTCTTGACGCGCGCCTGCACGGCCGGCATGCGCGACATTCCGCCCACGAGCACGACCTCGTCGATGTCCTTGGTCGCGAGGTTGGCGTCGCGCAGCGCCGTGACCGACGGCCCGTCGAGCCGGTCGAGCAGGTCGCCGCACAGCGCCTCGAGCTTCGCGCGCGAGAGCTTGATGTTGAGGTGCTTCGGGCCCGACGCGTCGGCGGTGATGAACGGCAGGTTGATGTCGGTCTCGGCCGAGCTCGACAGCTCGATCTTGGCCTTCTCCGCCGCTTCCTTGAGACGCTGCAGCGCCATGCGGTCGCCGCGCAGGTCGATGCCCTGGTCCTTCTTGAACTCGTCGGCCAGGTACTCGATGACGTGCTGGTCGAAGTCCTCGCCACCGAGGAACGTGTCGCCGTGCGTCGACTTGACCTCGAACACGCCGTCGCCGACCTCGAGGACCGAGATGTCGAACGTGCCGCCGCCGAGATCGAAGACCGAGATCTTCTCGTCCTTCTTCTTGTCGAGGCCGTAGGCGAGCGACGCAGCGGTCGGCTCGTTGATGATGCGCAGCACCTCGAGGCCGGCGATCTTGCCGGCGTCCTTGGTGGCCTGCCGCTGGCTGTCGTTGAAGTACGCCGGGACGGTGATGACCGCCTGCGTGACCTTGTCGCCCAGGTAGTCCTCGGCGGTCTGCTTCATCTTCTGCAGGACGAAGGCCGAGATCTCCGCCGGGCTGTACTTCTTGCCGCGGCACTCGACCCACGCGTCGCCGTTGTCGGCGCGAACGATCTTGTACGGTAGGACCTTGGACGCCTTCTGGACCTCCGGGTCGTCGTACTTGCGCCCGATCAGGCGCTTGATGGCGAAGACCGTGTTCTCGGGATTGGTGACCGCCTGCCGGCGCGCGATCTGACCGACGAGCCGCTCGCCGTTCTCCGCGAACGCAACCACCGAAGGCGTGATGCGACTCCCCTCGGAGTTGGTGATCACCGTAGGGTCACCGCCCTCCATGATCGCCACGCATGAGTTCGTGGTCCCCAGATCGATGCCAATGACTTTGCTCATTTACTCCCCTCGCGGGTGATTTTCGCGGCTTCGGACGCCACCCTCGTCCTCGGCTGAAGGGCCCGCGATCAGCCTTGGATTTGCTCCGGATTTCTCGAGGGCAACGGACACGTAATCACGATGCGGGGTGAATCAACCCCGCGTCGTCGGAAATGCCGGCGAGCCGCTCCTCGAGGTGGCCGGGGAGCGGGCGAGGGGGCGTGTGCTCGGGAGGTGCCCCCTCGCGGCGATCGCTCACCCCTTCGGCTTCGCGACCGTGACCTGCGCCGGGCGCAGCAGGCGCTCGTGCAGGCGGTAGCCCGGGGCGTGCTCGTCGACCACGGCACCGGCGGGGTGCTGCTCGGTGTCGACGTGCGCGACCGCCTCGTGGTGGGCGGGATCGAAGTGCTGACCGGCGGCCGCCACGCGGGTCACGCCGAAGCGGCCCAGGGTCTCGGCGAACTGGTGCAGGACCATCGTGACGCCCGTCACCAGATTGTCGACGCGCGCGGCCTGCTCGGGCGATTCGCCCTCGGCACCCTTCGCGGCGGCGTCGATGGCGCGCTCGAGGTTGTCGATCACTGGCAGCAGGTCACGCAGCAGGTGCTCGCTCGCGTAGCGCAGCGCCTCGGACTTGTCGCGCTGCATGCGGCGCTTGAAGTTCTCGAGGTCGGCGCGCTCGCGCAGCAGCCGGTCCTTGCCCTGCTCGATCTCGCTCGCCTTCTCCGCGATCTCCGCGCGCAGGCGGTCGATCGTGTCGAGCGCGTGGTCGAGGTTGCGTGGCGTCGGCTCGGCTGCGGGGTCGTGCGCCTGCGGCGCATCGGCCGGGATCTGGCCGTGCAGGTGCGCGTTCCCCAGCGCGTCGTAGCCCTGCGTCCCGTCTGCGGGGCGCGGCCCGTCGCCACCTTCCCGGTGCTCCTTGCTCATCGTGTGCTCGAAACGCGTCTCGTCCCCGACCGGCCGGCTCCGGGAACCTAAGGAGCGACCTTTTCGGTGTCAATTCCCTGCGGCGAGAAAGAGTTGGTGTGGTACACGCAGCCCGTGCGGCTCGAATCCACGCCGGCCATCGTGCTGCGCACGCGCGAGTACGGCGAGTCCGACAAGATCGTCACCGTGCTGTCGCGAGCGGCCGGCAAGTTCTCGGGGATCGCGAAGGGTGCCATGCGCTCGCAGCGCCGCTTTCCCGGCACCCTCGAGCTGTTCTCGCACGTCACCCTGGACTTCAAGCGGCGTCCGCACAGCGAGCTCGCCTTCCTCGACCGCGCGGTGCTGCTGCAGCCCTGGCCGCGGCTCCTGAGCACGCTCGAGCGCTTCACCGCGGCGAGCCACGTCGTCGAGCTGGCCGACAAGGTGACCGTCGAGAGCGAGGTCGGCGACGATCTGTACGCCATCGTGACCTCGACCCTGGCGCGCCTGAACGCGGCCGAGCCCGGACCCGCGACGCTGCGTCTCTTCGAGCTCGCGGCGCTGCACGCGTCCGGCTACCGGCCCGAGCTGGTCGTGTGCCGCGGGTGCGCGGGGCCGCTCGCGTCGGACCGCGGCCCCGTGCGGCTGGTCGGCGGAATCGGCGGCGTGCTGTGCTCGCAGTGCCGGGGGGCCGAGGAGGGCGGCATTCTGCTCTCGAACGACGGGCTCGCGTGCCTCGGCCACCTGCAGGATGCCGTGACCCGCGCCGGCTTCGCCGGCGGACACGACTCTTCGGCCGGCTCTTCCGGTGGGCCCGACGCTCGCGTCGGCTTCGCCAACGGACGCGACGCGCACGGCTCCGCCAACGGACACGAGCCGCACGACCCGTGGGCAGTCGAACACGCGGTGGCGGCGCGGCTCACCTCGCGCGTCGAGCGCGAGATGGCGCTCGCGCTCGACATGCTCCTGGCGCCGCACCTGCGTGGTCGCCTGCGGTCGCTCGAGCTGCTCGGGCCGGTGCTGAACGACCGCGCCGGCGGTTAGGACGCCTTGCGGCGAGCGCGGTCGCGCCCGCCTCGCCGTGGACGGTCAGGCCAGCGCGTCGCGCAGGGCCGCCGCGAGCGATGCCTGCGTGAAGGGCTTGGTCAGGTAGCCGTTCGCCCCGGCCTCCTGCGCGCGCCGGCGATGCTTCTCGCTCGAGCGCGAGCTGCACACGATCACCGGCAGCGTGACGAGCCGAGGATCCGAGCGGATCTCGCCGAGCAGCTCGTAGCCGTGCATGCTTGGCATCTCGAGGTCGGTCACCAGCACGCGGTAGTGCCCGCGCCGGAGCTTCTCGAGCGCGTCGCGCCCGTCGACGGCGGTCTCCGCGGTCCAGCCCTCGGCGGCGAGGAAGTGACTGCCGAGCTTGCGCACGCTGATCGAGTCGTCGGCCCACAGGACCGTGGCTGCGTCCGCTTCCTCGGCGGCGTCCTCGGCAGGGGCGGACCTGGCGGCGGACTGCGCCGCGGCACGCGCCAGCTCCGAGCCGACGAGATCCGCGAGGCGACCGACGTCGAGAACGAAGATCACCTGCCCGTCGCCGGCGAACGTGGCGCTGTTCAGGAAGGGATGGCCGGCGAAGAGCCGTCCGAGCGGGCGGACCACCGCCTCGCGCTGCGCCTCGATGCGGTCGACCAGCAGCGCCATGCGGTGCTCGCCGCCGCGCAGCACGACCGCGGTCGCACCGGGGCCCGCGACGGCGCGCGTGGTGCGGCCCCGCTGGGCGTCGTCGCGGCCCGTCTGCCACGCGGTGCCCGTGCAGCTCGCGGTGAGCAGGGGCAGCGACAGCGCGGGTACGTGATCCTCGCCGACCTTCAGCAGGATCCCGTCCGCGGTCTCGCGCAGCATCTCGGGCTCGACGTTGAGCACCGACTCGACCGGTCCCTGCGACAGCGCGTAGGCCTGGTTGCCCGCGCGCAGCACGAGCACCTGATCGATCATCGCGGCGAGCGGCAGGCGGATCGTGAAGGCGGCGCCGCGGCCGTCGCGGGAATCGACCGTGACCGTGCCGCGCAGCTGCTCGACCTCGCCCATTACCACGTCCATGCCGATGCCGCGCCCGGCGAGATCCGTCACCCGGCTCTGCGTCGAGAAGCCGGGGCGGAAGATGAGCTTCGCGAGCTCGTCGCGCGACACGGTCTCGCTGGGCGAGATCAGCCCCTGTCGCTCGGCCTTGCCCCGGATCGCGGTGAAGTCGAGGCCGCGCCCGTCGTCGCGGACGGTGACCTCGACGCTGCCGTGCCGCTGCACCGCGCGCAGCTCGATGGTGCCCACCTCCCGCTTGCCGCGGGCGCGGCGCTCCTCGGCCGGCTCGATGCCGTGCGACACCGAGTTGCGCACGAGGTGGAGCAGGGGCCCGTAGAGCGCCTCGATCACGGCGCGGTCGACCTGGACTTCCCCGCCGACGCACTCGAGATCGATCTGCTTCCCGGTCTGCCGCGCGGCGTCGCGGATCGGACGCTGCAGACGGCGCAGCAGCGTGTCGATCGACAGGAGGCGCATGCCGGTGACGGTGCGCTGTAGGCTCGACGTCACCTTCGAGACCTGGCGGCTCTCCTCGGCGATCGCGTCGATCATGCCGCCGAGCTGCTCGACGATCTCGCCTGCGTCCGAGGCAAGCTCGACCAGCGTGCGCGTCAGCACGTTGAAGTCGTCGTACTTGTCGAACTCGAGCTCGCTGAACTCGAACGGGGCGTCGGCGGGTGGCGCGGCGTCGCCCTGCGCCTGCGCCGGATTGAACTCGAAGCCCCGGAATCCCTCGACCGCCTCGTGGATCTGCAGCTTGCCCAGGCGCAGCTTGTCCTTGAGCTCGTAGATCGCGCTCATCGAGTCCTCGATGCGCGTCCGGCTGACGACGAGCTCGCTCACGCGGTTCATCAGCAGGTCGAGACGGCTCGCGTGCACCCGCACGATCGCCGAGTCGATGTCGCCCGGGGGCGCCGGCGCCGCGGTCTCCGCGGCGGGTGCCGCTCGGGCGGACCCGGCGTGTGCCGCGGGAGCCTGAGCGACGGGTGACGGAGGGGCACCCGGATCTCCCAGCACCTCCGCGACGCGCGCGTCGACGTCGGGCAGGATGTGATGCTCGTGCGGCACGCCGCGGACCTGCGCGAGCAGCCCCGCGACGGAGTCGACGAGCTCCAGCAGCAGCTCGATGAGCTTGTCCGGATTGCGCTCGACCGGGCTCTCGATGACGGTCTCGAGCAGCGTCTCGCCCGCGTGCAGCTGCACGGCGATGCGCGTCAGGCCGACGGCGGCCGCGGCTCCCTTCAAGGTGTGGAAGTGACGGAACAGCGCTCGCAGCTGCGTGCGGTCGCGCGGGTTGCGCTCGAGGTAGAGCAGGGCGGTCTCCGACGCGCTCAGCGCCGCGTCGGCGTCGAGGGTGAAGGCCTCCATCATCTCGGGCTCGATCTGGGGCGCGTCGTCCGCGGCGTCCTCGACCTCCTGCTGCAGCGCGGATACGGGCGCGAACGCCGCACCGTCGTCGGCGAGGGCGTCGGGCGGCGGCGGGGCCAGCGCGTCCGCGTCGTCGGCGAGGAACGCTCGCGCGGTTGCGGCGACGAGCTCGAGCTGGATCATCGGGGGCTCGAGACCGGCCGCGAGGAAGACGGTCTCGATCGGGCCGCTCAGCTCGTCGATGAACTCCGGGGGCAGCGGCAGGGCGGCCTCTTCGGCGTGCATGTCGAACGCGTCCTGCAGGACCTTGCCGACGTCGCGCAGGTCGTTGCGGCCGGCGGTCGCGGCGCTGCCCTTGACGGTGTGGAAGATGCGTCCCAGGTCGGCGCACACGTTGGACTGCTGCGCCGGATCGGCGAGTCCGCCGAGCAGCTCGGGAACGGCGCCGAGCAGCTCGCGCAGCTCCTGCTGGAAGGTCTCGGCGAGGAACGCCGCGAGCTCGGGATCGTAGGCCGCGGTCGAGCCGTCGTCGCCCTCCGCTCCGTCGTCGGCCAGTGCGAGGGCGCCATCGAGGCTCTCGTCGAGCGGCTCGTCGCCGGTGAAGGGCGGCGGCGCTTCGAGCCCGGGCTCGTCACCGACCTCCTCCTCGAAGTCGGGCATCGCGGCCTCGGCCACCTCCTCGCGCAACAGCTCGCTCTCGAGCGTGGCGCGCGTCGCGGGCGCGAACGTGTCGAGCAGCTCGCCGAGCAGCCGCTCCTGGCTCAGGCCGCTGCCGTCGAGGCAGTCTTCCAGCATGCGCTGCGCGGGGCCGAGCGCGTCGCGCGTCGCGCGCATCAGGTCCTGCGCCGCTTCGCGGTTGCGCTCCGCCTCGGCGAGCGCGAGCTCCGACGCGCGCTGCAGGATCGCTCCCGCGTGGCTCAGGTACGGCAGCTCGGCGAGCGCGGCCGAGCCCTTGAGCGCGTGCCCGCGTGCGGCGATCTCGGTGAGGGCCGAGGGATCGTCCTCCTGCCCGGCGACCCGGCTCAGGCGCGCGCTCATTCCGGCGAGGAGCTCGCGCGCCTCGACGCGGAACAGGTCGCGGATGGTGCCGACGCTCGGTCCGATCGGCGCCGTGTCCGAAGCGCGGGGTCGCGACCCGGCCTCGGCGGAGGCGCGGAGTCGCGTGTCGGCCTCCTGTTCCCGGCCCATGCCGCCGTCGCTCCGCTCGCTCACGCCCGGGTCGCCCACCGGCCGCTACGCATGGAACTGGCTCGCACGGGCGCCGAGCTCCTCCGAAGCGCTGAGGATCTGCGCGGTGGTGCGCCGCGCCTGCTCGCTCGACTGCTGCACGCCCTTCGCCGCGTCGGCGATGCGCTTGAGGGTCGTGTCGATCTCCGTCGCGCGGTCGAGCTGCTGCGTGGCGGCACCCGCGACCTGCTCGATCAGCGTGGTCGCCTCGCCGCTCACCGTCGCGACGCGCTCGAGCGCGTGGCCGGCCTGCGACGCGGCCGCGGTCTGCAGGTCGAGCCGCTCGGCCTGGCGCTCCATCCCGCCGACGGCTTCGTTCACGTCGGACTGGATGCCGGCGATCAGGCGCTCGACCTCCTTGGTCGCGGCGGCCGCACGCTCGGCGAGCTTGCGCACCTCCTCTGCGACCACCGTGAAGCCCTGGCCGTGCTCGCCCGCGCGCGACGCCTCGATGGCCGCGTTCAGCGCCAGCATGTCGGTCTGCGCCGACATCTTGGAGATGGTCCCGGTGATCGCCGAGATCTGCATCGAGCGCTCGCCGAGACGCTTGATCTTGACGGTGGCGGCTCGGGTCTCGCGCTGCAGCCCGTCCATGCCGGTGATGAGGTCCGCCAGGGCCGTCTGGCCCTGGCGGCTCGCCTGCTCCGAGCGTCGCGCGGCGTCGACCGCGCCGGTGCACTGCTCGACGATCTGCTGGTTGCCCGAGCGGAGGGCCTGCGCGGTCGTGGCCAGGCTGCCGCACTCGCGTGCCTGCGACGAGGCGGTGGTGGCCGCTTGCTCGGCGCAGCCCTTGACCTCGCTCGCCGACGTGCCGACCCGGCTCGACACGTCGCGCATGCCGGTGACCAGCGCGCCGATGCCGTCGAGCATCTCGTTCATCGCGCGCGAGACGTTGCCGAGCGAGCCTCCCTCGACCCGGGCGCGCGGCGTGAGGTCGCCGCCGGTGGCGGCGCGCACGACGTCGAGCAGCGACTCGGCGTCGCGTGTGGAGCGCTGTCCCTCCTGCTCGAAGCGGGCGAGCGCCGTCGCGCGCTCGTCGAGGAGCCGGTTGATCACGGAGGCGAGCTCGGCGACGGGCCCATCCTGCTTGACCTCGAGCCGCGCCTGGCGATCGCCGCGCTGCGCGCGAGAGAGCACCGTCGAGAGCTCGCGCAGGCGTCCGGAGAACTGGCTCCACAGCCGCGCGCCGAGGAACCAGCCCAGAAGTGCCGCGACCAGCACCGCACCCGCGACGTTGAGCGCGACGCGGAAGAGCGGCGCCATCGCGGTCGCGCGCGGCATCTGCACCCCAACGGCCCAGCGCGCGTCGCCGACCTGTAACGGGGCGACGGCCGCGAGCACGTCTCCGGCGGCGCTGGCGTAGCTGCCCGCACCCTCGGTTCCCTGCAGGGCCTCGTCGAGCGCTGCGGTCGGAAGATCTCCAGCCGCGTCACCGTCGGCGGTGGAAGGCGGTGCTCCGAGCGCGGCGCGCACCTGGTGGCTTGGGTCGACGAGCCACGCCGAGCCCGCGTCGCCGAGGCCGAGCGACAGCGTCTGGCCGCTCGAGCCGCCCAGCGCCGCCTCGAGCTGCGCCTTTCCGATCGCGACCACCAGAGTGCCGAGGCGCGTGGCGCCGTCGAGCACGGGCGTCGCCGCGTAGAGCATCGTCTGCCCGTCGAAGGCGGGATCCGCGCCCGCGTCGACCAGCGTCACGGTGCCGTACTCGTTGCGGCTCTCGGCACGCTGCACCACGGCCGCGAGCCGGCTGTCCGGTGCGAGCTGCGGCGTGGCGCCGGACGCGTAGGCGACGCGTGCTACGCCGTCGTCGAGCAGCAGGACGTAGGTCCATCCGTTGTGCTCCGCGGTGGCCGCGAGCCAGCGCGGCGAACGCGGCGCTGCGGCGTCGTCGTTGCCGCCCTTGCGCGCGACGCCCGCCCGGCGCTGCGCGTCGCGGACCTCGCGAAGGAAGCCGGTGATGCGCGAGTCTCCCGCGAGCTCGCCGATCTCGTCGGAGACGGTGCGGGTGAAGCGCGCGACGTCGGCGTCGACCGCGGCGCGAACCGTCTCGAGCCGGGTGAGCGAGCCGTCGAGCAGCAGCTGCCGCGCCGCGAACAGGGTCGTGGCTCCTGCCGCGAGTGCCACGACCGCCGCCAGCAGCGCGATCCGGAGCGCGCCCGCGCGCGCCGGATCGCCGGACTGGCTCCGCGTCGCCGTCGACAGGCGTGGGCCCGCCGCGGCGATCGTTCGGGTTTGCGCCTGCATGTCCCTACCTCCCCCCGACGGGCGGTTCTTCGCCCGCTGCCGGCCCGTCCGGACTGGCGACGTCGCTCGTCGTCTCGGCGGCTCCCCCCGGAGCCGCGCCGCCAAGCGACGCCATCGTCGATCCTGTCGTCTTCGTGTCACGGAGCCCTGCGGCGATCCTCTCGGCCACGCCGACGACCAGCCGCTCGGCGTCGAGCACCATGGTTTGCTCGGCGTCGCGCCCGATGAGCCCGCGCACCAGCGGATTCGTCACCGACGGATCGAGCTTCGTGCGCCGGATCTCCCACGGCGACACGTGCTGGATGATCACCACCTGGTCGACCACGGCGGCCATCGTGAACTCGCCCTGGAAGAGCAGCAGCAGGGTGTCGCCGCGCGCCGGCGGACGCTCCTCGAGCTCGAGGAAGCGGTCGACGTTCACCAGCGGCACGACCTCGCCGCGCAGGTTGAACGCGCCGAGCAGCTCGCGCGGCGCGTACGGCACCGGGGTGAACGAGCGCGCCTCGAGGATCTCCTTGGCGACGGTCGTGGCCAAGGCGAACCGGCGTCCGCCGCGCATGAAGATGCAGTAGTCGCTGCGCGGCGTCGCTGCGGCGCCGGCCTGGGGCTCTGCGGCGGCGGCGCTCATATGCTCACGACCTCGAGATCCATGGCGTCGCCGGCGTCGCCGGCGCGTACGGCGTGCGGAGCGATGCCGGACAGCGTCTCGATGACCGCCTCGACGGTCACGACACTGGTCGCGTCGCCGAGCTCGCCCGCCTCCGCTCCGTCGGTCGCGAGCGCGACGAAGCGCGCTGCGGGCTCGAGCGCGCGGCTGCGCGCGAACGCCGCGTCCGCCGCAGCGCTGCGCCCGGTCACGGCGACGACCGCGCGCGGGCCGAGCAGACGCACGAGGTGCGGCGCCTGAGCGAAGTCCTCGGCGACGACGACGGGTACGAAGGCGGCCTCGCGCAGCGCGGCCGGAAGCTCGGTCGCGGCGGCGTGCTCGAGCGGACAGATCACGACGACGTCGGGTGAGCGCGGCAGCGCTGCGCTCGGCGCGCCAGTCGCCGCGAGCAGGATCGCCGCCTCGCACAGAGCGCGGTGCGCTTCGAGGAGAGTCGAGGCCACGTTCGCGAACGAGCCGTCGCCGCGCACGCGGTAGGGTACGACGGTGTCGCCGTGCAGGTGGTGCGAGATGTCGTCGAGACGCGCAGCGGCCTGCTTGAGACGCGGGCTCACGCCGGGAAACGCGCCGCGCACCCCGCCCGCGGGCAAGCGCTCCTCGCACATCGCCGCCTCGAGCTGCGCCAGCAGCGCCGCGAACGCCTGCTCGATGCTGGCCGGAGCCACCGTCCCGGATGCGCCGTCGAGCGAGCGCGCCCGCATCGCGTTGTGCGCCTCGCGCGTGACCGGCGCCGGGTGCATCACCGTCGCCGTGCCCGGCGCCGCGGCCGCGCCTGCGCGGGCGCGGGCGAGAGCGTTCTGTACGACCGACGCGACCACCTGCGGCTTGAAGGGCTTGGTGATGTAGCTCACCACGTTCGACGCATCCTGGTAGGCCTGGCGGATGGAGGCGCCCTTGGCCGAGACCAGGACGATCGGCGTGAACGCGGTGCTCGGCGTCGCGGCGAGCGCTGCGCACACGTCGGGAGCGCGCATGTCGGGCAGCACGTAGTCGAGCAGGATCAGATCCGGCGTGAAGGAGGTCGCGTGCTCGAGCGCCTGCGCGCCGTCGGCTGCGAAGTCGAGCTCGTAGCCGAGCGGCTTGAGGATCAACTCGAGGGCCCGGCGGATCGTCAGGCTGTCGTCGACGACCAGGATGCGCGAGGTGCTCAAGATGCCGAGGCTCCGGCGGTCGTCGCTTGCGTGGTGCTCACCTTCTCGCCCGACGTCTCGCTGCCGACGCGCGACACGAGGCCGCGCGGCTCGAGCATCAGGTGGGGACGCCCGTCGAGCATCAGGAGGAAGCACAGCGGGCTGCCCGCCGCGTCGCGCAAGCGGGTCGGCATCGGCGGCGTGCGTGCGAGCGACACCGAGCGCACGCCGAGGCAGGCGTCGATGCGCAACCCGACCGGACCCGCTGCGGTGCGCAGCACCATGATCTGACCCGAAGGCTCCTCGGCGGCAGCGCCGACCCCGGTCACGTCGCCCCAGTCGACCAGCGGCACCGTCGTTCCGTGGGCGAGGGTCGCGCTACTCGCCGACGCGGCACCGCCACCGATGTCGAAGATCCCTTCGATCGCGTCGAGCGCCACGCAGATGCGGCAGCCGTGCGCACGGACGAGCATCAGCCGGATGCCGCCACGCTCCTCCTCGGTCCCCTCGAGCTTTCCACCACCGAACATAAGCCACACGTTCCCGCGACGCGCCCCGCGCGCCGCGTCGTTCCGTCGGGTCTCGACCGATCCGCGCCGCGCAGAGCGGCTGCCTCCGCCTTCGACGCTGGATCGCGAGAACTTGAGACGCGGAAGCCCGCCGAGCGCAGAGCGCGTGCCACGGTGGTCGGCGCCATCAAGTCCGCGCGACGCAGTGCCGAAATCCGGAGCGGGACGCCGTGCGCGGGAGGGTGTGTCGTTGATCGCTGAGGCCGGAACGATGGAAATGCGTGCCGACGCCGGGGGCGCGTCCGGGAGGGAGTCCGAGGCGGCGCTCCACAAGGAGTCTGCGGCGTTCTTGTCGACGCACCTGCTGCGCGAGCTGGTGGTCGCCGACGCGCGCGACCACGGCCCTGCCGACGAGCCGGCTGTGCGCGCCGAGGCCCTGCTCGCCGCGGTGCTCGCAGGCCTCGACCTCACCGAGGGGGCCATCGTCCGCGCCGATCCGTCGGGCGGCGGCACCTGCCTCGCAGTGCGGGGCATTCCCGATCACGCGCGCCAGCTGCTCGAGGCTCGCGGCGCGCAGATCGAGCAGCTCGGACCGTCGCTGCTGCAACGTGCGCTCGCCGCGCATCGCGTGCTGCTGCTCGACCGGACCACGCGCGAGCCGCTGATGCCCGCGCTCCGCGACGGGAACCCCGGCATCGAGAGCGCGGTGATCGTACCGCTGGCCGATCTCGGCGTTCCCGTCGGCGTGCTGCTGCTCGCGGCGCGTGGGCGCAAGCTGAGTGCGCCCTTCCTGCGCTCGCTGGCAGTCGCCTTCCGGCTCCTCGGCATCCTGCTCGCGCCCGGACGGGGTGCGGCGGCGCGCCCGCCCGAGTTCGCAGAGGAGACGCCGCCCGCGGCCGACGGCGAGCGCTACCTGTTCGAGATCGAGGAGCTGACCGCGCGTCTCTCCGAGGTGCGCGAGTCGGCGCAGCGCACCGAGGAGCGCGCGTCGAGCGCGGAGACGGCGCTTCGCGCCGAGCTCGAGAGTGCCCGCGCGCGCGTCGCGGGGCTGGAGGCGCAGCTCGCGAGCGCTGCGGCGCCGGCACGCGCCCGCGAGCTCGAGCTCGAGACGCTGTGCGGCGACCAGGCGCGCGCCATCGCGGAGCACGAGCGCCGCGCCGCCGCGCTCGAGCGCGAGGTCGCGCTGCTGCTCGAGGGCGCCGCGCACCGCGACGCGGGCGACGTCATCGAGCTCGACGTCTCCGACAGCTGGCCCGAGGCGGCGCTGCAGGACGCGAGCCCGGCCGACGCGTTGCGCGAGCCCGGCGATGCGGACGGGCGGGAAGCAACCATCGAGCTCGAGGAGACCGATGACGAGCAGCTCGGCGCGATCGCCGAGGCGGCCGCCGCCGCGATCGCCGAGGACGCAGCCAGCCGGGACGCTGCGGCCGGCGCGCTGCGGTCCGACGCCGAGACCGAGGACCCGTCGGGTGCCGGCGGTGACCCCTCGCGCGAGCCGCTCTCGCTCCTCGAGGCCGCGGCGCAAGCCGCAGACCAGGTGCGCGACGAGCCCACCGAGGACCAGGTCGCGGCCGGCGAGGAGCTGGCCGCCCATGCGCCGTGGGCGGTGTTGCACGTCGACGGACGCGAGGGCGCACGGGTGCTCGCCCGCACCGCCGCCGAGGAGGGCGGGGCGGTCTACTGGTGCGGCGAGGGCGATCTGCCGGTCGCGGACCGCGCCCTCGTCGTGGTCAACCTGCTCGACGACGCGCTGCCGCGCGTCGCGAGCTCGCGGTCGGGCCTCTGGGATGCGTCGCGCTGGATCGTCTACGGCGCGACCGACGGCAACGCGGGCTTCGAGCTGCCGTCGTGCGGGCTGGTGCGGCGCCCGATCGACCCGCGCGGCTGTATCGAGCAGCTCCACCTGGCGGCGGGCTGCAAGCCGTCGGGGATGCTGCTGGTGAGCGCGCAGCTGCGCGAGGTGGTGCCGCTCCGTCAAGCACTGCAGGAGGTCGACGTCGCAGGGTCGGTCGCGTGCGACGTCCGCCAGGCCCTCGACCTGCTCGAGATCGTGCGCCGTCCCGAAGTGATCCTGATCGACCTGGCGCTGCCGCAGGGGCAGGGGCTCGGGCTGGCGGCCCAGCTGCGGCGCCAGCCGGAGACGGCCTCGCTGCCGCTCCTGCTGCTTCTTCCACCCGAGCCCGACCCGGTGCGCCTGCTGCGCGAGGCCGAGAAGGCCCGGATGCTCGTTCCGTTCGGTGACGCGGACGCGCACCGCCTGGTGCGCACGGTACTGGCCGGGCGCGCCTGACCGGCGCAGCCGCGAGCCGTGCGCTCGCGCACCGTCGCTGCGTCTCCTGCTGGCCTGGCCGCAGGGCACGTGCTAGCCGGGCTAGTTCTCGCGGCAGCGACGGCGCGGAGCGTTTCCCCGCCGTCCGCCGCGTCTCTCATCGCAGGAGCCCACGGTCATGACGGACGAGGCAACGGAGGCGCCGCAGGCGGCACCCGCGCACGACGCCGGTCGCATGGAGCGTATCGTCAATCTGGCGAAGCGCCGCGGCCTCGTCTTCCAGTCGAGCGAGATCTACGGCGGCCTGTCGAGCTGCTGGGACTACGGTCCGGTCGGCGTCGAGCTGAAGCGCAACGTCAAGGACGCGTGGTGGCGCGAGATGGTCTGGTCGCGCGGCGACATCGTCGGCCTCGACTGCTCGATCCTGATGCACCCGCGTGTGTGGGAGGCATCGGGACACGTCGCCGGCTTCACCGACCCGCTGGTCGATTGCAAGAAGTGCAAGGTGCGCTTCCGTGCCGACCACCTCGCGGAGGCGCGCTGTGGTCTCACGCCGACGCGCCGCGCCGGCGACTGCGGCGGCGAGCTCACCGAGGCGCGCCAGTTCAACCTCATGTTCAAGACGTTCATGGGGCCGGTCGAGGAGGACGCGAACGTCGTCTTCATGCGCCCGGAGACCGCGCAGGGCATGTTCGTGAACTTCGCGAACGTGCTCGACACCGCGCGGCGCAAGCTGCCGTTCGGCATCGCGCAGACCGGCAAGTCGTTCCGCAACGAGATCACGCCGGGCAACTTCCTGTTCCGCACGCGCGAGTTCGAGCAGATGGAGATGGAGTTCTTCGTCAAGCCGGGCGAGGACATGAAGTGGTACGAGTACTGGAAGCAGGAGCGCTACGAGTGGTACCTGCGGCTCGGCATCAAGCCGGAGAACCTGCGTCTGCGTGAGCACGCCTCCGATGAGCTCGCGCATTACGCCAAGGGCTGCGCCGACGTCGAGTACCGATTCCCGTTCGGCTGGTCGGAGCTCGAGGGCATCGCGAACCGCGCCGACTTCGATCTCAAGCAGCACACGCAGTTCAGTGGCAAGGACCTCTCGTACTTCGACGAGGAGGCGCGGGAGCGCTACGTGCCCTACGTGATCGAGCCGGCGGCCGGCGCCGATCGCGCGACGCTCGCCTTCCTGGTCGACGCGTACGACGAGGACGAGGTCGAGGGCGAGACGCGTGCCGTGCTGCGCCTGCACCCACGCCTCGCTCCGGTGAAGGCCGCGGTGTTCCCGCTCATGCGCAAGGCGGGCCAGCCCGAGAAGGCGCACGAGATCCTCACGAGGCTGCGCCCGCACTTCCCCGTGCAGTACGACCAGGCGGGCTCGATCGGCCGTCGCTACCGCCGCCAGGACGAGATCGGCACGCCGTGGGGCGTCACCGTCGACCACCAGACGATGGAAGACGGCACCGTCACCGTCCGCGACCGCGACAAGACCACGCAGGAGCGCATCCACGAGAGCGAGCTGTTGCCCGAGCTGCTGCGCCGCATCGCCGGCGCTTGACTCGCGGCGACCGGGCCGTCGAGCGGAGGGCGCGGCTGGTGGTCGGGTGTGGCGGGTGGTCGGGTGTGCCGCCCGGTGCGCTCAGGGCGCCACGACCCCGCCGCACGACGAGCCCGCGCCCGCGGTGCAGCCGTAGCAGTGGTTGCCGGTGACGACCGTTCGCCGGCCGAGCCTGGCCGCGTCGAAGTCGCGCACGTGCTGCGGCGCGGCGCCGTCCACCGCGAGGTCGAGCATCTGGTTGAAGTCGCAGTCGTGCAGCGTGCCGTCCCAGGCGACCGACACCATGCCGCGGCACATCACGCCGGCCGCCGCTGCCGGGTTGAACGCGCCGGAGAGCCGCTGCAGGTACGCCGCGTCGTTTCCGCTCGTGACCAGGAAGTCGAGAAAGCGGCTGATCGGCATGTTGGTGATCGTGAACAGCCGGTCGAACGCGACGCCCCACCTCTGCTGCAGCTCGCGCCGGAACTGCGCCTCGATCGCACCCTGACGCGGCGGCAGGAACGCGCCGACCGGGTTGTAGACCAGGTCGAGCTCGAGCCCGCTCGACGGGTCACCGTAGCCGAGCGCGTTCAGCTTCCGGATCGCGGCGATCGACTTCTCGAACACGCCCTCGCCGCGCTGCGCGTCCGTCTGCGCCGGACGGTGGTACGGCAGCGACGCGATCACCTGCACGCGGTGCGCCGCGAGGAACTCCGCCAGATCGCCCTGCGACGGCAGCAGCAGCACGGTCAGGTTGCAGCGGTCGATGACGTGGCGGCCGAGCGCCCGGCTGCGCTCGACGAGGAAGCGGAAGCACTCGTTCAGCTCGGGCGCACCGCCGGTGACGTCGACGGTGTCGATCGACGGCGCCGAGGCGAGCGCAGCCATGCAGGACTCCGCGGTCTCCCGCGTCATGCGCTCGCGGCGGTCGGGGCCCGCGTCGACGTGGCAATGCCCGCAGGTCTGGTTGCACACCTTGCCGACGTTGATCTGCAGCACGCGAAGTCCGGTCGCACGCAGCGGGTGGAGCCCGGCGCCGGCGAGCGCCGTCGCGAACGGCGGCACCGCGGCACCCGCCAGGAGGCGCCGCTGCTCCGCCGGCGCGGCGAGCGGGCTCCGTCGTGACTGCAGGCTCGGCTTCACGTCACAGGCAGAGCTTGTCGACCACGTTGCGCATCTGCATGCCGTGGACGAGGGTCGCGCCGCCACGGATCGCACACGCGACGTGCACCGCCTCGGTCATCTCCTCGACGTTCGAGCCCTTCTCGAGGCACGACTTGCTGTAGGCGTCGATGCAGTACGGGCACTGCACCGCGTGCGCCACGCCGAGCGCGATCAGCGCCTTCTCGCGCTCGGTCAGGGCACCCTCGGCGAACACCGCCGCGTAGTACTCCTGGAACTTCTGCCAGAGCTCGGGATTGCCCTTGCCCATCTCGGCGAACCGGCCGAGGTCTGCCCCGTGGTAGTAGTGGTCCATGGTCGCGCTCCGTCGGTTCGACGCCGGCCGTGGCTCGACCGCGTCGCCGCCCCGAGTCTCGCCTCGGTCGGGCGGGGACGCAAACCTCCCGAGGCGCCGGCGGTGCCGATCGGTTCGTCCGGGCGGGTCGGCGCGCACCCGAGGTGGCTGCTATCGAGCCCCCGTGGCCGCGTCTTCTGCTCCATCGCCCGCTTCATCGCCCGCGCGCGAGGTCGAGGTCGTCGTCGGCCTCGGTGAGCCGGAGGACGACGCGAGCCTGCGCGTGCGGGTGGCGCGCAAGCTCGGTGTCGAGACCGTGGAGCTGCCGTCCCTGCGCCTGCTCAAGCGCTCGCTCGACGCCCGCGGCGGGCGGGTCCGCTTCCACCTCCTGCTCGAGGTCGGCGGCGCGCCGCCGCCGGCGCTGGCGCTGCCCGAGCCGCGCGAGGTCGGTGGCGCGCGCCACGTGGCGATCGTCGGCGACGGACCGGCGGGCCTGTTCTGCGCCTACCAGCTCGCGCGCGCGGGCGTGGCCTGCACGGTGCTCGATCGCGGCAAGCCGGTGCAGCCGCGGCGGCGCGACCTGCGCGGCCTCCAGCAGGAAGGCCGCGTGGATCCCGACAGCAACTACTGCTTCGGCGAGGGCGGCGCTGGAACCTACAGCGACGGCAAGCTCTACACGCGGGCGCACAAGCGCGGCGACGTGCGCGACGTGATCGAGATACTCGTGCGCCACGGCGCCCCCGACCAGATCCTGACGGACGCGCGCCCGCACATCGGCTCGAACCGCCTGCCGCGCGTGATCGCCGCGCTGCGCGAGCACCTCGAGGGCGTCGGTGTCGTGTTCCGCTTCGAGAGCCGTGTCGTCGCGTTCGCGCGGGGTGCGGGCGGCCGCGTGCGCGGTGTCGTGCTCGCGGACGGAGCCGAGGTCGGCGCCGACGCGGTGGTGGTCGCGACCGGGCACTCCGCACGCGACGTGCTGCACGCGCTCGACGACGCAGGAATCCGTCTCGAGGCGAAGGGGTTCGCACTCGGCGTCCGGATCGAGCACCCGCAGGCCCTGATCGACCGACTGCAGTACGGCCCGTGCGCGGGGCACGCGTCGCTGCCGAGCGCCGCCTACAGGCTCGCGTACGACGTCGCCGGGCGCGGCGTGTTCTCGTTCTGCATGTGCCCGGGCGGCTTCGTCGTGCCCGCGTCGACCGGGCCCGACGGCCTCGTGCTCAACGGCATGAGCCTGTCACGCCGCGACTCGCGCTGGGCGAACTCCGGGCTGGTGGTCGCGATCGAGCCCGAGGACTGTGCGCGCGCCGGCCTCGCGGGGCCGTTCGCGGGCATCGAGCTGCAGCGGCGCGTCGAGCGCGCGGCGCTGGACGCCGGCGGCGGCGGGCTCCGGGCCCCCGCGACGCGCGCCGACGACTTCCTGGCCGGCCGGGCGTCGTCGGACGTTCCGCAGTCGAGCTACCAGCCGGGCACGACACCGGCCGACGTCGGCGCGGTCCTCGACGCGAGCGGGCTGCCGCTGGCGTCGTGCCTGCGCACCGCGCTGCATGGGTTCGGGCGGCGGATGCGGGGCTACGCCGGCGGCGACGCAGTGCTGCTCGGCGTCGAGTCGCGCACCAGCTCGCCGGTGCGGGTGCCGCGCGATCCGCTGTCCCTCGAGTCACCGGATCTCGCCGGGTTGTACCCGTGCGGCGAGGGGGCGGGGTACGCGGGCGGCATCGTCAGCGCGGCGCTCGACGGCCTGCGGGTCGCACGCGCGATCTGCGCGACGCCCGGGCCGGTCGCGCCGACGACTTGACGCGGCAGCCGCCGCGTCGCGTGGTGCTCGAGGCCGCGCCGGGAAGACGCGCTCCCGATCGCCGACCTCGTCGGGCTCAGGCGCGCTGCTGGTTGCCCGACTCGATGTCCTGGTTGAGCGTCCGGGCGGCGAGGTAGTAGTGCAGCGCCGACCAGAGGTTGATCGACGAAGCGATGGTCAGCGCCCACTTGAGGCCGTCCGCGGTCGCTTGCGTGTCGACCATGCCCTGCTCGAGGAAGTGCGCGCGCAGGCGATCGCTCAGGATGCCGGTGCACATCGGGCCGAGCCCGAGGCCGATCAGGTTGAGCACGAAGAGCAGCACCGCGCCGGCGACGGCGCGCTCGCGCAGACCGACCAGGCGGTGCGTCGTCGCGATGCTGGGCGCGAGGTAAGCGGCCGAGAGCGCGATCGTCGGGATGAGCATCCAGAGCACGACCTGCTTGCTCGCGAAGCCGAAGAGGATGACGCCGAACGGTACGTTGAGGATCAGCGTGATCGCCGGCACCCAGAGGTAGTAGCGAGGGTCGGGCTTCTTCGCGAAGTAGTGATCGCTGATCTTGACGCCACCGTACGTGCCGGCGAAGCCGCCGACGAAGGTCACCAGGGCCAGCCAGGCCCCGATCTCCTGCGGCGCCATGCCGTGGGTGCGGCCGAGGTACGACGCGTAGAACGTGGCCACGCCGTAGCTCACGAAGGCGTGCAGGCCGCCCGCGAAGGAGAGATGCTTGAAGGATCTCTTCGACCACAGGCGCGCGACCACCTGCAGGAACGGCGGCGGCTCCTCGATCACCCGGTGCGTGCCCTCGGAGAAGCCGCGCGGCGGCTCGCGCAAGGTCGCCTTCACCAGCAAGCCCAGCAGGATCCCCGGCAGGCCGCAGACGAAGAACGCCATACGCCAGCCATGCACCTGCGCGACGTGACCACCGATCAGGAAGCCGAGCGCTCCGCCGCCGTAGACCCCCATCGAGTAGATCGAGAGCGCGGTCGCACGCTTTCCGGGCTCGACGTAGTCGCTGATCAGCGAGTACGCCGGCGGGCTGCAGCCCGCTTCGCCGATGCCGACCCCGACCCGTGCGAGCAGCAGGTGCCAGAAGCTCCGTGCGAAGCCCGTCAGCGCGGTGAACGAGCTCCAGACGAAGAGCGACAGCACGATGATGTCGACGCGGCTCCTGCGGTCCGCCAGCCGCGCGATCGGGATGCCCAGGGTCGAGTACAGCACGGCGAACGCGAGCCCGCTGAGCACGCCGAGCTCCCAGTCGTGCAGACCGAACTCCCTCTTGATCGGCTCGATCACGATCGAGAGGATCTGGCGGTCGACGAAGTTGAAGACGTAGACCACGAAGAGCAGCCAGACGACGTACTGCTTGTAGCCCTCGCTCGCCGCGAACTCGGCGGGTTGCGTGCTCGTTGCGGTTTCTTCGCTGGCGGCCATGCGTGTCTCCCCGTGCGCGCCCGTGATGCACGCGCGGCCGGTCCACTCGTGGCAGCGAATCGGTCGCTTGCGCAAACGCCCGGGCTGCCCGCTCCGCCCGAGCTCGGTCGCGGAAACGGCGCGTCGGCGCGCGACAGCGCCGGCGGCGGCTCGTGGGGCTGCTCCTGGTCCGCTCGCCGTGCGGGTGGCAGCGAGATCGTGCTGCCGCAGAGTGCTCGCGCTCGACGAGTCGCCGGGGCGGCGACTCGTGCATCGACCGCTCGGTGGTCGGCGTCGGTCCAGCGAAGGTCGAGCCGAGCGAAGTCCTCGGCGACCCGCCTCAGAACGTGCTCTGCCGCTCCGAGTCCTCCCACATGTCGAGGAAGTGCTCCGCGCCGTCGCTCTTCAGGCGAGCGAGGTACGTCGCGAGGAGCCCGACCTGCGCGAGCTCCTTGTGCCAGTACTTCATCATGCCGATGTGGGCGAGGCCCCGTGCCGTCTCCGTACCGTACTTGTGGATCCAGTCGGTTCCGAGCGACGTGCCGCAGCCCATCTGCGTCCGCGAGAAGACCGCCTCGGTGCCGCCGGCGAAGTCGAGCGAGTAGCCCAGCCGCTGCCCTTCATCGAGCAGGAAGGCGAGGATCTTCGCGCTCTCGGTGCTGGTGCGCGCACAGTCGACCGTCACCCCGGAGTCATCGTGTTCCTTCGAGTCCAGCGGTGCGAGACGCACGCCGAAGATGCCGCCGGGGTCGCGTACGTACTCGCACTCGACCTTGCTGAAGTCGTACTCGCTGGGGAACGGCGTCTCGTCGCCCGAGCCGATCAGCCGCGCTCTCGGGTCGTCGTGCAGTGCGTTCAGCGGGTAGCCGCCGAACTCGGTCACCGAGATGTCGTGGATGCGCGTGCGCGCCTCGCTCGACACGTGGTCGAGGTTGACGATCATGCCGAGCTCCATCGCGCGGCGGACCACGCGCTCGCCGTCGGTCGAGAGCCCGAGCTCGTTGTGCTCGACGTCGCCGACGCCGTCGCCGTCGTCGTCGGCTCCGCCGAAGTACGTGCCGCCCGGTCCGGCGAAGCCCGGCGTTGCGGGGTAGACGACGAAGCCGTTGAACGTCGTGGCTCCCATGCTCCTCCACAGCGCCATGTTCGGCTCGGAGATGTCGCCGAGCGCGTAGTTGCAGCAGTCGGTGATCTTGCTGCCCTTGATGCCGTCGCTGCCGCACTGGCCGGCGAAGAGACCGCACTCGTTGAGCGTGTTGCTGCAGTAGTCGTGACCGCTCAAGCCGATGAGCGGGAAGTTCGCGACGTGGTCGTCGTAGTAGAGGCACCCCGAGATCGCCTGCAGGGTGCGGATCGCCTTGCCCTTCGAGGTCTCGTCGGACTGGTAGACGTCGGCGCCGGACAGGCGGCTGTTGAGCGTGTGCGCGAGGTAGAACGTCCGCACGCCGAGCGCGTGGTAGGCCTCGAGGCGCTGCACCGGGTCCAGCGTGCGATCCTCCGCACCGAATGCGTACTCGGCCTCGACGCCGATCACGATCGCGAGCTTGTTCGCGTTGACGATGCGGCGCGCGTCGGCCGCGGTGTACGCGATCTCGGCCCACGTGGCGTGCGCCGACGCCCAGCTCTTGATGTTCGCGATCTGGCGCTCCAGCGACGCGTAGCTGTCACCGGTCGAGCAGGCGTAGCCGGCGCCGCCGGGACCGCCGTTGCCCTGGTTCGCCTCGTGCAGCAGCTCGCACATGGCCTCGTTCTCGATGGCGAACGCGACCAGCACTTTCATGCGCGCGTCGTCGTACGTCGTCCCCGCCGGGTCGAACGCCTCCTTCATCGAGGCGCTGCTGTACTGCAGGTGCGAGAAGCTGTCGGGGTAGGGGCCCTTGTGGCTCGCGTGGTTGCCCATGTCGTCGTTGACGAAGTTCAGGAACGCCGTGAAGCTCCCCTTGATCTCGCCGTGGTTGCACTTCGCGGTCGAGCCGATCGCCGCGCAGCCGCCGCACGACGCCGTGTAGCCGTTCTCCATGATGCCGTTCTGGTAGTTGCTCGCAGTACCGGCGAACGCGTAGTCGCCGCCGAAGGCCATGCCGACGGTCGGATGCTCGTGCGTCATCACGTAGCCGCCGGTGACGACCTGCTCGGTGATCTCCTCGAGCGAGCGCGGCGGTCGCTCGATGGCGAGCGACGAGAGCGCCACGAGGAGCATGGCGAGCGCTGCGACGGACGGGACGACGATCTTCCGGACGTGTGTCCGATGCATGGGCGATCCCTCCTGCGGCCGGTCTGCGGGCTGCGGCCGGGGTGGAGTAGATCGCCCGCGAGCGACGCTGCCAACTCGCCGTCGCTCGCGGCGTTTCCGTCGCCGGGACGAGAGCTTACGCGCCGCCCGGTAACTCGGGCTCGCGCTCGGCCGTAGCCAGGTAGCGGGTCGCGAGCTCGATCAGCTCGCTGCGGAACTGGGGCAGCCCGATCAGCTCGGGCGCGGTGCGTACGGTGACCTCGACCACACCCTCGATCGCGTGCGCGATCACCCAGGCCATGAGCGCCCGATCGCCGCGCCGCACGTCGCGACGTTCGGCGAAGTTCGCGCGCAGGCGCTCGCGCATCTCGGTGTCGACCTCGCTGCTCACCTCGATCTTCCAGGCGCTCGGCGCCTCCTCGAGCAGCGCACGCTAGAATGCGAGCTCGCCGATGCCGTCGAGCAGCACGTCGACGACGCGCGCCGCGGTGGCCGCGATCGGCACGCTCCGCGACGTGTCGAGGATGTGGAGCAGCTGCTCCCGCGTACGCTGCTCGAGCCGTCGCGCGAGCTCGGCGAGGACCGCCTCCTTGTTCGGGAAGTACTGGTACAGCGCCCCGACGCTCACCCCGGCGCGCTCCGCGACGCGGTTGGCCGTGAAGCGCGGCAGACCTTCGCGATCGATCACCCACTCGGCGGCGGCGAGGATCGACTCGATGATCTCGGCGCCGGTTCCGGTGCGCGGCGGCTTGGGCGGCTGCGGACGCTCCGTCGTACGACGGCTCGAACTACCCCACTGCACGGCGTCGGGGAAGCTGGCACGCGCCGCGCGCCGGCGCACCCGGGCGGCCACCAGGCGGACCCCCTCGGAGCGGTCCCGTCACCGCCACGTCGGCGATCGGCCGCGCCCGCTCCCTGCAGCGCCTGCTCGACCTGGTCGGTCGGGCAGGCGCGCAACGTCGCATCCTCGACCTGGTCGGTCGGCAGGCGCGCAACGTCGCATCCAGCGAGCCGTTCGCATTTTGCCGCGACGGTGCGCTAGATCCGGCACACGATGGCGGGCCTCGGTACCTCCGGCGGACGGAGCGCGGTGCTCGCGGCGACGTTGTACCTGCTGCTCGCCATGTGGTGGATGCAGGGTGTGCTCGCGGCGCCCGCGACGCAGGTCATGGGCGTACCGCGCGGCAACGACGCGGCGGGGCTCTCCGATACCGACCAGCGCATGGTGCTGTCGCAGATCGTCCGCCACGCGCGTCTATTCGGTCGGCCCGCCGATCTCGCGCGCGAAGGACAGTGCTTCCCGACCCCCTGGTCGTACACGCTCGGCGAGCACATGTTCGGCAACGCGCTGCTCGCCGCACTGCCGCTCGCGATCTCCGGCGATCCGATCGTCGCGTTCAACGCGGTGCTCTTGCTGAACATCTTTGTCGCGGCCATGGCGATGTACGCCTTCACGGCCTACGCGACCGGCAGCGTCGCGGCCGCGCTGGTCGCGGGCGTGCTGTTCGGCTTCGGTCAGACGCGCCTCACCGATCCGTCGCATCCCTACGTCATGGGTGGCGATCTCTGGACGCCCCTCCTGCTGCTCTTCCTCCTCAAGGTGTTCGCCGACGGCACCTGGCGTAGCGCCGCCGGCCTCGCCGTGTTCTCGTGCCTGCAGCTCGGCGAGAGCCTCTACGCCGTCCTCGCGGCGATGATGCTGGCACTCTCCGTGACGACCTATCTGGTGGTCCGCGATCCCCGGCGCTTCGTCGCGATCACGCCGCGATTGCTGGTTGCAGCACTGCCGGTTCTCGTGGTCACCTGGCTGGTGTTCGATCCCTACCTCGCGACCGCCGCGACCTGGGGCGGCATGACGCGGAGCACGACTTTCTTCGCGCCTCTCGGGGCCTTCGCCGTCGGCGGCCCGTACTTCCCCGGCGTGGTGGTCACGCTGCTCGCGATCATCGCCCTGCTCGATCGCGTACGTGGACCACGGCCCGCTCCCGCCGGCGATGTGCGCCTCGTGATCCTCGCCGCAGGCCTGCTGGTGTTCCTCTCGGCGGTCGGCGGGGTGCGCGTCCTCGGCCTGCCGCTCCCGTCGCCACTGCAGATCCTGCGCCGGGTCGTGCCGGGGCTCGACGCCGTGCGCGTGCTCGCCGCGGTCCGCATCGGCTGCTACGCGGCGCTCGCGATTCTCGCCGGCTTCGGCGTGGCGGCGCTCGGCGATCGGCTCTCCCGCCGCGGTGTCGCGGTGCTCGCAGCCCTGCTCTGCGTCACCGCACTGCTCGAGATCGCGATGCCGCGCTTCGCGACCTTCAGCTTCGGGCAGCCCGTGCTGGCGGAGGCCGTCCGGATGCGCCCCGACGAGAGCGACATCGAGCTGATCACACGGACCGCGGACGGCCCGGTGCTCGACCTCCCGAACCGCAAACCGTACCTCGTCGCGACCTCGAGCCACCTGCTCCTCGGCGCCTGGCACGGGCGCCCGAGCGCGGCCTGCTACAACTCGTTCGGCACGCCGATCCAGGCGCAGATCGAGCGGCGATCGGCGCGACTGCCGGTGCGCGCGGCGGCGGAGGAGCTCGCCGCCCTCGGGTTCCGTACCGTGTACGTCCACCGCCGCCTTCTCGAGCAGGGCTTCCACGCCCAGCAGATCTCGGCGATGGCTCGCGCCGCCGCCCGGCCGGAATCGCCGCTGAAGCCGGTCGCCAGCTCGGCGACGATCGACGCGTACGAGCTCACGCCATCTTCGCCGCCGCACACGGACGTCGCGGCCCTGTCCCCCGTGGACGAGCTTGCGGGTGCCGTCACCGCGGAGGACGTGGTGACAGGGCCACGCGCCAAGCTGACCTTCCCGATCGTCAATCCACGACAGGCGACCTTCGTTCTGCCGGGGGACCCGGCGCCGAGCGAGCTGGTCGTCACGTGGAGAAGGCGCGCCGACGGCGCGACGCACGAGCAGCGCCTGCGTGCGCTGTTGCCGCTCGCCATCGCCGCCCTGTCACGCGCCGACCTCGAGCTCGAGCTCGACGTCCCCGGCGCCCCCGGCATCTACGATGTGCTGGTCGCGCCCGCGACGTCGCCGGGTCGGCCGCTGTCCCGGACTAGCGTGCGCGTCCGGCGCGGCCGGCCGTAGCGCTCCCGGCATGGCCGGGTTCGAGTGCCGCCGGGCGGGCGAGCTACTTGCACTGCAAGGTGCTGCCGTTGACGTTGGACGTGCAGGAGGGGGGGAGCGGCGTCTCGAGGTAGTGGATCTCGCCGCATTCGCCGGTCGCCGCGGTCGGGGCGTCGAGCACCACGATCGCCGCGAGTGGCAGGAGGATCGGGTTCTGCGCGTACGCGCCCTTCTTGCCCGTCGCCCTGAGCTTGATCAGGTCCGGCCGCGACGCGGACTTGCTGAGCTTGACCTGGTTCAGCAGGCCGCCGATCGCCGTCGGGCTGCGGAAGGTGAAGCTCGTTGCGGCGCCGTTCGACGTCCAGCCGGTGCGGGTGAGCGGGTCGTAGGCACCGGCCGGGACCGCGACGTCGAACAGCGGGTCGCCCGCGCCGTCCTCGAGGATGAGCCGGGCGCCCTTCGCGGGCGGGTCCAGCACGGGTGCCACCGCGAAGTCGAGCTCGCCCGTGAAGGTGAAGGTGTCGTCGCCGGGGCCGGTGGTGAACTTGGTCAGCTTGAGCTTCGGCTTGCCGATCGTCACCCCGTTCGTGCACGGATCGCACTCGTCGCCGAGCCCGTCGTCGTCGCCGTCGAGCTGCGCCGGGTCGGGATCGATCGGACAGAGGTCCTGCTCGTCACAGACGCCGTCCGCATCGCCGTCGGGCTTGCGCTGGTCGACCGGGCACGCGCCGCTGGCGCCCGTGCAGGCCTCGGCGAGGTCGCAGTCGTCCGCGACCGGACGACAGAGCGTGCTCGCCGCGATGAAGGCGCATGCGGACGTGCAGCAGTCGCCCCCGATCACCGCACCGCCGTCGCACTGCTCTCCGGCGTCGACGGTGCCGTTGCCGCAGTCGTCGACGAGGATGCGGACGAGGCCGAAGTCCCGCGCGCTACCCGTCCGCGCGGTGCCGACGACGACCACCTTGGCGTCAGCCTGGAGCGCAACCCCGTGCACCTCGTCGGAGCCGCTGCCGCCGACCGGCGTGTTGACCGTACCGGCACCACCGAACAGGGAATCGAGGCTGCCGTCCGCGTCGTAGCGCGCCACGGCGAAGTCGTCGCTGCCGCCGAAGCGGCCGGTGCCGGCGACGACGAACCGGTCGTTGACGTCGACCGCGACCGCCTTGCCCTGCGAGAACGTCCCGATCGCCGTGGTGAGCCGACCGTCGCCGTCGAGGGTCGTGTCGAGCGCCCCGCTCGCGTCGAGACGGGCCACCGCGAAGTTGTCCACCGTCCCGATGCGCGCGTAGCCCGCAACCAGGATGCGGCCGTCGTCGAGCAACGCGATCGACTCGCCCGACTCGTCGCCGGTGCCGAAGGTGATCGTGCGCAGCCCCGCTCCTCCATGGAAGCCCGGGTCGAGCGTCCCGCTGCTGGTCAAGCGGGCGACGAACATGTCGCGCGCCGTTCCGGCGTAGCCTGCGATCAGGATCTTGCCGTCGCCGTCGATCGCGACGGCGAGCGCCTCGTCGTTGCCGGTGCCGATCCCGAAGGTGTGCTTGCCGTCGAGGCTGAAGCTCGTGTCGAGGGTGCCGTTGGCATGGTAGCGCGCGATCGCGACGTCGCGGTTCGCCGCGGTGCGCGAGTAGCCCGCCGCGACGATCTTGCCGTCGTCCTGGATCGCGACCGCGTTCACCACGTCCTCGAGCGTTCCGATGGACGTGACGACCTTGCCGTCCCCGTCGAAGCTGGTGTCGAGGGCGCCGCTGGCATCGTACCGCGCGAGGGCGAACGCCTCGGCGCCGCTCTCGCGCCGGAACCCGCCGACGACGATCCTGGCGTCGTCCTGCACCGCCACCGCGAAGGCGCGATCGACGTCGCTGCCGATCGGGGTGAGGACGACGCCCGTGCCGCCGAAGCTGGTGTCGAGACCGCCGTCGAGGTCGAAGCGGGCGACCGAGAAGTCGTCATTGGTTCCGGTCGAGTAGCCGGCGACGACGATCCTGTCGTCGTCCTGGATCGCCACGGCCCGACCGAAGTCGTCGGCGGAGCCGGTCGGCGCGACGACGATGCCGCCGCTTCCGAAGGTCGAGTCGAGCGCGCCGGACTGGCCCCAGGCGACCCCCGTCCACGAGGAGACGGTGAGCACGACAGCCATCAGGCGGGCATGGGCTCGGACATGCGGGAGCCGGGCAACGGGACGCTGTGACACGGGGACCTCCAGGGGGGCAGGTAAGATCTCGGAGAATCCTAGGCTTCCCTCCCGGCGCCTCGCAAGCAACGAATCGCGAAACGATGGTCTCCGGGCGTCGCCCGCCTCGCAGGGGCGGGCGAGCCATCCCCGCGCGCCCCGTGGCCGCGGATCTCGGTGGCGGAGGGGCAGCCCCGCCTTTCGGTCTGCTGTGCGGCACTCCCCGTTCGGGCAGCCGGCGGTCCTTCCCGAGCGGCTCGTCCGCTACACGGCGGATGCGCCGGGGCGTGCGTCAAGCGGCGCGTGGCTCGAGCCGGTAGCGGATCGGCACGCGCTTGATCCCGCCGACGAAGCTCGAGTGCAGCCTTGCGACGGGGCCTGCGAGCTCGATCTCGGCGATCCGCTCGACGAGCTTCGCAAACGCGACGCGCAGCTCGAGGCGCGCGAGGTTCGCGCCCATGCAGAAGTGCTCGCCGATGCCGAAGGCGAGGTGCGGGTTCGGGTTGCGGTCGACGCGGAACGCGAAGGGCTCGTCGAAGACCTCCTCGTCGCGGTTCGCCGACGGATAGAAGAGGCACAGCGACTCGCCCTTCCGGATCGTCTGCCCGCGCAGCTCGGTGTCCTCGGCGGCGGTGCGGCAGAACTGGATGACCGGCGTCGTCCAGCGGACGATCTCCTCGACCGCGGAGTCGATCAGCGACGGAGCGCGCTTGAGCTTCGCGAGCTCGGACGGATTCTCGATCAGTGCGAGGAGCCCGCCCGAGGTCGCGTTGCGCGTGGTCTCGTTGCCCGCGACGACGAGCAGGAAGTAGTACGACAGCAGCTCGAACGCCGGGATCTCGGCACCGTCGAGATGCGCGTGCGCGAGCAGGCTGGTGATGTCGTCGGTCGGCTTCTTGCGCCGCTCCTCGACCATCGCCATGAAGTACTGGAACAGCGAGAGACGCGCGTTCATCGCCGTCTCCGCCGTCGTGGCGCCCTGCTGGTACTCGGGGTCGCTCGCGCCGATCGTCTCGTTGGTCCACTGGAAGAGCAGGTTCCAGTCGTCGCGCGGCACGCCGAGCAGATCGGCGAGGACCTCGAGCGGCAGGCGCGCGGAGATCGCCTCGACGAAGTCGCACTCGTGCTCGCCGCCGTCGGCGACCAGCTTGTCGAGCAGGTCGTCGGCGATCGTCTCGATCGAGGGACGCAGCGACTGCACGGCGCGCGGGGTGAAGCGCGCGCTCGCGAGCTTGCGGAACTTCGCATGGTCGGGCGGGTCCATGTTGAGCAGGTGGCGCGCGGGCCGGTCGTCGGGGTTCATCTCGGGGACGTCCGGGAACACCGCGAGCCGCGGCGCGTTCAGGAAGAGCCGCGGCTGGCGCGAGATGGTGATGACGTCGGCGTGCTTGGTCACCGCCCAGAACGGTGGGCGCGCGTCCGGGCGGTCGTACCAGTAGAGCGGCGCCTCGCGACGCAGCCGCGCCCACGCCTCGTGCGGGTAGCCGTGCTCGCCGTACGTGCGGTTGCCGACGATGTCGAGGGTGTCGAGCGTGGTCGCGTCGGTCATGGCGTCCTCCCGCGCGGCGGTCCGTCGGTCATGGCGTCCTCCCGCGCGGCGGTCCGTCGGTCATGGCGTCCTCCCGCGCGGCGCGGACGGCGCTGCCGGTGGCGAGCTCAGAGCTTCCTCAGCGCACCGACGAGGAAGCTCCGCGTGCGCGCGATGGAGGCCGCGGCGTCGGGTCCCGACGGAAAGATCGCCGCGAGGAAGTCCGTGACGCCCGCCTCCGAGAGCCGCGTCAGCTGCTCGCCGACCGCGCTCTCGTCGCCGACCACCGCGACGTCCGCCGGCCCCGCGGCCCCCTCGCGGTCGAGCATCGCACGGTACGACGGCAGGAAGCCGTACACGGAGAACGCGTTGCCGGCCTTCTCGCGCGCCGACGCGGGATCGTCGGTGACGCAGATGGGCAGTCCGACGACGACGCGCGGCTTCGGGCGCCCGGCCTTCGCTGCGGCCTCCGAGATCGACGGCACGGTGTGCTCGCGGAGCGTCTTCGGGCCCGTCATCCAGGTGATCGTGCCGTCGGCTTCGGAGCCGGCGAGGGCGAGCATCTTCGGCGCGAGCGCCGCGAGCAGGATCGGCGGCGGCGTGGCGCCGGTGACCGACATCGTCGCCTGTACGCGGAACTCGTTGCCCTGGAAGTCGACGGCGCCGCCGCGGACGAGCGGTCCGAGCACCGCCATGTACTCCTTCATGTGCGAGTACGGCTTCGCGAACGACAGACCGAGCATGTTCTCGATCACGACCTGGTGCGAGAGGCCGATGCCGAGCGCGAACCGCCCCCGCGCCGCGGCGCTCGCCGACAGGGCCTGCTGCGCCATCGCGGTGGGATGCCGCGGGTAGGTCGGCGTGACAGCCGTGCCGACCTCGAGCGTCCTGGTCTCCCGCCCGCAGATCGCCGCCGCGAGGATCGCGTCGATGCCGAAGATGTTCGCGAGCCATCCCGACGCGAAGCCGTCGCGCTCCGCCGCCTGGGCCTGGGCGACCAGGTCGTCGAGGGTTGCCGGGATGCCGCTGAGCTCGCCGACGCCAATTCCGATACGCATCCCGGGAGCCTCCCAGAATGGCCACGTCGGATCAATCCACGGTGTCGAAGTCGCACCCCGGGGCGCGTTGGGTCGCGCGCGGCGTCCTGTGCTACGGGCGCTCCATGCGCCGTTCGCCATCCACGCTTCGTCGCTCCGCCTGCGCGTCGGCCCTGCTCGCGGCGCTCGCGCTCGGCGCCTGCTCCGCGGGCAAGCCGTCGGGTGCCGCCCCGTCCGCGGGCAAGCCGTCGGGTGCCGCGCCGACGGTGCCGACCAGCAAGGCCTTCCACCACGCCGACTCCGAGTGCCGGGAGGTCGCGGCTCGCGAGACAGAGAACGTCTCGCCCCAGACGCAGGCCTCGAAGGCTGCGATCGCGATCTACTGGCGCTGCATGACGACGCACGGCTACCCGCCGCCGACGTCCGCGACGCCGGCTCCCGCGGCGACCCCGCCCGCGTCCTGAGAGTTTGTGAATCCATCCCCGGACCGAGCCGGGAGAGGATGGATTCACAGACTCCGAGACGCCGTCAGCGCGGCGCGGCAGCCGTCGCCGCCGCTTGCGCCCCGTGCTGCGTGCGCACCGTGCGGCCGACGTCGAAGCCCTCCGCCGCCGCGGCGGAAAGCGCCGCACGATAGTCGGCGTCCGCGACGTCCGGCGTGCGGGCGAGGATCCACAGGTACTCGCGGTCCGGCGTGCCGACCACGGCCCAGCGGTAGTCCGGCTCGAGTCCCAGCACCCAATAGTCGCCCCACAGGAACGGCAGGAAAGACAGGAACGCGGGTGCGAAGCGGACCGCGAGCTTGGCTCGCGTCTTCGGGTCGGTGACACGCGCGACGCCGACCGCCTCGACGAGCGCGCCGCTCGCCACCCGGCAACGATTGACCACGTCGATGGTCCCGTCCGGGCGTGCCTCGTAGGTCGCGGTGACGTCGGCCGTGCACCGGCGCTGGAACGGGTTCGGGAAGCGCGCGACCTCGTACCAGTGTCCGCCGTAGCGCCCGAGGTCGACGCTCTCGACGGTGCGCGGCTCGCCCGCCAGCGCCGGCCCGCTGCACGCCATGGCAAGCGGCAGGAAGAGCGCGATCGCTCGGGCGGATGCATGGCGTCTCATCCGGGGCACGATGGCGCGCGGGGATGTGATCCGCAACACCACGCACGTCGTGCCTTGTTTGCCCCCGCGCGGTCGGGGTACATGAACGGGATGCGAACTCGTGCCGTCCGTCCGTCCGTCCGTGTGTGCGCCGTGGCGGCGTCCGTGGTTCTGCTGCTCGCGGGCGCGTCCGCGCAGGCCGACGACAAGCCCGCCCCGGTCGCGGCAAAGGCCGCCGAGAGCAAGCGCGCCCCGGACGCGTCCGAGCGCGCCGCGATGCTCGAGGTGCTGAAGGTCGAGACCGCGCCCAACCGCGCCGCATGGGTCCGCTACTCCGCTGGCGATGCGGAAGGAAAGGCACTCGCCGAGGCCCTCGCCGGCATCTTCGGGGAGGCCGGCTGGAAGGTCGAGACCAGCGCTCTCTCGGGGATGCGGCTCAAGCCCGGGGTGATGATGCTGATCGCCGAGGAGGAGGCCCCGACCTGGGTGCAGGGCGCGCAGGAGGCGCTCGGCAAGAGCGGTCTCAACGCCAACTCGGCGACCGGGTACAAGTCGTACTACGACGAGAAGAAGGTCGAGAACCCGGCGTGGCCCGGGGTGCCACTGCCGAAGGACGCGGCGTTCGTGATCGTCGTCGGCCCCGAGCCGAAGAGCTGATCCGCTCGCTTCGGCGCGCCGCTCTGGACGTCAGACGCGGGACGCGATCTCGCGCGCGAAGCGCTCGGCGAGGTCGGGTCCGCCGAAGCCCGACAGGATGTAGTGCTTCGTCCCCCACTCGCGCTCGCGGCGCTTGAGCTCCGCGACGCACTCGTCGGGCGTGCCGATGAGCGCCATCGGCATGCGCTTCACCTGCTGCGCGGTGAGGCCGAACGCGGCGCCCATGCCGGCCGCGAACTCCTCTCCCTTGGCCTCGGTCTCGGTGATCATCGGCATGAAGATCGTGCTCGAGAACGTGATCGCGTCGGGGTTGCGTCCGGCGGCACGCGCTTCGGTCCGGACGAAGTCGATCTTCGCCTGGAACGCGTCCTCGGTGACCTTGGCGACCTCGCTCATGAGGACCGTGCCGGCGCGGCCGGCGTCCGAGATGATGTTGACGTGGTCGGCCTCGCGCGCGGCGATGCGCAGGACGCCCTTGCCGCTGCCGCCGAGCATCACCGGCGGGTACGGCTGCTGCACCGGCTTCGGCACGATGAGCGCGTCGGCGAGCTCGTAGAACTCACCCTTGAACGTGGTGCGCGACTCGCTCCAGAGGCTCTTGATGATCCGCACGGCCTCGGCGAGCTTGCGCAGCCGCGGCTTCACCTCGGGGAACTCCATGCCCATCATGTCGAACTCGGCCTTGGTCCAGCCCGAGCCGATGCCGAGCGTGGCGCGCCCGCCGCTCACGTGGTCGAGCGTCACGATGGACTGCGCGGTCGTGCCCGGGTGGCGGTAGAGGTTGCACAGCACCAGCGCGCCGATGCGCGCCTTCGAGGTCACCGCACCGATCGCGCCGAGGATGGTCGTCGCCTCCCACGAGCTCCTCGTATCGTCGAGGTCGCCGCCGCCCTGGCGCTCGTAGACCCAGTGGTCGGGTACGTAGAGGGCGGCGTAGCCCCACGCCTCGGCGTTGCGCGCCGTCTCGAGCAGCTGCTTCACGGGGAGAGTTGCCAGCTGGAGCCCGAAATCCATCGTCGCTCGCTATGCGTGCTGCGGCGCGGAGTCAACGGGGATCGGGACACTCGATCCGGGGATCAGCGGCGAAACGACGCGAGCGTGCGAGCGCCGATGCGCCGCGCCCGGGCGATGCGCAGCAGCGACTCGTCGGCCGTCACCACGGCGCCGTCGATGCGCTCGGCGAGCGCAAGATAGACACAGTCGTACACGGGGTGCCGCGCGAGCCGCGCGAGCTCGAGCGCGCGCGGCAGTACCGTGGACGTCGGGTGCCACGTGAGGCCGCCGTGCAGGAGCACGTCCAGCGCTTCGCGCGCCTGGCGGGCCGAGAGCGCGCCGCGGACGGTCTTCTTCCACGGCGCGCTTGCCGCTTCGCCGGCGAGCAGGTCCGGAGCTTCGAGGTCGTGGTCGCCGGCGAGCAGCAGGTCGGCCTCCTCGCTGCCGGTCTCGGGAGCCACCCACTTGATCGCGACACTCGCATCGACGACCAGCGTCACCGGTCGCGGTCCTTGCGGACGAGCTGCGTGCTGTCGCCCTGCTTGCGGCCCGCGAGGCGGCGCCGGCACTCCGCGGCGCGCGCGCGGAAACCCGCCTGATCCGTCCGCGAGGCGTCGACGACGATCGTTCGCAGCTCGCTCTCGAGCGAGACGCCCCTGTGCCTGGCGCGGTCCTTCAGGCGCCGGATGGCGGCGTCGTCGAGGTTGCGGATGATCACCTGCCCCATTGCCATCGAACCGATATCGACGAGAAGCGTGCCGCGTCATTCTGGCGGTGGGACGTGGTGTCCGCCGCGCAGCACGGGGAACTGCCGCTCGGGGACGTCGCACGGGCGCGTGGCGCTCGGCCCGCCGGCGGTGGGGTCGCCCTCGAGGATGGTCGCGCCGGCCGGCGCGTACTGCAGGATGTAGGCCTTGCGCACGGCGGCGGTGACGTTCGGTCCGGTGAGGTGCGGCGTCAGCGACGAGAACACGACGATGCCGCCCGCGTGTACCGGCGCCGGCACCACTTCGGCCGCCTTCTCGAAGCACTCGAAGCCGAGCGGCTCGACGAAGCGGTGCGCGAGCGTCCCGCGGCGGTGCAGGCCGGGGACGACCCACGGGCAGCCGTTCTCCTCGGTCGCGTCGGTGAGCGCCAGCCAGCAGGTCAAGTACTGCTGCGGCTCGACGAAGGTGTAGCCGTTGTCCTGGTGCCACGGGAAGCGGCGCGGCTTCTCGGCCTTCTTGTAGACCGCCTGGTCCCAGTAGAGGTTCACGTCGTCGCCGATGAGGTCGTGGCAGATCGCGACGATCACAGGGTGCGCCGCGAGCCGGCGCAGCACCGGCGAGCGCATGACGAGGTGGATCGAGAAGGTGATCGCGCCGCGCTCGAGGATCGTGAGCCGGCCGTCGGGTCGTGTGCCGAGGTAGGCGTCGACCTCGGCCTCGAGCGGGTCGATGGCCGCGATCGCCGCGGCGACCTCGTCCGCGTCGAGCACGCTCTCGAGCACGACGTAGCCGTCGCGGTCGAACTGCTTCGCCTGCGCCGGTGTCAGCGTCCGCAAGGGGCCGCTGCGCGTGCGCCAGGTGAACTCGCGGCTCCAGGGGTGCAGCGCCGCGCCCTCCGGTAGTTCCAGCTCCCTGCTCACGGGCGCCGCTCCATCGCCTGCGGGACCGGCGCGCCCGCGCGCCGCACCGGCATCCAGTCGTTGACGTACGCCGGCCCGCGCGGCGAGCGGTCGACGGTACCGGCCGGGCTGTAGTGGTAGACCATGGCCGCCCGGATGCCGTCGCTCTCGTTGTCGGTGGAGCGGTGCATCAGGTGGCTGTGGAAGACCAGCAGGTCGCCCGGCTGCAACAGCACGGGCACCGCGCCCGACATGTCGTGGTCGACGATCTCGAGGTAGCCGTAGTTGCTGCCCGGGCGCGGGTCTCTCTCGTGCGGGTGCACGGGCTCGCGGTGCGAGCCCGGCAGGACGTGCAGGCACCCGTTGTCGAGCCGCGCCTCGGTGACCGCGAGCCACACGCCGAGCTGCCGGTCGGGCTCGAAGGGAAAGTAGAGCGCGTCCTGATGCCACGGCTGCCCGTACGCGCCGGGCGTCTTGAAGATGAACTGCGACAGGAAGCAGTCGACGTCGTCGCCGAGCAGGTCCGCGACCAGGTCGAGCAGCGCCGCATCGCGCGCGAAGCGTCCGAAGGTCGGATCGCGGTGCAAGCGGAACACCTTCGAGATCAGGTCCTCCGGCGCGCGCGCGGCCGGGTTGCCGCGCGCCTCCGGCAGCACCAGCGCGGGCGTCACGTCGCGACCCGCCGCGTGATCGCGGCAGATCGCGACGACGCGGGCCAGCATGTCGCCGAGCAGCGGCTCGCGCGCGAAGGCGCGCCGGACGAAGAAGCCGTCGCGCTGCCACGACGCGCGCTCGTCGGTGGTGAGCATCGGGCGCGATCATGCGGCGATGCGACGTCCGCGGTCAACCGGCGCCGCGTGGGTCTGTCGTGCGTGCGTCTGTCGCCGCGCGGGTCGGCGATGCCGCCGCTACAGCCCGTGCGTCTCCTCGAGCCCGAGCATCAGGTTCAGGTTCTGCACCGCCGCGCCGGCCGCACCCTTGCCGAGATTGTCGAGCGTCGCGACCAGCAGGACGTGCCCGAGCGGGCTCGGCAGCACCGCGAGCTCGATGCGGTTGGTGCCGTTCATCGCCTGCGGGTCGAACGCGCGCTCGTCGGTCGGCGCGGTGGTGCTGAACGGACCGACTCCGACGAACGGCTCGCCCGCGTAGCGCACTGCGAGGGCCTCGTGCAGGCGCGCACCGTCGGCACCCTGCGGCAGCAGTGCTGCGTGCAGCGGGATCTCGATGCGCATGCCGCAGCGGAACGGACCGACCGCCGGCACGAAGAGCGGCTTGTGCGCGAGGTGCGCGTAGCGCGTCATCTCGGGCACGTGCTTGTGCTCCTTGTCGAGCGCGTACGGCGCCTCGAAGGGGAGAGTCGCGAGCGACGTTGCCGGGTCCTCCCACCTCTCGATCATCTGCCGGCCGCCGCCGGAATAGCCGGACAGCGCGTGCACGGCGATCGGCGTGTCGGCGCGCACGAGGCCCGCGTCGACCAGCGGCCGCAGCAGCAGGACGACGCCGGTCGGATAGCAGCCGGGGTTGGCGACGCGCTTCGCCGCGCGGATCGCCTCGCGCTGCGCGGGCTCGAGCTCGGCGAGGCCGTACGTCCAGCCCTCGGCCACGCGGTGCGCGGTGCTCGCGTCGAGAAAGCGCGTCGGAGCGTCGCCGGCGAGCGCCACCGCCTCGCGCGCGGCGTCGTCGGGCAGGCAGAGGATCGCGACGTCGGCCGCCCGCAGCAGCTCCTCGCGGGCGGTCGGGTCCTTGCGGCGCGCCTCCGCGATCTCGAGCAGCGTGACGTCGTCGCGCGCGCCGAGACGCTCGCGGATCTGGAGGCCGGTCGTGCCGGCCTGGCCGTCGATGTACACGCGCGGCTTCATCGCGCCCGCAGGATGGCACATGCGCCGCCGGCGTGCAGCCGCGCTCGACGATCGTCGCGACGCGGCTCACGCCGCCGCCGCCGCTCACGCGCCCGCGGAGGCTCCCGTCGCGACCTGCTTCGCCCAGCGATAGTCCGGCTTGCCCGACGGCGAGCGCACGATCTTGTCGACCGCACAGATCTCGCGCGGCAGCTTGTAGCCGGCGATCTTCGTGCGGCAGTGCTCCTTCAGCTCGTCGAGCGTCGCCGTCTTCCCCGGGCGCCACTCGATCACCGCCGCGACGCGCTCGCCCCAGCGATCGTCCTTGACGCCGACGATGGTGCAGTCGAACACCGCCGGGTGCGACTTGACGGCGGCCTCGACCTCTTCGGGGAAGATCTTCTCGCCACCCGAGTTGATCGACACGCTGCCGCGGCCGAGCAGCGTGATCCGGCCGTCGGCCTCGATCATGCCGTAGTCGCCGGGCATCGCGTAGCGCACGCCGTTCTTCGTGACGAAGGTCTCGGCGGTCTTCTTCTCGTCCTTGTAGTAGCCGATCGGGATGTCGCCGACGCGCGCGAGCTTGCCGATCCGGCCCTCGGACCCTGCCGGGATCGGGTCGAAGCTCTCGTCGAGCACCACGGTGTTGCCGACCTTGGTGACCGTCGGGCCGCCCTTCATCTCCGTCTGCCCGGCCTGCACCATGACCATGCCGTTGTTGCCGGTCTCCGACGAGCCGATCGCGTCGATCATCATCAGGCTCGGGAAGTGCTTGAAGAAGTGGTCCTTGACGGTGGGCGAGAACGTCACGGCGCTGCTGGTCAAGAGGAAGAGCGACGAGGTGTCCCACGCTCGTCCCTTGTCGAGCGCCTCGACCAGGGGGCGGCCCATCGCGTCGCCGGTGATCATCATCGAGTTGACCTTCTCCTGCTCGACCAGATCCCAGACCGCCTCGGGCTCGAACTTGGCCATCAGGACGACCTTGCTGCCGAGGAAGCTCTGGCCCATCACCGCCCACTGCGTGGCGCCGTGCATCAGCGGCGCGATCGGCAGGAACGTCATCGCGCCGTTCCTGCCCTTCTCGGCCATGGCCGCCGGGTCCTTGCAGCGCTCGTTGGTCATCGGGTCGATGCCGCCGCCGAGCGCGAAGAACACGTCCTCGTGCCGCCACACGACGCCCTTGGGCATGCCGGTCGTGCCGCCGGTGTAGAGGATGTAGCGGTCGTCCGGCGAGCGCGGCCCGAAGTCGCGTGCGGGCGAGCCCGACGCCATCGCGTCCTCGAAGCGCACCGAGCCGATCGACGAGAAGTCCTCGGCGCTGCCGTCCTCGATGACGATCGAGTGCTTCAGCAGCGGCATCGACGGCAGCACGCCCGCGACGCGCGGTGCGTACGTCCGCTGGTAGACCAGCGCCTTGAGGTCGGCGTTGTCGAACAGGTAGCGGAGCTCGTCCTCGACGTAGCGGTAGTTGATGTTGATCCAGACGGCGCGCAGCTTGAACACGGCCCACAGCGTCTCGACCCACTCGACCGAGTTCAGCGCGTAGACGCCGACGTGGTCGCCGGCGCCGATGCCGTGCGCCTGCAGGTGGTGCGCGAGGCGGTTCGCGCGCTCCTCCATCTCGCGATACGTGCGGCGCTTGCCGTCGCACACCAGGTACTCGCGGTCTCCGAACTGGTCGACCGCGTTCTCGAACATGTCGGCGAGGTTGAACTCCATGGACACCACTTAAACCATGTAGCGGCCGGTATGCTCAACGTCGCGCGGTGTCAGTCACGGACTCCTCGGGCGGATGGTCGCCCCGCCGGGTCAGATGCCGACGCGCTGCCCCGCGCGCCGCATCTCGGTCGGGTACATCGTGTCCCGCCACACGAGGCCACCACGAAGTACGCCGAGCACCGTGGCGCGCGCGATGACGTACGACATGACGAGATCGCCCACCGGGAGCGACCGCAGGACGCCCCACGGGGACTCTCGACACGCTCGCGTGAAGACGAAAGCCGCCGCCACGAACACCGCGAGCGCTGCCGCCCCTGCCGCGGCCAGCCACGGAAGGTCCACGGGCAGGAACGCCGCGAACGGTGCGAATGCACCGACGACGCCGAGCCCGGCGAGCGCCATGCCACGGCCCGGGGCGAATCGTGCTCCCTGAGCGAAGGCGTTCTTCTCGAGTCCGCGGACCGCATCGGCGAGCGTCGCGTAGCCCGCGTTGCGGACCTGGCCACGGCCGAGCAGCAGCCGCGTGCATGCGCCGCATCTCTTCATCATCAGGCCCAGGCCGATGTCGTCGGCGACCTCGAGGCGGAGCCACTCGAAGCCCGGCGTGCGGTCGAATGCGGTCCGCCGGACGAGGTTGAAGGCGCCGGTCCCGATGGCCTTCGACGAGCGATGGTCGCTCGCCTCCCAGGGGCGGCGGAGAGCGAGAAGACCGCGCAACGCGGCCGTGAGGCAGGCGGAGACCCAGACCGACGGCGGCGCCAGCTCGGCCAGCACGGCCACGTGATCCAGTCGCTCCGCCTCGGCCCACGCGACCGCGCGTCGCAGAACCCCCGGCGCGAAGTGGATGTCGGCGTCGGTGAACAGGACCCAGTGTCCGCAGGCGCGTTCGATGCCGCGCTGCAGTGCGTGGACCTTGCCCAGCCAGGCCGTGGGCAGCTGGCCGACGTGGATCACCGAGATGCGCGAATCGGACGCCGCGAGGCCGTCGGCGATCGCGGCGGTGCCATCGGTGGAGCGATCGTCGACCAGCACGATCTGCAGGTGCGGATGGTCCTGCGCAAGCAGGCTCGCCAGGGCGGCCTCGATGGTGCGCGCCTCGTTGCGCGCCGGTACGACGACGCTCAAGGCGGGCCAGGACAGCGGCTCTGGAGGGTCGAGGGCGGCGAGCTGTGGGCAGCGCGGGACGAGCATCACGGAACCGTAGAGGAAGAGCGCGCTCGAGACAGCGCCGAGCACGCTCCACGCCACGACGAGCCAGACCGCGACGCTCACGCAGCTCGAAGACTATCCGTCTCTGCGGCGACCTGCGAGCGCTCTGCGCGCGGCTGCTGGCCTCTGCGCACACCGCTCCTGGCGTCGCGCGTCGCCCTCGTCAGGGCAGAGAGCATCCCCGCGTCCCCTCAGCCGGTACGCATTGCATGGTCGGCGATGACGGTGGCCGCCGGCGCCTTGGCGATCGTGGGGGTGGGCGGCGGAGACGGGGTGCGGCGGAAGCGCGACAGGATCGGGAAGGCGGCGACGGCGCGTCTCGCGTAGGAGGGCTTGGGCTCGGGCTCGACCGTGGGGATGCGGGCGCTCTCGATCAGGCTGAACTTGACGATCTCGAAGTAGGGCGAGAGGTCGAAGTCGCGCGGCGTGACGAGGCCGTAGGGGCGGCTGCTGGTGCGGAGATGACGCGCCATGGGGCGCCGCGAAGGCCAGCTCGGCGTGCCGAGGCCCAGGTGGTAGGCGGGCCTCGTCGGGTCGGCCTTGGCCGCGAGGGTCTCCTCGTCGGTGCGCGGCAGGATCGGGAAGCCGACCGCGTCGAACGCGCGCGCGATCATCGACGAGCAGATGACTTCCGTCGGACGCCCGCTGCCGAAGTGCAGCGCCTTGCTGCGGAAGCGCGCCGGCACGATCGACACCGGGAGAAAGTAGCGTCCGAGGTCGAGCAGGTTCGCGAGGTCGTACTCGCCGCCCATCTGCGCGATCACGCGGCTCATCACCTCCCTGACGTCGCGCGGCACGAGGCCGAACGGACGGCACAGGCGGAGGTGGAAGCCCGCGTACTTGGACAGCGGCGAGGCGACGACGCCCTCGTCGATCAGGGCTTCGACGACCAGGTGGCGTGCCTCGTCGCCGAAGCGCTCGACCAGCTGACGCGCGAGCTCGGGATCGCGCTGCAGCAGCTCGTCGCCGACGTAGATCGCGGCGTGCGACCACGAGCTCTGCGTCAGGTAACGGATGACCTCGCTGACGCGCTGGTCGCCGCATACGAGCAGGACGTCGCCCTTGCGGACGTGCCGCTTCAGATGCTCGACGTCCTGGCCCGACGATCGCATGTAGCCGCACAGCGGGGCCGTGAGGATCCGGGTGGCGTGGCGGAAGACGAACTGGCGCAGGCGGGCGCGCATGAGTCACCGTACGCCCCGTGCACGGGCTCATCGAGCGGGTTTCTTCACGTTGCGCACGAGAATCTCTGCGCGCGGCGCGTCACGACGGGCGCCATCGCACTTGCGCGGTCGCGCGCTCGCGAGGGGCGCTCAACCGGCGCGCAGGCGGCGGATCCGCTCTGCGAGACGCTCGGCATCTCCTCCTGCAGCGCACCGCAGCCGTGCAGCTCGAGCACGGGCTCGCACGACGGCGCCGACGCTTGGAACGCGATCTGCGCGCCGCGGGCGTCGCGCGACGCGGCGAAGCGCTGCTCGTCGTCGCCGGTGACGAGGAACACCGGGCAGCACAGCTCGAACGACGCCCGCGCGCGGTCACTCTTCGCGAGCCCGCGCTCGGTCGCCGGCACGCGGAAGCGTCGCGGTTGACACGAGCGACCTCGCGCGGCTGCGTTGTCGCATGATCTCGCCCGTCCGCACCGGGGACGACGCCCCGGTCCCCCGCATGCGCGCGTACGGCCGGCGGGCCGGGTGAGCGCGTGACGGAGTGCTCGGGCCGCACGGCGGACCCGCCGCGCCTCGTGCAGGCGGCGGCGCTCTGCGCGGTGCTGCTGCTCGCGGCCCTGCTGCGCTGGACGCCGGCGGACCGCGTGGCGGACCTGCGGCCGTGGCCGGACGCGCTCGAGTACGAGGAAGTCGCGCGCAGCCTGTACGCCGGCCGCGGCTACCTGTTGTGGATCGGCGGCGACGCATACCCGCCGCGCTATCCGCCCGGCACGTCGCTGCTGATCGCGGCGACGATGCCGCTGGCCGGGACCGTGAGTGGTGCCGGCATCGTCGCGGTGCTGGCGTGCGCGCTCGCCGCCGTCGCCGGGACGTACGTCCTCGCGGCCATGGCCGGCGGGACCGTGAGCGGGCTGGTCGCGGCGCTGCTGCTCGCGCTGTCGCCGCTGCACGTGCAGTGGTCGCGCGCGGTGATGAGCGACGTGCCGGCATCGGCGGCGGTCGTGTGGCTGGCGGTGGGCGTGCTCGCCCTGCTGGCGCGGC
>Ga0194131_10001258_pt1 | contig 43592 bp, 39 predicted proteins | sample TA2KigO120mmetaG_FD_148631 | JGI IMG/M metagenome (GOLD analysis project Ga0194131, IMG submission 148631) | Freshwater microbial communities from Lake Tanganyika, Tanzania - TA2015053 Kigoma Offshore 120m | ecosystem: Environmental > Aquatic > Freshwater > Lake | place: Tanzania: Lake...
CGCCATCCTTCGGCCGCTTCCGCACGCTGCGGTTGGCCCCGGCAAACATCGCACAGTTGAGCACCGCGTCGTCGTCCTGGTCTTTCAGCGAGAAGTACCAGTGACCGCTCGCGGCCACCTTGAAGCCGCCGATCTCGCCCTCCACCCACACGTCGTCGAACTCGCCGCTCAGCACGTCGTTGATCTCGCCCACCAGCCCGGCAACGGTGTATTTCTCAGCTTCCACGGGGCCCACCCAGCACCACCACGCTGTAACCGACGGCGGGGACCGTCCCGGGGAGCGGTCGCCAACACGGGCAAGTGTGGTGTAAAGCAACCGGCGGCATAGGCGCGGCCCCATGCACCCCGCTGCCACCCCCGCCTTCTGGCACGAGCGCTGGACCAGCAACCAGATCGGCTTCCACCAGGCCACTACGAATGAACTATTGTCGCGACACTGGCATCTGGACCGGGGTCGCGTGATCGTCCCCCTCTGCGGCGCCTCGCGCGACCTCGCGTGGCTGGCGGCGCGGGGGCACTCGGTGGTGGGCGTGGAGTTTTCCGAGCTGGCCTGCGCGAGGTTCTTCGAGGAGCACGAGCTCTTGCCCGAGCGCGAGGGCAACCGCTGGCGGGCGGGCGCCGTCACCCTGGTGCAGGGCGACTTCTTCGCCTTTTCCGAGCCCGGCGCCTTCGACGCGGTGTACGACCGTGCCGCGCTCATCGCGCTGCCGCCGGGCGTGCGTCCCCGCTACGTGGACCACCTGCGACACCTGCTTCGCGCCCCGCGGGGGCTGTTGATCGGCTTCGAGTACGACCAGCAGAAGCGCGACGGCCCGCCCTTCGCGGTCATGGCGAGCGAGGTGCGCGCGCTGTGGCCGGAGGCGGTGGAGGTGGAGCGCAGGCCGGTGGACGAGGAGCGCTGGCGGGCGCTTGGTGGCGCTTCTGAAGTGGCGTGGCGCATCACCGCCGCCGCGTGATCACCAGCCCCGCCGTCACCACCAGCGACAGCCCGAGGAGCCCGTAGAACCACGCGGGACGGTAGCTGAACACCACGGTGTGCTCCCCCGGCGGCAACTGCACCCCGCGGAACACGAGATCCACGCGTTCCACCGGCACCTCGGTGCCGTCGAGGGTGGCCGTCCAGCCGGGGAACCACAGGTCGGCGAGCACCAGCGTGCCCGCGCCGCTCGTCGCGATCTGCACGCGGGTGTCGGCGTAGTCCACGATCGTGGCCGTCCCGCCGGGCTCGCAGGCGGGGTCGCCGGCCTCCACGATGGCGGTGGTCTCGGGGTCGGCGGCGAGCAGCGCGGCGAAGGCCTCGTCGCCGTCTGTTTTGACATCGCGACAGGGAACCACGCGGGCGCGGGGGAGCGCGTCGCGGTCCTCGTACACGTTGTAGTGGCCCCGCACCACCGGGAGCAGGCCGGGGATCTCGTGGATGGTCGCGATCCAGCGCACCGCCATCCGGCGGGCCACGTCGTGATGCTCCAGGAATCGCGCGACTTTCTGCGGGCCCTTGTCGCCCACGTCGAGGCCGGCCGAGGCGAGCAGGGCCTCGTTGCGCACGATGAACAGGGGCGACGGGATGATCACGTCGCTGGTGCCGAGCGGGAGGCCGGTGCTGGCGGTGAGCAATTCGTCGTCGAGCGCGATGGGGACACGACGGTCGAGCACGGTGGTGCGGTAGCCACCCGGCTCGGTCATCCGCTCGGACAGCCAGCGGGGGACGGGCTCATCGTCGGCGACGGGGTGGTAGTCGCGACCGAAACCGAGCAGGTCGACGGCAACCAGCGCCGCGAGCAGCCGGGGACGGCGCAGCGCCGCCAGCGTGGCCAGCAGCAGGAGCACGGGCACGATCACCCGCGGCGAGCGCGGGTCCACGCTGCGATGGAGGTCGCCCATGATGCGGGCCACCTTCGCCGGGATCTCGGCGGCCACCTCGGGCTCGGGTTCGGGGAGGGCCGCGCGGAGCATGGCCCCCATCGACGGCGGCGGCGGCAAGTCGGCCTGCCGCCGGAAGTGCGCGTCGAGCCACGACGCGATCTCCCCGCCGCGGGTGCTCAGGCCGAGGCGAGCCACGCCAGTGCTGAGAGTGAACAGGGCGAGGAACACCAGCAGTCGCGACCGGCTCTGTTCCCGTCGCCACGCGAAACGCAAGGACTCGGTGCCGGCCGCGGCCAGCACCGCCACCGCGAGGGTGAGCCAGAGTCCAAAACGCGCCGGAAACCGGAAGTATCCGAAGCCGGGGAGCAGCCGCAGCAGCGACCACAGGGGGCCGCCGAGCATCAACAGCGCCGCGAGCGCCGCCAGCGCCGCCCAGCCCTTGCGACGGCGAGCGCCGAGCAGCGCCAGCACCGCCGCGGGCACCCCCACGTAGGTACAGGTCTCCCAGCTGTTGACGCCCTGTCCCCAGTAGCCGGCGCCCCGGTGGTAGTAGGTCTCGGCAATGTCGGCCGGGCGGTCGAAACCGAAGGCGTAGGGCAACACCAGGCCCACCAGCTCCTGCGGCGGCAAGGCGCCCACCTGCGCGAAGGCCGCGCCCACGCCCCCGTCGCGCATCGAGAACTGGGCCAGTTGAAGGCTCGCCACCACCTGGGGCAGGGCCACCAGCGCGCCGAGCGCCGCGAAGGCGATCCAGCGCCGCCGCTCGCGCGGCGAGAGCACCCCCATCGCGTGGCCGGCGGCGAGCAGCCCGCCAAACGCGGCCGCTTGCGGGTGCCCGGCGAGGCCCATGGCGCCGATGCCGATCGCGGTGAGCCACCCCTGTCGCGACAGCGTAGCGCCGAGCACCCAGGGCAACCACGCCGCCGCGTTCTGCATCCCGAGGTAGAGACTGTGCGACACCATGAAGCCGGAAAAGCCGTAGATGATCCCCGCCAGTACCGGGCCCACCCCTCGCATCCCGAGCTTCTGGCAAAGCCACCACGCGCCCATCGCCGCGAGCACGTGGTGGCCGAGCACCGCCCAGTCGAGCGCCAGGCCGTCGGGCAGGATCACGAACAACAGCATCGTGGGCAGGTAGAGAAAGCCGCCCTGTCCCTCGGCGAGGAGCGGGAAGCCGTTGGCGGCGCCGCTGGCCCAGAGCGGGAACTCGCCGGCCAGGTACTTCGCCGCCGCCCAGGCCCGCCAGGGCAGGTGGTGGTGCCGGAAGTCGTGGTACGCGAAGTGGCCCAGGCCGACCGACGCGCTCGGCGCGAGCAGCACCGCCAGCGCGACGTAGAGCGCCAGCACCGGGAGCCAGCGTTTCACGGGGCCTTCGCGGCCTCGGGCTCCACGTAGCCGAGGGCCTCCAGGAGGCTGCGCTGCTCGTCGCTCTGGGGCGCGGCGCGATCGACGTGCCCCTTGAGCATCTGCACGCTCAGCCGCCCGTTTTCCACGGCGGCTGGCTCCTCGTCGGCGAGGTTGTGCAGCTCGGCCGGGTCGGTGGCGAGGTCGTAGAGTTCTTCCGTCCCGAGGCCCTGGATGTACTTCACGCCGCTCGGCGACCGCACGCCGTAGAGCCAGCTCTGGGTGGAGCGACCCATCAACAACATGGGATCGGGGGGGATCTCTCGGCCGGTGAGACGGTAGGTCAGGGGCACCGAGCGCGTCTGCTGCAACAGCGGCAAGCCGGCGTGGTCGAGCAGGCTGTTGGCCACGTCGGCCACCGTCACCTGTTGCGACGCGCGGGTGCCCGCCCACGCCATCGGCGGCGAGGCCCAGGCCAGCATCGGCACGCGCAGCACCTCGTCGTAGAGCCCGTGGTGGGTGAACATGATGTCGTGCTCGCCGAGCGACTCGCCGTGGTCGGCGAGCACGATCACCAGCGCGTTGTCGAGGCGCCCCAGCGCACGCAGGCCATCGAGGTAGGCGCCGAGCTGCTGGTCGGCCCGTTCCACCTCGGCGCCGTACTGCTGGCGCAGGCCCTCGATCTCGGCCGCGTCGTAGTCGTAGCCGGGCTCCTGCTTGAGGATGGCGGCGTGGTCGAGCGGGCCCTCGTAGGGGGAGTGGGGCTCGAACACGTGGGTCCACAAGAACACCGGCTCGGTGGCAGGTACCGTCGCGGTCCATCGCAAGGCGCGCTCGTAGGTACGGGGGCCCTCTCGCTCCAGCAGGAACGGGAAATCCGCAGGGTTGCCGAAGCGCATGAGCAGGCGGAGCGCCGCGTAGCCGGCCCGGAACTCCGACAGGCCGCGGAAGGCCGGCAGGAAGTCGTCGTCGTACACCTCGAAGCCCTGGTCGAGCCCGGTGGCGGAGTCGACCGCGAAGGCCGACACGAAGGCGCCCGCGCGCCAGCCGAGGAACTGGAGCTGCTCGGCCACGGTGAGCGCGTTGCGCGGCAGGGACATGCCGTTCTGCTCGAGTCCATGCTCGGCGGGGTGCAGCCCGGTGAGCATCGACGCGTGGGCGGGCGCGGTTTCCGGGAGCGGGGTGATGGCGTTGTCGAAGGCCGCGCCCTCGGCGGCGAGGCGATCCATCACCGGCGTGGCGAAGCGGCCCCCGTAGGTGCCCAGGTGGTCGCGACGCAGGGTGTCGATGGTGACCAGCACGAGGTTCGGCGCGCCCGGCGGCGCCGGGTCGATCTGCGGCGGCGACGGCTGCACCATCGAGGCCGAGGCGGCCGCGAGCACCGAGACAACGAAAGCAGGCAGGCGGAAACCCACCCGGGGGACCATGCCGATCATCTCGCGACGATACCAATACCCAGCGTTGTACCAGCCGAAGGCGAAGAGCGAGAGCACCAGCGCGAGCATGCCGAAGGCGCCCTTGAGATCGCCCCGGTGAAACAGCTCCACGCCCATCGGGAAGAAAAAGAACGCCGCGAACCCGGCCACGCCGAGGGCGAAGCCCGCGCGGTAGCGCGCCCAGCGGCGTGACTGTCGCGCCAGCAGCGGACCCAGGAGGCCGCCCGCCACGCCAAAGGCAAAGGCCACGGCGGCGTCGGCCAGCACCGCGCCCACCGCCAGCTCGGCGCGCTCCCAGGGCGAGAGGACGAGCTTCACCCGGAGCGCGAGCGCCACCCCCTCCACCGCGCCGATCACCGCCCCGGCGGCGGCCACGTGACCGGCGATGCGCAGCCACGCGCGACCGTCGGGCACCGGCGCGATGTCGTCGAAGCTCTCGTCGGGGCTGTCGGCGTAGGGGGGCTGGTCCTGGCTCACCCGCCCTCCACGTAGCCGAGCGCCTCCAGCGCCTGCCGCGTGGCGTCGTCCATCTCGGGGCCGACGGTGGCGGCCTTGTCGCGCAGCAACAAGCGGAGAAGCTCCTCGCGCGCTTTCGACGCCTCGCCCGGCGCGAGGTTCCGCATTTCGCCGGGGTCCGTCGCGAGCTCGTAATACTCCACCGCGCCCGACTCCTTGGCGATCAGCTTGGTGCCCGCGCCGCGCAGGGCGTGGTCGACGGGCGGGTTGGCCACGAAGCGGCCCGCGGTCGTGGATGCCACCACGGGCGTGTCGCGACAGGCCTCCCCGCGAAGCTCCGGCACTCGCGACAGCCCGTCACGCGCGTGCCCGTCGTCGATGCCCACGAGGTCGAGGATGGTGGGCGCGAGGTCGACGCCCGACACCTGGCAGTCCTGGACCAGGCCGGCGACAACGGCGGCCGGGTAGCGCACCACCAGGGGCACGCGCAGCGAGGGGTCGTAGAGATCGTCGCCGTGATCGAAGAGGTAGCCGTGCTCGTCGAGGCTCTCGCCATGGTCGGCGGTGACGACGACGATGGTGTTGTCGAGCCGGTCGCCCAGCGCATCGAGCAGGGCGCCCATGGCACCGTCGACGTAGGCCACCTCGTCGTCGTAGGCGTCCTTGAGGTAGTCGACGCTGGTGATCGCGCGGTGCCGGGCTGGCCAGTAGGCCGGGAGGGGGAGGATCGCGCCGCTGGTGGGCGGATCCGCCGCCGCCGCCCCGGGACGAACCGGCGCCTCGTAGGGCCCGTGCGCGTCGTAGAAGTGGACGAAGGCGAAGAAAGTCTCCTCGCGATGGGCACGCAACCAGCGGGCGGCGCGGTCGATCACCCGGTGGGCGGGGCGCTCCCGGAGCGCGTGTTCCTTCACGAAAAACTGGTTGTAAAGCTTCACGATCGACAACGACTCGGCGCCGGGCCAGGCGCCGAAGTCATCGTCCCAGGCGTCCATGCCCTGGGCCCAGCCATACTTGCTGTGCAGGGGAAAGCCGGCCACGAAGCCGCCGGTGAGGTAGCCCCGCTCGCCAAGGGCCCGCCACACCAGCGCCTCGCGCTCGCCGAGGTCGGTGCCGTTGCTCACGATGCCGCTCTTGTAGGGGGCAAGGCCGGTGAACATCGCGAGATGCGAGGGCTCGGTGATCGGGGCGGCGGCGATGGCCTGGGAGAAGCTCGTCCCCTCGCGGGCAAGTCGCGACCACACCGGCTTGTCGCCCACCGCGTCGGCTCGCGTGGTGTCGAGGCTCACCACCAGCACGCTCGGCAAGTCACTCGGGGTGCCACGGGTAGGGGTGGAGCGCGCCACCGCCGCGATCGTCGCGAGCGCTGCCAGCACGAGAAGTCGCCTCACGGTGAGCAGTCGCGACAGGAACCATCCCCCGGCGGCGCCGAGTACGAAAGTACCGATCATCCCGCCCCACACGCGCGGGTCGCGGACAAACTCGTTGAGCACCAGCTCGTAGCGGTAGTTGATCGACACCAGGAGCCCGGACAGGCCGGCCGCCACCACCGGGCAGCGCCGCGAGAGCGCAAGCGGGACCGTCACCGCGCACGCGCAGAGCGCGCTCAAGAGCGCCCACTGGCCCACCTGCGCAAGATCAAAGGCACGAAGCGGGCTTGCACGGAGCGCCACCTCGGCGAGCCCGGCGGCCACGCCCAGCGCCGTCGCGAAGCTGAGTGTCGGTCGCACCGCCGGCTGCTATCCTGTCTCGCCGTGCGCCTCGCCACCCGCCTGCTCCTGCTCTGCACCCCCGCCGCGGCCGTGGCCTGCACCGCGAGCAGCCCGGCCAACGCCGCGCCGAGCGTGTCGATCACCGAGCCCGAGAACGACGCGGAGTACCGCGCGGGCGAGCCCTTCAGCGTGGTGGTGGCCGCCTCCGACGACGGCGGCGTGGCCGGCCTCGATTTCGACTGGGCGCTGAGCCCCGACGCCGGCGTGGAGGGCCACACCTTCGTGTCGGACACCGAGGCCGAGCTGTACGTCGACGCGGGGCTCCCCGAGGGCGAGTTCGACATCACCGTGCTGGCCACTGACTACGCCGGGGAAACCGACAGCGACGAAGTTCACGTGGTGGTGGAGGCCAACGACGCCCCCAACGTGAAGATCCAGCAGCCGGAAGATGGGGAAACCTACGAGCTCGGCAGTCCGATCATCGTGGAGGTGAAGGTGAAGGCGAAAGACGACGACATGAGCGCCATCACCATGGTGTGGGGCGGCATCGCCGAGGGGGTCGACGACGCGCCGAGCACGCCCCCCGACGACGGGATCATCATCTTCTACGTGGAAGACGTGCCCGAGGGGAAACAGGAGCTGATCGTCACCGGGCGCGACAGCGGCGGGGCCGCCGAGACGGAGACGGTGGAGTTCAGGGTGCGTTAGCGACGGCGCGCCATGGACGCCGCCGAACTCGACACGCTCCACCGCGAGGCCGCGCGTCGCCGCACCTTCGCCATCATCTCCCACCCCGACGCGGGCAAGACCACGCTCACCGAGAAGCTGTTGCTCTACGGCGGCGCCATCCACATCGCCGGCGCGGTCAAGTCGCGCAAGGCATCGCGACACGCGGTGTCGGACTGGATGAAGATGGAGCAGGAGCGCGGCATCTCGATCACGTCGAGCGTCTTGCAGTTCGACCACCGCGGCAAGCGGCTGAACTTGCTCGACACGCCCGGCCACGCCGACTTCTCCGAGGACACCTACCGGGTTCTCGCGGCGGTGGACTGCGCGGTGATGCTCATCGACAACGCCAAGGGTGTCGAGGATCGAACCCGCAAGTTGTTCGACGTGTGTCGCCTTCGCGGCATCCCGGTGCTCACCTTCGTCAACAAGTGCGACCGCGAGGGCATCGACCCGCTCACGCTGCTCGACGACGTGGGCAAGGCCCTCGGCATCGAGTGCGCGCCGGTGAACTGGCCGGTGGGCTCCGGTCGCGACTTCGTCGGCGTCTACGACCGCGCCTCGCGACAGGTGATGCGCTTCGGCGAGGGCAAGGGCACCGAGCTGGTGGAGTTCGAGCGCATCGACCCGGGCGAGGTCGACGAGGGCCTCCGCGCCAAGCTGCACGACGACGTCGAGCTGCTCGACGTGGCGGGCGAGGGCTACGACCCCGAGCGTTTCCTCGCCGGCAGACAGACTCCGGTGTTCTTCGGCTCGGCGCTCACCAACTTCGGCGTGGAGCCCTTCCTCGACGCGATGGTCGACATGGCGCCCGGCCCGCGCATGCGCCCCTGCACCGGGCTCCCGCGCCCGCCGGACGACCCGCGCTTCTCCGGCTTCGTGTTCAAGATCCAGGCCAACATGAATCCCCGCCACCGCGACCGCGTGGCCTTCCTCCGGGTACAAAGCGGCAAGTTCGAGCGGGGCATGGAGGTGAGCATCCACCGCAGCGGCGAGACGATCAAGCTCGCCAAGCCCCACACCTTCCTCGGCAGCGAGCGCGAGCTGCTCGACGAGGCCTGGCCGGGCGACGTGATCGGCCTCTTCGACCCCGGCGCCCTGCGCATCGGCGACTCGCTCTACGTGAAAGACCGGGTGGAGTACCAGGGCATTCCCCGCTTCGCCCCCGAGCACTTCGCGCGGGTGAAGCTGAAAGACCCGATGCGTCGTAAGCACTTGACGACTGGCTTGCAGCAACTCTCGCAGGAGGGCGCGATCCAGCTCTTTTTCCGCCCGGAGCTCGGCGAGCAGGACCCCTACCTCGGCGCCGTGGGACAGCTCCAGTTCGAGGTGCTGCTCCACCGCCTGGAGACCGAGTACGGCGTGAAGGCGGTGCTCGACTCGTCGCCCTTCCGCCTCGCTCGCTGGGCGCGGGGGGAGAAGGGCGTGACGTGGATGAAGGCTCGTCGCGACTACACCGTGGTGGAAGACCGCCACGGCAACCCGGTGGTGCTCAGCGAGAGCCCCTGGCCCTTGCAGTACGCCCAGCGGGAGAACCCGGGGCTGGAGTTGTTCGAGGTGGAGCCGGTTTGAGGTAGGCTGCAGCCCATGCGCCGCCGCCTCTGGGTCATGGTCGTCCTCGGGCTCCTCGCGGCCGCCCTGTTCGTGGGCATGCGGCAGGTCGACCATGTCCGGACCGCCCACATGCGCAAGCCGCGCGTGCCGGAGATTCGCATCGGTCGCGACACGCCCACGCGCGCGGCCGGGGCCTCCGTGGAACGGGACTACGCCACTGTGCACTGCGTGGGACCGGAGGGCGCCAGCGGCACGGTGTGGGCGCGCGAGGCGGGGGGCGAGGCCCGCACCGCCGCGAGCGACGACGGGCAATACAACCTCGCGCTCGCGCCGGGCACCTGGTCGTTGTCCTGGCAACACGACGAGCGCTGGACCAACCTGGGCACCCTCGACCTCGACGCGGGCGACGTGGCCGAGTGCCAGCTCAAGACACGCTGGGCCCTGGCCGGGAAGGTCGTCAACCTGCTCGACGAGCCCCTTGCCGGCGTGGAGGTGTGGGGCTGCGGCGACACCGTGGAGACCGACGAGCGCGGCGAGTTCACCCTGAATCCCCGCAAGGGCGAGTGCCTCGTGCGCGCCCGGGTGCGCGACGGTGCCCTGTCGCGACACTCCGAGGGTGCGTACTTCTCCGTTTTCGACCCGGTCGAGTCGGTGAAGCTCACCCTCGACGACTCCCCCGTGGCCGGCATCGGCGTGCTGATCGCCCAGGTCGACGAGGGTATCAGGGTAGACGGCGTGCGACCGGAGAGCCCCGCCGAGGAGGCCGGCCTCGAGAACGGCGACATGATCGTGGCGATCGACGGTCACGACACCGAGGGCTGGAGCAGCTACGAGGCGATGGACGAGATCACCGGCGACGAGGGCACGGTGGTGAAGCTGGAGATCCGTCGCGAGGGGCGCACGCTCGACGTCACGGTGCGGCGGGAGCGATTCGAGGCGGACGACTAGCGGGAGAAGCTGACGTCGAGCGCGTGGGTGATCACCACCGGGGCCGAATCGGCGACCACCCCGACGGACAAACGAAAGCTATCTCAGGCAGCCTGGGCGCCAGGGCGGCCCGGAGCGACACATTCGTCCTATTTCCTGTTGGATGGCTCGGGGCAGTGTCTCGAGTTCGCCCGACGACCTCTGTGACCCGTGTCGCGACAAGACTCGTGTTGCCTGATCCGCGCCCACGGCGCTCTCGCGCCGTTCAATGGATGGGGACCAGCATCACGCCCGCGCTCGCCGGCGCGCGGAACTCCAGCGCGAGGAAGAAGCGCGTGTCGATGTCGCCGTTGCCGCGGATGCTAGCGCCGCCGTCGATGGCGAAGGCCACGCCCCACTCCCCGTACGCCACGCCCACCCCGCCCGAGGCGCCGCCCGGCCCGGCCGAGAAGCCCGCGCCCAGCTCGCCGTTCGACCAGCCGCCGAGGCGGACGAGGCCCCCCACGAGCAAGCCCGGCGACACCGCCGGCGTGGTGTCCTCCAGGTCCTCCGCCATGACATCGACGGTGATGCGCGGCTCGAAGGCGGCGAAGGTGTTGCCCCCGAGCTTGTCGTTCCAGGTGCGGATCGCCAGCCGGCCGTAGCCTCCAGCGTCGAGCGTACTGTCGTAGAACGACGGTCGCTGGATGCTCAGCACCGCGCCGAAGGTAGGATCGACCACGCGATCGCGCATCGACGCCACCACGCCGAGGGGAACGAGCCCGGCGCGGATGTCGACCGACGTGGGGCCGGTCGACACGTTGCCGCGGCTGTCTTCGAGCGCCGCCGGGATGGGGTTGATCGCGACCGTGAAGTCAGCGGGCGGCGAGATGTACGGGATGGGGATGCAGGCAAGTAGGGCGAGCAGCACGGGGGGACGGTAGCACAGCTACCCCTCCCGCCACTCCCCCGCGCGCCGTAGCCGTTCCTCGGCCTCCGCCAGATCGAGCTGCATCGCCGCCCTGGGGTAGTCGTCAAAGAAGGGCTGCACGTCGGTGCCGCGCACCCGGCGGCGCATCGACAGGAAGTGCAGGTACTGCTCCGGCCACCGGTACACCCACTCCTCGAAGCGCCGCACGAAGGCCTGGTAGCTGGCCTCGGGCGTGCCCTGCCAGGCCAGCTCCGGTGTGATCACCACCCGGTGACGACGCTCGCCGGGGGCGCGGAAGACGTACGTGGGCAACATCGCCGCCCCCGACTTCTTCCAGATCTGCGCGGGCTGGAGCGAGAGGTTCGCCTTGCGACCGAGGAAGTCGACCTTCACCCACTTCTTGCCACCGCCACCGTCGAAGGCGAGACCCAGCACCCCGTTCTGCTGCAACATCTCGAAGGCCGGGCGCAGGAAGCGGAACACGTTGACGTGCTCCACCGGCAGCCGCTTCTCCAGCTGCCAGCGACGCGCCAGCACCTTCGACCACAAGGGCGTGGTACGGCTGTCGCGGAGGATCTCCGCCCACACCGGCGGCGGCGCCGAGAGCTGGGCCATGCGGTAGCCCACGTGCCCGAGCGCCGGCATGATCATCTGGTTGGCGCCGAAGTGCCCGATGAGCACGATGGCACCCTTGCCGCGGGCCAGCGCCGCGTCGAGGTGTTCGCGACCTTCCACCACGCAGGTGTCGGCGACGGTGGCGGGGTTGAGGTGCGGGTACTTCAGCACCTCCAGCTCGTTGTAGAGAGTGAGCCGGTAGGCGTCGGCGAGGATCGCGGCCTCGGCGCGCGGCATCGAACGCGAGGCGTAGATCGCTCGCAGCTCCTCGCGCATGTCGCCGTCGCCCAGCCAGCGCACGAGTCGCCCGCCAGCGCCCGAGAAGGCGTCGAGCGCCGGGCCGGGCACCCGGTTCACCAGCGCCTGTCCCGGGTAGTACAGGAACATCGCGCCGAGATCCTTTACGAGGAAGCTCGGCTTGAGTCCCCGACGCCAGGTTTCATCCACGCTCGTCGCGCCCCGGGTCGACCGGCACGGAAGCCGCCGCCTTCTTGTCGATCTTGCCGTTGGGCAACTTCGGGATCTCGCGCCAGAACTCCACGATGCGGGGAACCTTGTAGTTGGCCATGCGCTCGCGACAGTAGGCCTGCACCTTGCGCACGGTGAGCGACGACCCCGGCGCCGCCTGCACGATCGCCCGCGCCACCTCGCCGCGCAGCCGCTCCTCGGCGCGCACCACCAGCACCCCGCGCACGTCGGGGTGCTGCGCCAGCACCTGCTCGATCTCCAGCGGGAACACGCGGATCCCGCCGATCTTGAGCATCTCCGAGCGCCGACCGGCGAAGAATACGAAACCGTCATCGTCGAGGCGCACCAGGTCCCGCGTCTGGTACCAGCCGTCCACGAACTGCGCCGCCGTTTCCTCGGGCTGGCCCACGTAGCCGCTCACGACGGCCTCGCCCTTCATCCACAGCTCGCCCACCTCGCCGGTGGGTGCGTCCGTGCCGTCCTCGCGGACCACCCGGATGGCGTAGCCCGGGATGGGCTTCCCGCTGGATCCCGGTCGCCGCGCGCCGTGGGCGAGCATGCCCAGGCCCACGCCGGTCGTTTCCGTGGACCCCCACACCGGGAGGAAACGCGCCGAGAAGGCTGCCTCCATGCGCTCCAGCGTCTCCGGCGACACGTAGGCGCCGCCGGCTTCGAGCACCCGGAGCGACGAGTAGTCGCCGCCGTGTGCATCGCGGAAGTCGAGCAACATCTCGTAGAAGCTCGGCACGCCCATCGTCCAGGTGATGCGATACCGGGCGATGAGCTCGGCGGCCACACGCGGGTTGAGCGTCTCGGCCACCACGAAGGCGCCGCCGGTGAGGATGCTGCGGTGGAACAGCTCGTGGGGGTGCGCGAACACCGAAAACATGCCGAGGTAGACGTCGTCAGTCTCGAAACCGAGACCGTTCGCCGTCGCGATGCCGTTGACGTTGATCTGGCGGTGGGTGGTGACGGCCCCCTTCGGCCGCCCGGTCGAGCCCGAGGTGTAGTTGTAGTACACCACCGAGTCGGGATGGGCGACGAAGTTACCCTTCCATGCGGGCAGTTCCGCGTCCCATCGTCCCTCGCCGCGGCGGCCCTCGTCCACGTAGATGATGCGACGGGGGTCGGGCAGCATCGGCAAGAGGTGCTTCAGCAGAGAATCGAACTGCACCTCGGTGACGACGGCGCGCACGCCCGCGGTGCGGAACTGGTCGGCCACCTGGTCGGGGTGGAGCTTGAAGTTGACCGGCACGTGGATGGCGCCAACCCGCGCGCAGGCGAGGAAGCCGATGGCCACCTCGGGACGCTTCACCAGCAGGAAGCCCACCGCGTCGCCCTCGCCGATGCCCGCGCGTGCGAACACGCTCGCGACCCGATCCACCTCGGCGTCGAGCTGCGCCCAGGTGTAGGTGCGCTCGTCGCCAAGCAGGGCCGACTTGCCGGGCCAGTTCGCGGCGCAGCGACGGAGCAAGTCGCCGAGCGGGACATCCACGAGCGCGTCGAGCAAGGGGGTTCCGGGAGGGGCGCGGGTCTAGCTCCGGGGGGGAGGATCGTCTAGCTGTTGGCTAGTCGACCTCGAAAGCGCCCGCCCTGCGGTCGGCTGCCTACGGCGTTCTCGCGGGCTCGTTGCCGTACAAGGTGTCAAGCACCGCCGCCGTGGGCACGCGCCCTTTCGCCAACACGCGCAGGGTGACGGCGCGCGCCTCGGGGTTGGTCGCGCGCGTGAGGGTGGCGCTGGCCACGAGGTGACCGAGCGGCACGCCCCGGCTCTGGAGGAAGCGCGTGGTCGCGACGGCGCGCGCGCTCGCCAGTCCCCAGTTGTCGACGTGAGGCCCGCCCGTCACCGGCACGCCGTCGGCGTGGCCGCTCACGTCGATCATGATCTCCTCCGTCTTCAGGGCCTCGGCTATGCGGGTGAGCGTGTCGAAAGCGCTCGGGTGCAACTCGGCCGATCCCGGCGTGAACAACAGCCGTTCCGGCAACTCCACGGTGAGCGTCTGGTTGTGCACGCCGATCTGCACCACGTTGTCAGACAGGGAACCGTCGAGGTGCATCTTCAGCGTTCGCAGCACCGGATCGGCCTGGGCGCTCAGGTTGAGGCTGTAATCGTCGATTGATGGGCCGGCATCGCGCTTGTGCCTCTCGTTGTCGAACATCACCACCGGCTTGCCGCCCTGGAACGCCGCCGTGAGGCCGTCCACCAACGCGTCGAGTTTGAGCTTGTCGGTCGATGCCGTGGCGTAAAGCACTACGAAGAAGGCGAACAAGAGCGTGATGAAGTCGGCATAAGATATGAGCCAGCGCTCGTGATTCTCGTGCTCCTCGTGTTTCTTGCGCGCCATCAGGTCAAGCCGCTTCCTGCTTAGCGGGGCCGTGGCCGCGGGTGAAGGCCGACAGCATCTCCTCCACCTGCCGGGCGTTGACGCCCGCAGCAATGCCTACCAGCCCGAGCAGCACCATCTGGCGCGTCTCGGCATCGTGACCGACGATCTTCTTGATGCGGTTGCCTATCGGGATGAACAGCAGGTTTGCGAAGCCAACGCCGTAGATCGTCGCCACGAAGGCCACGGCGATACCGGCGCCGAGCGCGGCCGGGTCGGCGAGGTTGCTCATCACGTGGATTAGGCCGAGCACCGCGCCGAGGATGCCGATGGTGGGACAGAAGCCGCCGGCCGACTCGAACACCTTGCCGGCCTGGGTGCCGTGGTGCTCCTCCAACTCCATCTCGGGCTCGAGCACGCGCTTGACGTCCTCGGCCGAGGAACCATCCACGAGCATGCGCAGGCCGCGCACCAGGAAGGGATCGGGGATCTCGCCGAGCAGGTTCTCCACGGCGAGCATGCCCTCGCGGCGCGCCACGGTGCTCACCTTCACCATCTCGTCGAGCAGCATCTGGCGGTCGCTGTGCCCCGGGAAGAAGACACGCTTGCAGAGCTTGAAGGCGAGCTTCAGTTCCGCGTTCGGGCAGCCAAGCCAGGTGGCGCCAGCCGTGCCCCCGACCACGATCAGGAACGCCGTGGGCTGCACCAGCGAGGAGAAGTGGCCACCTTCCAGGGAGTTGCCGAGTATGACGCATCCGGTGCCGAGGACGATGGCAAGGATGCTTGACGGGTCCATACGCGACATGGGCGGCTCATCGGTGGCAGTGATGTGGGCTTGAGCCTAGCCCACGCCAGCGGGCACCGCACGCGCCTCCGCCGAACCCCAGAACAGGTGCCAGCCCGCCTTGCCGCTCACCTTGCCGATGAGCGCCTTCACGGGACCCACCGGCTCGATGCCCGCGTCGCGTCAGCCGTCGCGAGTGAAGGTGCGCTCTCCGGGCGCGGCCTCGAGCGCCACGCCGACGAACGCGTGGTTGGGCACGTACACCACGGTGGAAGCGGGCTCGGGGTGCCGGGCGTGGACCAGCGCCAGAAACAGCGTGCTCTTGCTGTCGCTGTCGCCCTTGTTCTTCGCCAGGACAGAGAGCGGGCGACGGTACCCCGCCGAGTCGCGGTTCTTCTTTCTTCTCGTTGGGGATCGCCTGCACGATGGCGAGCGAACGCGCCACGCAGGCTCGCGCGTCGGGGGCGTCGGCGGCGAGCGCCGTGGCCAGGGGAGCCACTTCGTCGGCGTAGTCGGCGGCAAGCCGCGCGTGGTCCTGGACGATCGCATCGTTGCGGAGCCGCGTGTAGCGGTGCTTGTCGAGCCAGCGCGACAGCTCGCCTTCCGCCACCTGCCTGCCGCCGTCGAGCGCGTCACCCACCTTCCCCGCCCGGAGCGGCAGAGGCAAGGGCGATGGCGAGGATCACGCGGAGCTCCCGAGCAGGCGACCGAGGTGGAACGCGGCCAGCGCGAGCGCGACGCTGGCCAGCACGTATGCGCTCCCGGCGCGGGGCCCGAGGGCCACGGCGTCGGCGGAGAAGGCGGAGAAGGTGGTGAAGCCGCCGAGCACGCCGGCGCCGAGCAACAGCCGCGGCGCCGAGGCAGGCTCGGGGTAGCGAGCCACCAGCCACCCCATCAACCCCGACCCGATGACGTTGACTAGCACGCTCACCCAGGGACCAGCCCAGCCCGCGAGGCTCACGCCCGCGGCGAAGCGCAACGACGCGCCGAGCGCCCCGCCGATGGCGACAGAGATCAGGTCGCGGAGCACGGCTCCCATCTAGCCGAACAGCGCGCGGGCGTTGGCGTCGAGATCGGCGTCGGGGCGCACGCGCGACACCGCGGTCGCGACATCCACCAGGAAGCGCGGCTCGTTGCGCCCGGGCCCCGGGCCCTGGTCCGGGGCGTCGGTTTCCACGAGGATGCGCTCGGCCGGGACTCGCCGCAGTGCCTCGACGGGCTTCCGCGCGCCCGGCCGGGTGACGGCCCCGGCGAAGGACAGGTGGAGTCCTAGCCGCACGTAAACGTCCACGAGATCGGGGCCGCCGGAGTAGCTGTGCAACACGCCGCGCACCCTCCCGTGGCGGCGGAGGAGCGCCGGCAGGCGATCGTGAGCCCGCCAGCAGTGCAGGATCACTGGCAGGCGAGCGTCGCGGGCCCGGCCCAGGTGCGCCTCGAGCACGCGGGCCTGCTCGTCCATGTCCACGGGCACGCCGCCGTCCAGACCGCACTCGCCGACCGCGCAGGCGCCATCGATGTCCTCGGGCACCTCTCGCCCATGCACGAGCGCGTGCGGGTGCGTGCCCACGGCGAACCGCCAGCCGTGCTGGCGCGACAGTTCACGAAGGCGGGCCCAACTCGATGCACGCACGCCCGGGACGATGAACTCGTCGACCCCCGCCGCCCGCGCTCGCGCCATCACCTCGGCGCGGTCGCCGTCGAAGGCGGCGGCGTCGAGGTGGACGTGGGTGTCGATCAGCTCGCCACCCGCCTAGTTCGACGTGCCCCGCACCGGCGCGTCGCCGCTCCAGCTCACGACGAACTCGGCGCGGCGGTTCTGCTCCCAGGCCGTCTCGGTGGCGCGGCCGTCGAGGGGGCGCTCCTCGCCGTAGGACACCGACTTCACGCGGCTGCTGCTCACGCCGCGCTGCAGGAGGTAGCGAACCACGGCGTCGGCGCGCTTCTGGCCGAGGGCGATGTTGTACTCCGTGGTGCCGCGCTCGTCGGCGTGACCCTGAATCTCGAGGCGGATGTCGCTGTACTGGGCCATGATTTCGGCGTTGGCGTCGAGCGCCGACTTGCCATCGCTGGTGAGGTTGGCCGCGTCGAACTCGAAGAAGACGCGCGAGAAGTTCTTGGTCATCTCGACCACCGGGGGCGGAACTTCCTTGACCTTCTCCACGACCGGGGCTGAGACGACCGGCTCGTCGATGGGCTTCTTCTTGCAGCCACCGGAGAGGATCAAGGCGGCGAGAAGGGTGTAGCGCAGCATGTGGCGATATCCGGGTGGCAGGGCGGTACAGGCTAACGTGAACTCAGCCGAGGCGCTTCCCAAGCCCCCCCGCGCACGGCGCTTTTCACCCCCCCCCCTTGCAACACTGTGTCATCGTTATAGCATCGGCGCTCCCCGGAGCCTCTATGAAGATCGCCGCTGGCTGTTTCGGTTGCCTCGCACTCGTGTTCCTCCTCCTCACCCTGCTGACGGGCACCCTCGTCGGCACCATCAGCACGATGCTGGTCGAGGCCGACCCGGGCCTTGCCGTCACCTTCGCGAGCTTCAGCGCCTACATCCAGTACCTCAACGGCACCTGCTGCTGCCTGAGCGGCGCGCTCTGCATCATCCTCTTCGCGGTCGGCATGTCGCGCGGCGGCGGCGGCGAGACCTTCGAGTAGCGCGTGATCGATGTGCTGCGGGCGTGGGGCGGTCTCGGTCGCCTCCCGCTTAGCGACTGCGCCGACGCCGGGCTCATCAACCGCACCTTCCTCGCGGGCGATCCACCGGTGTACGTGGTGCAGCAGGTCAACCCGCTGTTCCGCCCCGAGGTCCACGACGACATCGACGCGGTCACCACGCACCTCGCCGCCCGGGGGATGGCGACGCCGCGGCTGTTGCGTACCGACTCGGGCGCGCTCTGCGCTCTCGACGAGGAAGGCGCCGCCTGGCGCGTGATGGACTTCGTCCCCGGCGTCACCGTGCATCGCGTCGACTCGCCGTCCCGGGCCCGCGCCGCGGGCGCGCTCGTCGCCCGTTTCCACCGCGCCGTCGACGATCTCGACTGGGACTACCACCACGTGCGGCTCGGCGCGCACGACACCGCGCTGCACATGTCGCGCCTCGACGCGACGGTCCAAGAGGGCGAGGCCCGGGCCGTGGCCGACGGGATCCTCGACCTCTGGCGCACCTGGTCCGGGCGCCTCGACGGCCCCGCCCGGCACGCGCACGGCGATTTGAAAATCTCCAACCTCCGCTTCTCGACCGACGGCGAGGGCCTGTGCCTGCTCGACCTCGACACCCTGTCGCGACAGCCCATCGACGTGGAGCTCGGCGACGCCTGGCGAAGCTGGTGCAACCCGGTGGGCGAGGACGGGACCGACACCTTCCTCGACCTCGATCTGCTCGGCGCCGCCGTGACCGGATACCGGTCCGAGCGCCAGTTCGAGGCCGGCGACCGCATTGCCCTGGGCGGCGCCGTGGAGCGCATCGCGCTGGAGCTGGCCGCGCGCTTCTGTCGCGACGTGGTGGAGGACAGCTACTTCGGTTGGAACGCGACGAAGTTCTCGTCCCGTGCGGCGCACAACCTGTTCCGCGCGCGGGGACAGCTCAACCTCGCGCGCTCCGCCCGGTCACACCGGGGTGACATCGAGCGCGCCCTCGGTGGATAAGTTCAGCTCGTGATCATCACGCTCGCGCTGGCCTGGTCCCAGGACGCCCCGGCGGAGCCGCCCCCGGCCCCCATCGCGGTGGGCGACGACGAGGTCGACGAGACGGTCATCGTCACCGGCGAGGCCGCCGTGCTGCGCGCTCGCGACGAGCTGGTGCTGAAGCTGCGCGGCGAGGGCTACGTGCGCCACGAGCGCGACGGCGAATACACCGTCTTCAAGAACGACACGCCCTACTTGCCCCAGGTGTGGCTCCACGACGACGGCTGGCTCCAGCTCAAGGCCCAGCCGCCGCGGGTTCACTCGCCGGGGCACAGCTTCGCCAACCAGGGCAGCCCGCTCAACTACCTGTGGTGCATCCCCACCCTGATGACCGCTTGCGTGTCGGTGGGCAGCGCCGCTCTCGGCCCGCGCCAGTTGCAGACGGCGAGAGAAGACGTGGTCGACGCCACCCGCCCCGAGGTGCAGAAGCTCAACGACGCGGTGGTGCGGCAACACCTCGCGCAGCGGCTCTACAAGGACATCCCCGCCGACCTCGAACGCATCTGGGGCGACCAGGCCGCTCCCGCGATCGACCGGCGGCGCACGCTGTTCCTATACTGGGACAGCCGCACCGAGACCGACGCCGGCATGGCCGCCAAGGAGGCCATCCGCGCCTTCATGAAAGGCGTGGTGCAGCAAAGCGCCGATCCCTACACGCCCGGGGAGCTAGAGGCGCTCAACGGCGCGCGGCAGACGGGAAACCCGCTCGTCCTCTAGCCCTCCCACACCACGCCCACGCTGGCGAGGGTGAAGCCCGCGGCGGCGGAGTTCAGCAAGAGCTTCATGCCCGGCTTGATGGTGCCGTCGTCGACGAGGTGGCGCAGCGCGATCGGCACCGCCGATGCCTCGGTGTTGGCGTAGATCGAGTGCAGTTGCGGGACCCGCGACGCCGGGACGCCGAGGGCCAGCGCCACCTCCCGGAGAATGCGATCCGAGGGCTGGTGCGACACGAACACGTCGACCTCGTCGACCGTCCAGCCGAAGCGGGCGCAGGCCCGCCGCACGTGGTCGGGCACCAGCTCCGCGAGCGCAAAGAGCGCCGAGCCCGCCGAGCGGAACACGCCGAAAACGGGAGCGCGGCAGAGAGGGTGGTGCTGCGGGTAGCCCTCGGAGTAACTGCCCACGATGCGGCCACCTCGCGCGTAGGGGGTGCGTCCCACGAGCATGGCGGTGGCGCCGTTGCCGATGGTCAGCCCAGCCGCGAGCTGGTCGAGGTCGGCGATGCTCTGGATGTCGAAGCCGATGAAGCCCTCCGACAGCGAGGCGGTGCTCACCAGGCCCTGGGTCCAGCTCGGTTCGATGGCGGCGCGGCCGCGAAGGGACTCGATGGCCACGAGCGGCCCGGCGCAGGCAGAGACGACGTCGTAACAGGCCGCCTGCACCACCCCGAGTCGCCAGGCGATCTCGGTCGCGACGCTCGGCTCGAAGTATTCGCGGACGATCGACGAGTAGGTGACGCTGTCGAGCGCGTTTACGGCCACGCCCTGCTCTTCCAGCAACGAGCGCGCCACGTTGCTCGCGTGCATGCCGGCCGCGTAGCGCTCGTCCACCTGCACGTGCCGCACGACCGTGCCGCAGGTGTTGAACACGAAGCGCATGGTGCGCTCCACTCGCCGCCACTGGGCGTCGTCGCCCTTGAAGTTCTCCCGGACCAGCGCCACGATGTCGTCGTTGGTTCGGCGGGTACTCGGCAGCTGCAGCGCCGGCAGCGACAGGTAGAGCGGATGTGCCATCTAGCGGCGTTCCGCGATGAACATCGCCGCTGGGAACAGCGGCTCGCAGTGGTCGCAGTCGAGCGCCACGAGGAAACGATCTCCGGGCGTGGCCGCGGCGATGGGCAGCGGCGCGTCGACCCGCACCTCGCCGCCAGTGGGGACGGAGTCGGCGCCGTCGAGGAGGCTCGCCAGCTCGTCCCAGGTCGCGCTTCCGCCGCCCGCAAGCGGTACGGAAGCCATAAAGGTGGCGTTGGCCGAGTCGAAGCGGCCGCCCGCGCTGGAGGCGGTGAGCTGGTGCCAGTCCACCAGGTCGCCGTCACCGATCGGGACCGCAGGCACCTCGAGCGCGGCGGTGGCGGCGAGCGCGCTCATCCCGTCCACCACGTCGTAGGCCTCGTCGGACCGGTCGACGGCCTCGCTCCCCTCCACCCAGACCGCGAGCCGTATGCTGTCCTCGACGTCGCGGAGCACGAGCAAGAAGGGGCTCCCCGGCGTGAGGTGGGTCGGCTTCAAGGCGGGGGTGCGGTCCTCGAACTCCGAGACGCGCGCCGAGCTGTAGGGACCCCTGTCACTCTCCCACCCGTACAGTTGCACCATCTCCTGGGTGAGGCCGTCGCGCACGAGCGCCAGGGCGAGCTCCTCGATGGAAAGGTCTTGTGCCCGGATGAACTCGACCCCGTAGGTTTCCGTCGTGGCGCTGAAGGGGCGCCCTAGCCAGTCGGTGGTGACCCCGCTCCAATCGAAGCCAGCGTCGTACTCCGCCGCGACGTAGAGGGGCGTGAAGCTGGGCACGAGCGACAGGGCCACGACGTCGTCGTCGGATAGCAAGACCCGCTCTTCGCCGGTATCGAGGCCCGCGTCGCAGGCCAGCAGGACCAGCCCGATCACTCGGCCGGCCCGCCGAGGCTCTCGACGCCGTCGACGAAGCCGATGATGTGCCCGAACTCCACGTCGGCGCGCCAGTTCTGCACGCCGTCGGCGTCGATCTCGTTGATGAAGCCACCCGTGCCCCAGGCGATGAGCATGCTGCCATCGTCGTAGGGGATCACGTCGCCGAGCAGGGCGATCCAGTTGCCCTCGGGGCCGGCGTAGGTCCAGTCCTCGGTGTAGGTGCCCGCGGCGTCGTCGATCGCGTAGTGGCGCACGTAGGAGCGCGAATCGCCGTCGCGATTGTCGAACACGAACAAGCCCGTGTCGTCGCGCAGCGGCGCGTGCTGGTGCTCGAAGGCCGTGCCCGAGGCCAGCGCCAGCGACGAGCCCTCGCCTCCGAGCGTCCAGAGGATCTCGCCCGTGGCGCGGTCGACCTCCATCACCATCGACTCGTTGCGCACCGACACGAGGTAGACGCCACGCTCGGCGTCGTACTCGATGGTGTTGCAGTGCAGCCAGTCCTCGCCCTGCGGGTAGAAGCCCCTAGAGAGCTCGTCGGGCGGCGTCCAATCGTCCCACGCGTTCCACACCTCCGATACCAGCGCGCCCGACTCGTCGATCTCCACCACCGAGTCGCCCACGACCACGCGGCCGTCGCCGTACTCGCGCACGTCGATCTTGAGGTAGGCGTACCCGCCCTCGGGGAGTTCCACGAAGTCGTGGTGGGAAAGCTCGGCGGGAATTTCCTGCGCGTCGGTGCCGTCGAGGCTCACGCGGTAGATGGCGCCACGGTCTATGGAGCGATCCTCGTCGAAGCGGTTGAACAGGACGGCGGTGCCATCGAGCGAGAGGCGCGCGCGCGTGTAGACGTCATCGCTCCCGCCCTCCCACCACCAGGTGTATCGGCCCTCGCCGTCGAGACCGACCACGAAGGGGTGGTCGCTGAACACCGGCGCGATCAGGTTGCCCCCGTGCGTCCGCTTGCCGCTTGCGGTGAACGTGGGAAGGCTCGGCGACGCCGCGCCCGACTCGATCTCCACGTCGACGCTGGCGAACTCGCCGCCAGCGGTCGCGGTGACGGTGCGGAGGTGCCACACGCTCGCGGCCGGGACGCCGGCCACCACGATACGGTGCTCGGTGCCGGCCTCGGTCTCGCTGGCCGTGCGCCGCCCGTAGTCCTCGCCGGGGCCGAACTCCACCCAGCCGGTGCCCGCCTCGTCGCTCGTCCACGTGACGGTGAAGACGGTTGGCACCACCTCGGAGCGCACCACGCTGACCTCGTAGTCGCCCGCGTCACCGGGCGTGCAGGCGAGGGAGCCGAGAAGGGAGAGGGCGAGCATCAGGCCGCGCACCTTAGCGCGGGTGCGTGCGAGCCGCGCCGCCGCCGGGTCCATGTTTTGCCAGGGCCGCCCGGCGTGGTGACGGTGCCGTGACATCGGCGTGTTTCCGTAGCCCATGCGCATCGTCGATTCCTGCCTTCGCTTCGCGGCGGGCCTCCTGCTGATGGCGATCGCCGTGGTGGTCTTCGCCGTGGGCTGCACCCTGCTCCTGCCCTGGCGCGTGGCGCGCATCAAGCTCTGCAACCATTTTGGACACCTCGTCGGCCGCTCGATCCTCGCCGTCACCGGCACGCGCATCGTGGGCGACCCGCAGCCCGCCGCAGCGGCCCTCGGCCCGGCCATCTACGTGTCCAACCACACGTCGCCGCTCGACATCTTCCTGGGCATCTGGCTGGCACCGCTCGGCACCTGCGGCGTGGCCAAGAAGGAGGTGGTCTACTACCCGTTCTTCGGCCAGTTGTACCTCGTGTCGGGACACCTCCGCATCGACCGGAAGGACCGCGGCAGCGCCATCGAGGCCCTCCGCGACACCGCCCGGCTCGTGCGCGACAACGGCCTCGGCATCTGGATCTGGCCCGAGGGCACGCGGTCGGCCGACGGGAGACTACGTAGCTTCAAGAAGGGTTTTGCACATATTGCCCTGGCGACGGGCTTGCCCGTGGTGCCCATCGCGGTGGAGGGCGCGCACCAGATCTGGAAGAAAAACAGCTTCCTCCTTCATCCCGGCGAGGTGCGGGTGACGGTGCTCCCGCCGATTCCCACCACCGCCTGGAAGCTCGACACCCTCGACGAGCACATCGCCGGCGTCCAGCAGGCCCTCAACGACGCGCTGCCGGCCGAACAGCAAGCGGAGATCGTGCCCGCTGCCGCGAAGTAGCGGCTACTCGGCCGGTCCGCCGGCCATCGGCACGTGGGCCGCGAAGCCCGCCGCCACGCCGATCGACGCCGAGCCGGTCCATGTGGCCCGGCCCTCCGCGTCGAGGTCTTGCCAGGCGCCGCCGAGGCCCCAGGCCACGAGGAAACCATCGTCAACCAGTTCGACGTCGCCGAGGATCACCGACGAGTAGGCCCCATCGGCGTCGAAGCTCCATGTCTGCTCGGCGGTCATCGCGGACAGGTCGAGGGTGTACGCAACCGCCCGCGACGGCGACGCGCTGCCCTGGCCGCCGTTGTCGAAGATCCACAGCGTGCCATCGCGGTAGGTGGGCGAGTGCGCGCGGGAGAAGGCCTCGGCGCGGCTGAGCTCGAAATCGCTGGCCTCGCCGCCAAGCATCCACTCCAACTCTCCCCGCTCGCGGTCGATGCGCATCACCGTCTTGAGCGCGTACGACGACATGAAGTAGGCGCCCTCGTCGGCGTTGTAGCTCAGGCCGTTGCAGTGGATCCAGTCGAGGCCGAAGGAGTAGTAGCCAGAGTCGTCGACCTCGTTGGCCGTCATGGGAAGACTGTCCCAGGCCGTCCACACCACCACCGCGTCGGTCGCCGCGTCGCCCCCGGGCGGGATCTCGACGATCGCGTCGCCCACGATGGACCGGCCGTCCACCTCGCGGACGTCCATCATGCAGTACGCGAGGGTGCCGTCCTCGTGCTCCAGGAAGTCGTGGTGCGCGTTGGGGGTCACCGTGGTCTCGAGCAACTCCCCCGTCCACGCCACCCGGTAGATGGCGCCCAGTTCCTCCTCCCGGTCGTACGAGGCGGAGGAGTAGAGGATGCCGCGCCCATCGCGACTCAATGCCACCTGCGTCGGCATGAAGTTGGCGTTGTCGTCGCGCTGCCACCACGTGGGGTTGCCCTTGCGGTCGTAGAGGATCACCGAGGTGTCGGAGCCCACCGTGTTGGTGAGCACGAAACCACGGCCGGCGCCCACCGGCTCCGCGCTCTCCACGCTGAGCACCGGGAGGTCGTTCGGCATCGATCCGGTCCGAATCACCCGGTCGCCGCTCGACACCGTCTCGCCGTCGATCTCGCTGATGGCGCGCCAGTGAATGGCGGTGCCCCCCGGCATGCCGGCCACGGCCACGGCGTGCTCGGTGCGCGTGCCCGCCAGCTCCACGCGCTCCCCGTAGTGGTTGCCGGTGCCCCACTCCACGCGCGAGGTGCCCGGGACGTCGGTGCTCCACCGCACCGTCATCGCGGTGGGCATCGCGTCGGAGATGCTGGCCTCGGCCTCGAAATCGACGCTGGCAGTGTCGTCGCCGGGTTCGCAGCCCAGCGTGAAGAGGCCCAGGAGCATGGCGCCGCGCACCTTAGCCCAGGGACGCGCGACTCGCAGCGGGACTCAACGCCCGAGAGGCCGATGGCTGCCACCTTGCCGACGCCGAGCCACCTGCCACCGATGGCGGTTCGAACCGTGAGATGGCACGCGACGACCAAAATGTTTCGCGTGCGCCACCCTCCGCCGGCGTACTGGGCCGCCGCGCTCACGCCCGGCTCGCCCCTGTCCGATCTCCCGATCACCCATGCCCAGGTACCAAATCAGCAGTCACCCGGGTGCGCCGCGCGTGGCCGCGCTGGATGCCGACGCGGCGAGCGCGCAGGGGCTGGTGCAGGTGCTCGAAGACGCCGGGTTCGCCGCCCGGGCGGTGCTCACCCCGGAGGGACTCGCCAACCTCGTGCTCGAGTGGCATCCGCACGTTGTGATCATCGCCGAGGCGGCCACCAGCATCCTACGGGCCGTCCGCGCCGCCGGCGGCAGCGCGCAGGTGGTCATCCTGGGCGAGACCGTTCCTGACGCCAGCATGCTCGCCGCCTTCGGCGTACACGCCTGGGGCAGCCGCTCCGATCCGCCGGCCCGCCTGCTCGCCACCATCGAGTCGGCCACTCGGCGCCAGCGCGAGGTGGCGGGTCTCCATCGCCAGCGGGCGGGCCTGCAGCGCATCCTCGACGTGAGCCCGAGGCTGAACACCCTCCGCTCCCCGGCCGAGTTCTGCCGGGTGTCGATGGAGGCCTTCGCACGCACCGTGGATCCCGATGGCACGGAGACCAGCGGCATCTTCGCCATCCAGACACAGCACCCGCGGCACACCCAGTACTACGGCGGGGGGCGCTGGAGCCGGGTGACGGGCGAGCTCGACCTCCCCGACGACGTGGTGGACGCCATTGCGAAGGCGATGGGCGAGAAGGCGCCGATCGTCCACGGCGAGGGCTGGGTGATGATCGCGGTCAACGGTGGCGAGCACGCGCGCGGTGCCTTGGTGATCGACGGTGCCTCAGTGCCCGTGGAGCTCGACGAGATGTGCGCCGTGTTCGGCAACCTGCTCGGCCAGGCGCTCGCCAACATCGTGCTGTTCAACCGCGCCACCCTCGACGGCCTCACCGGGCTATTCAACCGGGCTTTCGGCCTTCAGCGCCTGCTGGAGACGCTCTCGATGGCTGCGCGGGCCTCCTCCGACACGGCGGTGCTGTTGGTGGACGTCGATCACTTCAAGCAGGTGAACGATCGCTACGGCCACGCCACCGGCGACCGCGTGCTCGCGGGGGTGGCGCAGACCATTCGCTCTTGCTGTCGCGACACAGACATCGCCGCGCGCCTTGGCGGCGAGGAGTTCATGGTGGTGTTGCCGCGCACCGACGAGCGCTCGGCGGGCGTGGTCGCCGAGCGCCTGAGGCGGTCCATCGAGGGCTGGCGAAGTGGCACCGACGCCCACGGCCTGCACGTGTCGGTGAGCATCGGCGTGGCGGCGGCCGAGCCCGGCGAGCGCGACGCCCTGCGGCTGGTTGAGCGCGCCGACGACGCGCTCTACGTGGCCAAGCGGGAGGGTCGCAACCGCGTGATGCGCGCCGGCTAGGCGAGGAGAGCGTGTACCCTCGCGGGGAGATCGCTGTCGGCCAGCGGATCGTAGCCGCGAGCGCCGTACGCGGCGAGGTGGGCACCCGCCGCTGCCACGCGCGAATCCGTCTCGAGCGACAACAGTCGCGACTGCACCGCCACGCGAAGCTCTTCCACCACCTGCCGGAAGTACCAGCTCGCCTCGCTCTCCGGCCGCGCGACCACGGCGTCCCACCGGGCGCGGATGGCGGCGAGATCGCCGAGCTGCGCGTCCAGCACCGCGAACATCGGCGCGTGGAGTCCGAGCCGCTGGCTGTCGCGCAGGAGCTGCGCGCAGAGCACCCCGTGGCCACCCTCCCAGGCCTCGACGACGATGCTGTCGCGGAGAAGCCGCGGCAACGCGCTGAAGTCCTCGATCGCGCCGTTCCCGCCCAGCACCTCGATGGCGTCGCGCACCCCGGCGGGGCAGGTGAGCGCCGTCCAGATCTTGTTGAGGTTCAACAGCATCCGCAGGGCCCCGGGCTCGTCGGCGGCGGCGCGCCCGGAGGCCACGCGGTCGGCCATGTCGGCGAGCCAGAAGGTCGACGCGCGGGCGGCGCAGGCCTCGGTCCACAGCCGCGCGAGAATGTTGCGGATCACCGCGAAATCCCTGATGGGCCGCCCGAATGCCCCGCGGTGGCGGGCGTAGCCCTCGGCCTCGCGCCAGGCGCGCTGGAGCATCCCGCACGCCACCACCGCGTTGTAGAGGCGCGACGTGTTGAGCACGATCTCCACCGTCCGGCGGAAGTCACCCACGCGCCAGCCCTCCGCCCCCTCCAAGTCGATCTCCGCGCTTGCCATCGACCGCGTGCCCAGCTTGTACTTCAGGCGTCGAATGCGGAATTCGTTGGGCGTGCCGTCGGCCTTGAACCGGGGCACGGCGTAGGCACCGAGCCCGGCCGTCCCGTCGCGGGCCCCCTCGGGACGCGCGGTCACCAGGAACAGGTGGGCGTCGGCCACCGAGCAGAACCACTTCTCGCCGGTGATGCGCCAGCGGTCCCCATCAAGTCGCGACACCACAGCATTTGAGCCCACGTCGGAGCCACCCTGCACCTCGGTGAGAAACTGCGAGCCGTGAAAGTGCGTGTCGTAGTCGGGATCGTAGAGGCGCGCGAGCCAGGCCTCGGCCATCGCCGGCGACACGTCGCCCGGCGCGCTCGACCCCTCGGCCCGAGCCGCCTGCAGGATCTTGATGAGCCCGGCGGTACAAGCCCAGGGGCAGGTGTGCCCGGCCTCGCCGTCCTGGCCGAGCAGGTACACGTGTGCGAGCGTGTCGAACTCGCGACCAGGCGTGGCGTAGTTCCCCATCAGGCCGGTGGCGTAGGCCAACCTTCCGATGCGGTGATACCCGGGGTGGAAGACCACCTGCTCGGTGCGGTTGCCCGAGCCGTCGTAACGGCCGAGCCGAGGCAGGTTCTCGTCGCGGTTGGTCTCGCGGGCGAGGACGTCGATCTCGCCTGACACCAGCGCGCCGAAACGGTGCGGCGCCGTAGTGTCGCGACCGTAGCGCGCGAGGAGGGCGCGGAAGTGGGGGTCGGCGCCGAGGGCGTTGGCGCCGAGTTCGGCGTTCCAGGCATCGAAGGCGGCGCGGGCGGCGGCGGGAGCGTCCATCGCCCCGCCGCTATCCGGGTGAGATGCCCCGCGCGCTAGGCCGGGGGACGGACGTAGCAGATGCGCTCGCCCTCGTGGTCGCGCTCCACGCTCACGGTGCCCGAGGGCCGGGTGACGCTCACCACCTCGCGCAGCAGCTTGCCCTCGCGCTTCATGTTCATCACCGTCACCGAGTCACCCGGCGACAGCGACACCAGCGCGCCGATCGCCGGGTTGTCCGCCACCAGCATGAAGCCGGGCGAGTTCGCCACCTCGTCCTCGCGTCCCTCGGTGGGGTCGTAGGTCATCACGTTGGCGCCGCCGCTCCACACGCCGCCGTCCACCGTGCTGGTACACAGCGAACGCTGCCCCCCCTTCTGCACCCGCAGGCGCACGTCTCCGCCCCGCAACCCGGACCAGTCCAGGCGCGTGCTCTCGTCGTCGATGTCCACGGAGAGCACGCTGGCGTCGCGCGGATCGATGCCGTAGCGCTCGAGCGCCATCTCCGCGCCCATGAGGTCGGGAAGGGCGGCATACACCTGGCGGCCGCCCCGCGTGGCGCGTACCTCCACCTCGGGCATCTCGATTTCAAGGGAAAGGGCGGCAAGGAACATGGGGAGCCTCTCTCACCCTCTGGATCGGATGCCGCACCCCGCGACGTTAGAGCAGCCGGCGTGTTCCCCTTCGACGGCGTCTTGATCCTCGGGAAGGAGCTGCGCGCCGACCCGGTGCGGGCGCGCGCCGAGCTTCGTGCGCGAGCCGCCGCCGCCGCCGCCGCCGCGCGCGCGGGTGCCGGCGTCGTGGCCACGCTGGAGGCCCGCCTGCGGGGACAAGACCGCTCGGGTTCCGACCTCGTGAGCGACATGCTCGCCGAGCTCGACGTGCCTCCGGAGAAGCTCGTCGCCCGCTCCCAGACCCGTTCCACGCGCGAGGAGGCCGCGCTCGGGGCCGCGTTTTTCCTCGAGCGGGGCTGCCGCCGCGGGCTGGTCCTCACCGCGAGCTACCACGTGCCGCGCGCGCGGCGGCTCTTCGCCGAGGCCGGGGCGCCCGCCGAGGTCCACGCGCCCGACGCCATGTGGCGATGGGCCAACGAGCGCGAGCGCACCTGGATCGCCGCTGGCCGGCCCGGCGGCGCCGCGCTCGCTCGTGAAGCGCGCATCGAGCAGGCGCTGCGCTCGCTGGAAGCGGTGCTGCGCCCCCTGCCGGTGGCCACGAGGACGATGCTGGAGGTTGCCGCCGGGGTGCTGTGGCGGGGCTCCGCCTAGGGAACCGGCCCGAGGACGATCGTCCCCTGGTCGGGGTCATCGGTGGAACCCTCGCCTGCGCCGTCGTTGCCGAGGACCACGGCCACGGTGACCCCCGCCCCGGCGACCACCGCGCCGGTGCCGGCCCACACCCACCACGGCACGCCCTTCTGCTCGGCGACCACGGTCGTGGTGCTCTCGCCGATCGGCGGCGGGTCGAACAACATGCCCGCGAGCACCGGGTTGGCGCCGATGTCGAGCGTGAGCACCTGCGCGCCCACGCGGTCGGCCCGGATGTCGCCGCTCTCGGCGAGGTAGCCCACCACCCTGGGCACCAGCCCGGCGATCGCCACCACCGCATTGTCGCCGGCCTCTCCCGTGACCACCCGCGAGAAGTTGCCGCTCGCCGGCGAGTACAACTGCACGCCCACCTGCCCGTCGTGCAACTGTCCTGCCAGCAACACCGTGCCCTTGTCGCCGAACTCGCCCAGCGCGCGGTACAGGTCGCGAATCTGTCGCGACCGCCCCGCGTTGTCAGGCATTGGGGTGCCCAGTCCCTGCGTCTGCAAGGCGACGTCGACCACGCGCTCCTCGCCCGGCGCCACCGTCACCACCGTGAAGCGCGCCCCGCCACCGGCGGCCCGCGCCAGCACGAAGTGCTCGCCGGGCACGAGGCTGATGGCGCCCGTGGGCGCGGCGCCGATCTCGTTGCCGTCGACGAACACGGTGGCCCCCACCGAGGTCAGCACGCTCACCTTGGCCGGCGCCTTCTTCGCCACGTCGGCCCGCGCCCCGTCGTAGAGCTCAATCACCCGCGGCGGGTAGTTCACCCTGTCGAGTTCGCGAGCGATGTCGAGGATCGCCGCGCGCCGGAATTGCTCGGAGGCGCCGATCTCGTTGCCGGTGGCAAGGCGGGTCATGCCCGAGAGCAGCAGCGCCTCGTGCAACTCGCGGGTGTTGGTCGCCACCGCCATGCCGCGCGACAGCATCGTGATCGCCTCGTCAACCACTGGCCCGGCGTCGTCGATCTGGGCGCGATCGTAGAGCAGGCGCGCTTCCCTAAGCCGCTCCCGGCCGGGGCCGAGCGCGAAGGCTTCCAACACGATGCTCTCGCGACCGAGAATACGCTTGCTGACCTCGACCGGCGCCACGCCCTCGGCCTTGCCCGAGGCGTCGAGCACCTCTTCCAGCTGGGCCGCCGCCTGGTTGGCGGCCTCGCCCACGAGCCCGGGAACGTGGACGCCCACCACCAGCACGTCGGGCGTGGAGGCCGCGAGCGCGCGGCCGAGGAGCAGGGGCAACAACATGGCGCGGAGCGTAGCTCGCGGCGCCCGGGGACGGCTAATCTCGGTTACTCTTGACCGGTAAATGCGCGTCCTCGGCATCGACCCCGGCAGCAGGCGTACCGGCTGGGCGATCGTCGACCGGCAGGGCAGCCGCTTCGTGGTGGTGGCCTCGGGGGTGATCCAGACCGACCCCGGCGACCCGATGCCCACGCGCCTGCGCGAGATCCACGAGCGGCTGCGCGGCGTGATCGTCGAGCACGCGCCCACGGCGGCGGCGCTGGAGGAGATCTTCGCGCACAAGTCGGCGGCGAGCGCGCTGGTGCTCGGCCAGGCGCGAGGGGTGGCCATGCTCGCGGTGTCATCGTTGCCCTTGCAGACCTACAACGCCAACACCATCAAGAAGACCGTCACCGGCAGCGGCACCGCCGACAAGGCACAGGTGGGACGGATGGTGGCGGTGCTCTGCGGGGTCGACGCGCGCGTGGCCGACGAGGCCGACGCCATCGCCATCGCCGTTACCCATCACAACCACGGCGCGAGCCCCGCGCCGACCAGGCGCACGAGCCGTCGCGACATGTGGACCGAGATCGCGCGGCGCGCCGGCGCGATCCCGTGATCGCGCGGTTGCGCGGCGAGATCGTCGAGCGCGGGCCCGACCGGGTGGTGCTCGACGTGGGCGGCGTGGGCTACGAGCTGTGGTGTGCCCCCCGCACCATCCGCGAGGCGCACGACCACGCCACCTTCCACGTGCACACCCAGGTAGCGGAAGACACGCTCGAGCTCTACGGCTTCGCCACGATGGAAGAACGTGCCGCCTTCATCCGGCTCATCTCTGTCTCCGGCATCGGCCCGGCAAAAGCCCTGCCCGTGCTCGACGGCCTCACGGTCAGCCAGCTCGCCGCCGCGATCAACGGCGGCGACGTGCGCACGCTCTCGGCCGTGAAGGGCATCGGCAAGAAGACGGCCGAGCTCATCGTGCTCGAGCTCAAGGGGAAAATCGCGCCGAGCGCCGCATCGACCCCGGCTCCCACGCCGCGCGCCGACGACAGCTTCGCCCTCGCCCTCGCCCAGCTCGGCTACCGCAAGGCGGAGATCGATCTCGCGGCGACGCACATCGCCGAGATCGGCCAGTCCGAGGCCCCGTTGCCGGAGCGGATCACGCTGGCGCTGGAGCGCCTGGCCAAGGGGCGCTGAACTCCCGTTCAGCTCGCCATCGGGATAGCAAGCTGCCGTGAGTCGCTTCGTGGATCCCACCGAGATCGACGCCCCCGACCCGGCGCTCCGCCCTCGCCGGCTGGGCGACTATGTGGGGCAGGACCGCGTGAAGGACAACCTGCGCGTGTACATCCGCGCGGCGCTCCAGCGCGGCGAATCGCTCGACCACGTGTTGCTCTCCGGGCCGCCGGGCCTCGGAAAAACCTCGCTGGCCAACATCATCGCCGAGGAACTCGGCGTCACGATGCGGGTGGCGGCCGGCCCCACCCTCGAGCGCGCGGGCGACCTCGCCGCCATCCTCACCAGCCTGCAGCCCCGTGAGGTGCTGTTCATCGACGAGATCCACCGTCTCAACCGCGTGGTCGAGGAGATCCTCTACCCGGCGATGGAAGACTACCGCCTCGACATCATCACCGGCTCGGGCCCCGGCGCCAGCACCATCTCCGTGCCGCTGAAGCGCTTCACGCTCATCGGGGCCACCACGCGTTCCGGCCTCATCACCTCGCCCCTGCGCGCCCGCTTCGGCATCGCCGCCGTGCTCGACTTCTACTCGCCGCCCGAGCTGCGGCTCATCTTGCAGCGCAGCGCCGAGCGCCTCGGCCTGCCGGTCCACGACGACGCTCTCGACGAGCTGTCCACCCGCTGCCGCGGCACCCCGCGCATCGCCAACCGCATCCTGCGTCGCCTCCGCGACTTCGCGCAGGTGGAGCAGGGCACCGTCACCCTCGCCCTCGCCCGGCACGCCCTCGACCGCCTCGAGGTCGATGCGCGCGGCCTCGACGCGATGGATCGCAAGATCCTCCACACCATCGCCTTCCGCTTCGACGGCGGGCCGGTGGGCCTGAGCAACCTCTCGGCGGCGATCGGCGAGGAGACCGACACCATCGAGGAGGTATACGAGCCCTTCCTCATCCGCGAGGGCCTGTTGCAGCGCACGCCGCAGGGCCGGGTGCTGACTGCGGCCGGCGCCAGGCAGGTGGGCTTCGCCCGGGGCGGGCTTTTCGAGTGAAGCTGCTCTTTGCCAGCGCCACGCTCACCGTCGCCGTGGCCGACGAGCCGAGCGAGCGGGAGCGCGGACTGATGGGCGTCACGCACTTGGGGGTAGACGACGGCATGGTCTTCGTGTACCCCGAGGCCGCCCCCCGGTACTTCTGGATGAAAGACACGCCGCTGCCGCTCTCGATCGCGTTCGTCGGCGCCGACGGGCGGATCGTTGCCATCAGCGACATGGTGCCCCTCTCCACGGCGCTCACCCCCTCGCAGAAGCCCGCGATGTACGCCATCGAGGCCAACCATGGCTGGTTTTTTGCCCATGGCGTGCGCGTGGGAGATAGCGTGACCGGCCTTCCCCCGGCGAGCCGCCAGTGATCCTGCAACGCACCCTCGCGCGCGCCCATCGCGTGGCCGGTATCGGCCTTCGCACCGGGCTTCCCACGAGCGTGGTGTTGTCGCCGGCCCCGGCCGACAGCGGTCGCCGCTTCGTGGTGGGCGGCGTGGTCGTCCCCGCCCAAATCGAGCACGTGGTGGATGCCACCCTCGCCACCACGCTCGGCGTCGGCACTGTCCGCGTGGCCCTCGTCGAGCACCTCCTCGCCGCCACGGTGGGCGCCGGCATCGACAACATCGACGTGATCGTCGAGGGCGAGGAGTTGCCCATCCTCGACGGAGCCGCGCTCGGCTGGATCGGCGCCCTGGCCCAGGCCGGCGTGCGCACGCTCCCGGTGCCAGCCCGCACCTGGACGGTGGAGCGCCCGGTGCGCGTGGAGCACGGCGGCTCCTGGGCCGAGCTGCACCCCTGCCGCGCGCTCGAGGTCGACGTGCGGGTGGACTTCGCGCACCCGTCGATCGGCGAGCAGCGCTGGTCGGGCATCGTCGACGGCAGCTTCGCCAGCGAGCTCGGCTGGGCGCGCACCTTCGGATTCCGTCGCGACGCCGAGCGGCTGCTCGCCCTCGGCATCGCGCGCGGCGCCTCGCTGGAAAACACCGTGGTCTACGACGAGTCAGGTCCGATGAACCAGGGCGGCTCCCGCGCCGCCGACGAGGTGGCGCGCCACAAGGCCCTCGACGCCGTGGGCGACCTCGCGCTGGTGCCCGGCCGCCCGCTGGTGCGCCTCGTCGCGCATCGCGGCGGGCACGCGCTGCACCACGCCTTGTTGCGCGCCGCCCGGCGCCGGTAGGCGGGGCCCTCCTACCGCCGCTCCGCCACGTGCATCACCGGCCCGTCGCGCCACCGAGGCCAGGCGTAACTGCTCTGGGCGAGCACGTCGCAGCAGGTGACCAGCAACTCGCGACCGCCCGTCACCACCACGCAGGTGTGCGGGCGGTTGTAGCCCATGTAGTCGCCGCCGGGGACGGCCTCCCGGAGTTCGTCCTCACCGATGCCCCTACCACGACATCGGCTGCGAGGACCCTGCTTCTAATCGTGCGTTCCTCGTGGTCGGCCGCGGCGAGTGAGCCCCGCCCACTTGCGCCCCGCCCGTGCATCGGGCTATCGTCTCGCAGCGATGCCCTCCCGTGTTGCCCCCGCCTCTGCCACCAGCTGCACCTGTTGCTGCTGTTGTGCCCTGGCCGGGGCGAACGCGGGATCATAGCCTAGATTCCCACGTTCCCCCGGCCGAGTGCCGGGGGAAAGCCTCCGGCGCGGCCATGTCCCCGGAGACAAGATGTCGGCACCCGTTCCCCTCGCCACGGGCGACGCGCGCGAGTTGTTGCGCGCCACCGTCGCCCAGTTCGGCCCGCGCGCCGCGCTGGTTTCGGCGCTCGGTCCCCAGACCTTGTGCATCCTGCAGCTGCTCCGCCAGGAGGGACTGTCCCTGCCCACCTTCTTCCTCGACACCGGCTGCCACTTCGCCGAGACCCTCGCCTTCCGCCAAGAGGTGGAGCGACACTTCGGCGTCGAGGTACACGCGGTGCGTCCCGCCCTCGACCCGGGACCACTCCACGCCACCGACCCCGAGCGCTGCTGCGCGATCCGCAAGGTGCAGCCCTTGCAGCAGCTCCTCGGCGGCTTCGAGGCCTGGGTGAGCGGCATCCGCGCCGAGCAGACCGCCGACCGCGCCGAGGCCGCCGCCGTGGAGTGGGACCTGCGCTTCGGGCTGTGGAAGGTAAACCCGCTCCTGGGGTGGTCGCGGGCGACGGTCGACGAGTTCCTCTCGCGACACGGCGTCCCCACCAACCCCCTGCTGGCAAGCGGTTACCGCTCCATCGGTTGCGCGCCCTGCACGCAACCGTCCACCGACGAGCGCGGCGGCCGCTGGCCCGGCCTCGCGAAGACCGAGTGCGGCTTGCACCGCCGGAGTTCCGCATGACTTTCCGTGTCGCCGGCGAGCGCCCGGCCGTCCTCGCCGAGATCGAGGAGCTGTCCAGCCAGATCGAGCGGTACCGCCGCGGGCTGGTACCCGAGCACGTGTTCGTGGAGCGGCGCCTACGCCACGGCATCTACGGCCAGCGCCAGGACGGCGTGCACATGATGCGAAGCAAGCTGCCGCTGGGGCTCATCAGCCCGGCGCAGCTCGCCGCCTTCGCCGACATCGCGGAGACCTACGGCTCGGGGGTGGCGCACCTCACCACCCGCCAGGACATCCAGGTGCACTTCGTGCGCTTGCCGAGCACGCCGGGCCTGCTCCGCGACCTCGACGCCGCCGACATGAGCGCGCGCGAGGCCTGCGGCAACGTGGTGCGCAATGTCACCGCCGCCGCCAACAGCGGCGTGGTGAGCGAGCCCTTCGACGTGACCCCGCACGCGCTCCGCCTCGCCCGCTTCGCGATGCGCCACCCCGACGGGCAGGCCCTCGGCCGCAAGTTCAAGATCAGCTTCGCCAGCGTGAACGACCCCCTCTGGAACCTCGCGCGCATCCACGACCTCGGCTTCACCGCCCGGCGTCGCGACGGCGTCGATGGCTTCGAGGTGCGGGCCGGCGGCGGCCTCGGCGCGGTGCCGATGGAGGCGCAGGTGCTCCACGACTTCGTGCCGGCCGACGAGATCGCGAGCCTCACCCAAGCGGTGCTCCGCGCCTTCGCGCGGCACGGCGAGAAGAAGAACCGGGCGCGGGCGCGGCTCAAGTTCTTGCTCGCTGACTGGGGCATCGAGCGCCTCCGCGCCGAGGTGGCGGCGTTGACCGAGCCGGTCGCGACCGAGCCGCTGCCCCCGGTGGCCGACGCGCCGCTGTTCCCACCCGGGACCAGCACCGCCCACGGCCCCGATCTGCTCGCCCAGCGACAGCCCGGCTACGTCGCCGTGAAGGTACGCGTGCCCCGCGGGGATCTCACGCCAGCGCAGCTCCGCGGCCTCGCGACGCTCCTCGCCCGCGAGGTGGGCGACACCACGCGCATCACGCCGGAGCAGGGCCTGCTGGTGCGCTTCGTGTCCACCGATCGCCTGCGCGCGGTGCGCGAGGGCCTCGCCGCCCTCGGACTCGGCGATAGCGGCGCCCACGGCCTCGCCGACCCGGTCACCTGCCCCGGGGCCGACACCTGCAAGCTCGGGATCACGCGTCCCCGCGCGGTCGCGACCGCGATGGGCTCGGCGCTCGACGCCCTAGCCGTCGACGAGAAGCTGTCGCGACTCCGCGTCCACATCTCGGGCTGCCCCAACGGCTGCGCCCAGCACGCCATCGCCGACATCGGCTTCTACGGCGCCGCGCGCACTGTCAACGGCGTCGTGGTGCCGCACTACCTGGTCATCCTCGGCGGCGAGGCCGGGGGCCTGGCCTTCGGCGGCGCCGTGGCCAAGGTGCCCGCGGCCCGGGGCGGCGAGGCGGTCCGCGTTCTCGCCGAGGCATTCCGGCTGTCGAACGCGGCGAGTTTCGCCGAGTTCGTCCGCGCGAGCGGTCGCCCGGCGCTCAAGGCCCTGCTGGAGCCGCTGCAAGAACTCCCCGCCCTCGAGGCCGACCCTGCGGCCTACCGCGAGGCCGGGAGCGACGAACCCTTCCGCGTGGTGCGCGGCGTGGGCGAGTGCGCCGGCGAGGTGGTCGACGGCGCCGACTTCCTGCTCAGCGACGCCGACGCCGCCGTGGAGGAGGCACACGCCCGTCCAGAGCGCGCCATCGTCGCGACCGAGCGCGCCTTCCGCCTCGCCGCCCGCGCCTTGCTCGCCGTCGACCATGCCGAGCCCCGGGCCGACGCCGAGGTGCTCGCCGCCTTCAAGTCCCGTTTCTACGAGGCCGGCCGTATCTTCGAGGGCGTCGGCTACTACTACCTGCACGCCGCCACCGAGGCCGATCCTACCGGTGACCGCTTACGACGCCGCGTGGCCGAGGCCGAGTTGTTCGTGCAGGAGGCGCACGGCATCGTGGGCCGAATACGCGCGCCCGCCCCCCAGCCGCGCCACGCCGCGCCGGAGGCCACGTGAGCGTTCGACAGGTCATCTCCTTCCCGGGGGCGACGCCCGACCCGGTGTCCTACATGGCCGGCCTGCGTCTCAAGCGTCGCGACGCGCTGGTGGTCGGGGGCGGGGCCGTGGCCACCCAGCGGGTCCGCGCGCTCCTGGCGGCCGGCGCGGCGGTCACCGTCGTGGCCCCGCGGATCGGCGCCGAGCTGCTGGCCCGGCTCACCGCGGGCGAGATCGTCCACCACGCGCGCCTGTTTGCCCCCGCCGATCTGCAAGGCATGGCCGTGGTCCTCGTCGCCATCGACGACCGCGTGGTGAGCGCAGCCATCGCCCGCTACGCCCGCCAGCGCGGCGCCTGGGTGAACGTGGCCGACCGTCCCGAGCTCTGCGACTTCTACCTCCCCGCCATCCACCGCGCCGGCCCGGTGCAAGTGGCGGTCTCCACCGACGGCGCGAGCCCCGGCCTCGCCGCGCGCCTCCGCGACGAGATCCGCGACGCCCTCCCCGCCGATCTCCCCGCCGCCGTAGAGAACTTCGCCGCGCTGCGCCAGCAAGTCCGCGGCGAGGAACCCGACCCGGCGGTGCGCATGGCGAAGCTCGCGAAGATCGCCCGCGAGACGCCGTGGTCCACCCTGGCCAACGGCCGGAAGGTCGCCGAGAATCCCCACCCTGTGACCCTCGCCAGCGCCGGCCCCGGCAACCCCCGGCTCCTCACCCTCGCCGCCCGCGACGCCCTCGCCGCCGCCGACCTCGTCGTGGCCGATCGCCTCGTCCCCGCCGAGATCCTCGCCCTCGCGGGCGGCCGCGTCATCCTCGCTGACGACAAGCACGATCCCGCCTCGGTCGCCAGCGTGCAGTCCCGCATCTACGCGCTGCTCCGCGAGGCCCACGCCCGCGGCGAGCGCTGCGTTCGGCTCTGCGCGGGCGACGTGGCCATCTTCGGCCGGCTCCACGAGACCATCGAGGCCCTGTCCCCGGTGCCCGTCGAGGTGATCCCCGGCGTGTCGGCCCTCACCGCGCCCGGCTTCCCCCTCACCGCGCGCGGCGTGGCCGATCGCTTCACCGTGGTCAGCGCCCGCGGCGCCGGGGGCGCTCCCGGCTCGCTGCCGCCCTACGATCCGCGGCAGACGCTGGTCATCTTCATGGGCGCGGGGAGCCTTCCCGCCCTGTCCAGCGCCTTGTTGTCCTTGTGCTACCCTCCCGGCGCCGCCGCGCTCGTCGTCAGCCAGGCCACCCGCCCCGGCGAGTCGCGACAGGTCGCGACGGTAGCCACGCTCGGCGATCTCGACGCGGAAGCCCCGGCGGTAATCTACGTCGGAGGTGCGGCGGTGCTCGCGATGCTACCGCCGTCGCGCGAGGAGCTTGGCGGGGGAGAACAGCGGGTCGAAGGGGGGTAGGGCCCACCTCCGCGTCGCCGACCGCCGCGGCCACCAGGGAGGCGGCAAAGGTGGGAAGTTTCACCGCGCGATCGCCCTCCTGGGTCGTGCGCGACAGGATCTCGCAGCCCCGGCCGGGCACCCGGAGCGCGTCGTTCTGGGCGTACAGATGGTCGTCGGTCGACAGGCGCTGGGCAACTCCCATGCGCCCGGTGCGCCCAAGCGGCGCGTCGACGATCACCCACGCCGCACTCAAGTCCCGCCGCCCCTGACCGATAGCCCCCCCATGGCGCTCGCCATTCTCGCTGCCCTCGCCCTCGCCGAGTCCTCGGCCACCTCCTTCGCCACCGACGCGGGCGACTGGGAGGGCGGCAGCCTCGGCGACGGGGTGCTCGTCGTGACCGAGAGCACGACGCTCACCCTCGACAGCATGGCCAGCTTCACGCTCACCGCGCGCGTGCGCCTCGTCGACGGCGACGGCTTCTCGCTCCTGGCGGGCGGGTCGGTCTTCGACGCTGACTACACCGGCACCGAGCGCCTCTCGCTCGACAGCGACACCGCCCCCTTCCCCCCCTCGGAACTCGACTTCGACGCCGAGAGCACGGTGGCGGACAACCTCGCCGACCCCGACCTCGCCCGCTTCGGCGACGAGTTCCTGCTCGGCGGCACCCGCGACGGGGGCCTCGTACTCTCGCGCGACCCGGACGCCGCCTTCGTCGACTTCGCCTCGATTGTCGCCGACGCCGCCGAGCCCGACCTGCTGGTGGGCACCGAGTTGCACGTGTACTTCAGCCGAGACGGGGCCATTCACCGCGCCACCGCGCCCGACGGCGAGAGCTTCACGGAAGAGGGCGAGGTGCTGGCCCCCGGGGCCGACTTCGACTCCACCGGGATTGGCTCGCCCAGTGTCGTGATCGACGACGCGGGAACCTACCACCTGTACTACAGCGTCCCCGCCACCGGCGCTACCGGCTACGCCACCAGCGCCGACGGCCTCGCGTTCACCCGGATGGGCGAGCTGAGTACCGGGAGCGACCGCCTCTGGCTGGCCGATGTCAGCTACGACAACGGCGCCTTCTCGGCGCTCTACTCGATGGGCGACGGCCTCGGCCTCGCGCTCGGCGGCTCCGATCCCACGCTGGCCGACGACGGCACCGACATTCGCCCGCTGGTGGAGGCCGACCAGGCCTCGTGGGCCGACGATGGTTTCGGCGCACCCACGCTCCTGTTCGACAACGACGCGCTCTACGCCTACGTGGCCGCCACCGACGAGGGCGAGGCGGTGATCGGGGAGATCGGGAGCGAGCCCGAGCCCGGCACCTGGGTGACACTCGCGCTCGACTGGGACGGCGAGAGCCTCCTGGCCCGCTGGAACGACGTCGAGTTGGCCTCGTCGGCCACCGGCATCGAGTCCTTCACCTTCACCGTCGATGGTTCGCTCGAGATCGACGAGGTCGAGGTCGAGTACACCACCATTTCTGACACCGGCGTCTTCGACAGCGGCATTCCGAACACGGAGGACAGCGGCGTGAACGACGACACCAGCACGCCCCCCGCCGCCCTCGACAGCGCCGACACCGGCGCCGCCTTCCCCGGCTACAACGCGGGCGAGTGGCTCGGCGACCCGGGCGGCTGCAGCTGCAACAGCACCGCGCCCAACCCGGCGGTGTTCTCCCTCGGCTGGCTCCTCCTCCTCCGCCGCATCAGGGGCAACAAGTGACCCGCCGCACCCCGCCCGAGCCCTGGCCCCCCCGCCAGGAGCCCCGGAACGGGTGAGGGACGTACGATGTTCCTCCTTCTCGCCACGCGCTCGCTCGCCGCCACCCTGGAAGTGGGCACCGATTTCGCCACCATTCAGGACGCGATCGACGCCTCCACCGACGGCGACACCATCCACGTGCCCGCCGGCACCTGGCCCGAGGCCATCGACATCACCGGCAAGTCGATCACGGTGCTCGGCGACGGCGCCGGTGTCACCATCCTGTCCCCGGGCACCGGCGACGACGTCGTCACCATGTCATCGTTGCGCGCCGCCACCCTCGCCGACCTCACGATCGCGCCTGCGGGCGGACGCGGGGTCGCGGTCACCGACGGGCAACTCGCGCTCGAGTCCGTGGTCATCGACGGGGCCGGCAGCGCCAGCACCCGCGGCGGCGCCATCTACGTCGACGGTGGCGACCTCTCGCTCAGAGACGTGATCGTCACCGGCTCCACCGCCGCCTACGGCGCCCACCTCTACGCCACCGGCGGCGCCACGGTGTCGGCCCAGAGCCTCGACCTCACCGGCGGCACCGCTAGCTACGGCGGCGCGATCTACGCAGACGACGGCTCCACCCTCGAGCTGGTCGACGTGGTGGCCTCCGCCCCCTACGCCAGCGCCCACGGCGGCTTCGCCTACCTCGACGGCGCCGACCTGGTGGCCACCGACCTCGTCGTCGACGCGCCGAGTGGCAAGAACAGCTACGGCGCCGGCTTCTACCTGTCCGGTCACGCCAGCGCCGACATCCAGAGCGCCACCATCTCCGACGCGAGCATCGCCAGCGCCGCGTCGGGCTACAGCGGCGGCGCCTTCTACCTCCGCGATGGCTCCCGCCTCGCGCTCTCCGAGTCGACCGTCCGCGACAACGCCGCCTACCAGGGCGGCGGGATCGCGCTCTGGGATGCGTCGTCGGCCACGCTCGCGTCGGTGCTTTTCGACAGCAACAGCGCCAGCGCCGAGGGCGGCGCCATCTACGCGGCAGACGGCTCCACCGTCGACATGGAAAACTGCGCCTTCGACCAAAATAGCGGCAGCGACGGCGGCGCGCTGTACCTGGGCGACAGCACCACCCTGGTCGACGCCGACGGCAGCTACACCGACAACGACGCCAGCCGGAGCGGCGGCGCGGTCTACGTGGAGGGCAGCGCCGAGACGAGCTTCGACGGCAGCGCCTTCAGCTCCAACACGGCATTCGACCACGGTGGCGCCATCTACACCGCCGGCGACCTCGAGATCGAGGAGGCGAGCCTCGGCACCAACCGCGCCCGCCGCGGCCACGGCGGGGCCGTCTACGCCGAGGCCGACACCGAGATCGAGGCGACTGACTTCAGCGACAACAGCGCCGACCTCGGCAACGGGGGCGCGATCTACGCCGAGGGCGACCTCGAGGCCAACGACTGTCGTTTTGCCGGCAACGAGGCCGACGACGATGGCGGCGCGATCTTCGCGGGAGATGGCGCGCTATCGGTGTGGGAAGGCAGCTTCTTCGACAACAGCGCCGGCGCCTACGGCGGCGCCATCGCTGCCAGCGAGCCGGGCGACGCGACCCTTGCCCGCTCTTACCTGCACGGCAACGCGGCGAGGGACGGCGGCGCCATCGCGCTCCGCGAGGTCGACACCGCCGCCACCCTGTCCAACCTGCGCGTCACCGACAACGTGGCCTCGGGCGATGGCGGCGGCCTCTACCTCGACGGCACGACAGAGATGGAGATCCTCAACAACACGTTGGCCGGCAACGACGCCAGCGGCGACGGGGGCCACCTCTACACCACCGGCCCGCTGTCGCTGGTCAACAACATCTTCTACCAGGCGGTCGACGGCGGCGGCGCCTACGGCACCAGCGCCACCACCGACCGCTACTACAATCTCGCCTACGACAACGCCGGCGGCGACTGGGTGGGCTGGAGCGACCCGACTGGAACGAGTGGCAATCTCAACACCGACCCGATGCTCGTGGCCTACACCGCCGACGGTTCCCGGGCCGACGACAACCTCTTTCTCGCCGAGGCTTCTCCCTGCATCGACGCCGGTCACCCCTCGATCTTCGACCTCGACGGCACCGCCTCCGACATCGGCGCCTTCGGCGGGCCCGACGCGGACGTGGCCGACGACGACGGCGACGGCTTCTACGACAACGTGGACTGTGACGACCGCGACCCCGCGATCAACCCGTCGGCGTCCGACATCCCCTACGACGGCATCGACAACGACTGCGACGGCGCCGACCTCGTCGACGTCGATGGAGACGGCTACGCCGCGAGCATCGGTGGCGGCGATGATTGCGACGACGACGACCCGGCGGTGAATCCCGGAGCCGCCGAGACCTACTACGACGGCATCGACCAGGACTGCGGCGGCGGCTCCGACTACGACATGGACGGCGACCACCACGACGCCGACTTCGTCGACGGGGGCGACGACTGCGACGACACCGACAACACCATCCACGGCGCCGCCCAGGAACGCTGGTACGACGGCATCGACCAGGACTGCGACGACCGCGACGACTTCGACCGCGACAAGGACGGCTACGTGTCCGCCGACTACGGCGGCGACGACTGCGACGACTTCAACGCCGACCGCTACCCCGGTCACACCGAGATGCCCTACGACGGCATCGACCAGGACTGCGACAACAACGATCTGGTCGACGTGGACGGCGATGGCTGGATCGCCGAGGAAGCCGGCGGCACCGACTGTAACGACGCCCAGTCCACGGTGTACCCCGGCGCCGAGGAAGACCCGGAGGACGGTTTCGACACCGACTGCGACGGCTACTCCGAGTGGGACCGCGACGGCGACGGCTACGACGCCACCGACTACGGCGGCGGCGACTGCGACGACTTCGACGGGGCGATCAACCCCGGCGTGGCCGAGGCCTGGTACGACGGCATCGACCAGGACTGCGACGGCCGCGACGACGACCAGGACGGCGACGGCTACCCGCTGGCGCAGGACTGCGACGACGAGGACCCGGGGACGAACCCCGGCGCGATGGAGAAGATCGACGGGCAAGACAACGACTGCGACGGGTGGACCGAGACCGACGACCGCGACGGCGACGGCCTCGTCGACCTGATGGAGTGGATCCTCGGTTCCGACCCGGAAGACCCCGACACCGACGGCGACACGATGACCGACGGCGATGAGATCGCCCAGGGTCCCGACCGCGACGGCGACTACATCCTCGACTGCCTCGACACCGACGACGACAACGACGGCATCGCCAGCGCCACCGAGATGAAGGCCGACCTCGACGGCGA
>Ga0194131_10001260_pt1 | contig 43587 bp, 32 predicted proteins | sample TA2KigO120mmetaG_FD_148631 | JGI IMG/M metagenome (GOLD analysis project Ga0194131, IMG submission 148631) | Freshwater microbial communities from Lake Tanganyika, Tanzania - TA2015053 Kigoma Offshore 120m | ecosystem: Environmental > Aquatic > Freshwater > Lake | place: Tanzania: Lake...
GTTGTCGACGAACTCCATCACGAGCAGGTGCGTGCCACCGACATCGTCGGCATCGAAGGCGCGGACGATGTTCGGATGCTCGAGCTGGGCGGCGGCGCGGATCTCGCGGTGAAAGCGCTTGACGGCCAGCGAGTTGGCCAGGCGGTCCTTGCGGATGACCTTGACGGCGACGATGCGGCCAAGGCCACGTTGCCGCGCCTTGAACACCGTGCCCATGCCACCTTCGCCCAGACGCTCCAGGAGAATGTACGAACCCAGCACCAGTTCCCGGCCACGATCGAGAAAGAGTTGATTCACCTGGTAAGGCGTCAGCCAGCCGCGCTGGATCAGGTCATTGGCCAGCTTCCGGGCATCGGCAAACATGGTCTGCAGCCGTGCGACCTCGGCCAGTTCGTCGGTCTCGAGCAAGCCGGCAGCCCGAACGGCGTTGACGAGATCGGCGGGCGAAATCAATGCCATGACGGGACCCCTCGTTGCCCAGTGTCCGCTATTGTGTCACGGCGGCCAAAGAGCGACAAGCCCCGAAATCCCCAGCCGGGCTGCTGGCCTCTCAGCCGCGCCAAGGCAAGCGCAGAGCGGGTGGGTTGACATAGCGGCTCATCGACAGGGTGAGCTTCGAGCCTGCGCCAGGGGCGAGGCGGACAGTGACCGTCGGCGTGTCGATCGCCTGCTTCTTGCCCGCGATCTCGACCGACTGAAACTGATGCTCGCCATAGGCGCCGCCTTGCACGACGACCTCGCGGCTGTGCAACGGACTGAGATTGATTAGCGTGACAGTCGCCGAGTTGTCCGAGAGTTTTTCAACAAGGGCAGCGACATCATCCGGCAATCCCGCGCGGCGTTTCACCGGGTCGAAGTAGCGCAGCCGGCTGTGCAGGAGCACGCCGCGATTGCCGCACGGCAGGCCGCCGAGCATCAGCCGCACCAGTGACTCGACGCTGGCCGGGTTGAACCTCATCGGGTCGTCGGCGAGCCGGGTGTCCGGCGTGGTGGTGTCGCCGCGCATGCCGGCCACCCGCAGGCGGATTCGGTCGAGGTCGCCTCGCAATGCCGCCTCCGGATAGGAAGGATTCTTGCCGTCCAGGTAGGCGACCCAGGGATTGTCGGCGACGCGCTCGCGGTCTTCGGATTTCATCGACAGCACATAAAGCGGCAGGTCGCCGTGCTTGTACTTCTGCGGCGTGAAATGGTACCAGCCCTTGTCGCCGTACATGTGCGGATAGACTGCCTTGCCGTTGACAAGCTTCTTGTGCGAGTTGACGAGGTCGATCTGCTTGCGCCACGGATCAAGATACTTGTCGTCACCGGTGAGGAGATAGGCGTTCATGAAGCCATGCAGCGCCCGATCGTGGCCGTTGCGATGGGCAAGTTCTCCGGTCTGCGGGACGATGACGGAAAAGGCCCAGCCGTAGACGCCGCCGTACCACTTGCCGCCGGCGCTGGAGCCGATCTTGCCGTCCAGCCCGACGTTGCTGGGAATGATGCCGCCGTTATCGAGCATGCGCTGTCGCCAGGCGCCCACGTACTCGAGCAGCCACTGCTTGTACTTCGGCTCGTGGTCGAGCATGAAAGCATTGACGGCCAGGCAAGTGGCGAGCAGGTTCTGCGGGTGATCGCCGATGATATCGTTGTAGTCCTTGAAGTGATCGAGCATTTCCTGGTAGGTGCGCTCGCCATGCCCCAGGCGAAAGCGGTTGCCAATCTCGATGGGATCTCCGGCCCAGTCGAGGGCAGTGGCCTTGCGCAGCAGCGGACCACGGCTGCCGGTGAACATGCTGCGAATGATCTTGTGCCGGGCATCGTAGTTGGGTGCGTCCGGGTCCTCGTTCATGTAGAAGCCGGCAAAGCGGCGGACGCGCTGACGGAAGCGCGCATCGTAGGGATCGGACAGGCCCTGCAGGTTGAAGACGCACAACCCCTCGCCGTTGTGCAGCCAGTCGAACATGACTGGGAATTCCTTGTAGTACATGCCGTCGCGCGCGAACGGGACCTTCTCCGTCCTGGCAAGGGTGTACTGCCGCAGATGTCCTTCCCAGGCTTTCTTGTAGAGGCGCAGGATGTCGTCGCTGCCGCCCAGGGCATGCAGTGTCGGCCAGTCCATGAGGTTCTCGATGGCGTCGTCCGGGCCGTCGTCGCCGCCCCAGCGTTCGACGCAGAGCAGCCAGCCGCGCTCGTCGAAATAGCGGTTGTAGAACTCCTGGCACGCTTCATCGTTGGCCCGCAATAGCGCCCGCTGCAAGAGCGCCCACGCCGGCGGCGGCATGGGCGTGTCGATCGCCATGACGGCAGCGCGCGTGCCGGCGGGCAGGGAACCGATGGCGGATAGCACAAGGAGGATGGAGAGAAGCCTTGTTCGCATGGGTGCCTCCAACGTCGATCGACTGTGTGTCGAGCTACCGAATGGCTTTGATCGACTCGATCTTCAACAGTGTGAATGGAGCCAGCACCGTGGCATAGATCGTTCCGTTCCGGGCGACGATCATGGCCAGGATTACGTGCAGCGGCGTCGGCGTGCCGTCCGGCAGCGTGTGATAACCGTGCCGCGGACGAAGCGAGCCGTCCGGATTCTTCGCATGCGGCCCCTTGAAGTCGAAAAAATTCGGGTTGCGAATGGCGAAAACGCCGAGGTCCTCCATGCGATTGGCCTTCGGATCGTGCCGCACGAGATGATGCAGGTAGCCGGTGCCGAACTTGGTGGTGTTATCGATGCGGATGGCCGAATACACTTTCCCGTCGGGGCCAAGACAGATCGAGCCGCGCGAATCGGGATGCACACCCTTGATGCGTTCGCCGAGGTTGGTCGCCATCACGGGCTTGCCGGCCGCGCCGGTCAAATCAACGCGAAACATGCGCAGATCGTCGAGCAGTTGCAGATACGCCGTTCGTCCATCCGGAGTGATCCGCCAATCCGGATGCACGCGTTTGGCGCCGAGGAATTCGGCGAACGGCTTGCCGCCCACGAGCAGCGGATCGATGCTGACACGGTCCTTGGCCGGGTCGTAGCGTGCCACGCGATAATCGGCAGTGATGGCCGTGCCACGGCCCTGGGCATCAATGATCGTGTTTGGCTGGTCCTTGAGGATGGGGCCTAGCTCGCGATAGCGATTGGTCCGCATGTCAAAAAGCATCCAGTGCTGATGCTCGCAGGTGATGACATATAGTAGGCCGCGGCGTTCGTCGGCAGTGACATCGATCACGCCTTCGCCCTCGGTGCGGCCGGCGGCGCGCAGCTTCTTGTCAAGCGGCATCGGCATGCCGAAGTTCTCTGTCGTGTCTGTGGCAGGATCATAGGCCAGGACATAGCCGCCTTCGTAGACGGGGACCTTCTGCCCTTTCTTTTGCGCTGCAAGCTCTGCCTGCGAGAGATAGCCTTGCTTGGAGCCGACGTAGATCTTGCCCGACGACCCAACGAAGTTGCGAGTGTGCAACTTCGCCTGCGCCGCGTAGCCGGTGGTCTTCTGGCCGACGACCTTGTGCGTGTCGAGGACGATGCGCATCCGCTCGGTGGTCGGGTCGAACTCGACGAGGTACGAGTTACGCCCATAGGCGGCGGTACCGACATAGATCTTGCCGTTGCGCCCCTCGCACAGCGAGAAGTAGCCGGACTCCTCCGTGGTGGTTTCCGGCGGGATGTGAAACGCCTTGGCCTGGACGTACGGGAACGGCGCCTTGGCGGGTTGCTGGGCGGCGAAAAGCTGGCGTGGGGCCAGGGTGGCGACACCGGCGCCGGCGAGGGCGGCTTTCATCAGCGTGCGTCGCGACTTGTGCATCGGCAAACTCCTTTGTTCTGTTTAGATCTTGCGTTCGCAGCACCGGCCGATGACAGGAGCCTGCGAACGCGAACGGCGAACGGGCCCCGACACTCGCTGTTGCCTTGTCAAAACGTCTTGCCCACCACCTCCGCCAATCGACGCACGCGCTCCATCAGTTCGGCATACTGCTTGGGCAAGAGCGCCTGAGGGCCATCGGACAGGGCCTTCTCCGGGCAGCTGTGGACTTCAATGTGGACACCGTCGGCCCCGGCGGCGACGGCGGCAAACGCCATCGACGGGATCAGGTCGGGCCGGCCGGTCGCGTGGCTGGGGTCAACGATGATGGGCAAGTGGCTCATGCTCTTGACGTTGGGCACGGCGCTCATGTCGAGCATGTTGCGGGTCGAGTCCTCGAACGAGCGCACGCCGCGCTCGCACAGGACCACGTTGGGGTTGCCCTCAGCCAGCACGTACTCGGCGGACATGAGCATGTCCTTGACGGTGGCGCTCATGCCGCGCTTCAGCAGCACGGCCCGGCGCGTCTGGCCGATCTCCTTCAAGAGATCGAAGTTCTGCATATTGCGGGCGCCGATCTGAAACATGTCGGCGTAGCGATCCACCAGCGCAATCTGCCGGATGTCCATGATCTCGGTCACGACCGGCATGTCGTGCTTGTTGCCCATATCGCGAAGAATCTTGAGCCCTTCTTCACCCAGCCCCTGGAAGCTGTACGGACTGGTGCGCGGCTTGAAGGCGCCGCCACGTAGGATATTGGCGCCGGCCTTCTTGATGTGCCCGGCAATCTCGTCGAGGACGGGCGCGTTCTCGATCGCGCATGGACCCGCGATCTGCGCCATGTGTCCGCCGCCGATCTTGACCTTGCCGACGGCGACCACGCTGTCGCCCCGGCTGAACTCGCGGCTGGCGAGCTTGAACGGTTTCAAGATCGGCAGCACCTGCTCGACGCCGGGAATCGCCTGCAACGGCTCGGCTTGCAGCTTGTTCTCGTCGCCGATGACGCCGATGATGGTCCGCAATTCCCCTCGGCTCATGTGCGGCTTCAAACCCAGTTCCGTGATGCGCTGCACCACATGGTCAATCTGCTCGGAAGTGGAATCGGGACGCAAGACGATAATCATGGTGCACCTTAGTTTTCAATTTTCAGTGTTCAGGTTTCAGGAAGAGCCGACCGGCAAGAGCCGACCAGCTCGCTGAACACCAAAAACTGAACACTGAAAACTATTGTAGGCTACCCGCTCAGCTGCGCCATTGGAAATGAGCCGAGGATCACGATTTCTTCGCAGCGATCGTGCAAGGTGTTGAGTGCTTTTTTTACCTTGGGGTCCTCGAGATGCCCCTCGAAGTCCACAAAAAAAACATACTCCGGCTTGGGCAACCTGGCCGGGAAGGATTCGATCCAGGTGAGGTTGAGCTTGTTTTGCTTGAAGACGTCGAGAGCGGAAACCAGGGTCCCGGGCTGATGAGCGACGCGGAACATCAGTGCCGTCTTGTCGTTTCCAGTACGCGGAGCTTCCTGATGGCCGATGACGGCAAAGCGCGTCTCGTTGTGCGGAAAATCCTCGATGTCGGCAAACAAGATCCGAAGGTTGTATTTCACGGCCGCCTGCCGGCTGGCGACAGCGGCGGCACCTGGTTCTTGCTGGGCGAGCTGGGCGGCGACTGCCGTGCTCGACACATCCTTGAGGTCCGCGTGCGGCAAGTTCTTGCTGAGCCAGTTACGGCACTGGGCCAGCGCTTGCGGCTTGCTGTACACGCGGCGGATCATCTCCTGCTCGGTGTTGGCCATCAGGTTGTGATGAATTCGCAGGCGGACCTCGGCCCCGATCTTGAGCTGCGGCAGCCGCATGAACATGTCCAGCGTATCGGAGACGCCACCGTCGGTTGAGTTTTCCAGCGGCACCACACCGAAATCGACATGACTGCGATTGACCTCCTCGAAGACCGAGGCGATGCTGCCAACGCGCATGTACTCGACGGCATTGCCGAAGCGCTCCAGGGCGGCCAGATGGCTAAAGCTATACTCCGGTCCGAGATAAGCCACCTTGATGATTTTCTGCAAGGCCCGCGAGCCGCTCATGATCTCGCGAAAAACCGCCCGCACGGTCGCCTCGTCCAGCGGTCCCTTGCTGGCGGCGATCACGTTGTGCAGTACCTCTTCCTCGCGCGCCGGCGAAAAAACCTCGGAACCGTGATCGTTCTTGAGCTTGCCGATCTCGGCAGCCAGCGACGCCCGCTCATTGACGATCTTGAGGATTTGCAGGTCGAGCTTATCGATCTGGGTTCGCAGGCTTTTTACGGCAGCGGCGGTCTTGGGGGATGGCTCGGAGTCTTTGCGGGCCATAGGTTGTCTCACCATTGAGGGTTATGCGCGGGCCTTCGTCAATTTAATCGGCCAAGATACACCTGTCAACCAACAAGACACGTAAAAGCCACTTTCCTGACCTTTTTTCAGCGAACTCACGCAGTTTTGCAAACGATCCACTGAGAAGCGCGACATAACACGTTATGAAAACTTATGATACATATACATCAGTATTGTGATGATGTTGATATTTTCACACAACTCGGTCGAGAATCGAAGTTCATGTCACTCCGGACCGGACGCTCGCGGCAGTGTCAGTCACAGAGTGAGCACAACCCATTTTGTCACCTTGGGTTGTGGTGCGGCGCAGGGTTTTTGAACGATTCATGCATGCCGACACGCGTTGCTTTCCCGGGGCGGCCGCGTCGATAGCTTCGTCATTCAGCTTGTTGAGGTGCGGACTGCTTCGCTTTTTCGTGCGGTCCGATATAAACTTCCCTGTCGCATGTTCAACCATTGATGTTTTCGGAGGCGGCCGTGGCGCTGGTGGTGCAAAAGTTTGGCGGGACAAGTGTGGCGACGGCGGAGCGGATCATGGCGGCGGCGCGGCGGGCCATCCGCGCCAGGAAGGCCGGCAATCAAGTCATCGTCGTCGTTTCCGCCCGTGGCGACACGACGGACGAGCTAATCTCTCTGGCCCGCGAGATCACCGATCAGCCGCCGGCACGCGAGATGGACATGCTTCTTTCGACGGGTGAGCAGATCTCCATCGCGCTGATGGCCATGGCCATCCAATCAGCGGGCGAACCGGCCATTAGCTTTACCGGAGCGCAGATCGGCATCGTCACAGATAGCTTCCACACGAAGGCCCGCATCAAGAACATCTCGACGGAGCGCATCCGGCAAGCTCTCAACAAGGGAGACATCGTCATCGTTGCCGGCTTTCAGGGGATCGATGACGAGTACAACATCACGACGCTGGGCCGCGGTGGCTCGGACACAACGGCTGTCGCCCTGGCGGCCGTGATGAAGCACGACCCCAGCGGCAACGGCGACGCCGGCTGTGAGATCTACACCGACGTGGACGGCGTCTACACCACCGATCCGCGGCTGGTCCCGGAAGCCCGCAAGATGGACTTCATCAGCTACGACGAGATGCTCGAGCTGGCCAGCGTCGGCGCCGGCGTCATGCATTCACGCAGCATTGAATTCGCCAAGAAGTTCAACGTCCCCTTGCAAGTGCGCTCCTCGTTCTCGGATACGGAGGGGACCTGGATCGTCCCCGAAGCGGAATGGATGAGCGACGTCGTTGTCTGCGGCGCCGCCATCGTTCGCGACGAGGCGCGCATCAGCCTGGATCGCGTCCCGGATCAACCCGGCATCAGCCACAAGGTGTTCTCGGCCATTGCCGATCAGAACATCGTCGTGGACATGATCTGCCAGAACGTCGGTAGCGAGGGCAAGGCCAGCATCGGCTTCACCGTGCTCAAGAACGAGCTGCCGGCCACGCTGGCGGTACTGACGCCGCTGGCGGTCGAGCTGGGCGCCGCGGTCCAGCACGAGGAAGAGGTCAGCAAGGTGTCGATTGTCGGCACCGGCATGAGGACGCATACCGGCGTGGCCGAGCGCATGTTCGCCGCCCTGTCTGCCGCCGAGATCAACATGAAAATGATCACGACCGGCGATATCAAGATCTCGGTGCTGGTAAACAAGGCTGACGGAGCCAAGGCGCTGCGAGCCGTGCATCAGGCATTTCAACTGGAGAAGCCGAGGGCTGGAGCGGGGTTGCCCGGCCCCAGGACGCAACAAGCCGCCTTTCAGGTCCGGCCGATGAACCATCTCGAAGAGTCAGGCCGCGACCTTGCGGCGATAACCCAACGGCTTTCGAGCATGGAGGACATCGTCGTCAGCGATGTGTTGCTGAGCACCGACCAGGGACGCATTACGATCTTCGATCTGCCAGACCGTGTGGGCAATTGCCTGCATGTCTTCCAGGCGGTCGCAGCCGGCGGCATCGTGGTCGATATGATCGTGCAAAACCTGTCGGCGGCAGGCATGGCACAGCTCTCCTTCAGCGTGCCGCTCACCGATTTGGAGCGTGCCCGCAAGGTGACGGAACAGGCCGTGCGCCAGATCGACTCCAGTACGCGCGTGGTGGCCGAGGCTGATATCGCGAAGCTCTTTGTTCTTGGCGTCGGCATGCGGACGCACACCGGCGTGGCCCGGCGCATGTTCGGCGCGCTGGCCGCCCGCGGCATCAACATCAGCATGATCAACACCAGCGAGGTCCGCGTCAGCGCGGTTGTCGAAAAGAGCAAGGGAGAGGAAGCGCTAACGGCGTTAAAGGAGGCATTCAACGTCGTCTGACGCAGCACAGCTTCGTCAGACGGCAATCCCCGACCGGTCACTGCAGCTCTTCGAGGCGTGCCGGAACGGCGACGGTATGCGAGCCTTCGCGAATGACGCCGTTGCCCTTGCGGACGATCAGCTCCTGGCCAGTAAAGCGGGGAGCGGTGATCTCGACGTTGACGCCGTCATCGAGACCGAGTTGCACTTCCATAGGCCGGACGATGCCGCGCGGCGGTTCGCCGGTCGGGTGGGAGATGTAGTAAACGAGGGTCTTCTCGCCGCGGCGGACCAGGGCGGTGGCCGGCACCGTGACGCCCTTGTGTTCGGCCAAGGTGACGGTGGCGGTGCCGGACATCTGCGGACGCAGGTAGCCGCCTGTATTGGGAAGGTGCATCTCGACGCGCATGGTTCGGGTAACAGGATCCAGGGCGGCGGCAGTGAGGGTGATGGTGCCCTTGAAGTCAAGCTCCGGGCGAGAATCGTGCAAGGCGGGCACAAACAGCGACACGCGATTGCCGCCATCCTTCGCGTCGCGATTCCTGAGGTAGCGCAGGTCGCGCTCGGGCACGTCCATGATCACGCGCATGATGTCCGTGCGCATGACGGTCAGCAATGGGTGCATAGCGTCGCGCACAATGGCGCCGGTATCGACCCAGCGTTTGGTGACGACGCCGTCAAATGGGGCGCGAATCGTTGCAAAGCCGACCAGGGCCGTGACGCGCGCCAACTCGGCTTCGGCAACGGCTTTCTTGGTCGCGGCCACCTTGATTTCGACCTTGGCCGCCTCGTACTTGGCCTGCTTGGTCAGAATCTTGGCCTGTGCGGCCCGCACGGCGGCCTGGGCGGCCCCGAACTGCAGCTTGGCTTCGTCCGCTTGCTCCGGCGTCACGGTTCCCAGCTTGGCAAGCTGGGCAAAGCGCCCGTACTGCGACTCGCGGTACTTCATCTCGGCCTGATGTTTGGCTTCCTCGGCCTTGGCTTCGTTGATTTCCTCGGTGACCAATTGCAAGTTGTGCTGTGCCTGATCCTGCTGGGCGATGGACTGGTCAAGAAGTGCCTTCTTGTTTTGCTGATCGGCCAGGATGTCGGGAACGTCAAGAATCACCAGGGCCTCATTCTTCGTCACATTCCGGCCGATGTCGGCGTTGGGCGACATCACCTTGACTTCGCCGCGCACGCGCGCAGTCAGCTCCGCTTTCTCCAGCGCGTCGATGATCACGGTGTAGCTGCGCTTGAGCACCAGGTGCGTCTGCTTTTCTGGATGGATGTACTCGAGATGCGGCAATCGGTCTACCTCGGCGTTGCGGGCGGCCCGTTCCTTGCGCGAACCACAACCGGCGAGCGGCGGCAATGACAGCCCGAAAATGAGGACAAGGAGAACCTTGCTGGGATTCATGTGAAGACTCCTGCCTGGGCTGCATCTGTTGAAATGCACGCCGTCATCTTGAGGCTCATGCGGCGCAATGGCATACATCTATTCTACGCTCGACGGCGAAGGTGCTTGTCGTCGCCGCTTCAACAGCACGTAGAGGACCGGGACGACAAACAACGTCAGGATCGTGGAGCCGGCGAGGCCGCCGATAATGGCGCGGCCAAGCGGCAGGTTCATCTCGTCGCCCGGGTGACGATGAATGGACATGGGCAACAGCGCGACGATGGCGGCTGCCGTCGTCATGAGGATCGGCCGCAAGCGCGTCCGCGCCGCCTGCGCGACGGCCTCGCAAGGGGTCAGTCCATCATGGAACTTGCGATTGGCAAACTCCAGCACGAGTACCGAGTTCGATACGCTGATGCCAATCATCATCAGCACGCCCATGCTCGACTGAATGTTCAGCGATGTGCCGGTGAGCCAGAGCGTGAAGACCACACCGATGAGCCCCAAGGGTGCGGCGACAATCATGATCAAGGGGTCCAGCCAGGAGCCGAACTGCGCTGCCAGGATCAGATACACCAGCACCACGGCCAGTACGAGATTCAGCCCCATCTCGCCGAACGAGTCGCGCATGGACGCAATCTCGCCCCGAACCTGGACCTCTATGTCCTTCGAGATTCGCAGGGGCATTGGATCGAAGCCATAGTCCTGCTTGATCTTCTGGCGCATCCGGTCGCGGCCCTTCTTCGTGTAATAGGCCAGGTCTTCCAGGAACGCTTCGTTGTGAGCCAGGTCAAGGCTTTGCGGCGAGACCTTGTATTTTTCCTCGAGTTCCCGCCCGCTCTCGTCATTTTCATCCACAAAGTAAGATTCCAGGAGTTCGTACAAGTCGGCGTCCGTGTTGGGGTCACCCTTGTCCTTCGGGAATCTCGCGACGGCATGATCCAGGTACTTGCTGCGCGGCAACTTCCACAGGGCGTAGTTGACGGGCAGCTCGGCGACGATTTCCTCCACCTTGCGGGCCGTGCCGGCAAGATCCTGATCGGCCACGCTCACATAGATTTGATTGACGCGATGCACGTCCTGGTGAAACAGTTCGACCGGCGCCTGCGTGCGCACCACCTTGGCCACGTCACGCAACAGCGGTACCCGGTCGGTGCCGCCAAGCTTTGTGGCCGATAATGGCACGTTTTCCAAAGTCTGGATGTTCTCCACCAGGTGTTCGGCGTATTGCACGCCGATGATGTAGGGGTTGCCCGAGGCGGGGTCGATCCAGAAATTGGGTGACAGCTGGGCGCTGGACATCAGAGCGGTGATGACATTGCGAATAACGTCCGTCTGCGAAAGTTTGAGCCGTGCCGCCTGGATCCGGTCAACCTCGATTCGCAGCTGGGACAGGTCCATTGATTGCGGCAAGTAGGTATCGGTGACAAGTGGGAGACGGGAAATGCGCGTATCCAGAACGCGGGCAACGGCGCGCAGGCTTTCGGTGTCGCGACCGCTGACTTGCACCTCGATGGGAGCGGCTGCCCCGCCATTGAGAATGCGGCGAATCATACCGCCCGTCTCGAAGAAGAAATCATCGCCGGGATAGCGTTCCTCCACGACCGTGCGTAGCTTTTGCACATAGGCTCTCGTGGGCGTGCTACGGCCGTTGAAGCCGCTGCGCAATTGCACGCGGATGAAGGCAGCGTGCGGGCCATTGTTGGGCGTGTAAATGGCCGACCATCGCGACGACACACCCACATTGGCCAGCGTCAGTATCAGATCTTCCGGCGGGACAATCGGCGCGACGAGCTTTTCCTTGTGGTCGCCCGCGACGGTGTAGCCGTTGGCCTTGAGAGCCTGGGGATCCTCATTGGGCTTGATCTTCTCGCGCTGTGTGTAGCCGTGCGTGATGAGACGCAGAATCTCGGAAACACGCTGCTCCGTCGTCTCGACGCGCGGCCCGCCCTTGAGCCGCATGTGCAGCGTGAACTCACTGGCGTCCACCTCGGGGAACAGTTCCTGGCTGATCCGACCTGTGCACCAGATGGCCGGCAGCAAGCAACCAACCAGGATCGCGGCCACCAGCGTCCAGCGACGCAAGCAGATGCGCAGCACATTTTCGTACCAGTTCGTGAAGCGCTCGAAACCACGGTCGAAGCGCGGCGCCGCCCAGAAGAACACGGCCACCGCCAAAGTGATGCCGCCGACGATCACCAGGAGCGAATTGGAAACGTCGAACCATGCGCCCGATAACACGCGATCGAGCCGGCTGGCGGCCCCCTCGGGCAAGATTTCGACCAGGCCATCGCCAAGCATCGGGATGCTGACACCAAGCACGATGGCCGCTACAGCCGCGACAACGACCCAGCGTGAGAACCGCTCTTCCTCGTGATGCGGCCGCAGCAGCATGGCGCACAGCAGCGGCGACACGGATCGCGCCACGATGTAGGACGCCACCATGGCCAAGGTGGCGCTGACCGCCAGCGGCGTGAAAAGATACTTTCCCACACCGGTCATGAACGTAAGCGGGAAGAAGACGATCACCGTGGTCACGGTGGCCATCAGCACCGGCAGCGAGACTTCCTCGGCGCTGTCGCGCGCGGCTTGCAACGGCCCCTTGCCCATGTTCAGGTGGCGAATGGTGTTTTCCACGTCCACGATGGCGTCGTCGACGACGCGGCCGAGGATCAGGGCCAATCCTCCCAGCGTCATGATGTTGAGCGTGTGACCGGTGAAATAGAGCCCGATCAAGGCCGCGCATACCGACAGCGGAATCGCCAGCGCGACATTCAAGGTCACGCGCAGATTCCCCAGAAACAGCAGCACCACGAGGGCGGCCAGGACAGCGCCCAGGATGCCCTCCAGACGCAGATTATCCATGGCGTCGCGGACGGCACGCGACTGGTCGAAGGCAACTTCGACCTTGATGTCCTCCGGAATGCTGGCAACCTTGTAGAGATGCTTGAGCTTGACGTGCACATTGTCCACGACGCGGATGGCGCTGGCGCCTGCCTGGCGCAGCAGTGGCATGTACACGGCGCGCTGGCCGTTGACCTGCACGATGTTGGTCCGCCAGCGGCTGCTATCGACGATCTCGGCCACGTCGCCGAGGAAGACGATCTTTCGGCCGTCGTTGAAAAGCGGCAGCTTCTCGAAGTCCTTGGGCGTGCCCGCCATGCTGTTCGAGCTGACATAATACGTCTGATTGCCGATGCGGATTTCACCGGTGGGCAGCACCAGGCTTTGGTTGTTGACGATGCGAGCAACATCCAGCGGCGACAAGCGCAAGGCTTCCAGCGCGCGCGGATGCACGTAGATCTGCACTTGCCGAAACACGCCGCCGAACACCGGAGCCGACGCCAAGCCATCGATGCCAGCCAGTTCCTCGCGCAGCCGGTGATCCGCGAAGTCGAGCAACTCCTTGTCGCTCTTGCTGTCACTGGAGATCAGCAGGTTGCCGACGGGAATGGCACTGGCGTCGTATTTCATGATCGTGGGCGGCAACATGCCCGGCGGCATGTTTTGCATCTCACCGTTGACGATGGAGATGACCTGGCTGGTGGCCACATCCGGATCGACTTGCGGGCGAAAATAGACCTTGATGATGCCGATGCCAAGGATGGAGCGCGACTCGATGTGCTCCAGATGATCTACCTTGGTCAGAGCCCGCTCCAGGACGGTGGTGACGCTGCGCTCCATGTCCGGCGCCGGCATGCCGCGATAGGACAGGAATACCACGACCACGGGAGTGCGAATCTGCGGGAGAATGTCCGTCGGCGTTTCCAGGTAGCTGCGCCAGCCCAGCAGCACGGTGAGCATCATGCCGACGCCAATGGCGTATGGGTTCCGCAGCGCGAAATTGACAAGCCACATATTGACAGCTTAAACAAAGTAGCGAGCGCTGCCTAGAGAACCTGGCCAGGGCCTATTCTTTCAGGGCGTCGATCCGACGTTGCTGCTCGTCGTCCTGGTCAGGCGGGGCCAGTTCGCCTGGTTGCGGCATGGCGGCCGGATCGAAAAGAGAGCCCGGCGGCAGGCCCAGTGCAATCAGCAGTCGAAAGCGCGAGCGCTCGAAGTCGGTGGCAGCCAGCGCGTACTTGTCGAGCAAATCGTAGAGCTGGACAATGGCATTCTGCACTTCCAGCGGCCGCGCGCCGGCCACGTTACGAATACGCGAGAAGTTCAATCGCAGCGACTCGAACACCGGGCCGCCGGCTTCGCCCTGTTCATCGAACAACGCCGAACGCGTGATGTCCAGCCGGGCCCGGCTGCCTTCGACCTGCTCCTTGGCTTGCACGACCTGCGTCATGACCAGTTCGAGGATCTGCATCTGACGGATTTCGCTCTGGTTGTACAGGGTGCGCGTTTCGCGGATCTCGGCAAGATTGCCGAAGCCCAGGTTTTGCAGGCGCCATACCAAGGTGGCGTCGAAGTCGGTGCGGCCGCCGAATTCCTGGATATAGCCGGAATGTGTTTGCGGTCCGGCGGAACTCTTCGCCAGGCCTGTGCCGGGAAGGCGTTCCAGGAAATTCGGACCGCCGCCGAAGCCGCCGGCATTGAAATTTACCACAAAGGCCGGTGAGAGGGGCCGGTACTTGGCCAGGCGCCAGCGATTGAGCATGGCTCGAATCAAGGCCTGGTTCTCCGCCAAGTCGGGTCGGTTGCTGGCGGCAGTTTGCACGAGATTGTCCAGGTCCGCTGCCAACCACGATTGTCCCGGCAAGGGCATGGGAAACCGAAAATCTTCGATCGGCCACAGGAAGGTCCGTGGATCCAGATACAGGACGCGAGCCAGCCCTGCCGAAGCAACTTCGAAGTCTTGCAGGGCCTTGCGGCGATCTTCCTGTCGGCGAAAGACTTCCACCAGCACGCGGGCTTCATCGGCCTTCAGTGCATCGGCCCGGCCGGCTTTCACGAAATCACGCACCAGCGGATACAGTCCCTTGGCGCCGCCGCGCTTGGGACTCGGCGTGTCGGCCGTCAGGAAGTCGAGAGTTTCGTCTATCAGAGCCAGCTTGCGTCGAGCCAGCATGACGTTGAAGTAGGCATCGGCCACATCGAGAAAGGTGGCCAGCGTGACGCGGCCGACGCCTTGCTCCGCGGCGGCCACCTGTTGCCGCGCCGCCAGCGGCGCAAATAGCGCCTCGCTGAACTGAAAATTCACGCCCGGACCGCCGCCAACCCACAACGATTGCCGATTCGTGAACACGATGTTGCCAATCGCTTGCTGGATGCGCCCCGTATGATCGACATAAGTAGAGTTGGCGTTGGCGCTCGGAAGGGTCAAAACCTCGGCGCGCAGCAAGCCCGCTTCCATCAAGTTCACGACCTGCCGGGCCTGCGCGATTTCCAGGTTGTTCGTCTGCGCCAAGCGCAGGGCCGTGCCGAAGTCGATCGGCAAGTAAGGTAGATTGATCCCGGGATTCTTGGCAGCGTCCAGAATCGAGCCGGCGCCCCCCTTGATGGGTGGCCACTGCAGTTCCTTGGGCAACGGCGGTATCGCGGGTGGCTGGTCGGCAACCTGCAACTGCGCTGGCGGAACTACGTCAGCCGGCGGGGCCGCCGGCGCGCTGCTGAAGCCGGCGAAGGCCCAGCAGCCCGCAAGAACCAGCATTCCAACAGCCCCGGCTCCGGCCCGCGGCTGCTCCGCTGCGCGCATGTTTTTCCCCCGCCCCCTGCTATTCCGTTGCTGTAGATTCCCGGCGCGGAAGGTGGATAGCATGTTGCCTGGCCGCTGACAAGATTGAATGCGGGCAATTCCGACTTGCCCGGTCCACCCAGAACGGCCAATTCAGCCTGCCGACCCTCCATTCTGCGTGATTAGCAATATCCTGATCTCGGCGATCTTTGATCAGCACGGTATGAATCAGCTCGTTGACTGGAGCCATCATGACAGCCACACCGAAGACGTTCACGATCCTTTCTCTGGCAGGATTCGTTCTCATCGGCAGTGACGCCCTGAGGGCAGGCGACAAGACCGCTCCCGCAGTCACGACGCGATCGGCCGCCGCCGCCGTCGGCTTCGACAAGCTCACAGTCAACGGCAGCATCCAGCCACGCGGGCGGTTGACCACTTACTATTTCGAGTACGGTCCCACCGCCGCCTACGGCAAGAAGACAGCGGTGCGGCCGTTGCCGCCGCGCCTGGCGGCCTATTATCGTGAAAGCTGGGACGACGGCTTCGGCGGCTGGGCTAGCTGGTTCAAGAAGGAGCACCACAAGGCCGGCGGCGACGCTGGCGGCTTTGTCCGCTTCGCCGAGCCCAGCAACCACGACCACAACCACGACGACGGCATCGGCACCGTCCATCTCACCAAGTATCTCTACCCAGGCACGCATCCGCCCTCGGTCTTCCTGGGCGGCGGCGATCCGGATTTCCGTGACGCCCGCATTCGCATTTCCGTCCGCGGCCACAACTGGAAACCCAACGGCACGGAACTCCTCTGGTGGACGCAGAGCCAAATGGAACTGCCCATCGACCGCAAGGACTGGGTGCGTCCCAACTGGGCCTACACCGGTTACCTGCTCACCGACTTCCTCGCCGACGGCAAGTGGCACAAGGTGGACTACCGCCTGCGCAACGACGCCTCCGACTGGTCGTACACCGGCGGCAAGCGCGGCTACAAGTACGGTTCCATCGACTTCTGCCAGGAGCACCTCAACATCGATTGCTTCCACATGGTCACCTTCGTGGATACCAAGAACCCGCCGCAAGGGGCCATCGACTTCGACGAACTCACGATCGCCTATCGCAACAAGTCGCTCCTGTTCCCTGCCAACGGCGGCAAGCTCGAGAGCGCTCCCGGCGGCGGCGACGATCCGGCCCGGCTCACCGACGGCTGGCGACACGGCAAGGACCATGCCTGGCGCAGCGCCGCCAAACCCGCCGCGCCGCTCGAGTTCGTCTACCGTTTCGCCAGGCCGGTCCGCATCGAGGCCGTGCAGCTACATCAGAATCCGGACTGGCCCGCGAAGGACGTGGCCGTGCTGACCTCGACCGACGGCAAGGACTACAAGCCGCTGGTCACCAAGGTCCTGCCCGCCAAGCACGAGCACGGCCCGAACTGGCTGTTCAGCATCGACCGCGGCCTGTCGGCAAAGGCCGGCTGGTTGAAGGTGATCGTGAAGTCCGGCTACCGCGCCGAACACTGGGGTCTGGGCGAAATCGAGGTCTTCGGCACGGGCGCCGACATGCTTCCTGACGATGACCTGTATTACGTCAACACCGATCTTTCGGGCCTGGAGAAGGGCAAGCGGTATCACTATCGCCTGGTGGCCGTGCAAGACGGCAAGACGTTCGCCGGCGAGGACCGCATCCAGACCATGCCCGCGGACGGCAAGCCGGTGTGTGCAACTGGCCCGGCCGGGCGTATCACCGCGACGTCGGCAAAGCTCGATGGCCGGGTCAATCCCCTCGGAGATTCGGCGAGCTTCTACTTCGAGTATGGACCGGACACCAGCTATGGCATGAAAACGGCCACCGGCTACGCGGGACAGCAGCTGGCCGGCCGGCTGGTGTTTGCCAGCGTGGCCGGCCTGTCGCCGGCAACGACGTATCACTACCGCCTGGTCGCCGTCAACAAGAACGGCACAACGTCAGGAGAGGACAGGACATTCGTGACACCAAAGAAATGAAATCTGGCACGGTGTTGTGCATCCAGGAGCGACCATCCACCGGACTCGCCGTCAACAAGAACGGCACAAACGTCAGGCGAGGACAGGACAATTGTGACACCGGGGATGGCCTGAGCGACTACCGCTTCTTCGCCGGCTTTTTCTTCGTTGGCTTCGGCTTGAGGGACTTCACGTAGGCGTAGCTCAGGTCGAAATACTTCTTCAAATCCTGTGTCCGACGCAACAGCGTGGCCGGCACCTCGACGTATTCCGCCAGCACGGCGCCGTGTTGCTCGCAGAGCTTGGCCTTGTGTGCCTTCAGGAACGCCTCCCGTTCCTCGGCCGGCAGGCGCAGCGCCAGCGTTCCTGTCTTCGTCAGGAAGCTGAACATGTGACCGTTCACGGACGTGTACGGCATGGCAGCGCCCTTGCTCTCGATGCTCGGGTTCGTCGCCACCAGCTGGTCGTACAGGTCCAGGATGTCGGCCGGCACGCTCGGAGTTGCCTTACCCATATTGCATTCGATGTCACGCCCGGAACACATCCACCGGACGGAATTCCTGGCCCAGCACTTGCCGGCTGGGGACGCCGAGCCAGCGGTCGAGGATGGCGGCGTAGACCTGGCGGAAATCGGTATGGTGTCGAAGATTGTCCTGGTCCAGCTGGGTGAGGCTGGGGTGAGCGCCGACCAGGCCGTTGCGGACGCGACCGCCGACGAGGAACATCGGAGCGGCGGCGCCGTGATCGGTGCCGCGGCTGCCGTTCTCGTGCACACGGCGGCCGAACTCCGAGAACGTCATCACCAGCACCCGGTCGCGATGGCCACGGGCCGACATGTCGCGATAAAAGGCGCTGACCGCGTCCGACAGCGTGCGTAGCAGGTTGGTGTGCGACAGCGCCTGGGCGGCATGGGTGTCGAAATTGTCGAGCGAGGTGTAGAACAGGCGAGCGCCCAGCCCGCCGTCGATCAACTGGGCCGCCAGGCGCAGATGATTGCCCAGCGGTGTGTTGGGATAAGGCACGCGCGGCTGATAGCTGCGGCCGAGCTGTTCGAGCCGGCGGCTGCTGGCAAAGGTGTTGACCGCCGTGCGCTGCACGAAGTCGAGTAGGCCGCCGCTGCTCGCCGAGGATGGCGCCGCAGTGCTCTCGATCACCGAGCGCAGGCTCTGGCGATCGCGATTGCTCGACGCCTCGACGCGAAGCTGGAAGTCTTCGAGTGAGCGGATGGATGGCACGCGCACCGGGGCGCCGGTGAGGGCGAGCGGCGCCGACTCGTTGTTGTTGGCAAGATGGAAGGATGCCGCGCCGGGGATATTCCGCAGTGCCTTGCCGATCCAGCCCTCGGGGAGGTCGCGGGCCGTGCTGCCGGCCTGCCAGACATCCATCGAACGGAAATGCGACTGGCTCGGGTTCGGGTAACCGACGCCCTGGACGATGCACAGGGAATTGTCCTGGTGCAGGCCGTGCAGGGCATTCATGGCCGGGTGCAGGCCGATGTCGTCGTTGATGCGATGAATCTGGTTGGCGGGCTGGCGGAGCGTCGGGCGGGCCCGGTTGTAGGCATCGTCGCGAAAGGGGATGACGGTGTTGAGCCCGTCATTGCCGCCGGTGAGCTGGACGACAACCAGGATGGTGTCGCGGCCGCCGGGACGGTCCGAGGCCGGCGCCTGGGCCGCCGTGCGGTTCAGGAACAGCGGCACGCTACCGCCCAGGGCAACCATGCTGGACCCGGTCTTCAGAAAATCGCGACGCGTGAACATGTCATGCTCCAGTTAACAGTGTTCAGTTTTCAGTGTTCAGTTGTCAGTGCCGGCAGCCTTCTTGCTGAACACTGAACACTGAAAACTGCTTCAACTCAATTGAAACTCCGGCAACGTGAGTACCAAGTGACAGATGGCGCGGACGCGTTGTTCCTCGGCGTCGCGCTGGCTCCAGTATACGGGAACCGGTCCATTATGGGCGCGGCGGGCGTATTCAAGCAAGCGATTTCGGGCGTTGGCCGGCACATCGTTTTGCAGGAACAGCCGCAGGAAGAAATCGACCACCTCCTCGTCGCTGCGGACGTTGTTATCCCGGGCCAGCCGGGCCGGGTCGGTGCGACGGCCGAAGCGATCGTCCGTCGTCGACGTCAGGCCAAGCGCGAGGTTATGGCGGAACAGCAACGTCTGGCCGTTGAGCCAGGCCCGGCCAGCATCCCAGCCGGCCACGGATGGGGGATAGAACGGCCGTTGCCCCAGCCCTTCCAGCACGGTCACCAGGGCTGTAGTCCCCATACGCCCCTGCAGGCCGCGGACAATCTCCAGCGCGAAGTCCACCGGCGGCTTGACGCGCGAGCGATACACCTGCGCCGAGAAGAACAGGTTCGAGCGCAGCACCGTCTCCAGCATCTCGCCAAAGTTGTAATCGCTCTCGCGGAAGCGCCGCGCCAGTGGCTCGAGCAATTCCGGCGTTGCCGGGATGGTCTCACTCACCAGGAAGCGAAACAGCTTGGCAGCGACGAAGTAAGGAGCGGACTCCTGCTCGAGGCAGATGCGAACGATGTCGGCGGGCCGCCAGCGGCCGGTCTGGCCCAGGACGGTCTTCTCGCCGTCGTCGTGCTGGTTGGCACGGAAGCCGGATCGGCCGCCTTCCAGTCTCAGGCCCGTGAAGGCCCGCGCCGCCTGGCGGATGTCCTGCTCGGTGTAGTTGCGCTGTCCGGGCCGGCGGTAGTTGTTGATGCCGAGGCTGAACAGTTCCATCAGCTCGCGGGCGTAGTTCTCGTTGGGCTGGTTGCGCTGGCTCTGGTTGGTGTCCAGCCAGACCATCATGGCCGGGTCCGTGGACATCTCGCGGAGCATGGTGCGGAAGCTGCCCTGGGCATGGCGGCGCATCAACTCGTACTGGCCGATCATGTAACCGGCGTTGTTCACCTTGCGGTTGCTGGTGGCGAAGTGGTTGTGCCAGAAGAGGGTGATCTTTTCGCGCAGCGGATGCGGCGCGTACATCATGCGATAGAGCCACCAGGCGGTGGCTTGCTGTCCACCACCCGCGCCGGCGGGAATGCCGAGCACCATCTCGGCGGTCACGCCCAGCAGGTTGTCGCGATCGGGCTTGCCCTGCAGCAGCAGGTCGACGGTGCGGTCCGGACCGGCGCGCAGGCCTTCTTCCAGCTCCGCCATCGTCGCACCGAACGCGGCCCGGCGATAGAGGTGTCCGACCTTCTTGACGTCCCACGGCGATGCATCCGTGGGCCGATACCGCTCCCATGCTGTGCGCGGGTCGATCTGCGGCTGCTCTGGTTTATCTGGCATGGCTGGTTCCTCGCTTGCTTTCGGCCTTCGGGAGGGCGAGGCTCCTGCCGAGCCGATGCCCTCGCTGAACGTTGTCTGCTTACGGCTTGGCAGGAGCCTCGCCCTCCCAATCGGAGCCTCGCCTAGTCCCTCGCTTCCCGTGCGTGGTCGAGATTCAGGCGGATGTCCAGGCGAAAATCGCCGGCCCCGTAATTGGTTTCAATGGTCAACACGCCCAAGCGCTCCACCAGGGCGATGAGTTGTCGAATCTGGTCCTGCGCCTCCTTGGGGGAGAGCGCCTGGCTGAGGATGTACTGCGTGCGCAGTTGCTTCTCGGCGGAGCGTAGCGCGGCGGCGCCGCCGGTCGCGTAAAACTGCCAGTGCGTGCTCGCCGTGGAACCTCTGGTCGGCCCCTCCTGTGCGACCAGGTCGGCCAGTTCGCGGGCCAGCTCCACCGTCGAGCTCAGAATCATCTGCTTGCCTGACTTGACGAAGGCAGGGCTGAAGTTGAAGCGGATGCTCCCCGTGTCGTTGCCGAACTTCCTGTCCTCCGGAAAGCGATAGCTGACGATCTTGTGCGGCCCGTGCTTCTCCTCGACCATCTTGAGATTGGCCTGGGTGCTCGCCAGCAGGCCGGCGCCGCGGAGGATCGTCTCCATCGAGCGGGCAAATTCCGGGTCGCGCATCTCGATGACCCACGCAAAGCCGGGGATCGGCTGGTTCGGCGTGGTCTTGTAGACCGACTTGGTCTGCTGCACGGCCACGAGGCGATGATGGGCGCCAGCCTGCTTGAGCAGCGTGCTCAGCTTGACGCCGCCGAGGAACAGCGCCGACGCCTTTTCGAGCTGATCAAGCTGCATGCCTTCCTGTTTACCTGGGATGAGCTTCTTGCGGTTCTCCCAGAATCTGCCGAGGTCAAGGTGGAAGCTGAGGCTTGCCAGCGTGTTGGCGGGTTTCAAGAGCGGCAGCGTCGACGCTTCCTTGGCGGACGGCATGAGCAGCGCCGCACGCTCCGACATGCCCTTCATGCCGCTGCCCATGCGCACCGTGGTCATGAACTCCTGGCCCTGCTGATAGATGCCGGCGGCCACGTAGGGCGAACGCTCGACCACGTCAGCTAACGGCCAGACTGGGAAAAACAACGGCTGCAGCGACACCGTCTTGATGCCCTCCTTGAACTCCGGTCTGGCATGGAACGGCTCCAGGTGCAGCCAGCCCCAGGCGAGCGGGCCCTTCGGCAGCGCCTTGCGGGCGTCGGCCAGGGCCTTCACCTTCGAGATGCTGCCGCTGCCGTCCTTGTAGCAATCGATGGCCGCCTTGAGAGCGTTCGACCTGGTGGCCAGCAGCATGGCATCACCGACGCGGGCGAAGGCGATCTTGTCGAAACCGTAAGCATCGACATCGCGGTACGTTTTCTTCTTGAAGCCACCCTTGACGTCTTGCCGTGCCAGTTCTTGCTCGGCGACGTCGAGCGCGATGGCGAAGAACTTCTTGACGACGGCCTCGTCCTTGCCCTGCACAATGAGCAGCACGGGGGGCGCGCCGCCGCCAAGCTCGGAAGCGACCGCAATGCCGCCGCCGGCCAGCTTGTCCAGCAACTCCAGCGTGCTCATGCCCATCTGCTTTTCAAAGTAGCTCAAGAGCTGATAGAAGCGGCGAGCATTGGTGGAATCGTACAGCTCCGCGACCACCTGGATGGCGCGAACCTGCCTGGATAGCTCGTGATTGAGAAACAGGTCGGCGATCTTGCCGGGCTGCTCGACCTTGAAAATGGCGTTGGCCTTGTCGGGGACGAAGCGAAGGGGGTCGCCGGGCGCGTCAGCGCGAAGCGTGCTTGTGACGAGCAAGATGGCCAAACCGGCCAGCCAGCCGCCTTGTTGACGCGGTCGCATGAGAGGTCCTCCGCAAGGTGCTTTCGGGTTTCCCAAATGATACTTGGCCTGTCCTGGCCGGGTTTCGCAAAAGCTGAGATTGTCTGAAATGCCCGCTGGCGCTATACTTCTTTATTCAATGGAGTGCACGGTCGGCAAGGTAGCCGAGCGACAGAGTGAGGCAGCCCAATGCGCAGAGCTCGCAAGAAAAAATCGCGGCAGATGCCGTTTCGTCTGCTGGCCTGGATGGTGGCACTGGTCCTCGCCCTCCTCAGCTGGTTCTTTCCCCATACTCAGCTCGGACTGCTTCTGCAGTTCTCGGCGGCATTTCTGTTCGCGCTCGGCGCCGTCTGGCCGCGACTGTTTCGCCAGCCCTATCGGCTGTTCGTCTCACCCGTGCGCCGCTGGGCCCGTCGCGCCTGGTTCTCCTGAGCCATTCGTCCGCGAGCATCCGACATTTTCAGCGTCATGACCAGTTGAAGACTCGAACGAGGTCGGCGCAGCAACATCCTCCGTCAACGCTCGGCCCAGCTCACAGCGTCGTCGAAAACCCTGTTTTCCTCGGACGGAGCAAGTAGAATGCACGCCGGACTGCTTGTCTGCCGGGAGGATCGCCGTGCCTCGCTCCAAGCCTCCGCTTGTGCCGCTACATGAATTGACCGTAGGTCAGGAGGCAGATTTCTTCGCCCTGCTGGCGGAGAAGGTTCGCGGCGCTCGCCGGGACGGCAAGCCGTTTTACACCTGCCGTTTTCGCGACGCCAGGCGAACCGTGGCCTTCATGGCCTGGAGCGACGGGCCGTATTTCGCGGCCTGCGAGCAGGACTGGCAGGAAGGCGACTTCTACAAGATTCGCGGCTGCTACGAGGAACACAAGGTCTACGGCCCGCAGATCGCCATCGAGATGATCCGGCCAGTAACGCCGGCCGACCTGGCCGACGGCTTCGACCCCGGCCGTTTCATCGAGTGCTCGCGCTACGACCGCGACGCCATGTTTGCCGAATTGATCGGCCTGGCAGAAGCACACATCGGCGACGGCCCCCTGCGGAAGCTGGTGCTATCGTTGCTGGAGCGGCATCGCGACGCCCTCCGACGCATTCCGGCCACTCTCAAGCATTTCCATCCGTTCTGCGGCGGCTGGCTGGAGCACACGCTCTCGGTGACGCATAGCTGTCTACATCTCGTTTAAAAGTACGCGGCCCATTACCCGGACGCCAGGCCGCCGCTCAACAAGGACCTGGTAGTGGCCGGCGCGATTTTGCACGACTTCGGCCGGGTCGTCGAGTTCAACGACAATGCCGCGAAACCGGACGCCACCGTTCCCGGCAGGCTGCTGGGCCATCTGCTGCTCGGCCGCGACCTGGTCCGCGATGCCGCCCGCGAGCAGGGCGACGTGAACGCCGAACTGTTGCAGATGCTCGAACACCTGATCGTGTTGCACCTGACGCTGCCGGAGTGGGGTTCGCCGCGACTCCCTCTCATTCCTGAATGCCTCATCCTCCATCACGCCGACGATCTCGACGCCAAGCTGGAGATGTACCTGCGCTGCCTGAGCCAGGACAAGGAACCGGGAGCGTTCACGGCCAGCGATCCGGTGCTGAAGAGACGGCTGCTCAAGGGGCGGAGCGTGTGATGATAGCTCTTGGGCTTGCAATCGGCCCCCTCTCTACGGCTCAGAGCACCTAACACCCCAACTGCTTCTTTCGGCGCCGTTCGTCCAGGGCACCGAACATACGCCAGGTAACGCCAGCGTGTAAGCGCATGCCGCGTCGATGACTGCCCATGAGCGGCATTTACATCCCGGTTACAATCCTGACCTGCGCGCCGTTCGTCTAGTGTTTTAGAATGACCGCCCTGCTAGTATCCGGGCAATCACACAAGGAGAGACCCATGTCTCGCGCGCTGCTGACGGCCTCCATCGTGACTCTTGCCGGTGTTGCCGGCTTGACCTATCTTCGGGCCGATGCCCCACAGGGAGCCGCCCGGCCGGAGGTGGAAGTCGTCTTCTGTCTCGACACCACTGGCAGCATGTCCGGGCTGATTGACGCCGCCAAGCAGAAGATCTGGGCCATCTCGAATCAGATCGCCAGCGGCAACCCGACACCGCGCGTCAAGATTGGCCTGGTCGCTTACCGCGACCGCCGCGACGCCTATGTCACCAAGATCACCGACCTCACCGACGATCTCGACGCCATCCACAGCGAACTCATGAGCTTCCGGGCCCAGGGCGGCGGCGACTTCCCCGAGAGTGTCAACCAGGCGCTCAACGAGGCGGTCACCAAGATTTCCTGGGGGAAGAACAAGAAATCGTTGAAGATCATCTTCCTGGTCGGCGACGCGCCGCCGCACATGGACTATCCCGACGATGTGAAGTATCCGGAGACGTGCAAGCTGGCCGCCGGCAGCGGAATCATCATCAACACCATTCAGTGCGGCCATCACGCCGACACCAGAAACCACTGGGAGAAGATCTGCCGGCTGGCGGAAGGCTCCTACGTGCAGATCGACGCCAAGGGCGGGCCGATCGTGACCGTGGCCACGCCGTTCGACGCCGAGCTGGCCAGGATCAACACCGAGCTGTCGCGCAAGACGCTGGTCTACGGTGACGAGCGCCGGCAAGTTACGGGCAAGAAGCAAGTCGAGGCCAACGTCGCGCTTCCCAAGGCTGCCGCCGCCGATCGCGCCGCCTTCTATGCCAATTCCATGCGCGGCGCCAGCTACGACCTGCTCGAATGCCTCAAGAACAAGAAGGTGAAGCTGGAGGAAATCAAGAAGGAGCACCTGCCCGCCGAACTGCAAAAGCTCGATCTCAAAGGACAACGTGCCTACCTCGAGAAGCTGGACAAGGAGCGTTCCGAACTCAATCAGAAGGCCCGCGATCTGGACAAGAAGCGTGCCTCCTACATCGCCAAGAAACAGGCCGAGGACGACAGGAACCGGGCCCGCGACAGCTTCGACAACCGCGTCCTCAACATCCTGCAACGCCAGGCCATGCGTGCCAACATTCGCTACGGAGACGAGAAGAAGTAAAGCCAATCTCCCTCAGACGGGCGTGGTTGAACGTCGCTTGGCGGTTTCGCGCACTGCCCCCCCGCGCGAAACCGCCAAGCGACGTTCAACCACGCTTGTCTTCCCTTTGGGATGGAATAAGTCCGCTCTCTCCGGCTCTTCGATGTAGTCGGTTCTGTACGAGTGCCGAAACCAAGGAGCCGTGGCATGAACGTGGCCCGGGGCGTGCTGGCAGCGTGCCTGGTTTGCTCGTTGTTGCGCGCCGCCACAGCCGGCGAAGCGTCGAAACCCATTGACCTGGGCAAACAGGCTAAGAGCATCCTCAAGGCGCATTGCCATCGCTGCCATGGTCACGATGGCGCCAGCGAGGGTGGCTTCAACTACGTCCTCGACCTGGGCCGGCTGGTGGAACGAAAGAAAGTCGTTGCGGGCCAACCGGGAAAATCAAAGCTGCTGCGGCGCATCATCGATACGGACGATCCCATGCCGCCGGCTGAGGAGAAGAGCCGGCCGACGAAGGACGAGATCGCATTGCTGAGGAAATGGATTGAGGCCGGAGCGTCGTCGGCCGACGCGCCGACAGACAGGCCATTTCAATCTCCAAACGACGTGTTTGAAGTCATCCGCCTGGACCTGGAAGAGTCGCCGCCCCGCGATCGCCCGTTCCTGCGCTATCTGACGTTGACCCATCTCGCCAATGCGGGGCTTTCCGACGAGGAACTGCTCAGCTTCCGCCACGGCGTCGCCAAGCTCATAAATAGCCTGTCGTGGGGCAAGCGCATCGTCGTGCCGCGCAGCATCGATGCCAGCGGCGTCATCCAGTGCATCGATCTGCGCGATTTCGACTGGAACGAGAAAACCTGGGAGGTATTGCTGGAGCGCAATCCCTATGGCGTGAGCCTGGACACGGACGCGAACCGGCGGATCGCCGAACTGACGGCTTGCAAGCTGCCATATGTTCGCGGCGACTGGTTCGTGGCGTCGGCGTCACGGCCGCCGCTCTATCACGACATCCTGCAACTGCCCAGGAGCGAGCGTGAGCTGGAGCGACTGCTGCGCGTGGACACGCTCGAGAACCTGCGCCAGGAACGCGCGGTCCGGGCGGGCTTCAACGGGTCCGGCGTGTCCCGCAACAATCGGCTCATCGAGCGCCATGAATCCGGCGCCACCGTCTACTGGAAGAGCTACGACTTCTCCGGCAACAGCGGCCGCAAGAATCTCTTCGCCCATCCGCTTGGCCCCGGCCGCCGGGACGAGCACTTCCTGCACGATGGCGGCGAGATCATTTTCTCGTTGCCCAACGGGCTGCAGGCCTACTTTCTCGCGGACGGCGAGGGCCGGCGCATTGACAAGGGGCCGACGGCCATCGTCAGCGATCCGCGCCGGCCGGACCGCGCCGTCGAGAACGGCCTGTCGTGCATGTCCTGCCATGCCCGCGGTATCATCGACAAGGCCGACCAAGTCCGCGCCCATCTGGTGAAGAACGCCGACGCGTTCGCGGCGGGCACGCTGGAGACGGCCATGGCCCTCTATCCTGGGGAGGAAAAGATGCTGGCGCTGATGCGCGGCGACGCCAGGCGCTTTCAGGACGCGGTGAAGCGGACAGGAGCGCCGCTGACCGCCACCGAGCCGATTGCCGCACTGGCGGCACGATTTGAGGCAGAGATCGATCTGCCGCTGGCCGCAGCCGAGGTCGGCGTCAGGCCCGGCGAATTGCTGGAGGCGCTGCGAGCCCGCCCGCAGCTCGCGCAGTCGCTCGGTCCTTTGCGCGTCGCCGGCGGCACGGTCCAGCGGCAAGCCTTCGTGGACAGCTTCGGCGACCTAGTGGAGGCGCTCCGCATCGGCACGCACCTGGCGACGCGCAGCACCGCCGTGGCCCGCCTCGTCCGCAAGGGCAACGCGCTCCTGGCCAGTGACGCCGCCGAGGCGTTCAAGGCCTTCGCCGCCGCCCTGGAACTGGATGCTGACGAGCCGCAGGCGCACGCCGGACAGGGGGAAACACATCGATTGCGCGGCGACCACGTCCGCGCGGTCGAGGCCTATTCCCGGGCCATCCGCCTCGACCCGCGTCTGCCGGTACTGTTCAACAACCGCGGCCTGGCGCTGCATGCCCAGGGCAAGGCGGAAGACGCGGTTGCCGACTTCACGGCTGCGCTCCGGCTCAATCCGCGCTTTGCGACTGCCTATCACAATCGCGGCGCCGTGGCCCTCGCTCAGGGAGAGCTGGAGAAAGCCATCGACGATTTCGACGAGGTCCTGCGTCTGCAGCCGCACTCGCCGCGGGCGCACAACGATCGCGGCTATGCTCACCTGGAGAGGAAGCAGTTCGGCAAGGCGATGGCCGACTTCAATCGCGCCATAGCGCTTGACGGCAAGCTGGCTGCCGCCTGGAACAATCGCGGACTCGGCCACCTGCGGCAAGATGAGCCGGCGCCGGCGATCCGTGACTTTTCGCGCGCCATCGAGCTCAGGCCGGATTTTGCTCACGCATATTTCAACCGCTCCGTCGCTTATTCCCGGCAAGGCGAAACGGCCCGTGCTGCCGCCGATCGCCGCCGTGCCATTCAACTCGATCCTTCGCTGGACAAGGAGTGACCGTCATGCGCACGTTTTCCGTCGGCATCATCATGGTTGTCTGCGTCGCCTTCGGCATTGCAAGCGTTGGTTGCAGCAAGAAGGATAGCGCCCGCGAAGCGGGCGCCAGACGGTCGGCCCACTCCACGGACGGCGACGCGTCGCCGCACTGGAAAAACGCTGACAAGAAAGCCGCAGATGAAAAGAAAGGCGATCTTGGCACGAGAGATTCCTCAAAAATGACGGCGGCCGTGGCGGACGCCGCCAGCGGCGTCGAACGACCGAAGCAGTCCAGGGAAAAAGACCCCGGTCTGCCTTCCGGCATCCTGACCGCTGGCAGCTTCGACGACAACCTCGATCCGAGGGTGTTTCTGTCGTTCATCGACATGCGCGGCCAGGACCGCTACCTCGGCGACGCGCCGGGCAAGGTCCGCGGCCAGCGGCTCATGGTGATCGTCAAGGACCAGAGCGGCAAGCCGGTCAGCAATGCCCGCGTCAAGCTCGCGTCCAAGGATGCTTCGGCAGAGCTGATGACGCGCAGCGATGGTCGGGCGATCTTCGTGCTACCTTGGGACCGGCTGCCGGCCGATAAGGCGCTGACGGCGACGGTCCTGCCCCCCTGCGGCGGCATGCCGGCGACCGACACCATCCCACCAGGCAAGGAACGCTGGGAGATCGCGCTGCCAGGCGTGCAAACGCCGTTGCCCAGGGGCCTTGACCTTGCCATCATGCTTGACACGACCGGCAGCATGGGTGACGAGTTGCGACACTTGCAGGCGGAGATTCGCGGCATCGCGACGGCGGTCCGCAAGAAGTTCCCGGAGGTCAACCAGCGTTACGCGCTCGTTCTGTATCGCGACGAGGGAGACGACTACGTGGTCCGACGCTTCGATTTCACATCATCGCTGGAGGAATTTCACGGGCGGCTGGCCAAGCAATCGGCGGGAGGCGGCGGCGACTATCCCGAGGCGGTGCATCGCGCCTTCGAGGAGGCCCAGCAACTGCGCTGGCAGGAGAGCGATACGGCCCGGGTGCTCTTCTGGGTGGCCGACGCTCCGCCGCACAGCCAGCATGTCGCTCGCGCCATGGCCGCCGCCGACAACCTCCGCAAGAACGGCGTCGTCATCTACCCCATCGCTTGCAGCGGCTACGACGACAGCACCGAGTTTCTCATGCGCTCCTGCGCCTTGCTCACTGGCGGGCAATTCCTCTTCCTGACGGATGACTCCGGCGTCGGCAATTCCCACGCCGAGCCGAAGATTCCCTACTACCAGGTCGAGCGCCTGGAAAGGCTCATCGTCCGCATGATCGCCGGCGAACTCTCCGGACGCCGCATCGATGCCGACCCGGCCGACATCATCCGGACCGTAGGCAAGAAAGTGAATTGACGGACAGGCGTGGTCAACCTCGCTTGGCAGTTTTGCGCACGCCACCCCCGCGCGAAACCGTCAAGCGTTATTCATTCAGGCTTGTCTGGATCTTCTTGGCCGGTCGTCCGGAGCCACGGCAATTCCTTCCCAGGGAGATCAAGAATCGCAAGAAAACCTGGGAGGTTGAGATGAGCCGTCTATTCCTGATCGCGGTGGTGGTGGGCATTTCCTTGACGGCGAGCGGCGTGGCCATGGCGCGTGGCGGCAGCGGCGGTCGCGGCAGTCATGGCGGGCATGGCATGCCCCATCGTGGCGGCCAGCACGCGACTCCGGCTCGCTATCATGCGCCGGCGCGTAGCCTTCACGCCCCGCGCGTCGTCAGTCGTTCGACGGCGACCCAGGCTCGGCCGCTGGCTTCCCATGTCCGCGCAGCCGCTCCCATCAGCCGCGCGGTCTCACGCACGGCACAACCGATCGCGCGTGCGGGCAAGACAGTTGCCGGCAAGCCCATCGGCCTGACCACCCGCGTCACCGCCACGTCGGCGCGGGCGCTGTCGGCCCAGTCAACCAGGACACTGCAACGGTTGGCGGCGACGGCCGGCCTGAACGCCGCCACGCGTGTTGCCATCGGCGCTGCCCTGACTGGCCGGGCCTTGACGCTACGGCAACGCATGCTGCTGATGGTTGCCGCCCGCGGCAACGGCGGCCTGTCGGCAGCCGAGCGTGGCGAACTCGCCGACGATCTCGCCGGCGACGACGAGGGCCCAGATGGCGACGCCGAGGAACCGCAAGAGACCGAGTCGCTGCTGGGTATGGAGATACAGGATATGTCGGACGGCCCGGCTCTGCGTCAGGGCATGAAGGTGGGCGACATCATCCTGGCCATCGACGGCGCCGCCACGCCGGACTTCGATTCGCTTCGGGCCGCCCTCGAAGCCGCAGGCCCGCAAGCGGATGTAATCTTCATCAACGTGGACAACGGGCAGACCGAACGCGTCATGCTGCCCGTCGAGGACACCCGCATTGGCGCCACCGTCGAGCAGGTGCAAGTCAATTAGCGAACCCAGCCTGGAGAAGACCTGAGACTGAGTATCATTATTAAGTCCATATATTTCAATATGTTATGTAAACGGCGCCTCTTGTTTTCGGCGGAGCTATTCTCTATGATGCTGAAAGAAGGCTTCACCGAATGTTCCAGGAGGATTGTTATGCAGGGCAACACAGAAATCATCGAGGGGCTCAACCGAGCCCTCACCATCGAACTGACTGCGATCAACCAGTATTTCTGCCAGGCCAAGATGTGCAAGAACTGGGGATACATGAAACTGGCCGACAAGCACTACCACGAGTCGCTTGGAGAGATGAAGCACGCGGAGAAGCTGATCGACCGCATTCTGTTCCTGGAGGGAGTCCCGGAGATTGCCCGCTACGATGTGATTCGCGTCGGCACGGACATCAAGGAGCAGTTTCAGAACGACCTCGCCCTGGAGATGAATGGCGTTCGCTACTACAACACGCTCATTGACCTGTGCATCAAGGTCAAGGACAATGGCACGCGCGAGTTGATCGATCCGATCCTCGCCGAATCCGAGGAACACGTCGATTGGCTGGAAACGCAGATCGGACTCATCGAAGCCATCGGCTTGCAGAACTACTTGTCGGAGCAGATGGGCGAGCAGAAATAGCCCTGGGCGGCGGCCGTGTGATCTGGCCATTGACGCGAAAATTCCTAGGGATATGGTTACGGGACGAAGTACGGCTCAATCCTGGGAAGTCCCCACAAGATTGGGCCATTCTCTAACATTTCTGACCAGATTTCGGTCTGGGGGTGGGAAAAGAATGACGCACACTGTCTGCGAACCCTGCAACGACTGCAAGTACACCGATTGCGTGGCAGTTTGCCCGGTCGAGTGCTTCTATCAGGACGACATGATGTTGTACATCGACCCGAATGACTGCATCGACTGCGAGGCCTGCGTGCCGGAATGCCCGGTTGAGGCGATCTTCGCGGAAGCCAACGTGCCGTCGCAGTGGACCAGCTGGACTGCGTTGAATGCCGAGAAGTCGGCCGCTATCAAGGCCTCCGGCGACGGGCATATCACCGAGAAGCAGGACGCCAAGGAAGGGCCAGGGTGCAAGAAGAAGTGAGCGAATCTCAACCAGGCCCACGAGGCGACGCCCAGTCGGGCCACCCTCGTGGGCTTGGCGTTCTCCTTATTCAGCTGGGCACGCCTGATGCCCCCACGCCTCAAGCACTGCGCCCCTATCTCAAGCAATTCCTGAGCGACCGCCGCGTCATCGAAGTCCCGGCCTGGAAGTGGTGGTTCATCCTCAATCTCTTCATCTTGCGACGCCGGCCAGCCGAGTCCGCCGCCAAGTACCAGCGCATCTGGGACAGCACGAGCGGTTCGCCGCTGCTGCACTGGACCAAACGGCAGACCGAGTTACTGCAAGTGCAATTCCCGCGTTTGCCCGTGCGCTTCGGCATGCAGATCGGCAATCCGGCGGTGAGCAAGGTTGTTTCCGAAATGATTGCAGCCGGCCTTGAACGGCTCATTGTCTTGCCGATGTATCCACAGTATTCCGCGACGACATGGGCATCCGCAACCGACACACTCTTCAAAGCTTTGATGAAAGAGCGACGAGTCCCAGCGCTGCGCGTGGTGCCGCCTTATCACGAGCACGCTGCCTATATTGACGCCATGGCGGCCGTCATTCGCGACGAGTTGGGCCGGCTTGGCTGGACTCCGGACCATTACATCCTCAGTTTCCATGGCATCCCGATAAAATACGCTCAGGCCGGCGATCCCTATGCCACACATGTGAAGAGGACGACGGCCCTGCTCGTCGACAAGCTAGGCTGGCCGCGCGGTCAATGGACGCAGACGTTTCAATCGCTGTTCGGCCGCGATCGCTGGTTGCGGCCCTACACCGAGGAAAGACTCATCCAGCTTGCGAGGGAGGGCAAGAAGCGCATCTTCGTCGCCATGCCTGGTTTCACGGCTGACTGCCTGGAGACGCTCGATGAGATCGGCTTCGAGGCGCGCGAGGCGTTTCAGCACGCCGGAGGCGAGGCCTTGCACGCCTGCCCATGCTTGAACGAGCACCCACGCTGGATAGACGCCATGGCGCAACTGGTAATGGAGGAAGGTCAGGGCTGGCTCTGATGACCTGTCAAGGCTCGAAGTTGGAGTTGCGCGCCCGTAACAGAGGGCGAGGCTCCTGCCGAGCCATCAAGCGACCTCAAGCGTCCAGTGACAAGCGCCGCGGCTAGCGAACGCAGAGTACGGAGTGGCAAGAACGCATGTCAACAATCTCCATCGCCGAGTGCCTGGACGCTGCTTGCGAAGCAGCGTTGCGTGCTGCCGTCGTCCTCGACGACTGGCGCAAGCGCTTCTCGGTGCGTGAGAAAGGGCGAGCGGATCTCGTCACGGACGCCGACCTCGCCTCGCAAAAAACGATTCACGAATACCTGTGCAGCCGATTCCCGGATCACCAGTTCCTTGGCGAGGAAGATCTGGCAAGCCGCGACTCCACGAGCCACCTCACGGCGAGCCGGGAGCGTAAGCGACCGGAGGACGCTGCCACGGATGACCGGCCAACCTGGATCGTCGATCCCATCGACGGCACGACCAACTACGTTCACGATTGCCCAATGTACTGCGTGTCCATTGGTTTGCAAGTCGGCGGACAGCTTATCGCCGGCGTGGTTTATGATCCGCGCCAGAAGGAGATGTTCTCGGCCGCACAGGGCATGGGCGCCTGGCTGAATGACGAGCGCATTCAGGTCAGCGCCTGCGACAAGCTCGAGGACGCGCTGCTCGCCACCGGCTTTCCGCCCGACCTGCGCGGACAGGAGCGGGCCCTCGATTGGTGGCGCCACTTCTCCTTGCGCACGCGCTCGCTGCGACGGACGGGCTCAACGGCGCTCAACCTCGCCTACGTCGCCGCCGGACGGTTTGACGGCTACTGGGCGTTCGATAATCATGTGTGGGACGTAGCCGGCGGCACCGTGCTGGTGCGCGAAGCCGGCGGCGTCATCAGCGACGTTGACGGCGCCGCGTACAATCCCTACACTCCCGATGCACTGGCCAGCAATGCCCGTTTGCACCCCATCTTGCTGAAGGCGCTTGCCGAGGGTCCCTGATTCATCTCCTCGCGGAGCCAACATGACGCACCCCAGAACCATCTGTTCCTGTATCGGGCTGCTTGTGGTCGCTTGCTCCACTTGCGCCCAGGAGGCTTCGAGCAAGGACCTGAACACGCTGAGCATGGAAATCGCGGCCATGCGCAAGCTCGACAGCCTGTCGATCACTCCGGAACAGCTGAAAATCATTGCCGGCTGGGTCAACGAGACTGCCGAGAAGCCGCGCGACCGCGATCCGGCGCGAGTCAATCTCAAGTATCGCAAGGCCGTCCTCGATCTGCACGCCGCGCTGGCCCAGAAGAAGGCTGCCGACGCAGTTGTTGCCTTGCAGATCAAGGTCAACGACATCAAGGCCGTTGATCGCGTCGAGCTGGACGACGATCACGGCACGACGGCTCCGGCGCGCAAGCGTGCCGCGGAGCTGTTCAAGACCTTGAAGACCCCGCAGGTCGCCGCCTTGCTGACCAGTGCGGAAGACTCCGAGCCGGAAGAATTGCTCTGGACCGCTCTCAAGCAAAGCCGGGAACTCAAGGACAAGGAATGGCGCGACGCCCGCGACGAGGCGGGGACCGAACTGGCCCATTCCCTGGCGGGCACCGACGATGCCATGGCTCAAAGACTCAAGGAACAGGTGGTGCAGTTGCTCGACAAAGCTCATGCCATGTCGAAGGACGATTTCGCCAAGTCGGAACGCGACTTTCAGCGGCAGATCGCCAAGCTGGCGGGTATGGCGACACCAATTGACGTGTTGCGTAACCGGGCCGTGCTGAATCTTGCGACGGTGCTGTCAAACCCGACCCTGCCGGCGGTCGTGGAGATACGACTGAAGGTGAAGGAATGAATTGCGGGCGGTCGGCTGACTAATTCTGCAGAAGCTTCGGAAGCAGGATGAAGAGCACATAGATGCCGGCGGCGGTGAGCAGCGTGTAGCCGGCGCAACGCAGGAAAATGCCGCCCCAGTAGCTCAAATTGGATGCCTCTGGAATCTCCTTATTCTGCTTTAATTCGCGATTCTTCTCCTGCTCTTCGATCTTTTTGTACAAATTGCGATAACGTACGGTCTTCTCATCGACTGTCGAGCGGGCGGTGCGGGCCAGAACGATGTTCTGAAACTCGCGGTAGGTCGCCAGCGAGCGGAAACCTTCGTTGCGGTTGCGGCTGGCGCTGGTGGCCTCCGCATCGAAGTCCCTGGCGGCGATGAGTTTGAAAACCTCCGCGGTGCTTACCTGTCGGACAATGGCCTTGCCGTTAGGCGTGGACAGGCGGACAAACCAAACGTCGGCGACTTCGGTTTCCCTGAGAGCTGCAGGCGGCGCGGCGCCTTCCAGGGTTTTGTCAACGCTGATGCGCGTGGCCGTTGGCCGTGGCGTCGGCGTCTCGGCTTCGAGAAAGCTCAAGCACGCATTGGCCAGGTCGAGGCTTTCCAGGGCGTCGATCACTTCGCCGCAGTCGGCATAGCGGTTGCGCGCCAGTTTCTGCGTCATCTTGAAAATGATCAAGTCCAGCTTCTCGGGCACTTCCGGATTCCGCTGCCGCGCGGGCGGGAACGTGCCCGCTTCTTTCGCCTGAATGACCTCGACAATCGTGCGTCCAACAAAAGGCGGTTGCCCGGTGAGCAAACAATAGAGCATGCAGCCAAGGGCATAGATGTCGCAGCGCAGGTCGGCGTCCTTGGCGCTGCGGGCCTGCTCCAGCGGCATGTACCAGGGCGTGCCCACGGCATGGCCTGTCGCGGTCAACGACATGTCCTCTTCTTCCAGCTTCACCATGCCCAGATCGGTGACCTTCACCTGGCCCTTGGAATTGACGAGGATGTTGTCCGGCTTGATGTCGCGGTGGATGTGCCCTTCGTCGTGTGCGTATTTCAAGGCCTGGGCGCACGCCAGCGTGACGTGCAAGGCGTCGCCGACGCTCAGTCGCCCCAGGCGATTCAGCACATCTTGCAAGTTCCCGCCATCGACGTACTCCATGGCGATGAAATGCCGGCCTTCGATCTCATCGATGGCGTAGCTTTGCACGATGTTAGGGTGGTCCAGGGCAAACATGACATCGCTCTCGCGCTTCAAACGAGCGCGCAACTTGGGGTTGTTGGCCACGTGCGGGAACAGGACCTTGAGGGCGACCTCGCGATTGAAGCTCGGTTGATAGGCGCGATAGACCATGCCCATCGCACCCTCGCCAACCTTTTTCAGAATGCGAAACTCGCCTAGCTTCTTGAGGTCCTCGGTTAACGGCGGCAATACCGTGTCATCGCTTTCCAGCGAAGTAGAAGTGTCGGGGCGGGGGGATGTGATGGCTTGCGCAGCCGGGTCGGAAGCAATGATGCGTGTGGCGCCGAGGTCGTCGGCAGCCTGGCCGCGCGCCGCACTTCCCGTATTGCCCGCGTCCTTGTCGGCGCTGGCTCCCGGCGCACGCTGCTCCGAGCGGCGCCCGACACCAGATGGGGAACGCGGTGATTGTTCCATGAACTCCTCGCGAGGGAACGGGCGGGCGCGCTCCGACGGCTGTCTGAGAGATTATAGCACGCCGCGCGCCGTCAAGGAGGTTAAAGTTGAATTAAACTCTGCACTTTCGCCAACTTGGTTACCATCGATTCATTGGGGAATGTGCACCTGCCCAGGCTGAGGGACTTCACTTGTCCGTCACTTTCTCTGCCGAGTTTGGCACCGCCCAGCGGAAGAGTTGCATCAACAAGAAGATGCCGAACACCGGGGCGATCAGCCAGCCGAGCCAGGGCAGCCAGATTGAGAAAATCAGCAGCGCCAGGCTTAGCCAGATCAGGCTGCAGCCGACCAATGTCATGGCCCCCTTGAAGCCAACCTCCTCGGACGCCTCCTGAAAGTCGAGCGTACTGGCCCGTCGGCGTTCGACGCTGCGGTGAGCGGCGTCGTTCAGCTCCAGGCCGCGGACCTCGTCTTGCCAGAGCACGCGTGGTTCCGAGGAGCCGATCAGCGACGCCGACCGGTGCTTACCGGTATCGACGATCGATTCCGGCGTGAACCGTCCGAGCGCGGCCTCGAAAACCGCGACAAGCGCCGGCCATGGATTCCAGGCGTCCCAGTGTTCATGTCGAGGCGTCAGGGCATCGTCCGTCCACATCAAGGTCGCCGGTCCCGGCCAGCCCTGCGGAAAGATGACATCGAAACGGCGTGAGCGCTTTACCAGCGTCCAGCGCCAGCGTGATTCGCTCTGCCGGGGCACGAAGGCAGCGCGAAACATGCCTCCTCGTAGAAAGCGACCGGTCACCAGCACGAGTTCACCGGGAACGATCTCCTCCTCGCTGGTCAGGCCGAACACCTCCACGATCTCCCCGCCGAGCATCCTGGCCACGTTCCAGCCGGGCAAGTCCAGTTGCTCGGCATCGCGCTCGTCGCCGGCAAAGACGGTCTCCGTGGTGCAAAGTTCCATGTCGAGCCGGTCGAACGCGGCCCCGGGCGCAGCGGCTGGACGTGAAGCCGGCCCCACGGACTCGGTGATGGCCGTGCTGCTTGTCGGCGTCGGCGCTGGTCCCGCAACGGCATCTGTAAGCTCGGCGAGTCGGAGAAAGGCGGGATGCAGCGCCTCGGGCAGTAACGGCAGCAAGAGTCTGCGGGCGTCCTTTTGCAACATGCCGGCTTCATAAGCGCCGTCCATGTCCAGGGGATGCACACACAGGACATGGTGCTCGGATTGCAAGGCTCGCCTTAGCTGGTTCATGCGATCCGCGGGACTGCCGGCGACGATGACGGCTTCGACTTGCGGATCGGCGAGCGCCTCCTCCACATCGCCCACGCGCGGCGGCGACAGCTGCCAGCGACGCAAGCGCTCCATCCCGAGCGCCCCGCCGCAATACACGGCCAGTTCGTGCCGCCCGGTCCCCACTAGGGCCCAGGCCATGTCGAGACCATCCGGATGTTCGCCGAGCAGCGCGAAACGCATGAGCCTTGCTGGATCCCCTTCGAATGAAGTAGTCTTGAAACAGGTTGTCACTGCGGCAATCGGGCCGTATCGGCGCCTGGCCGGGGCTGGCCCGGCGGCGGTTGTGCTCCCTTTGGCAGCACGAGCCGGAGCAATGACGGCGGGTCGTCAACACCGAGCAGTTTCGCACCGCCGGCTGGTGCATCGAACAGCAACGACTGCTGCTCACCGATAGCACCCCATAGGTTCACCCATTGTAAATGCGTTGCCAGCGTCGCCTCGCGATCGGCAAGGTTCACGTAAGCGGAGAGACGCTTCTGGTCGAAGGCGTTGTTCTTGCCGCGCCACAGCATCGAACCGTGAATCAGCCAGTCACCGCGGCAGCGCAGCAAGGACGTGGCCCGCGACGGGTCCTGAAAGGGTGTCAGGAACAGATTGCTCATGCTGTGGATGGACAGGGAGGGCGAAGCCGCGGCGTTTGCCGGCAAGAGGTCACTGACGTCAATCAGGTCGCCCGCGAAGGCGAAGGTGCTCTCCTCCCATAGCCACAGGTGGTTCAGCGCCGTCGGAGTTGACGGCGCCTTGACCTGAATGCCGTCCTCGCCGGATACCAGAAGGCTGTGCTTGATGCGCATCGCTGATCGGTTGCCGGAGATCATGATGAGTTTCTTGTCGGAGATCAGCACCGACTCGTTGATGGCCAGCGCGTCCGGCGTGGTCGATTGCAAGTCGATGAGGCCGACGTATTCCCTGGGCCCCTTGCGCATGGGGCCGATGAGCGAAGACTTGCCCAGGCGCAAGGAACCGTTCTTGACGCGGATGAGTCGCTGTGGCCCCGGCGCAAAGCGCGAGTTTTCCAGGCGCAAGCGGGCATTGATGATTTCCAGGTTGCCGTCCTCGACGTCAATCAATGCTTCGACACCGGCGGTCGCCTGTGGTTGCGGCGCCAGCGACAACGGCTTGGTCCTGGCAGGCTCAAAGTACATCACAAGTTCTTTGACGCCCTTGACACGAATGGGCGAGGTCAGTCGCTCTCCCTGTCCGGTAAGGTGCAAGACGATGCGCGGCGGCGGCCGGCCGTCCTTGAGACGCGATTCCAGAAATCTTCCGAGATCGATCTTGTTGAGGTCGAGCCGTTCCGCGCCGGCTTGGGGGAACGACACTGGCAGTGGAATCGTTGACGCTTCCGGCGAAGCAAAGGTGCGTTTGAGCCAGGCGTGCGGTCCGGCAGGTACAGCGGCGGTCTCGCAGCCAAGCGGCACATCGTTGCTCGTTGCCGCAAACGCCAGCTGGGTGCCGTGTGTGGCATAAGCCCCGGCCTCGATTTCGTCGATTGCAGTTATCCCGAGTCGCGGCGGCCAGGTCGCATCCTGTACACGATCTCCTTCGGTGTACTTCCAGCGTTCCTGAAAAGCTTTCAGCGCGGCGGGTACGATGACGCGGCCTTCTACGTCCAGCAAGTTTCGCCAGCCAGCGTAAAGGCAATTGTAGACTCGCCAGCCCAGGCGCTCCGAGTTCCCGCTGGCGCCGAGTCGGAGCATTGCCGTGGTGGGCGACGGGCCGACCGCGGCAAACAGGGCATCCCAGGCGAGCAGCTTCACGCTGCCGCCGCCGAGCGGGGCGGGAATCTCCAGCAGCGCATCGCCTGCAACCAGGGTCGAGCGGACCACGCGAATCATTGCGGGCGCGTCGCCTCCGCGCATCAACGGCGCTTGCGCGCCGACGATCAGGGTGCCGTCGAGCAGTGCCTCGCCGCCACGCTGCAAGTCGAGGGCGGTAAGGTTGCCGCCACGCGCGTAGCACTGGCTCAAGCGGCAACGTGGCTGCCGGGCGGCATACGGCTCGAGACGTGCGAGTGCGACGCCACCTGATTGCTTGCCAGCGACCGAGAACGTGCAGCGCTGCGCTTGCAAGTCGCTGCCTTGCAGGTGAAAGAAGCTGACCTGGCCGGGTAGCTCCTGGCAGCGGGCGACCACATCGACGTTCACAAGCTGCAACTGACTGCTGGTCAACGACAGCATGCGCTCGCCAGCGTCGCCGTTCTCCTTGAGCGGCTTCGCGTCCCAGGCGAGCAAGGGACGAAAGCCGTCGCCGCCGCGAATGACGATGTTGCGATCCTGAATCGGAGGCAACGACGGCATGATCAGCGGCCCTTGATCCAGAATCTCGATTACGGTCTGACCTGGACCGGCACTGGCAATGGCTTCCGCCAGCGAGGCGAAGGACCCTGGCCCGGCGGACGCTACACGGCTGACACGAAACAACGTCGCGCCGGGCGCCGGCTGCGGAAACGCGCCAAACGAGCCATAAAACTCCTTGACCAGTGCCGCCGGATCGGGTGCCTTCGCCGGATCGAACAGACGCGGATACTTGCCTTGCTTTTGCTTGTCCAGCGGCCTGGGATCGACTTTCGGCTCGACGTCCTTGTCCTTGCTCTTCGCCTGAGGTTCGGGATCCTTTTTGACGAGGCCTGGATCGATGCTGGGGTCTTTCTTTGCCGGCGCCGGCTCGCGCGACGTGAGCTTCAAGCCAATGTAGATGAGCAGGCCTGCAAGCACGACCATGCCGACGGCCAGCAAGATGCCGGTGTGATTGACGCCCGCCGGCTTGTCGCTGCGCAGCGATTCCTCGTCGAGCTTTTTCGGTCGCGGCGGCATCCTGGGAACGGGCCGGGGCTTGGGCTTCGACGTCGTAGTTTCTTGACGTGCTGGCCTGTCTGCCTCGGTCTTCGGGTCGTCTGCTTCCTCGGGAGGATGGTCGGGGAAGCCGGGCTCATGCTCCTCGTCCATGTCCGTCCGGCGGCGCAATTTGCCCTTGCTCGGTGCTGGATGAGTCACATCGCCCGCGAGGGCGGCCAGCGACGCCAGACTCTCCGCGCGATCGCGCGTCAGCCGCAGCTTCTTGTAGTTCTCGAGATCGTCCAGTAACTCGGCGGGCGTCTGGTAGCGGTCCGATGGCTTCTTGGCCAGCATCTTTCCAAGGATCACGACAAGCCCGTCCGGCACGGACTTGTTCAGCGTCCGGATATCGGGTGGGTCGTCTTCCGCATGCTTGTTGAGACGCTCGGGCAAGCTCCCTTCCGGAAACGGCGCCATGCCGGCCAGCATGTGGAATAACGTGCAGCCAAGCGAATAGATGTCACTGCGACTGTCGGCAGCGCGGCTATCGCGAGCCTGCTCGGGCGACATGTAATCGACGGTACCAACGGTTGTGCTCGGGGCCGTGACGCGGAACTCATCGTCTTGCACCGGCCGGGCCAGCCCCATGTCGGTCAGCTTTAGAATGAAGCAATCTTGTCCCTTGGCGAGCAAGAAATTCGACGGCTTGATGTCCCGGTGCACGATGCCCTGCTGGTGCGCATGGTCCAGGGCACGGGTCGCCTGGATGAGAATCTGCCTTGTTTCCTCCGGCTTTAGCATGCCCTTGCGAGTGATGTACTCGTGCAGATCGATTCCCTCCACGAACTCCATGGCAAGGAAGTGCATGTCGCCATCTTGACCGACGTCATAGATGGCGACGATGTTTTCGTGGCGCAGCCTGGCCGCCGCGCGAGCCTCGCGGCGAAAGCGCTCCAGCATGTTTGGCTTGGAGGCCAGTTCCGGGTGCAGGATCTTCAATGCCACCTGGCGCTGCAATTCGGTATCGATGGCCTTGTAGACGGCCCCCATGCCGCCGTTGTTGATGTGCTTGACGATCTGATACTTGCCGATCCGCTGATAGCGCTGGCCCTTGTTTCTTGCGTCCGCGGCCATGAGTTGTTCGCCGTCTGGAAGATCGTGCCCGAAAGATGCCCAGGTCAATTCTAGCTTGGATCACGAAGATCCGTCAACGACGAGGCGATCAAACCATCAAACCGTCACATGCCGCAAGAGATGCATTCGCACATCAAGAAAATGGACGGGACGCCGATGCAGTATTGTAGCGGCTTCGAGGCGTGCTGGCTCCAGCATTGGGTGGTGCGCGAGGGATCGTGAAAATTGTGGTAATGCATCAGGTTCGACCGCACGAAGCATAAGATGTCAACATGCAAGCACGACGGCGATGCTGTCGTTCCGGACAGACCATCCGCGGGAGACACAGGCATGGTTAGCGTGTCAGGCAGTTGTGAGAGCGGCACAGACGCCGCAATTACGGCGCAGAGTCAGACGGCGCAGGGCCAGACGGCGCCGCGTTCACGCGTGATGCGCATGCAGCCGGGTTTTCGCTGGGAAGGCGTGGCCGTCGCTGAATACCAGGCACCCGCCGATCACTGGTGCGGCATTTCGCGCCAGGTGCTGGCCGGCGCGCAAGGCGAGCGTACGCGCTTTCAAGTCCGCTATTTCGAGATCGCTCCCGGCGGCTTCAGCGCGCTGGAGCATCACGTTCACGAACATGTGGTGGTGGTGCTGCGCGGCGCGGGACAGGTTCAGCTCGGCGACGTGCAGCACGATCTGGCCGGCGGCGACGCCGTCTACGTGGCTCCGGACGAAATCCACCAGTTTCGCAATCCTTCGACCGCGGAGCCATTCGGGTTCCTGTGCATCGTGGATGCCGAGCGCGCCGCGCCGGCGTAGTCGCATGGCCGAAAGCAAATGGATGATCGAGCTGGACGGGGACACGCCGCTGGACGAGGCGGCGAGGCAGGTGCTTGCGCAGCGGCTGAGCATCGTGCCGGAACGGCTGGCCGGCGCCCTGGCCGAGGCCGATCTCGACCTCGAGCACGTGCATCAGTTGCGGGTGGCGACACGCCGCGCTGGAGCCGCGCTGGCGGTTTTCTCCGGATGCTTGCCGCCGCGCGATTTCGAGCGGGCACGGCGGCGCTTGCGGCGGCTGCGCCGTGCTGCCGGGGCTGCCCGCGATGCCGACGTCTTCGTTGCCATGATCGCGGCGCGATCCACACGGGTCCGCTCCGACCAGCGTCCCGGACTCGACTATCTGCTGGGCTTCGCCAGCGGACAGCGTGCCGCGGCGCAGCAAAACCTCATCCGGGCCACGCACCGCAAGCCGCACGACTGGCAGCAGTATTTCGCCGATGTCCTCGATGCCGTCACGCAACCAGACGAGCCGCGAACGCTCGGCCGGCTAGCGAGGCCGCACCTGGCCCGACTGGTTGCCGACCTGGAATCCGCGGCACGCCAGGACCTGCAGGAATACGAGCACCTGCACCAGGTCCGCATTCTGGGCAAGCAGCTCCGCTACGCCATGGAGATTTTTGCCGGCTGTCACCAGGCCGAATTTCGCGAGTGCTTTTATCCCGCCATCGTGGAAATGCAAGAAATCCTGGGAGATGCCAATGACAGCTATGTCGCCAGCAATCGCCTGTCCAAGCTGCGCGCGAACCTGGAGGCGACTCAGCCGCGCTTCTGGAAGCGATTGCGCGCTGGACTGGACGGAGTGCTCCATTATCATCAACGACGTCTTCCCCGGTGCCGGCGCCAGTTCCAGGACTGGTGGAGACGCTGGCTTGAGCTGAACATGGTTGGGCACTTGCAGCTTTTCGTCGCGTGACCCGCCGCGGCTCACGTTCCGCTCCAGGAGCTCCGTGTCGCTGCAAGCCGCAGTATTCAATAGGCTATCGTTGCTGGACAATCCATTTCTGACTCTACCGGAGGATCGCCATGTCGCGCTTGCTCGTGCCATTGCTGTTGTGCCTGCTGACGGTGCCGACATCATTCCTGGCGGGGCAAAAGACCGGCCCCTCGGACCTGAGCTTTGTGCCGGCCGATGCCATCGGCTTCGCGCACGTGCGCCTGGGCGATGTCTGGAGGAGTTCGCAGTTCAAGGAATGGCGCACCACCGTTCTCAAGGCGGGCGAGAAGATGCTCTCCGCGTTCGACAGGCGATTCTTCCCAACGCCTTCGAGCCTGGACCGCGTGACGATCTTCGCGGTGCCGGGTCAGGACGAAAAGCCCGAAGGACCGTTTGTGATCGTGGCGACGACAAAGGTAAGGATCATCCGACTAGAGCGTATTTCGTCTGATGAATGGCGAGGATCTTGAGTTTGAAGAACTCGTGATCTCGGAAGCCATAGGCTTGGCGTTTCATGGTCTGGATCTTATTGTTGGTTCCCTCCAGA